>Ga0247821_10000959_pt1 | contig 16021 bp, 17 predicted proteins | sample 13C_Glycerol_Day_FD_192481 | JGI IMG/M metagenome (GOLD analysis project Ga0247821, IMG submission 192481) | Soil microbial communities from agricultural site in Penn Yan, New York, United States - 13C_Glycerol_Day14 | ecosystem: Environmental > Terrestrial > Soil > Agricultural land | place... | reverse complement strand
GCCCGCCCCGGCGCCGTCGGCCACCCCGTCGCCGCGTCCGTCCGTGACGCCCGTGCGCTACCCGCGCCACCGCGCGGCCGCCCCGGTCCGGCGTACCGCAGGCGGCGCCACGTCGCCCCTCACCTTTGTCCTGCTCATCACGCTGCCCGCCGTGGTCGCCGTCGCCGCGCTGCGCCCGCGCTGAACCCGGTCCGATCCCTTCTGGAGGCACCTCTTGCCGGAATGGCTTGTTCTCACCCTCGCGATGCTCGCCGCCTGTGTCGTCGTGGTGGTCATCACCCTGGTACGGCACCGCAGGGCGGCCGACGACGAGGATCCCAGCGAGACCCCGGACGTCATCGAGTACATGACGATGTGGATCGGTGTGGTGTACGCCATCGTCCTGGGTCTCGCCATCGCCGGCGTCTGGGAGGGACGCAGCGCCGCCCAGGAGCACGTCAGGGCGGAGGCGGTGGCACTCCACGAGATCTCCGAGCGGGTGCGGGTCTACCCCGCCGAGGCGCGTGACCGGATCCGGGACGATGTCAACGCCTATGTCGGACACGTCGTCACCACCGAGTGGCGGGCCATGGCCGACGACGGGCGGGTGACCGCGCGCGGCACCGAACTGCTCGACCGCGTCCGCCACGACGTCACCGACTACGAGCCGCGCACGGACTTCGAGGCGCAGGCCTACCAGCCGCTCGTGGACCAGGTGGCCGCCGCCGACCAGGCGCGCAGCGCACGGTCCGAGTCGACCGGGGAGACCATGCCGGGCGTGGTGTGGTTCGGGCTGATCGCCGGGGCCGTCATCACCATCGGGATGATCTTCGCGCTGCAGATCCGGCGCACCGGCCGCGAGATGGTCCTCGCCGGGCTGTTCTCCGCGCTGATCGCCTTCCTGCTCTTCCTCATCTGGGACTTCGACGCCCCCTACAGCCGGGGCCTCGCCGCCTCGGCGGAGCCGTTCCTGCGGCTCTTCCCGCACGCCGGGGGCTGACACCGCCCGGGGGCAGCGGCACGCCCCGGGTCCCGCCGGACCCAGGGCGAACCGCGGTCGAACACGTACGGAACAGCGGCGGGAAGGGGACAGCGGTTCAGATCCGCTTCTCGGCGCGGCGGCGCATCCAGAAGACACCGCCGCCGACGGCCGCGGCGGCCACCAGGGCGCCGCCGATGGCGACGTCGGTCGGGGTCGCCCCACTGGTGCTGCTGCCGCCGATGCCGCCGCGCACGCCCCCGATGACGGTGAAGGCCGCCGGACGGGTCAGGCTCCGTCCGGAGCAGTGGACCGTGATGTCGTAGGGACCGGGCCGGGCGTCGGCGTCGATGGTGGCGGTGCCCTTCGAGGTGTCGTTCGCGCCGTTGATGGGCGTCAGATTCGTTCTGGGGAAGGCGTTGGAGGTCGCCGTGCCGCCGTGGGGGCAGCCGTCGACCGTGATGGTCAGCTGGCCGCCCCGGGCGATGACACTCGGCAGGGCGACGATGTTGGACGGGTTGGGCACCCGGCCGCCGTCGGCCACCGCCACCGGGGCGGTGAGCCCGAGGACGGCGGCCGCGGCGCCGGCGGCCGCCAGGGCACGTGGATTGCGCATGTGATCCTCCGCGGAAGGCGCCCCGGGTCCCGTTCCCGGTCGATCGGCGAGAAAGCGCCTCCCGGAAAGACCCTCAGTTGCCCTGCTCGCACCCGCATTTCGGGAATGGTCCGTCCCGGTGAGGCCGCCCCTGGGCGTGTCGCCGTGCGCGGGGATATCACCGCAGGTCACGGACCGTCAGAAAATCTTCGTCCGGTACCGCCCCGGATGGCGCACCCGGACGCGCGGGGGCCACCCGTTCGCCGCCGTCCCGTCGCCCGTCGCGCGTGAGGCACTTAGCGTTCTGGTCATGCGCGAGTGGTACGGCGACGGCCGTGTCGAGAGGGGAAGTCCGATGTCTGCTTTCGAGCCGGCCGAAGCAGAATGGGAGGCGCCGCGGAGGAAACGCGCCCCGTGGGGCGTGATAGCGCTGGTCCTCCTCACCGGCCTGGCCCTCATCCGCAACGGCTCGGGGGAATTCGACGTGGGACCGCCGCAGCCCGCCGGTGCGGCGGCCGCCGACACCCGGATGCCGGGCCCCGCCGTGGCCGCCGGGGTGCGGCCGCTGCCGTACGCGGTCGCCGACCGGGTCAGGATCCCGGCGATCCAGGTGGACGCGCCGGTGATTCCGGTGGGCCTGGACGCGGAGGGCTGGGTGGACGCGCCGCCGCCCCAGGACCCGAACCTGGCCGGCTGGTTCACCGGCGCCGTCTCCCCGGGCGAGAAGGGCACGGCGGTCGTCGTCGGCCATGTCGACAACGCGCAGGGACCGGCGGTGTTCTACGGGCTCGGGGCGCTGAAGAAGGGCAACCGCGTCGAGATCGCGCGAGGGGACGGGAAGACCGCCGTGTTCGAGATCTACGGCATCGAGGTCTTCGCGAAGAACGACTTCCCCGGCGACCGGGTCTACGCCTCCAAGGGCGGCGCGGAACTGCGGGTCATCACCTGCGGCGGCGGTTTCTCCAAGCAGAACGGCTACGACGGGAACGTGGTCGCCTTCGCCCGCCTGGTCGAGGTCCGCTGAGCGGTCCCGTGTCCGGGCGGGCGGGGACCGCTCAGACGTACTGCCGGCGCGGCACGGTGACGTGGTATCCGGAGTCCAGCAGCTCCGGCAGGTAGGAGCGCAGGGCGCGCACGCTCTGCGAGCGGTCGCCCCCGGCGTCGTGCGAGAGCACCACGACGCCGGGGGCGGCGCCGTCCTCCACCCGGCCGACGATGGTGCGGGTGCCGGGCTCGGTCCAGTCGAGGGTGTCTACCGTCCAGGCCAGCGGCTCCATGCCCAGCTCGGCGCCGAGCTGGAAGGCGGCGCGGTTCCAGGCGCCGTAGGGTGCGCGGAACCATTCGGGGCGATCGCCGCAGGCCTTCTCGACGACGTCGCTGGTGCGTTCCATCTCGGAGCGGATCCGGCTCCGCCTCAGCCGGGTGAGCAGGGGGTGGGACCAGGTGTGGTTGCCGACCACGTGCCCCTCGTCGGCCATCCGGGACACCAGGTCCCTGTTGTAGGAGGCCATCTCGCCGCACACGAAGAACATCGCACGCACCTCGTACCGGGCCAGGGTGTCGAGGATGTGCGGGGTGTAGCGGGGGTCGGGTCCGTCGTCGAAGGTGAGGACCATGGTGCGGCCGCGCCCGGACACGCGCAGCAGCGGTTCGCGCCGCACGGGCGTCCCGCCGGGCGCGGTGCGCGGCGGGCCGTAGCCGGTCAGCGGCCTCAGACGGTACTCGGAGGGCTTCAGCGGACGGCGGGCCGCCCGGGCGCCCGCGGCCGGCGGCGGCGCGGTGGCGGCCCGGTTCCCGGTGCCCGGTGTGCATGCCGCGGCCACACCGGCCGCGCCCAGGGAGACCGCGCCGGCCAGGAGGGCCCGGCGCCGGGTGAGCAACTGATCCTTCTGCATGACTCATCACTCGCCCCGCGGAGGGCCGACGCACATCGGCGACACCGGTGCGGCGGCACGATTTCACCCTTTGGGCGCAGTGCGGGGCGACCGGCCGTGGCGGACGCGTGGCGGCCCGGGTGGAGGACTCCGATAGCCTCGCTGCCGTGACGGAACAGCAGGCCCACCGGTTCGAACGGGGCACGGACGGCCCGAAGGTGATCGTGGCCGGCGTGGACGGCTCCGACTCCTCGCTGCGCGCGGCGGCGTACGCCGCCGGCCTGGCCCGCCGCCAGGGGGCTCTGCTGGCCCTGGTGTACGTGCAGCCGGTGCTGGCCGCGGGGGCGGCGCTCGGCGCGCCGGTCGCCGACACCACCGAGGAGATGGCCGAGGACCTGGTGGCGCACGTCAGGGACGCGATGGAGCGGATCAGGGGCATCTTCGACATCCGCTGGGAGTTCCACACGTTCCGCGGGGACCCGTACAACGGCCTGGTGAGGGCGGCCGACGACCTCAAGGCGGACGCGGTGGTGGTGGGCGCCTCCGAGCAGGCCGGCCACCGGTTCGTCGGCTCGGTCGCGGTCCGTCTGGTCAAGGCCGGCCGGTGGCCGGTCACCGTCGTGCCGTAGCGCGGCTCATCTCTCCAGCAGCATCCGCTGCAGCTCCCGGGCCGCCCGCGGCGGGGCCACGTCGCTGCGGTGGGCCAGGGCGATGGTGCGGTGCAGGCCCGGCCGGGCCAGCGGGGTGACGCGCAGGCCGTGGCCGGAGCGGGCGGCCACCATCCTCGGCACCACGGCCGTCCCGATGCCCGCCCGCACGAAGCCCAGCACCGCGTCCATCTCCCCGCCCTCCACCGCGAACTCCGGCTCGAAGCCCTCCGCCCGGCACGCCGCCACGGTCAGCTCGCGCAGGTCGTAGCCGTGCCGGAACATCACCAGGCGCTCGCCCTCCAGATCGGCGATGCGCACCGCGCGCCGCCCCCGCCCCGGCCTCGGGGCGTCCGGGGAGGAGACCACCACGAGGTCCTCGCGAAGCAGTTCCACCGTGGTGAGCGCGGGGGAGGGCGTCGGCAGCGGCAGCACCACCAGGGCGAGGTCCAGCGCCCCGCGGGCCAGCCCCCGTACGAGGTCGTGGGAGCCGCCCTCCTCGACCAGCAGCCGGACGCCCGGGTAGCGGTCGTGGAAGGCGCGCAGCACGTCCGGCAGCAGGCCGGTGCACAGGCTCGGTGTGGCGCCCAGCCGCACCCGGCCGCTGCGCAGCTGCGCGACCTCCTGCACCTCGTGCCGGGCGGTGTCCGCGTCGGCGAGGATCCGCCGGGCCAGCGGCAGCAGCGCCTCGCCCGCGTCGGTCAGCGTGATGTTCCCGCGCGCCCGCCGGAACAGATCGGCCCCCAGCTCCCGCTCCAGCGCCTTGATCTGCTGCGACAGCGACGGCTGTGCGACATGGACCAGATCCGCGGCCCGGGTGAAGTGCCGGGTCTCGGCGACGGCCACGAAGTACTGGAGCTGCTGGAACTGCATGCTGCCATCATAGGCGGGCCCTATCGAAACGAGCCGGACCATGTCTTGGACCGATGGGGTCCTCCGGCCCTAGCGTCTGGAGACATGGCTCAGGCAACGCGGACGGACCGACGGCCGTCCCTGGCACGCACCGTGTGGGACTCGACCGTCGGCAAGAAGACAGTGATGGCGGTCAGCGGCCTGATCATGCTGCTGTATCTCGTCGCCCACATGACCGGGAACCTGAAGATCTTCTTCGGGGCCGGCGAGTTCAACCACTACGCCCACTGGCTGCGCACCGTCGGCGAGCCGTTCATGCACTACGAGTGGACGCTCTGGGTCGTCCGCGTGGTGCTCGTCGCCGCCGTGGTCGCGCACGCCGTCTCCGCCTACCAGCTCAGCCGCCGCGACATCAGGGCCCGCCCCAGCAAGTACGTGCACCGGAAGCCGCGGGCGAGCTACGCCACCCGCACCATGCGCTGGGGCGGCGTCATCCTCGCCCTGTTCATCGTCTGGCACCTGCTCGACCTGACCACCGGCACCGTGCACTCCGGCGGCTTCGAGTCCGGCAAGCCCTACCAGAACGTCGTGGACACCTTCTCCACCTGGTACGGCAACGTCATCTACATCGTCGCGATGCTCGCCGTCGGACTGCACATCCGGCACGGCTTCTGGAGCGCCGCCCAGACCCTCGGCGTCGGCAGCCGCACCCGTGACCGCGCCCTCAAGACCATCGCCAATGCCCTCGCGCTGCTGCTCACGGCCGGCTTCCTCGCCGTCCCCGTGGGCGTCATGACCGGAGTGGTGAGCTGACCATGACTTCCTACACCGCTTACACGACCGGTGAGCCGGTCGCCGACACCAAGGCCCCCGCGGGACCGGTCCACGAGCGCTGGGACAAGCGCCGTTTCGAGGCCGGACTGGTCAACCCCGCCAACCGGCGGCGCAAGACCGTGATCGTCGTCGGCACGGGTCTCGCGGGCGGCTCCGCCGGCGCCACCCTCGCCGAACAGGGCTACCGCGTCGTCCAGTTCTGCTACCAGGACTCCCCGCGCCGCGCCCACTCCATCGCCGCGCAGGGCGGCATCAACGCGGCGAAGAACTACCGCAACGACGGCGACTCGGTCCACCGCCTGTTCTACGACACCGTCAAGGGCGGCGACTTCCGCTCCCGCGAGTCCAACGTCCACCGCCTGGCGCAGATCTCCGTCGAGATCATCGACCAGTGCGTCGCCCAGGGCGTGCCCTTCGCCCGCGAGTACGGCGGACTGCTCGACACCCGCTCCTTCGGTGGCGTCCAGGTCTCCCGCACCTTCTACGCCCGCGGCCAGACGGGCCAGCAGCTCCTCCTCGGCGCCTACCAGGCGCTCAGCAGGCAGATCGCGGCCGGCAACGTCGAGATGCACCCGCGCACCGAGATGCTCGACCTGGTCGTCGTCGACGGCCGGGCCCGCGGCATCGTCGCCCGGGACCTCGTCACCGGGAAGATCGACACGTACTTCGCGGACGCCGTCGTGCTCGCCAGCGGCGGCTACGGCAACGTCTTCTACCTGTCGACGAACGCCATGAACTCCAACGCCACCGCGATCTGGCGGGCGCACCGGCGCGGCGCCCACTTCGCCAACCCCTGCTTCACCCAGATCCACCCCACCTGCATCCCGCGCACCGGCGACCACCAGTCCAAGCTGACCCTGATGAGCGAGTCGCTGCGCAACGACGGACGGATCTGGGTGCCGAAGGCCAAGGGCGACGACCGGCCGCCGAACAGGATCCCCGAGGACGAGCGCGACTACTACCTGGAGCGCGTCTACCCGTCCTTCGGCAACCTCGTGCCCCGCGACATCGCCTCCCGCGCCGCCAAGAACGTCTGCGACGAGGGCAGGGGAGTGGGACCCGGCGGACAGGGCGTCTACCTGGACTTCGCCGACGCCATCGCACGGATGGGCCGGAAGGCCGTCGAGGCCAAGTACGGCAACCTCTTCGACATGTACCAGCGGATCACCGACGAGGATCCGTACCGGGTGCCCATGCGGATCTACCCGGCCGTGCACTACACGATGGGCGGCCTGTGGGTCGACTACGACCTCCAGACCACCGTCCCCGGCCTGTTCGCCGTCGGCGAGGCCAACTTCTCCGACCACGGCGCCAACCGGCTCGGCGCCTCCGCGCTGATGCAGGGCCTGGCCGACGGCTACTTCGTCCTGCCGGCCACCGTCAACGACTACCTGGCCCGCACCCCGCACGAGGACGGGATCACCGCCGAGCACCCGGTGGTGCGGGAGGTGCTGGCCGAGACGGAGGACCGGCTCAACCTGCTGCTGGCCGTCGACGGCGACCGCACCCCCGACTCCTTCCACCGCGAACTCGGCGAGCTGATGTGGGAGTTCTGCGGAATGGCGCGGACCGACTCCGGACTGCGCAAGGCGCTCGAGCGCATTCCGCAGATCCGTGAGGAGTTCTGGCGGCGCATCAAGGTCCCCGGCACCGGCGAGGAGTTCAACCAGTCGCTGGAGAAGGCCAACCGCGTCGTCGACTACCTGGAGCTCGCCGAGCTGATGTGCCTCGACGCGCTGCACCGCGCCGAGTCCTGCGGCGGCCACTTCCGCGAGGAGTCCCAGACCCCGGACGGCGAAGCCGCCCGCAGGGACGACGAGTTCTCCTACGCCGCCGCCTGGGAGTTCACCGGCACCGGCGAGGCTCCCGTCCTGCACAAGGAAGACCTGGTCTTCGAGTACGTCCACCCCACCCAGCGGAGCTACGCATGAGGCTCACCCTGCGCGTCTGGCGGCAGAAGAACGCCGACGCCGACGGCGCCATGTCCACGTACGAGGTGGACGGCATCTCCCCCGACATGTCCTTCCTGGAGATGCTCGACACCCTCAACGAGGAACTCATCCTCAAGGGCGAGGACCCGGTCGCCTTCGACCACGACTGCCGCGAGGGCATCTGCGGCGCCTGCTCGCTCGTCATCAACGGCGACGCCCACGGACCCGAGCGCACCACCACCTGCCAGCTGCACATGCGGTCCTTCAAGGACGGCGACACCCTCGACGTCGAACCGTGGCGGGCGTCCGCCTTCCCGGTCGTGAAGGACCTGGTCGTCGACCGCTCGGCCTTCGACCGGATCATCCAGGCCGGCGGCTACATCACCGCCCCCACCGGCTCCGCGCCCGAGGCCCACGCCACGGCCGTGCCCAAGCCGGACGCGGACCTCGCCTTCGAGCACGCCGAGTGCATCGGCTGCGGCGCCTGCGTCGCGGCCTGCCCCAACGGCGCGGCGATGCTCTTCACCTCGGCGAAGATCAACCACCTCAACGTGCTGCCGCAGGGCGCCCCCGAGCGCGAGACCCGGGTGCTGGACATGGTGGCGCAGATGGACGAGGAGGGCTTCGGGGGCTGCACCCTCGCCGGCGAGTGCGCCACGGCCTGCCCGAAGGGCATCCCGCTCACCTCCATCACCGGGATGAACAAGGAGTGGCTGCGGGCCACCCGCAAGGCCGCGAAGCGGTAGCGGCGGTCCGCACCCCAGAGACGTTCGCCGACAGGTGCGGACGGACGGGGCCGGGAGAGGTGCTCTTCCCGGCCCCGTCTCGCGTACCGCGCCGGCCCGCCGGCCCGGGCGCACGCCGTTCAACAACCCCACATCCACGCTCCCGGCACAGGTCACGCGGTCGCCAACCGGCATCGGAAGAACAGGAGCGGCGGACTGCACGACCCCGGTCCGCCCCCGCCCGGCCGTCCGCGGCCCGTGCCCAGGAGTCAGCCATGACCGGCGTCCCCACGCTCCACCGTCCCCCGCAGTCCCCGGCGCCCCTCCGCTACACCGTCACGCTCGCCCGCGACGAGGAGGACGTGCGTGCCGCCCAGCGGCTGCGGCACGACGTCTTCGCGGGGGAGATGGGCGCCCTGCTCTCCACCCCGCAGCCGGGGCTGGACGTCGACCCCTTCGACGCGTACTGCGACCACCTGCTGGTGCGCGAGGAGGTGAGCGGGCAGGTCGTCGGCACCTACCGGCTGCTGCCGCCGGAGCGCGCCGGGATCGCCGGACGGCTGTACGCGGAGGGCGAGTTCGACCTGTCGGCGCTCGACGCGATCCGGCCGTCCCTCGTCGAGGTCGGCCGCTCCTGCGTCCACCCCGACCACCGCGGCGGCGCGGTCATCGGCCTCATCTGGGCCGGCATAGCCCGCTACATGACCGACCACGGCCACACCTGGCTGGCCGGCTGCTGCTCGGTCCCCCTCGCCGACGGAGGCGGCCTCGCCGCCGCCACCTGGGACCGGGTGCGGGCCAAGCACCTCGCGCCGGAGGAGTACCGGGTGCGCCCGCTGCTGCCCTGGGCGCCGAAGACCCCGGCCCCCGCCACGCCCGGTGAGCTGCCCGCCCTGCTCCGCGGCTACCTGCGGCTCGGCGCCTGGGTCTGCGGGGAGCCCGCGCACGACGTGGACTTCGGCGTCGCCGACCTCTACGTGCTGCTGCCGATGAACCGGGTCAACCCGCGCTACCTGCGGCACTTCCTCTCCCTCGTCCCCGCCTGATGAGCGTCTGGCTGCCGGGCGCGCCCTGCACCCCGAAGGGCTGTGTGGAACCGGCGGCGCCCACGGTGGCCGTACCGCTGGCGGTGCTGCGGCTGACCGCCGTCGGCGCGCTGCTGCTCGCCGGGATCGCGCTGCTGCCGCTGGGCCGGCGGATCCCGGCCGGAGCGGTGCGCCGCTGGTGCCGCTGGATCGTGGGGGCCGCCGGGGTCCGGGTCCGCATCGCCGGCTCCGCCGTGCCCGGGGGCGGACTGCTGCTCGTCGCCAACCACATCTCCTGGCTGGACGTCCCGCTGCTCGCGGCGGTCCGCCCGGCCCGCATGCTGGCCAAGGCCGAGATACGGCGCTGGCCCGTCGCGGGCGCGCTGGCCGCGCGGGGCGGGGTGCTGTTCATCGACCGTGACCGGCTGCGCGCCCTGCCGGACACGGTCGCCGCGCTCGCCACCACGCTGCGCGGCGGCGCGGCGGTCGCCGTCTTCCCGGAGGGCAGCACCTGGTGCGGCCGGGCCCAGGGCCGCTTCCGCCGGGCCGTCTTCCAGGCGGCGCTGGACGCCGGGGTCCCGGTGCAGCCGGTGCGCATCCGCTACCGGGGGGTGCGCGGAACCCCGGCCACGGCGCCGGCCTTCGTGGGCGACGACACGCTGCTCGCCTCCCTGTGGCGCGTGGCGTCGGCCCGTGGCGTGGTCGCCGAGGTCGAGGTGCGGGACGCCCTTCCGCCGGGCCGTCACACCGACCGCCGCGCCCTGTCCCTGGCGGCGCAGCGGGAGGCGGTGCCGGTGCGGGCGGACGGTCACCACCAGTGAGCACTGTGGAAAATTAAGCACCCTTTGTCGCTTTTATTCCGTTTTTAGCCAGGTGATCCGGAGAACCCGTGGGGGACGACCTCGAAAGGAGGGTGATGGACGATGATCACCCGCGAAGAGATCTCGATCCTGCTGGATCACCCGGTGTACGACGGGGACGGGAACAAGGTCGGCGACGCGAAGCACGTCTTCCTCGACGACGCGAGCGGACGCCCTGAGTGGGTGACCGTCAAGACGGGTCTGTTCGGTTCCAGCGAATCCTTCATTCCCATCCGTGACGCGGCCCTGGTGAAGGACCACCTGGAGGTCCCTTACCCCAAGGACAAGATCAAGGGCGCGCCCAACGTCGACATCGACGCGGGCGGCCACCTCTCGGTGGACGAGGAGCACCGTCTCTACGAGTACTACGGCATCGACTGGGGTTCGGTGCTGAGGGAGCCCGGGGAAGGCGACCGCGGCCCCGGCCGGGGCACGGCGGGAACCGCCGGTGCTGCCGGTGCCGCCGGTGCCGCGGGCGCGGCCGGAGCGGCGGGTGCGGCGGGCAGGTCCACCACCGCGGGCACCGCCGGAACCACGGGCACCGCCGGAACGGCGGGCACGTCCGCGACCGCCGGCAAGGCCGGGGCGGCCGGCGCCGCGGGGCGCCGCTCCGACGCCATGACCCGTTCCGAGGAGCGGATGCGGGTCGGTGTCGAGCGGCACGAGACCGGACACGCCAGGCTGCGGAAGTACGTGGTCACGGAGGAGGTCCAGCAGACCGTGCCGCTGCGCCACGAGGAAGTACGCGTGGAGCGTGAGCCGATCACGGACGCCAACCGGGGCGAGGCCATGTCGGGCCCGGCCTTCAAGGAGGACGAGCACGAGGTCACGCTGCACGAGGAGCGTCCCGTCGTCGAGACCGAGGCGGTGCCCGTCGAGCGGGTCCGGATGACCACGGAGGAGAAGACCAGGGAGGAGACCGTCCGGGGCCGGGTGCGCAAGGAGCGGATCGAGGCCGAGACGGAGATGAACGACGAAGCGGGCCGCGGGCGCCGCGACACCCCGGGCCGTGACGTCCCCAGGAAGGGCCGCCCGTAGAACACCGCCCCACCGCCCCCTCATGACGCGCCGGCACAGCACCGGCGCGTCCCGCTGTTCCCGCTAGGGTGGGCGGGTGATCGCCCGCAACGAGCTTCCGCTGGCCGTGTTCGACCTCGACAACACCCTCGCCGACACGGCTCACCGGCAGCACTTCCTGGAGCGCAGGCCCCGGGACTGGGACGGCTTCTTCGCCGCCGCGCCGCAGGACCCCCCGCTCGCCGAGGGGCTCGCGCTGGTGCGCGAGCACGCGCGGGAGTGCGAGATCGTCTACCTCACCGGCCGTCCCGAACGCTGCCGGCGTGACACGCTGGACTGGCTCGCCGCCCAGCAACTCCCCGAAGGCGAGGTGCACATGCGGCAGAACGCCGACCGCCGCCCCGCCCGCCACACCAAGCTGGCGATCCTGCGCCGCCTGGCCCGCACCCGGACGGTCCGTGTCCTGGTGGACGACGACGCACTCGTCTGCCTGGACGCCCGGCGGGCCGGCTTCACCGTCGTCCAGGCGCGCTGGACGGCTCCCTCCGGGGAACTCGAGGACGCGCAGGAGCGCGAAGGGAGGACCTGACCCCGGCCGGCCGCCGGGCCGGGTTCAGGTCAGCCCGTCTCCTCCAGGCGGAAGCCCACCTTCAGCCCCACCTGCCAGTGCGCGACCCGTCCGTCCTTGATCTGGCCGCGGACCTGCGTCACCTCGAACCAGTCCAGATTGCGCAGCGTCTGCGAAGCGCGCTCGATGCCGTTGCGCACGGCCCCGTCGACGCCCTCGGTCGAGGTCCCGACGATCTCGGTGACCCGGTAGATGTGGTTCGACATACGACTGCTCCTCTCACGTCACTCCACCGTGCCCCACACCGTCCCGCGGCGCGAGACGTCGGACCGTTCGCCTGACGCCCTTGACCTACGCATTGGTCCATACCAAGATGCTGAGCACCCGTCCGAGCCGCGCTCGCCCCCCACGTCGGGCCCCCGCCCTGTCCGTCAGACAGAAAACAGGACCCCCGTGAGACGCCGTCTGCTCGCCCTTGTCTGTGTGTCCGCATCCCTGCTCAGCGGCTGCGGCCTCGTGCCCGGCGGCGGCACCGAACGGCGCACGGTCACTGTGTGGCTGATGCAGCACAGCGCCTCGCAGGAGTATCTGGACCGCTTCACCGAGGAGTTCGAGCGCGAGCACTCGGGGCTCGACCTCGACATCCGCGTCCAGGAGTGGACCGGCATCGGCGAGAAGGTGCAGAAGGCTCTGGAGGAGGACGCGGCGGACGGCCCCGACGTCATCGAGGTCGGCAACACCCAGGTCGCCACGTACGCGGAGGGCGACGGACTGCTCGACCTCACCCTGGAGTCCATGCGGGACTGGGGCCGCGAGGAGTGGCTGCCCGGCCTCGCCGAACCCGGCCGGTGGGGCTCCCAGCAGTACGGCATCCCCTGGTACGCCGCCAACCGCGTCGTCATCTACCGCAAGGACCTCTTCCGCGAGGCGGGCGTCACCGCACCGCCGAAGACCCACGACGAGTGGCTCGCCCTCACCGAGAAGCTCCACACCGGCGGCAACCAGGGCATCTACCTCGCAGGCCAGGACTGGTACACGCTCGCCGGCTTCATCTGGGAGGAGGGCGGAGAGCTCGCCACCGAGCGGGACGGCGTCTGGCGCGGCGCGCTGGACAGCCCGGCCGCACTGCGCGGCATGGACTTCTACCGCCGGCTCCAGGCGCTCGGCGACGGCCCCGTCGACGCCGACGAGGAACACCCGCCGCAGGCGGGGGTGTTCGCCGAGGGCAAGGTCGCGCAGATCGTCGCCGTACCGGGCCTCGCCAGCGCCATCCTGAAGCAGAACCCGGACCTGGAGGACGAGTTGGGCTACTTCCCCGTCCCCGGCCGGACCGCCGGCCGGCCCGGCGCCGTCTTCACCGGAGGCTCCGACCTCGTGGTGCCGGCGAACACCGACACCGAGGAGGGCGCCATCGAGGTCGTCGCCGCGCTCACCGGCGCGCGGTGGAACACCGAACTGGCCCGCACCATGAACTACGTGCCCAACAAGGCCGGACTCGCCGACTCGGCGGCGGGGGAGGAGGGGGTCGCCGCCATGGCGGCCGGAGCCGCACAGGGCCGGGCGACCCCCGCCACACCCCAGTGGAGCGCGGTCGAGGCCGACAACCCGATCAAGCAGTACATGACGAAGGTGCTCACCGGCTCCGATCCGGCCACCGAGGCCCGGCGCGCGGCCCGGCGCATCACCGAGGAACTGGCCTTCGACTAGCGGTCAGCGCGCGACGCTCAGCGACAGCGCGAACCGTGCCTCCTCGTCCGTCCACCAGTGGGTCAACTCCAGCCCGGCCACCGACAGTTCGTGCCGCACTCCCTCCTTGCGGAATTTCGCCGACACCTCGGTGCGCAGTTCCTCGCCCGCCGCGAAGTCCACGGCGAGTTCCAGGGCGGGGATCTTCACCGTCTGCGCGGTGAGCGAGCGCAGCCGCATCTCGATCCACTCGTGCCCGGCGTCCCACACCGCCACATGGCCGAAGGCGGCCGGGTCGAAGTCGGCGCCCAGCTCGCGGTTGACGACGGACAGCACGTTCCTGTTGAACGCGGCCGTCACGCCGGCCGCGTCGTCGTACGCCCGGACCAGCACCTCCTCGTCCTTCACCAGGTCGGTGCCGAGCAGCAGCGCGTCGCCCGGCGCGAGCAGCCCGCGGACGGCGGCGAGGAACCCGGCGCGCTCGGCGGGCAGCAGATTGCCGACGGTGCCGCCTAGGAACGCCACCAGCCGCGGCCCCGGCGTGGCGGGCAGCGTCAGCGGAGCGGTGAAGTCGGCGATCAGCGCGTGCACGTCCAGCCCCGGCCGGTCGGCGGCCAGCGCCCGGCCGGCCAGGGTGAGGGCGCTCTCGCTGACGTCGACGGGCACATAGGTGTGCAGCCCGGTGAGGGCGTCCAGCAGATGGCGGGTCTTCTCCGAGGAACCGGAGCCCAGTTCCACCAGGGTGCGGGCGCCGGACGCGGCGGCGATCTCGCCGGCGCGGGCCAGCAGGATCTCGCGTTCCGCGCGGGTCGGGTAGTACTCGGGCAGCGCGGTGATCTCCTCGAACAGCTCGCTGCCGTGCGCGTCGTAGAACCACTTCGGCGGCAGCGTCTTGGGGCTGCCGGTCAGGCCCTCGCGGACGTCGGCGCGCAGGGCGGCGCCGGTGGCGTCCTCGGGCAGGGTGCGGGTGAGAAGGAACGGACTCACGTGAGGGGCTCCTTGAGCGGGGTCAGCAGGACGTCCGTACGGCTCGCCGCGAGCAGCGTGCGGTCGGGGACCTCACACCAGTGCGGATCGTCGTCGTAGGGCTCGGAGGCGACGACGGTGCCCCCGCCGGGCCGTGTGAGGTACCACAGCGTGTCGCCCCAGGCGGTCGCGGTGACGGTGTCGCCGTTGGTGAGCAGCAGGTTGAGCCGGGACCCGGGAGCCGCCTCGGCGACCTCCAGGACCGTGTCGGCCAGCGCCTGCCCCTCCTGGTCGCCGGCCCGCAGCCGGGCGAGCACCAGCGCCCACACGAACGCGGAGTCGTTGCGGGCCTCCAGCGACAGCACGTCCGCGGCGGGCAGCGACGGAACCAGCGGCGCGAGCGAGCCGGGCCAGCCGGGCACCGCCCCGTTGTGGCTGAACAGCCAGGTCCCGGCGGCGAACGGCGCCGCCGCGGCCTCCGCGTCGGCGCCCGACAGGGTCGCGTCCCGTACGGCGGCGAGCAGCGCCGGGGTCCGTACGACGCGGGCGAGATCGGCGAACGACAGGTCCGCCCAGACCGGCCCGGCCCGGCGGTACCGGGCCGGCACCGGATCGCCCTCGGCGTACCAGCCCACGCCGAAGCCGTCCGCGTTGACCGTGCCGTACCGCTGCCGCCGGGGCGCCCACGACTGCCGGTACAGACCGTGCGGGGGCCGTACCAGCAGCTCGCCCAGCGGCTCCTCGGGCCCCACGTAGGCCACATGACGGCACATCAGATCTCCTCCGAGCGCGCCGTGCGGAACCCGGAGAAGATCTGCCGCCGCACCGGAAGGTCCCAGTTGCGGAACGTGCCCCGGCAGGCCACCGCGTCCACGGCGAACGAACCGCCGCGCAGCACCTTGTGGCCCGGCCCGAAGAACACCTCCGAGTACTCCTTGTACGGGAACGCCCTGAACCCCGGGTACGGCAGGAAGTCGCTCGACGTCCACTCCCACACGTCGCCGATCAGCTGCCGCACCCCGAGCGGCGACTCGCCCGCCGGGTAGCTTCCGGCCGGCGCCGGGCGCAGATGCCGCTGGCCGAGGTTGGCGTGCTCGGGGGTGGGCTCGGCGTCGCCCCAGGGGTAGCGCGCCGAGCGGTCGCCGGCCGGGTCGTACCGGGCCGCCTTCTCCCACTCGGCCTCGGTGGGCAGCCGGCGCCCGGCCCAGCGGGCGTAGGCGTCCGCCTCGTACCAGCACACGTGCAGCACCGGCTCGTCCGGCGGCACCGCCTCGGTGATGCCGAACCGGCGCCGCAGCCACTGCCCGCCGTCCCGGCGCCAGAACAGCGGAGCGGTGATCGCGTTGCGGCGGACGTGGGCCCAGCCCTCGGCGGTCCACCAGCGGGGCTCGTCGTAGCCGCCGTCCGCGATGAACGCCTGGTACGCGGCGTTCGTCACAGGGGTGGTGTCGATGCGGAAGGGCGCCACCACACGGCGGTGCGC
>Ga0247821_10000956_pt1 | contig 16040 bp, 12 predicted proteins | sample 13C_Glycerol_Day_FD_192481 | JGI IMG/M metagenome (GOLD analysis project Ga0247821, IMG submission 192481) | Soil microbial communities from agricultural site in Penn Yan, New York, United States - 13C_Glycerol_Day14 | ecosystem: Environmental > Terrestrial > Soil > Agricultural land | place... | reverse complement strand
TGGCGAGGCGGAGCTCGCGTTCGGCGGCGGACCGCAGTACGGCGCTCAGGCGCGCGCGGACCGCGATGGTACGGCGCGGCGTCGGCTCGTCGTGCGGCTGCTGGGGAGCGTTCGGAAGCGCGGACTGGGTGAGACTGCGCGCGTTCTCGACGGCGGTGTTGCCGGCAATGAAGTACGTCATGGTTCTGCTCCCTCCTGAGAGCGTGGTCGATCGACCCGGGAACCGGACGGTTCCTGGGGAGATGTGTGTGGTTGTCAGTGCTTGTTAGGGCTTGGGCGCGGGTCCGCTGCTGGAGCGGACGATCAGCTGCGTCGGCATCAGCAGCTGGCGCTCGGTCGAGGCCGGGTCGAGCAGGATGCGGCCGACCGCGCGCCCCTTGTCCTTGATCGGCTGGCGGACCGTCGTCAGCCCGGCGGCCGCGGCGGCCGGAATGTCGTCGAATCCCGCCAGGGTCAGATCGCGACCCGGGGTCAGGCCCCGGACCTTCATCGCCTCCAGTGCGCCGAGCGCCTGCACGTCACTCAGCCCGACGATCGCCGTCGGCCGGTCCTGCGAGTCGAGCACGAACTCCGCGCCCTTCAGCCCGGACGCGAACGCGTTGTGCCCACCGGAGACGATCCGCAGCCGGGCGTCCGGCATCGCCTTCTGCAGGCCCTGGATCCGCAGCTCGCAGTCGGTGTACCCGACCTCGTCGAGCGTCAGCTCCACCGGCCGGCCGCCGGCCGCCTGCGCGTTGTCGACCAGGACGACGACCTCGCGGTGACCGAGCCGGGCCAGGTGCTCGCCCAGTTGCGCGGCCGCCTCGACCTCGTCGATCGCGACCCAGGACAGGTCCGGGTGGTCGCCCCGGTCGGTCGACACCGCCGGGATCCCGCGGTTGGCGAGGATCTCGAGCGCCGGGTGCCCGCCCGGTACGCAGAAGATCGCCGCCGCGTCGATCGCGGCCTGCTGGACGGCGTTGCTGCCGCCGGCGATGTCGGTCGAGCTGAGCGGCATCAGCAGCAGGCTGGTGGTGAACTCCTCGGCGACCTCCGCGAGCCCGGCCAGGAAGCCGACCGCGTACGGGTCCGAGAAGGCGTAGGCCAGCTTGTCCGTGAACAGCACCCCGACGGCGCCCGCCTTCCCGCTGCGCAGTGCGCGGGCCGACGCGTCCGGTCCGGCGTACCCGAGCTCCTGGGCGGTGGCCAGGATTCGCTCGCGCAGCGCCGTGGAGAGCTGGTCGGGCTTGTTGTAGGCGTTCGAGACGGTCGACGGCGAGACGCCCACGGCCTTCGCCACGGTCTTCAGCGTCACTCCCGCCACCTCGATCACCTCGTCTGTATCGTTCTTCTAAATCGTTCTAGAAAAACGATACAGATGGTCGTGCGCGAGTGCAACCGCAATATGGGAGATGATGGCGCGCATGGGTTCGTTGCTGGAGATCATCGCGTTGCATCCGGCGGACGCGGAGGCGGCGCAGGAGGGCGGGGCGGACCGGCTGGAGCTGTGCGCCTCGATGGAGGCGGACGGGTTGTGCCCGTCGGTGTCGACGGTCAGTGCGATCCGCCGGGTCACCGACCTGCCGCTGCGGGTAATGCTGCGGCTGGAGAACTCGTTCACCGCCAACGGCGCCGACCTGAACCGGCTGACCGCGATGGCGCAGTCCTTCCTGGCCGCGGGCGCGGACGGCTTCGTGCTCGGGTTCCTGACGCCGGACAACCAGGTGGACGTCGAGTCGGTGTCCGCGCTGGTCAGCACGTTCGCCGGGACGCCGTGGACGTTCCACCGCGCGATCGACGCGGTCCTGGATCAGCAGCAGGCCTGGCGCGCACTGCGCACGCTGCCCGGTCTGGACTGCGTGCTGACGGCGGGCTCGTCGATCGGTGTCAGCCACGGTCTGGACGACCTGTGCAAGCTGGCGAAGGAGGACGCCGCGGTGGCGGGCGTGATGATGGCGGGCGGCGGCCTGCAGCCCGAACACGTGCCCTGGCTGTACCAGAGCGGCGTCCGCCGGTTCCACGTCGGTACGTCGGTCCGCCAGGACGGCTCGTGGACGAAGGCGTACGTGAACTCCCGCTTCGTGCGCTCGTGGCGCACCCTGCTCGACGCCCAGGACGCGCGCGAATGATCCTCATCGACCCGCCCGCCTGGCCGGCCTGGAACCGGATCTGGTCGCACCTGGTGAGCGACGAGTCCCACGAGGAGCTGCACGCGTTCGCGAAGGCCAACGGCATCCCGGAACGCGGCTTCGACCGCGACCACTACGACGTACCCAGCGACCGGTACGACGACTTGGTCGCCGCCGGCGCCGTACCGGTGTCCAGCCGTGAACTGGTCAGCCGGTTGATCGCGTCGGGGCTACGGCACAGAAAACGGCCCCCGACCGGGTAGGTCGGGGGCCGTCGTTCAGTCGAGCAGCTCGGTGACGGTGCCGGCGGCGACCGTGTGGCCGCCCTCGCGGACCGCGAAGCCGAGGCCGACGTTCATCGCGACCGGCTTCTCCAGCTCCACGCCGAGCTCGATCGTGTCGCCGGGCATCACCAGGGCGATCGCACCCAGGTCGATCCCGCCGGACACGTCCGTGGTCCGGAAGTAGAACTGCGGCCGGTAGTCCGCGGCGAACGGGGTGTGCCGGCCACCTTCGGCGGTGGACAGCGCGTGCAGGTTCGCCCGGAACCTGCGGTGCGGCCGGACACTGCCCGGCAGCGCCACCACCTGGCCGCGACGGACCTCGTCGCGCTTCACGCCGCGCAGCAGCACCGCCGCGTTGTCGCCCGCGTCCGCGGACTCCAGCGACTTGCCGAACGTCTCCATCCCGATCGCCGTGCTGGTGATCGTCGGACCGAGCCCGACCACCTCGACCGCGTCGCCGAGCTTCAGTGAACCGCGCTCGACGGCACCGGTGACCACGGTGCCGCGGCCGCTGATGGTGAGCACGTTCTCGATCGGCATCAGGAACGGCTCGCCGAGCTCACGGTCCGGGACCGGCACGTAGTTGTCGACCGCGTCCAGCAGCTCGCCGATCGCGGCGGTCCACTGCGGGTCGCCCTCCAGCGCCTTCAGTCCGGACACGCGAACGACCGGTACGTCGTCGCCGGGGAAGCCGTACTCCGAGAGGAGCTCACGGACCTCCAGCTCGACCAGGTCGAGCAGCTCCGGGTCGTCGACGGTGTCGGCCTTGTTCAGGGCGACGACCAGGTACGGTACGCCGACCCGGCGCGCGAGCAGCACGTGCTCCCGCGTCTGCGGCATGGCGCCGTCCTGCGCGGACACGACCAGGATCGCGGCGTCCACCTGGGCGGCGCCGGTGATCATGTTCTTGACGTAGTCGGCGTGCCCGGGCATGTCCACGTGCGCGTAGTGCCGGGTCGCGGTCTCGTACTCGACGTGCGAGATGTTGATCGTGATCCCGCGCTGCATCTCCTCCGGCGCACGGTCGATGCCGTCGAAGGCGACGAAGCGGTTGACACTCGGGTCGCGCTCCGCGAGCACCTTGGTGATCGCGGCGGTCAGCGTGGTCTTGCCGTGGTCGACGTGACCCATCGTCCCGATGTTGAGGTGCGGCTTGGTCCGCACGAACTGGCTCTTGGCCATCAGAAATTCCTTTGTCTGTCAGAAGGTTCGGTGTGAGCCAGGACCCTCCGGCAAGCCCTCACGGCGCTGTCACCGCGTGGAGGGGGCCGGTTCGGGCCACCCTCCTCCGCGGGTCCTGCTGGGCAGGAGGAGGGTCAGCTTCGCGCGCCGGTGCAATCGACTGACAGAGCCCACGTGGGAGCGCCCGTCAGGCCGGTGCCTGACAGGTCGGACTCGAAAACCACGCGGAACATGCGGATCACGGTAGGTGTCAACAGTGCCGGGAGCAACAGAATTCCCGGGCCCTCAGTTGAGCGCGAACAGCCGGGTTCCGTCGGAGAAGATCGGGCGGGCGGCGGCCACCGTGACGGCCGGCCTGTTGCAGGTGACTTCCTCGGACTTGGCCACCGGCTGCGTGTTCGGGCTGGGCAGGATCGGTCGCGGCTGGACGCCGGTGGTGCCGATCATCACGGGGGAGCAGCTGCCGTTCGGCTGCGGCATCAGCGTCACCACGCGCCCGTCCGGCAGCAGTGCGAACCCGTTCCGCGGGTACTCCGGCTGCTGCAGCCGCGGCGGTACCTGCAGCAGGTGGTGCCACTGCGGTGTCCCGTCGGCAGGGCTCGACGACGACACGTCGTACGTCTGCGGTTGTCCGGGGTCGTTCCCGGTCCGGCAGGTGATCAGCACCAGTGCGGCGTGCGTCGCGGCCAGCTGTGCGTCGCAGGAGGAGGAGCCGAGCCGCGGGCGCGGGGTGCCCGGCACAGGCGTGGTCCAGATCAGGTGGCCTTCGCTGATGTCGACCGACCACTGGTACAGGGTGCCGCCGGCGGCGCCGGTCCAGATCAGGCCGGAGACCTCACGGGTGTCCGGTACGGCGACCAGGTCGCCGACCCACGTCGACGGGTCCAGCTCCGAGCTCAGGTCGATCCGTGCGCCCAGGTCGACCTCCCAGCGCTGTGCGCCGGTCTTGATGTCCAGGCCGCGGACCACGGCGCCGTTGCCCGCACACGCGTCGACGACGACTGCCTGGTCGCCGACCAGCGCGCCCTGGGTGACAGTGCAGCGCACTTGCGCCCGCCAGTGTGTCGGGCTGCTGACGCCGTGCGCGACCACATAGTTGTCTTCAGCCACGAGCAGCTGGTCGGCGTCGACGGCCAGCGCGGTCCCGTCGGTGTCGACCTCGGTCAGCACCTGTCCGCTCACCGCGTTCAGTACGGCGTACGTCGGCAGCTTGATGCCCGCGGGGGCACGGTTGTCCGAGCGCGGGAGGTGCGCCACGACAGTGCGTCCGTCGGCGGACACCACCAGGCCCTTGGCGCCACTGGACGCGGCGTCCTGGACGTCGGCCCGGGAGTACCGCCACCTGATCTGGCCCGTGGCCGCGTCGGACATGACGACGCCGTCCGGCCGCAGCTCCGCGACGCCGCCCGCCGTACCGGTGATGGCGCCGGTCGCCGGGACTTCACGGCTCCACGCCAGCGTCCCGTCGAGCTGGACCGGCAGCTGGGTCGGCTGCGCGGTCGTGGTCGTGCTGACCGTGTTGGCCGTCTCCAGCCGGGCCTGGACGAACGGTTCGCCCGCCGAGACGACGACCCACGCCAGCAGCGCGCCGCACACGACGGTCGCGCCGACGCCCAGCCAACGCGGGGGAGCCTGGGCGTATGGCGGGGCGAGCCGCAGCCGTCGTGCCAGCGCCAGCAAGGCGCCGGCGAGCACCAGCGCGACCGAGGCGATCAGGAGGTACGGCCAGCGCTCGGACATGGCTGCACCGGGCTGGGCGACCGGCCAGCGCCACCAGCACACGCCGACGGCGATGAGCCCGACAGCCGCGAAGACGATCGCCGGAACGGTCACCAGCCGCTGCTGCGACCGCCGGAACCACGCACAGGCCAGCGCGGCCGCCACCGCCGTACCGGCGATCGGGGCCCACACCGGGAAGCCGCTGATATCGGCCGGGTCGGCCGGCCACTTGGCGGCCGCGCCGAGGCCGCGGCCCAGCAGGACCGAGGACGCGACGACCGCTCCCAGTGCCGCACCGAAGTAGACGACCGGGATCAGCCCGCCGATCGGCCGGGCCGCCCTAGGGCCCAGCGAACCGACCTCCCGGGTCAGGTTCTCCCTGGCGGGCCGTTCCCACTCCTCATGGCCCTTGGCGGTCGCGTACAGCCGGGTCTCGCTCAGACTCTGCAGGAACGACATCCGGCCGCGGGCGAAGTCCCGGTCGGCGATGTGCTCGTACTCCTGCCGGATCCCGGCGGCGTACTCGTCGTACCGTGCGGCCGGCAGGCTCAGGACCCGCAGGTCGGCGTCGCAGAGCACGGCGCCGTTGCGGTCGTCCGCCGCGCAGTCGTGCTTCGCGGTCAGCCGGACCAGGCGGCCGATCTCCTCGACCTGCTCGGCCTCGACGCCGTACGCCGCCAGCTCGAGCTCGGCCAGCTGCGCCGAGACCTCTTCGTTCTCGCCGGGGTCGGCCTGCGGGTCGTAGATGGCGTCATGGAACCAAGCCGCCAGCCGCACCGTGTCCGCGTCGTCGGCGTACTCGGCCAGCTCGTCGATGGTCTGGAGGACCTCGGCGAGGTGCTGCTGGTCGTGATAGTGGCGATGTTGCTCTGCGTAACGAGCCAGCAGGTCGTCGCCCAACGGCTGCGCGTGCGGCAGCAGGCGATTCCACTGGTCGCGCAGGTCCATGGCCAAGGAGTCTGGCACCGGTAGGGAGCCGTCGCCGACCGATCCGGCGTTCCCGGATCGGTCCGTGGCCAAAGCGATATCGGCTCGTCACCTGACCGCTCCGGCAACTGCGCTCCGCAACGAATTGCACCCGTGGAATTGCGGCGCAGATCACACTCCGGCGCGGCCTCCGGGCCTCGCGGACGACCCCGGCTACGCGCAGTCACTAGCGCAGGGCGATGACGGTGTTCCGGCCGGAGGTGAGGACGAGGTTGCCGACGGCGCGGGGGTCGCGGCTGCAGGTGATGCCGGTGGGCAGGCGGGTCTGGCGGAAACCGGCGCGGCTGATCACGTTGGCGACGCAGGCGGTGGTGCCGCGGGCCAGTGAGACGACTCGGCCGTCCGCCGTGACCGTGACCTTGTTTCGCGGGTTCACCGGTGCCAGGGTCTGCCAGGCGGTCAGGCCGGTGTTGGCGTCGATGGCGGTGACGATCGTCCGGCGGCTCACCGTGGTGCTCGGGCCGGGGCAGTCGATGACGATCAGGTACTTCCCGGCCGCATTGAGCAGCGTGCGGCAGGCCCAGGTCTTCGGCACCTCCCAGCGCCACCGGATGTCGCCGGTGCGCGGCTCGATCGCGGTCAGCGCTGCCGGTACGTCGGAGTCGCCGCCGGGCTCGGCCACGACGACGAGACCCGCGACCACGACCGGGCGGCGGTAGGTGTCGGCCGAGGTCTTGGTCCACAGTTTCTTGCCCGACTGGACGTCCAGGGCGGTCATCTCGTCCGGCCGGTCGTCGCAGGTGTGGCTGACGAAGGTGAGCACGGTCTCGGCCGTGGCGATGGCGCCCATGTCGGTGCAGTCGCCGGAGTCGTACGTCCAGCGCTCGTGACCGCTGGGGTCGACACCGTGCAGCTTGCCGGAGCGTTCGCCGACCAGGAGCGGTTGCGCCTGCAGTACGAAGCGGTCCCGGGTCCGGCCGGGCCACGCCGCCTTGCGGTGACCGGTGTTCGCGTCGAGCAGCAGGTAGCCGACGTCGGCGAACTGGGCGAGCACGTACTCGCCGTTGCCGGTGGCCGCGATCACGGGCTTCTCGTCGGAGTCGGAGCGGCTGTAGCGCCAGCGCAGCGCGCCGGTGGCCGCGTCGAGCATCTCGACCACGCCGTTCGGGCGCGGGATCGCGACGCCGTACCGGGTGCCGATCGCCTCCTCCGCTCCGGTGCCCGCGACGGAGTCGCTGACCCACGCGACGCCGCCGTCGAGCACCGACGGGCTGGCCTTACCGGCCTCACGCGCGGCTCCCTCGATCCGCTCGTTGGACCGGAGGACGTACCCGCGGGACAGCGGCTGGACGATCAGCAACAGGACGAGGGCGACTGTTGCGGGTACGGCGAGCCAGGCGAGCTGCTGACCGAGGTTGCGGGCCGGCAGGAAGCGGGCGGTCCGCGTACGGAGCAGCGAGGCCACGAGGGCAGCCGCGCCGGCGCCGAGCAGCAGGATCAGTGCGGAGATCAGCAACGGGACGCGCAGACCCACGCCGACTGCTGGGTTGGTTCTGGGCGCTTGAGCCCAGGCGATGAGCAGTCCGGTGACAGCAACCGCCAGTACGGCGCCCGCGATGAGACGGGCGCGCTGGCTGGCACTGCGGGCGCAGCGGAAGAGGACTGGTGCGCTGAAGAACGAGAGGACGGCCAGGGCGACCGTCGGCCAGCCGGCCTCGTCTTGTGCGGCCGGGGTCTGCCAGGACGCGCCCGACGCCGCAATGGCGACAACCGCGGCCGCAATCGCGGTGAAGGTGGCGATCGCGGTCAGGGCTGCCTGTTGCCAGCCACGCCACGGGGCCGGGAGCTCGCTGTCCAGTTCGGCGAGCTCTGCCTCGAGGTTGACCCGGGCGACCGGACTGAGGCGTTGTCGCGCCAGTTGGGTCCGGTATAGGTGGCCGCCGAGCAGTTCGCGGACCTCGTCGTACCTGTGCTCCAGTGCGGCCTTCCGGTCGCCGGCGTCGCGTCGTACCTCGGCTGTGTGGACGGCGTACCGGCTGGGGTCGGACGCGAGGACGGCGTTGACGGCATCCAGCAGTACGTCGCCGTTCGCGTCCCGGCGCGGCGGCGCGTAGGAGTCCGGCGGCGGTGCGGCGAGGTCGCCGGTCAGCCGGATCAGCCGGGCGACCTCGGCGATCCGGACAGGAGGTACGCCGTACTGCGGCAGCAGCTGCTCGGCGAGCCGGGCCGATGCTTCGGCGTCCTCGTCCGGGGTGCCGCCCGGCTCATGGACCGCTCGATGGAACCAGGCCGCGAGGCGGACGCTGGTGGGGTCCGTGGACAGCTGGATCAGCGAGTCCAGCGCGGTGAGGACGATGCCGAGGTAGTGGTCGCGGTAGGCGCGACGGGTGCGCTCGACGTACCGGGCGACCAGGTCGTCGGCCAACGAGGCAGACCCGGGCACCAAGTCGTCCCACCGCGCCCGGAGCTCCACCACTGCTTCAGTCTGCCAGCCGCACTTCTACAACCGTCCCACGATCACCCCACCGCGAGCTTGCGGTTGCCTACTGCTTCGCCGACAGGATGCCCGTGAGCAGGCCGGGGTAGAGGGCCTCGAGGTCTTCGCGGCGCAGGATGCTGATCCGCCGGGTGCCGTCGGTGTGGGTGGACAGGACGCCTGCCTCGCGCAGGATCTTGAGGTGGTGGGCCCGTGTGGACGCGGTCACCGGCAGCTCGATCTCGCCGCAGCAGACGCCGGCCGGGTTGTCGGCGAGCGCGCGGACGATGGTCAGCCGGACCGGCTCGCCCAACGCCTGGAGAACCGCCTCGACGCGGATCTCGTCCCGCCCCGGCTGCGGGAGAACTTTCGTGGCCATGGCTCCATAGTACGACGCCTGTCGAAGTTCGATGAACTTCGTAGTACGATGATCGTCGAACTAGTGAACCTCGTCTCCGGAAGGTCTTCGATGTCCGCACGGATCTACCTGCTCGGCGCCGGTGCGTTCGCGGTCGGCACCAGCGCGTACGTCGTCTCCGGTGTCCTGCCCGACGTCAGCTCGGAGCTGCACGTCTCGCTCACCGCCGCGGGTCAGCTCGCCACCGCGTTCTCGCTCTCGTACGCGATCGGCGCCCCGATCCTGTCCACACTGACCGGCCGGTGGGAGCGTCGTACCCTCCTGATCGCCGCACTGGTCCTGGCCGCGCTCGGCAACCTGATCGCCGCGGTGGCCGCCGACTACCCGGTCCTGATCGCCGGCCGGGTCGTGGCTGCGCTCGGTGCCGCCCTGTACACACCGGCGGCCACACTGTTCGCCACCAGCCTGATGCCACCTGAGGAACGCGGCAGGGCAGTGGCCATCGTCTTCGGCGGTCTCACCTTCGCACTGGTCCTCGGCGTACCGGCCGGGACACTGCTGGGCCCGACACTCGGTTACAAGGGCGTCTTCGCGCTCATCACCGCGGTCGCCGTACTGGTCGCCATCGCCGAGCGTGGCGCGCTCCCGAAGGTCGACGCTCCGCCCGTGGTCAGCCTGCGCGAGCGCTTCGCGGGCGTGACCGACCGGCGTGTGCAGGTGGTCCTGGCCATCACGGTGCTCGCCGTCCTCGCAGCGTTCAGCGTGTACATCTACATCGTGCCGCTGCTCAAGCACACCGCCGGACTGACCGGCAACGTCACCGGCCTCCTCCTGCTGCTGTACGGCGTGGGCGCGGTGATCGGCAACTTCCTCGGCGGACGGATCACGGACCGCTTCGGCAGCCTCCGCACGCTGGTCGTCCTGATGGCCGGCATCACGGCCGTCCTCGCCACGCTGGACCTGACGCTCACGACCGAGGTCGGCGCCGGGGTGGCCCTCGTGGTGTGGGGCATGCTGACCTGGGCGTTCAACCCGCCGATCCAGAACCTGCTGATGGAGCTCGGCGGCGGACTCCTCATCTCCCTGAACGCGTCCGCGATCTACCTGGGTGCCGGACTGTCGGCCGTGGTCGGCGGACTGGTCATCCAGACCGTCGGAGTCGGCTATCTCCCCGTGCTGGCCGCCGCGCTGTCGCTCGTGGTGCTCGGTCTGGTCTACGTGCTGTGGCGTGACCCGTCTCTGCAGCGCGTCGAGGAGCTCGAGCGTGACGACGACGTCTACGTCACGGCTACGGCTGACTGAGAACTGCGGGCAGGTCCTCGCTGTGCAGGACGACCAGTGAGGTGACCGCACGAGTCAGACAGACGTAGAGGCGGCGGAGCCCGGTCCGCTCGTCGGCTTCACCAGCCACGATGCCGGCCGGCTCCACCAGCACCACGTGGTCGAACTCGAGACCCTTGGCGAGTGAGGCCGGTACGACGTCCAGGTGGGCCTCGACGTCGTCCTCGTCGCCCAGCACCGAGAACGGTATGCCCTGCAGAGCCTTGCGGGCAGCGGGGACCAGCGCGTCGGGGACGATCAGTCCGATCGAGCCGAGACGCTCCGACACCTCGCGGACGGTGGTGACCGCGGCGGCCAGGCTGTCGGGCACGCGCGTGATGGTCAGCTCACCGCGTGCCCGCCGTACGGCCGTCGGCGGTTTCAGGTGCGGGGCGATCGACGGGAGCAGGCGGGCGGCGTACTCGATCACCTGACCGGGAACGCGGAAGCCGGCGGTCAGCTCCTCGGTGTGGGCGCTGGTCTTGCCCAGGTGCTTCAGTGCCTCGTCCCACGACGGCGTGGCCCACGGCGTGGTGCCCTGTGCGATGTCGCCGAGCACCGTCATCGAGCCTGTCGAGCAACGCCGCCCCACGGCCCGCAGCTGCATCGCGGACAGGTCCTGCGCCTCGTCCAGCACCACGTGCCCGAGGGACGGCGTACGGTCGACCAGGTCGGCGATCTCGTCGATCAGCGTGGCATCCGCGACAGACCACTTGGCCGCGCCCGCGGACCGCGGCACCTTGTCCCAGATCAGCAGCGCCTGCTCTTCCGCGGTGAGGATGCCGTCGGCGTGCCGGGCCAGGAGCTCAGGGTCGGTGAACAGGCGGAAGAGCAGCTTCGCCGGGTCCACAGCCGGCCAGAGCGCGTCGGCGTACTGCTTGACCGGGCGGCTCCGGGCCACCGAGTCCTGCACGCGGTCGTCGGGAGAGTCGCCCGCCGCCTCCATCCGCAGCAGGACGGCGTGCGCCAGGCGCTGGGGCAGCATCGCGCGGCCGGCGCCGTACCGGATGCCACGGCTGCGCAGCTCGGTGACGAGCTCCTCGGCCTGGTACGCCGCCACTCGCCAGCGGTGCGCCCCGCGTGGCACCACGAGCGACTCCTCGGGCAGCTTGACGTGGGACCAGACGGCCCGGTGCAGCACCTCGGCCATCCGCGCATCGCCCTTGAGTACGTCGACCAACGCCGGCCCGGGCCCCGCCACCTTCACGCGGGCGACCATCTCCTCGACGGTCGTCTGCTTCGCCTCGATCTCACCCAGCGCGGGGAGGACGTCGCCGATGTACCGCAGGAAGCTCGCGTTCGGACCCACGACGAGGACACCGGCCCGGCTGAGCTGGTCCCGGTACGCATAGAGCAGGTACGCCGCCCTGTGCAGCCCGACCGCGGTCTTACCGGTACCGGGGGCGCCCTGGACGCAGATGGTGTCGTCGACGCCGGCCCGGACGATCACGTCCTGCTCCGGCTGGATGGTCGCGACGATGTCGCGCATCGGGCCGGACCGCGGGCGCTCGATCTCCGCGTCGAGGATGTCGCTGTGCTGGTCGTCCTGACCACTCGCGGTGAGGTCCTCGTCCTCGAATGCGGTCATCTCGCCGTGCGTGAAGCCGAACCGCCGACGGATCCCCACGCCCATCGGCTCGGTCTTGCTGGCCCGGTAGAACGGCACCGAGATGTCGGCCCGCCAGTCCACCACCAGCGGCTCGCCCAGCGTGTCGTTCACGTGCCGGCGGCCGATGTGGAACGTCTCCTCGGTCGGCTCCAGGTAGTCCAGCCGGCCGAAGAACAGCGGGACGTCGGGGTCGTCCTCCAGCTCCTTCATCCGCTGGAAGATGGCGGCCTGCAGGAACTCCTGGTTCACCCGGTCCGCGCTGTGGATCTCCAGCGCGCCGGTCTTCTCCCGCATCTGCGCCAGGGCCGCCCGGGAGGTCTTCAGGTAGTCCTTCTCGGCCTGGAGAGTGTCGGACGTGTCTGAGGGCATGCTGAAACCTCCGGCGAGTGTGGGGAGCCCAGCTACGTTACTTGAGCACTCTGCGCGGCGGAACTGAATTACGGGTCTGTGGCCTGTCTGCGTGCAGACCGCGCCGCAACAGCAACGGCAGGCTGGCTGCCAGCAGGAACAGCGCGACCAGGCCGTCCAGCCAGTAGTGATTGGCGGTCACCACGACGACGCCGAACGTGATGATCGGGTGCAGCAGCCAGAGCCAGCGCCAGCGCGACCGGGTGATCAGGATCATCGACAGCGCGATCAGTGCGGCCCAGCCGACGTGCAGGCTCGGCATGGCGGCGAACTGGTTCACCGCTCCGTCGGTGTGGTCCGGACCGTAGACGGACTGGCCGAACCGCAGCCCGGTGTCGACGAAGCCCGGCATCATCCGCGGCGGCGCCAGCGGGAACGCGATGTGACCGATCAGTGCCAGTCCGGTCAACGACACCATCGTCCAGCGGACATGCGAGTACGCCTGCGGCCGCCAGATGCTCAGCCAGAGCAGCACGGCGGCCGTCAGCGGCGCGTGCACGCTGGCGTAGTACAGGTTGGCGCCCTGGATCAGGTGGGGGAACTGGAAGGCCCAGTGCTGGACCGCGGCCTCGTTCGGCAGATGCAGCCAGTTCTGGAACGACAACACTTCGTGGGCGTGGTCGAAGGCCGACCCGGAGTGCCGGGCAGCGAGCTGCCGGCCGGCGCTGTAGACGAGAAAGAGGGTGGCCAGCAGGACTGCTTCCCGGGCCACTCTCCAAAAGACCTTCTGTTGTTGTTCCCTACCCTGCCCCACCCGCTCCAGCGCCTGTATCCCCATACCGTTCGACGGTACTCGCCGGACCCTCAGGATGTGCCCAGGCGCAACCCTGATGTTGCCCTGGGCAACCCCGGACCGGTCAGCCCTTCACCGCGCCGGTGAGCACTCCCTTCGCGAAATGCCGCTGCAGGAACGGGTAGATCACCAGGATCGGCACGATCGAGACGACCAGGATCGCCATCTGGATCGAGGCCTGCGGCGGCAGCAGTTCGGTGCCGAGCTCGGCGCTGCCGAGTTGCGTGTCGTTGATGACGTACGTCCGCAGGACCAGCTGCAACGGCCACAGCCTGGAGTCGTTCAGGTACAGCAGCGCGGAGAAGAACGCGTTCCAGTACGCCACCGCGTAGAACAGGCCGATCACCGACAGCACGGCCTTGGACAGCGGCAGCACGATGTACGAGAACGTCTTCAGCTCACCCGCGCCGTCGATCCGTGCGCTCTCGGTGATCTCGTTCGGCAGGTTCATGAAGAACGCCCGCAGGACGACCACGTTGAACGCGCTGATCATCGTCGGCACGATCAGCGCCCAGATGCTGTCCAGCAGCCCGACGCCCTTCACCGTGAGGTACAGCGGGATGATGCCGGGGGAGAACAGCATGCTGAACAGCACGACCAGCAGGATCGGCCGGCCCGCCACGAAGCCGGGGCGGGCCAGCGCGTAGGCCAGCAGGCACGACACGGTCAGGCTCAGCAGTGTGCCGACGATCGTGACGAAGATGCTGACGAACAGTGCCCGCGTCACCACACCGCCGGCGAACAACGACTCGTACGCCGCGAAGTTGATCGACTTCGGCAGCAGCACCAGACCGCCGGACTCGTTGATCTGCTTGTTCGGTGCCACGCTGGTCGAGATCACACCGACGAACGGAATGATCACGACCGCGCAGAAGACCAGCAGCACCAGGCCCTTGAAGGCCCGCATCGGCCAGCCAGGCATCGGGACGCCCTGGACGATCTTCCGGCTCATTTCTGGTACACCCCTTGCTCGCCGAAGATGTGGGCGACCTTGTTCGCGGTCAGCACGAGCACCACGCCGACAATGCCCTTCACGAGCCCGACCGCCGCGGCCACGCCCCAAGCGCCGCCCAGCACGCCGTTGTTGTAGACGTAGGTGTCGAGCACTTCGCTGACGTCACGTCCGACCGCCTGCTGCTGGAGGATGATCTGCTCGAAGCCGACGGTGAGCGAGTCACCGAGGCGCAGGATGAACAGCAGGATGATGATCCCGCGCAGGCCCGGCAGCGTGACGTGCCAGAGCTGTTTCATCCGGCTCGCGCCGTCCACGCTGGCCGCCTCGTACAGCTGCGAGTCGATCTGGGACAGCGCGGCCAGGAACAGGATGGTCGCCCACCCGGTGTCCTTCCAGATGATCTGCGACGTCAGCAGCACGTGGAACAGCTCGGAGTTCCCGATGATGTCGATCGTCGACAGGTCGTGGGACCGCAGGTAGTTGTTCAGCAGCCCGCTGCCGCCGAGCATCTGCTGGAACAGCGCGACCACGATCACCCAGGACATGAAGTGCGGCAGGTACAGGATGCTCTGTGCGATCCGCTTGATCCGCTCCGAGAACAGTGAGTTCAGCAGCAGGGCGAGCAGGATCGGCGCCGGGAACACGAAGATCGACTGCAGGCTGGTGAGGATCAGCGTGTTCTTCAGCGCCCGCAGGAACGCCGGGTCGCCGTTGAAGATCACACTGAAGTTCGCCCAGCCCGACCAGTCGCTGCCGCCGATCCCGAGGAACGGCTGATAGTCCTTGAACGCGATCACGTTGCCCAGCAGCGGCACGTAGTGGAACGCGACGATCAGCGCGACACCGGGCAGCGCGAACAGCAGCAGCACGCGGTCCCGCAGCAGCCGCCGGCCGAGGCTCAGGCGCTGCTGCGGGTGCTTGGCGGATCTCTGCAGCATTACTTCCCTGCCGTGTCGGCGTGCGCCTGCTCGAGCTCGGTGCGGATCTTGTCGCCGCCCGAGGACTTCCAGGTCTGCACCGCGGCGCTCCAGTCCGACACCGGCTTCTTGCCCTGCACGATCTGGCCCTCCAGGTCGGTCATCGTCTTGGACAGCTGCGTCTGCTTCTTCGACTGGGTGTCGGAGTACAGCCCGTACGACGCGTCGTACACGAGCCGCTTCGCGACCTTCTCCTGGATCGCGTGCTGCTTGCGCGGGACGTCGGGCTTGCCGGCCCAGTACAGCGCGAGCGTCGAGTCGCTGATGTACTGCAGACCGATGCCCGTCTCCACCACGCCGACCTTCGTCGGGACCGGGTCGGTGCCCTGCAGCGTGTAGTGCCGGCCCGCGACGCCGTACTTGCGGAACATGTACTCCTCGGTGCCGAACGGGGCCGCCATCCAGTTGGCCACCTTCAGCAGCGTCTCGGCCGAGTGCTTGCTGGCCTTGCTGAACGCCGTCACGTTGTTCAGCGCCGAGCCCATCCACGGCTTGCCCTCGCCGCCGTCGAAGCCCGGTACGTCGAGCATGTTCACCGCGAACGCGTCGCCGGCGGTGTTGTCGTTGTAGTACTGGTTCCAGGCGACGAAGCTGTCGTAGTCGAACGCGGCGATGCCGCCGTTGAACCACTGCTTGCGGGCGCTGGCCTTGTCGTTGAAGGCGTCCGGGTTGATCACCCCGGCGGCGACCATCTTGCGGCCGGCCTCGAGCGCCTCGAGCTGCGCCTCGTCCTCGAACGTCGAGGTGAACTTGCCGCCCTCCTCCTTCCAGACGTTGGCGATCCCCAGCATCTGCCGGATGGTCGACAGCGGCACCCGCGTCCAGGCCCACTTGTTCTGTTTGGCCGCGGTCATCTCCTTGGCCAGGTCGAAGAACTCCTGGAAGTTCTTCGGCGCCGGGTCCTTGATGCCCTTGGCGGCGAGC
>Ga0247821_10000954_pt1 | contig 16044 bp, 12 predicted proteins | sample 13C_Glycerol_Day_FD_192481 | JGI IMG/M metagenome (GOLD analysis project Ga0247821, IMG submission 192481) | Soil microbial communities from agricultural site in Penn Yan, New York, United States - 13C_Glycerol_Day14 | ecosystem: Environmental > Terrestrial > Soil > Agricultural land | place... | reverse complement strand
TCTGGATGGTTTTCTCGTACTTGGCGACGTTGATGTCCTTCTGGATCTTCGAGTAGTCGAGGCTGGCACGCAGGGCACCGGCGTTGAAGATCGGCAGGTTGATCTGCGGCTGGAACAGCCAGGTGCCGGAACCGCCGTTGAACAGCCCGCTCATGTCCGGGCTGATGGTGCCGGCGTTGGCGGTCAGGCTGATGCTCGGGAAGAACGCTGCGCGGGCGGCGCCGATGTTGGCATTGGCGGCCTTGAGCAGGTGCTCGGCTTCCTGGATGTCCGGGCGCCGATGCAGCACGTCCGACGGCAGGCCCGCCGGGACTTCGGCCAGCAGGTCGCTGTCGAGGTCCTTGGCGTTCGGCAGGTCGGCCGGAATGCCGGTACCGAGCAACACCGCCAGGCTGTTCTGGTCCTGGGCAACCAGACGCTGGTACTGGGCCAGCCGGACACGCGCACCCTCGACCGAGGTGCGTGCCTGGCTAAGGTCCAGGGCCGAGGCGACACCCACTTCGTTGCTGCGCAAGGTCAGCGCGTAGCTTTCCTCGTAGGTCTTGAGGGTGTCTTCGGTCAGCTTGAGCAGGTCCTGGTCGGCCTGCCAGGTGAAGTAGGCATTGGCCACGCTCGCCACCAGGGCGATCTGGGTCGAGCGCCGGGCTTCTTCGCTGGACAGGTAGATTTCCAGTTGCTGCTCGGTGAGGCTGCGCACGCGACCGAACAGGTCGAGTTCATAGGCGCTCACCCCGAGGGTAGCCGAGTAGGTGCTGGTGATGCCGGCTTCACCGGTCTGTGACATGTCGGCAGGCAGGCGTTGGCGATTGCCGCTGCCATTGGCGCTGACCGCCGGGAACAGGTCGGCCCGCTGGATGCGGTACTGCGCACGGTAGGCATCGACGTTCAATGCCGCGACCTTGAGGTCGCGGTTATTGACCAGCGCGGTCTGGATCAGCTGTTGCAGCGCCGGGTCCTGGAAGAACTGACGCCAGCCCTGCTCGGCGGCGGCCACATCCGCCGACTCGGTCGGCGAATAGGCAGGGCCTTGCGGCCACTGCGCGGCCACCGGCGATTCCGGGGTCTGGTAGTCAGGGATCAGCGAGCAGCCGCCAAGAATGAAAGCGGTGACCGCCAGGGACAACAGGGACTTACTCATTGCCCGGCCTCATAGCGTGGAGTTTCAGGGGTGGCATCTTCTTCTTCGGTTTTCTTGCCAGTGAAGAACGACGACACGGTAACGAAGAACAGCGGCACCCAGAAAATTGCCAGTACGGTGGCCGTCAGCATCCCGCCGATTACCCCGGTACCAATGGCGTGCTGGCTACCTGAGCCGGCACCGGTAGAGGTAGCCAACGGTACCACGCCGAGGATGAACGCCAGCGAGGTCATGATGATCGGTCGCAGACGCATCCGGCAGGCTTCGATGGCGGCATCGACCAGGCTGCGGCCCTGCTCGTGCAGTTCCTTGGCGAACTCGACGATCAGGATCGCGTTCTTCGCCGCAAGGCCGATGGTGGTCAACAGGCCCACCTGGAAGTACACGTCGTTGGACAGGCCGCGCAGGCTGGTGGCCAACAGTGCACCGATGATCCCCAGGGGAACCACGAGCATGACCGCGATCGGAATCGACCAGCTTTCATACAGCGCCGCCAGGCACAGGAACACCATCAGCAGCGACAGGGCGTACAGCGCCGGCGCCTGGGAGCCCGACAGGCGCTCCTCGTACGACAGGCCGGTCCAGGAGTAGCCGATGCCTTTTGGCAACTGAGCGGCAATGCGCTCGACTTCGAGCATGGCCTCACCGGTACTGTAGCCAGGGGCTGGCGCACCGAGGATTTCCATGGCTTCTACACCGTTGTAACGCGACAGCTTCGGTGCACCGTAGATCCACTGGCCGGTGGCGAAGGAGGAGAACGGCACCATCTCGCCGGCAGCGTTGCGTACGTACCACTTCTGCAGGTCTTCAGGGCTCATGCGCGAAGCCGATTCACCCTGGATGTAGACCTTCTTGACCCGACCGCGGTCGATGAAGTCGTTGACGTAGCTGGCACCCAGGGCAATCGACAGGGTGTTGTTGATGTCGGCGATGGTGACGCCCAGGGCGCTGGCGCGTTCGTCATCGACGGTCAGCTGGTACTGCGGCTCATCGTTCAGACCGTTCGGACGCACGGCAGAGAGGATCTTGCTCTGCGCGGCCATGCCGAGGAACTGGTTGCGTGCTTCCATCAGCTTGTCGTGGCCGACGCCGGCGCGGTCCTGCAGGAACACGTCGAAACCGGTGGCGTTACCCAGCTCCAGTACCGCAGGCGGGGCAAAGGCGAACACCATCGCGTCGCGGAAACTGAAGAAGTGCTGCTGGGCGCGGGCCGCCAGGTTGAACACGTTGTTCTCGGCGGAACGTTCTTCCCACGGCTTGAGCATGATGAAGGCCATGCCCGAGCTCTGGCCGCGACCGGCGAAGTTGAAGCCGTTGACGGTAAACACCGAGGCAACGGTATCGGCTTCCTTGTCCAGCAGGTAGCTGCGCATCTCGTCGATCACCACCTGGGTACGCTCGGCACTGGAGCCGGCCGGGGTTTGCACCTGGGCGAACAGGACGCCCTGGTCTTCTTCCGGCAGGAACGCAGTCGGGATGCGGGCGAACAGCCAGATCATGCCGACCATGATCAGCAGGTAGGCCAGCAGGTACGGCGCTTTGTGCCGCAGGATATTGCCCACGCCACGCTCGTAGCTCTTCACGCTGCGGTCGAAGTTGCGGTTGAACCAGCCGAAGAAGCCGCGCTTGGCAACGTGATGCTCACCCTTTGGAATCGGCTTGAGCATGGTGGCGCACAGGGCCGGGGTGAAGATCAGGGCCACCACGACCGACAGGGCCATGGCCGAGACGATGGTGATCGAGAACTGCTTGTAGATCACACCGGTGGAACCACCGAAGAACGCCATGGGCAGCAGTACCGCCGAAAGCACCATGGCGATACCGACCAGGGCGCCCTGGATCTGGCCCATGGACTTCTTGGTGGCTTCCTTGGGCGACAGGCCCTCTTCGGACATCACCCGCTCGACGTTCTCCACCACGACGATGGCGTCGTCCACCAGCAAGCCGATGGCCAGTACCATGCCGAACATGGTCAGGGTGTTGATGCTGAAGCCCGCTGCGGCCAGGATGCCGAAGGTACCGAGCAACACCACCGGTACGGTCATGGTGGTGATGATGGTGGCGCGGAAGTTCTGCAGGAACAGGTACATCACCAGGAACACCAGCACGATCGCCTCGATCAGGGTGTGGATTACCCCGCTGATCGATTCGGTCACCACCGGTGTGGTGTCATACGGGAACACCGCCTTCATGCCTTCCGGGAAGAACGGCTCCAGGTCGCTGATGGTCTTGCGCAGTGCCTTGGCGGTATCCAGGGCGTTGGCACCGGTGGCCAGCTTGACCGCCAGGCCCGACGCCGGCTTGCCGTTGAACTGGGCGCTGACCGCGTAGTTCTCACCGCCAAGACCCACGTTGGCGACATCTTTCAGGCGTACTTGCGAGCCGTCGCGGTTGACCTTGAGCAGAATGTTCTCGAACTGCTCGGCCGTCTGCAGACGGGTCTTGCCGATGATGGTGGCGTTCAGCTGGGTGCCGGGCAGGGCAGGCAGGCCGCCGAGCTGACCCGAGGAAATCTGCACGTTCTGCGCCGCCACGGCGGTACGCACGTCGACCGGGGTCAACTGGTACTTGTTGAGCTTGGCCGGATCGAGCCAGATACGCATCGCGTACTGGGCACCGAACACCTGGAAGTCACCGACACCGGCGGTCCGCGAGATCGGGTCCTGCATGTTGGAGACGATGTAGTTGGCCAGGTCGTCCTTGGTCATGCTGCCGTCTTCGGACACCAGGCCGATCACCAGCAGGAAGTTCTTCACTGCCTTGGTCACGCGGATACCCTGCTGCTGCACTTCTTGCGGCAGCAGCGGGGTGGCCAGGTTCAGCTTGTTCTGCACCTGGACCTGGGCGGTGTCGGGGTTGGTCCCCTGCTCGAAGGTCGCGGTGATGGTCATGGTGCCGTCGGAGTTACTTTCCGACGACACATAACGCAGGTTGTCGATACCATTGAGCTGCTGCTCGATCACCTGTACCACGGTGTCCTGCACGGTCTGCGCCGAGGCGCCCGGGTAGGTCACGGCGATGGCGATGGCCGGCGGCGCGATGCTGGGGTACTGGTTGATCGGCAACTTCAGGATCGACAAGGCGCCGACCAGCATGATCACCAGGGCGATCACCCAGGCGAAGATCGGGCGATCGATAAAGAATCTCGACATGGTTTACTCCCCTTTGGCCCCTGCAGTCGATGCATTGGCCTGGGCTGGCTGTACAGGCTTGACGTTGGTGGCCTCGCTGACCTTGACCTCGATGCCTGGCTTGACGAATTGCAGGCCCTCGGTGATCACCCGGTCGCCGGCGTTCAGGCCGTCTTCGATCAGCCACTCATTGCCCACGGTGCGGCTGGCCTTGAGCTGGCGCAGCTCGACCTTGTTCTCCTGGTTGACCACCAGGGCGGTTGGCTGGCCCTTGAGGTCGCGGGTCACGCCCTGTTGCGGTGCCAGGATGGCCTGGGCATTGACGCCGGCCTTCAGGCGCGCGTGCACGAACATGCCCGGCAGCAGGTTGTGCTCGGGGTTCGGGAACACGGCGCGCAGGGTCACGGAACCGGTAGTCGGATCGACCGAGACTTCGGAGAATTCCAGGCGACCTTCCTGGCGGTAGGTGCTGCCGTCTTCCAGGGTCAGGGTGACCTTGGCGGCGTTGTCGCCGACCTTCTGCAGCTGGCCGCTTTCCAGCTCGCGGCGCAGCTTGAGCAGCTCGGCCGAGGACTGGGTGACGTCGACGTAGATCGGGTCCAGCTGCTGGATCACGGCCATGGCTTCGGCCTGGCCATTGTTGACCAGGGCGCCTTCGGTCACGGCCGAACGACCGATACGGCCGCTGAGCGGTGCCAGGACCTTGGTGTAGCGCAGGTCGATCTGGGCACTGCGCAGTGATGCTTCAGCCTGCAAACGTTTGGCTTGCGCATCGTCGTATTCCTGGCGGCTCACCGCTTGTTCGGCCACCAGCTGCTTGTAGCGATCGGACAGCGAACGGGTCGATTGCAGGTTGGCCTGGGCGCTGGCCAGGGTCGCCTCGTACACCGACGGGTCGATCTGGTACAGCTGCTGGCCTTCCTTGACCTCGGTACCTTCCTTGAACAGGCGCTTGAGAATGATGCCGTTGACCTGTGGACGAACCTCGGCGATGCGGTAGGCGGTGGTACGCCCCGGCAGATCGGAGGTCAGGGTGTAGGCCTGGGTTTGCAGGGTGACGACGCCGACCTGAGGAGCTTGCGCTGCGGGAGCTGCCTCTTCCTTTTTACAGCCGCTGAGCAGTGTTGCCAGGGCGACGGCGGATACCAGAGCGGTAACAGCTGGCTTGAATTGCATGAAGATCCTCGGGTCGCAAGAGCTCAAGACGCTCAAGAATAATGGAAAGGGTGCGAGAGAAAAAATGCTGTCGAGTAGATATTTAGCTTACTAAGGAATATACTTACATTCATGGTTGTTTGTAAATACTTTGCGCCGATGCCCTGGGCCGTCGCAAGCCTTGAAACTTATACATTCGGTAACAACCCCCCGAAGGTTGATCCGGCCTAGTCCCCAGGCGCCTGCGTGCGTACCTGGGCATTGATGAGGTTGTACTGCCATGGTCCGTCGAACCAAAGAGGAAGCCCAGGAGACCCGTGCCCAGATTCTCGAGGCCGCGGAAAAGGCTTTCCACAAGCGCGGGGTAGCGCGAACCACACTGGCCGACATCGCCAAGCTGGCGGGGGTTACCCGCGGTGCCATCTATTGGCATTTCAACGACAAGGCCGAGCTGGTCGAGGCCATGCTCGAGAGCCTGCATGAGCCCCTGGATGCGCTGGCGCGGGCCAGTGAAAGCGAAGATGAAGTCGATCCGCTGGGTTGCATGCGCAAGCTGCTGGTGCAGTTGATGCACCAGATGGTGCTTGACCCGAAAACCCGGCGAATCAATGAAATTCTGCATCACAAGTGCGAGTTCACCGATGATATGTGCGAAATCCGCCAGCAACGGCAGCATTCGACTGTCGACTGCCATGCCCATATCGCCTTGTCGCTGGGCAATGCAGTCAAGCGCGGGCAGTTGCCCGACAATGTAGACCCCGAGCGCGCGGCGCTGGCGATCTATGCCTATATCGATGGCCTGATCCGCCGCTGGCTGCTCCTGCCGGAAAGCTTCGATCTCCTGGGCGAGGCCGAGCTGTGGATCGATACCGGGCTGGATATGCTGCGCTTGAGCCCCGCATTGCGCAAATGAGACTTTGTGAAGGTTTGTGAGGAACTGTTTCCGCACCCTTCACACCACGATTATTGATGGCCGCGCAACTGCCGGTCCGGCAGGGCCAGCGCGGCTGTCAGTCCGAACAGCGACACCATCGCACTGCCCAGTAACAAATTGCGGAAGGTCTCCAGCAATTCGACCTGCATTTGCGCGCTGGGTTCACCCGCCTTGAGGCTGCCGAGCAGGGTGTCACCGGCCAGGCTCAGGCCGCCATCCTGCAACATCGCCAACAGCAGCGCCGACATGCAGGCTACGCCCATCGCCCCGCCCAGGGTGCGGAACAGGTTGGTGGTGCTGGTGGCCACGCCGATATCCCGCGGCAGCACGGCGCTCTGGGTCGCCACCAGCGAGGTGGGGAACTGCAGGCCCGAAGCGATGCCGGTCAGGACCATGAACAGGCCACTGAGCCAGGCCGCCTGCGGCGGCGTCAGGGCCATGCCGACGATGGCGAACGGCATCAGCAGCGCTCCGCCGAGGATCTGCGGCTTGTAGCGGCCGGTAAAACTGGTCAGGCGGCCACCGCAATAGGCACCGATCGGCAGACCAATGGCCAGCGGCAGCAGGTGCAGGGCGGCGCTGTCGGCCCCCGCGCCGGTGATGCTCTGGTAACGCAGCGGCATCAGCATGGTCAGGGAAATGGCCTGGAAACTGGTGAAGAAGATGGTGCACCAGCACAAGGTGGCGACCCGGTTGCCGAACAGCTTGAGCGGCAACAACGGCTCCGGCGCCCGGCGCTCATGCAGCACGAAGACAAACAGGCCGAGCAGGGCGCAGAGCAGCAGGCTGCCGACCTGCGAGCCATTCCAGGCATGGCCCTGGCCGATCAGGGTGATGCCCAGCAACAAACTGCTCAAACCGAAAATCAGCAGGGCGGCGCCGACATAGTCGACCCGCGCCTGACCTTGCGGCACCGCCAGGGTTCGCAGCGCGCGCCGGGTCACCCACCAGGCGGTCAGGCCCAGCGGCAGGTTCAGCCAGAACACCCAGCGCCAGGACAGGTACTCGGTGAGGTAGCCGCCCAGCACCGGCCCGACCACGCTGGCCAGGGCATACATGCTGCTGAAATAGCCCTGGTAACGACCGCGCTCGCGAGGCGGTACGAAGTCGCCGATGATCGCCTGGCTGACCGAGACCATGCCACCGGCGCCGATCCCTTGCAGCACGCGGGCCAGCACCAGCTGTTCCATGTTCTGGGCCATCGCGCAGAACAGCGAGGCGAGGGTGAACACGGTGGTGCCGGTGAGGATCATCCGCCGCCTGCCGTACAGATCGCCCAGCTTGCCGTAGATCGGCACGGCCACGGTCATGGCCACCATGTAGCCGGAGATCACCCAGGCCAACAGGCCGACATCATTGAACTGGGCGGAAATCGCCGGCATCGACACAGCGACGATGGTCTGGTCCAGGGCCCCGAGGAAAATCGCCAGCATCAACGCGACTAGCACGCTGCGCAGGACCGGTTGCGGAGTGTTCAGTTGGGTCACGAGCCAGCTCGAAAGGCAGGGTTATCCCGCAGCCTGTCACTGCGGGAGCGGGTGCTGGCCAGTGTACTAGATAGCTTGCTAAGCGTCTGCCCCGATCAATGCGCCGTACCGGTCGGACACTACCTGGCGCTTATTTCACGCCGCTCAGGGTCGCGGTGTGCGGTACGCAATGGGCCAGGCTGCAACTGGCCGCTGAATTGGGCTGGTTGCGAAGCAGTTCGACCCGATAGGCCGCGGTTCCATACAACCCGAGCACCGCAGCGATGGCACAGACGACAGCGCATCTTCTGGATTTGAGGGTCATGCTGCTCACCTCGTTCAACCCGCACTCAAGTGCTACTAAAAGCATAGGTCAGCTTTGTCGCAGGTGCCCGGGCTAGAGCAGGTCGCGGTCCCACTCGGGCTCGGCGGTAAAGCGCTCGGCAAGAAAGTCGAGCATGCTGCGCAAGGTGGCTGGCATGTGTTTGCGCGAGGTGTACACGGCGTTGAGGTCCAGCTCCCGTGGCTGCGCCTGGGGCAACAGGCGCACCAGCTCGCCGCTGCGCAGGGTGGCCGCCGCCTGGTAGGTGGGCAGCATGGCGATACCGGCGCCGGCCAGGGCGGCACGTTGCAGGGTCATGGCTTCGTTGGCGCTGATGTTGCCCTGTACCGGCACCGAGACCTGCTCGCCCGCCACCTGGAAGTGCCAGAGGCTGCGACCGAAGTAGGTATGGGTCAGGCAATTGTGCTGGGTCAGGTCCTGGACCTGCTGTGGCGCCGGGTGTTCGCGCAGGTAGGCCGGTGACGCGCAGATCACCGAGCGGCACACCGTCAGGCGCCGGGCGATCAGGTTGGGGTCCAGGTCGTTGCTGGTGCGGATCGCCAGGTCGATGCGCTCGTCCACCAGGTTCACCGTGCGATCGAGCATCTGCAGGTCGACCTTCACCCCGGGGTAGCGTTTGACGTAGGCGGCGACCGCATCCATCAATTGTGCCTGGCCGAACGAGGTGCTGACGCTGATGCGCAACTCACCCCGAGGCGCATCCTCGGGTGCACTCACCGCCGCCTGCAGGTCACCGGCCAGCTCCAGCATCTGCCGGCAGCGTGGCAGGGTTTCCTGGCCGGCGGCGGTCAGACTCAGGCGCCGGGTGGTGCGCTGCATCAGGCGCGCGCCGACCCAGTCTTCCAGTTCGGCCAGGTAGCGCGACACCACCGGGCGCGACAGGTCCAGATGGTCGGCGGCGGCCGATTGGCTGCCCAGGTCGACCACGCTGACGAAGACCCGCATTGCTGTCAGACGATCCATGATTTGCCCGGTTTCAGAAACAAACTGATGCCAAGCATCGCATTTTTTGCGACGGATCGTGCAACTAAGCTGTGGCTATTCGTCCCCAGACAGGAATTGCCTTGATGCGTCGTACTTTTTCCCTGCGTAGCCTGCTGCTGGCCTTCGCCACCCTCGGCGTCATGGCCCAGGCCAATGCCGCCGGGCAACCGTTGCAGCTGGATGTGTATAACCCGGGCACCGCTGCGCTGTTTCCAGTCAGTTCGGTGATCGTCAGCGGCGAGCGCGATGCCATCCTGGTCGATGCCCAGTTCGGCAAGGGCCAGGCCGAGCAGGTGCTGGCAAAGCTGCGCGCCAGCGGCAAGCACCTGACCACCATCTATATCAGCCATGGCGACCCGGACTACTACTTCGGCCTGCAGACCCTGACCGACGCCTACCCCGAGGCCAAGGTCGTGGCCTCGGCAGCCACTGTCGCGCATATCAAGCAGACGATGGACGGCAAGCTGGCCTACTGGGGCCCGCAAATGGGCAGCGACAAGCCCGCCCGACTGGTTGTCCCGCAGGTGCTCCAGGGCAATGAACTGACGCTGGAAGGCCAGCGCCTGGAAGTGCTCGGGCTCGACGGTCCGCAGCCGGACCGCAGCTTCGTCTGGATTCCGTCGATCAAGGCTGTGGTCGGCGGTGTAGTGGTCGCTCAAAACCTTCATGTGTGGATGGCCGACACTCAGACGGCGCAATCGCACAAGGACTGGCTGGCGACCCTGGAGCGTATCGAGCAGCTCAAGCCGCAGACGGTGGTGCCCGGTCATTACCTGGGCCAGCCTGGCGAAGGGCTGCAGGCCGTGCGTTTCACCGCCGATTACATCCGCGCATTCGATGCCCAGACCGCCAAGGCAGCGAACGCTGCCGAGCTGGTCGCGGCGATGAAGGCGCGCTACCCGGGCCTGGGCGAGGAGAGCTCGCTGGAGCTCGGCGCCAAGGTCGCCAAGGGCGAAATGAAGTGGTAAGTGACCTCAATCCTGACGGGAGTTTGATATGAGCAAGATTGCAATCATCGGGGCGACCGGACGTGCCGGTAGCCAGTTGCTGGAAGAAGCCCTGCGTCGCGGTCACAGTGTCACCGCCATCGCCCGGGATCCTGCGAAACTGCAAGGTCGCGAAGGTGTAACGGTCAAGGCCGTGGATGTACTGGACAGCGCCGCGCTGGTTGAGGCGCTCAAGGGTAGCGATGTGGTATTGAGCGCTGCGCATTTCGCCACGATTCCGGCCGCCGCAATCATCGGACCGGTCAACCAGGCCAGGGTCAAGCGCCTGCTGGTGGTCGGTGGTGCGGGCAGCCTGTTGTTGCCATCGGGGCAGCGGGTCATCGACAGCCCCGATTTCCCCGAAGCCTACAAGGTTGAAGCCAGCGCCGGCTGCCAGTTCCTCGATGCCCTGCGCCAGGAAAGCGAACTGGACTGGACCTTCCTGTCACCGTCGGCCGAGTTCGTCGAAGAGGCACGCACCGGCCGCTTCAAGCTGGGCCAGGACCACCTGCTGTTCGCCGCCGATGGCAGAAGCTGGATCAGCTTTGCCGACTACGCCATCGCCCTGCTCGATGAAGTGGAGAAGCCGGCTCACTCGCGCCAGCGCTTTACCGTCGGCTATTGAGTGCCGCGCCGCTGGGCCTGCTCGCACAACCAGTCGAGCAGCTCCAGCAGGGCGGGCTGCCCCGCGCCTTGTGGCCTGACCAGGTAATAGGCCTGGCCGGTACTGACCTTGAGGGGGAAGGGCGTGACCAGGCGGCCGCTGTTGAGGTCATCGCCGATCAGCGACCAGTCGCCGATGGCCACGCCAGTGCCCTGGGACGCCATGGACATGGCCATGTCCAGGGTCTCGAAATGCTGGCCCTTGCCCTGGCGCGACAGGTTGGCGCCAGCGACGCTGAGCCAGGTGTTCCAGTCATGCTGGTCGCGGGTCGGGTGCAGCAGCATGTGCTGCTCCAGGTCCGCCAGTTGCCGCAAGGGCAGGGCGCCGTCGAGCAGTTGCGGGGCGCACACCGGGGTCAGTTGCTCGTCGAACAGCTTGAGCTTGTGCAGGCCGTGGTTGGGCGCTGCGCCATAGACCACTGCGGCGTCGAACACCTCGCGGCGAAAATCGACGCCGTGCTGCACCGTGGTGGTCAGCTCCACCGGCACATCCGGACGCAACGCCTGCCATTCCATCAGCCGCGGCAGCAGCCAGCGCATCACGCAGGTAGGCGCCTTGAGCTGCAAGGTGGCGCTGCGCGCACCGACCTGCTGCACCCCTTCCTCGATCAAGGCGAATACCTGCTGCACCCGTGGCAACCAGTCCTGGCCTTCGCGGGTCAGGCTCAGACCGCGGGCCTGGCGCAGGAACAAGGCATAGCCCAGGTGATCCTCAAGGCCTGCAATCTGCCGGCTCACCGCGCCCTGGGTGATGTGCAGCACCTGCGCCGCACGGGTGAAGTTGCAGCACTGGGCAGTGACCAGGAAGGTGTGCAGGGCGGGCAGCGGCGGCAGGCGTTTCATCGGGCTTGAGCCATGATCTGGAGACATGGCTAGTATGAGCTTTTTTGCATTGTGCCGGTAGCGGTGCAGCGGTCCAATGAAGCCTGTTTTCAGCACAACAACAGGCACACGATCATGGCGACATGCGGCGAAGTACTGGTCAAACTCCTTGAAGGCTATGGCGTTGACCATGTCTTCGGTATCCCCGGCGTGCATACCGTCGAGCTCTACCGGGGCCTGGCGCGCTCCTCCATCCGCCACATCACCCCGCGCCATGAGCAAGGCGCAGGTTTCATGGCTGACGGCTATGCGCGTACCCGTGGCAAGCCGGGTGTCTGCTTCATCATCACCGGCCCCGGCATGACCAACATCACCACCGCCATGGGCCAGGCCTACGCCGACTCGATTCCGATGCTGGTGATTTCCAGCGTGCAGTCGCGCAACCAGCTGGGCGGCGGTCGCGGCAAGCTGCACGAACTGCCGAACCAGGGCGGCCTGGTGGCGGGTGTGGCGGCGTTCTCCCATACCCTGATGAGCGCGGACGACCTGCCGATGGTCCTGGCCCGGGCTTTTGCCGTGTTCGAGGGTGCGCGTCCGCGTCCGGTGCATATCGAGATTCCGCTGGATGTGCTGGTCGAAGACGCCGGCCACCTGCTGGCCAGCACGCCGGTACGCATCGCCCGCGCCGGTGCCGCCCCGGCCCCGGTGGCGCAGATGGCAGCCTTGCTGGCCGGTGCCCGCCGCCCGTTGATCCTGGCCGGTGGCGGCGCCATCGACGCCAGCGCAGCACTGACGCGCCTGGCCGAATACCTGCAGGCACCGGTGGCACTGACCATCAACGCCAAGGGTGTGTTGCCGGCGAGCCATCCACTGCAGATCGGTTCGACCCAGTCGCTGGTGGCGACCCGCGCCCTGGTCGCCGAAGCGGACGTGGTCCTGGCGATCGGTACTGAACTGGCCGAAACCGACTACGACGTGACCTTCAAGGGTGGCTTCGAAATTCCCGGCCGCCTGCTGCGCATCGATATCGACCCGGACCAGACCGTACGCAACTACCCGCCCGAGGTCGCCCTGGTGGCCGACGCCACGGTCGCGACCCAGGCCCTGCTGGTGGCCCTGGCCGAGCAGCCGGCACCGGTGCGTGGCTGCGACTGGGGCGCCAGCCGTGCCGCTCGCCTGCGTGAAGTGCTGCTGGCGGACTGGGATCTGCCGATGCACAGCCAGACCCGCATGCTCAAGACCCTGGTCGACACCCTGCCGGGCGTGATCCTGGTCGGTGACTCGACCCAGCCGGTCTACACCGGCAACCTGACCCTGGACATGGATCAGCCACGTCGCTGGTTCAATGCCTCCACCGGTTACGGCACCCTGGGCTACGCCTTGCCGGCGGCCATGGGCGCCTGGCTGGGCAGCGCCGAGGCGATTGCAGACCGCGCCCCGGTGGTCTGCCTGATCGGTGACGGTGGCCTGCAGTTCACCTTGCCGGAACTGGCCAGCGCCACCGAAGCGCAGGTGCCGCTGATCGTACTGCTGTGGAACAACCAGGGCTACGAGGAAATCAAGAAGTACATGGTCAACCGCGCCATCGAGCCAGTGGGCGTGGACATCCATACCCCGGACTTCATCGGTGTGGCCAAGGCGCTGGGTTGCGCCGCCGAAGCGGTGGGCAGCGTCGAGCAACTGCGTGAGGCGCTGCGCCAGGCCTGCGATCGCAAGGGCCCGAGCCTGATCGAAATCGACCAGAACCGCTGGATGCAGGCGGTGCCAGCATGATGAAACTGTCTGGTGTGTATATCGAAGGTGTCTGGCAGCACGGCCCGCACCCGCTGATGGTGATCAATCCGAGCAACGAACAACTGTTGGCCGAAGTGGCCGGCGGCGATGGCGCGGCGGTGGATCGTGCCACCCAGGCCGCCCGACGGGCTTTCAGTGGCTGGTCGATCAGTAGCGGGGGCGAGCGGGCAAAGGTGCTGCGTGCCATCGCCGATGGCGTCGAGGCGCGCCGCGAGCGCCTGGTCTTCCTGCAGGCCAGCAACAACGGCAAGCCCCAGGGCGAAGCGCAGATGGATGTCGATGATGTGATCGCCACCTTCCGCTACTACGCCGAACTGGCCGACGGTCTCGATGCCGCCCAGGACAGTGCGGTGGCGTTGCCCAGCGAGGACTTCGTCGCCCGCTTGCGCCGTGAGCCGTGCGGCGTGGTCGGGCTGATCGTGCCGTGGAACTTCCCGATGGTCACCACCGCCTGGAAACTGGCACCGGCCCTGGCTGCCGGTTGCTGTGTGGTGCTCAAGCCGTCCGAGGTGACGCCGCTGGCGGAACTGGAACTGGCGGCGATCATTGCCGAGGCGGGCTTGCCGGCGGGCGTGTTCAACCTGGTGTGCGGCACGGGTATCGCGGTGGGCGCGGCCCTGGCTGCCGATCCACGGATCGCCAAGATCTCCTTCACCGGCAGCAATGGCGTCGGCGTGCAGGTGATGCAGCGCGCCGCCGAAACCATCAAGGGTGTGAGCCTGGAACTGGGTGGCAAATCGGCCTTGCTGGTGCTGGAGGATGCCGACCTTGAGCTGGCGGTCGAGCTGGCGTGCCTGGGCGGTTTCTTCAACGCCGGGCAAATGTGCTCGGCGACCAGCCGGGTGCTGGTGGCCGAGGCCTTGTATCCGGACTTTATCGCGCGCCTGAAGGCACGTGCCGAAGCGATCCGGGTTGGCGATCCCTTCGTCGGCGACAGCGAGATGGGGGCGTTGGTCAACCAGTTGCAGTATCAGCGTGTCCAGGGGCATATCGCGGCGGGCCTGAAGGCTGGAGCGCGCTTGCTCTGCGGCGGCTCACGGCCGGTGGCGTTGCCATGCGGGTATTTCATCAGCCCCACGGTGTTCACCGACGTGCCGCTGGACAGTGCGCTGTGGCGCGAGGAAATCTTCGGGCCGGTGCTGTGCGTCCGCCCGGTCGCCAGCGAAGCCGAGGCGGTGGCACTGGCCAACGACAGCGAGTTCGGCCTGGTGGCCAGTGTGGTCAGCCGTGACCTGGTCGCGGCCGAGCGGGTGGCCAATGCCTTGCAGGCCGGCCTGGTGTGGATCAATGCGCCGCAGGTGATCTTCCCGCAGACCGCCTGGGGCGGCTACAAGCAGAGCAGCATCGGGCGTGAGCTGGGTCCTTGGGGCTTGAGTGCCTTCCAGGAAATCAAGCATGTGCTAAGGGCGCTATAACACCGCCGCTCTGTAGCCGCTGCCGCCAGGCTGCGATCGGCCGCAACGCGGCCCTAAAGGTCGCCGCCGTTGCCCAGGTTGCGACTGCTTCGCAGTCGATCGCAGCCTGGCGGCAGCGGCTACAGAAAAGTCCTGCCAGGGTGGTTGTTACAGTGCACTACGCAATCGCGCCAGATCCCGCACCGGCGGCGCCCCGTACAGGCGGCTGTATTCACGGCTGAACTGCGACGGGCTCTCATACCCCACCCGATACCCGGCCACCGCCGCCTCCAGCCCGTCATTGAGCATCAACCGCCGCGCTTCCTGCAGGCGCAATTGCTTCTGGTACTGCAACGGGCTCATGGAGGTGACCGCCTTGAAGCGATGGTGCAAGGTCGAGCTGCTCAGGTTCACTTCGCGGGCCAGCTCGTCGATGCGCAGCGGCCGATGAAAATGCTGGTTCAGCCATTCGATGGCCTTGCACACGCGATGGGTCTGGCTATTGGACAGGGCGATTTCATGCAGGCGATAGCCTTGTGGCCCACGCAACAGGCGATAAAGGATTTCACGACGAACCAGCGGCGCCAGCACGGCGATGTCTTTCGGCGAGTCGAGCAGGCGAATCAGGCGCAGCAAGGCATCGAGCAGCAATGGATCGGTGCGCTCCACATACAGGCCGCGGCCCGAGGGCAGGGCGGGCACGCCCATGGGGCCAGCATCGGCGATCAGGTGGTTGAGCTGTGCCGGGTCGATGTCCAGGCGCATGGCCAGGCTGGGGTTTTCCGGGCTGGCTTCCAGGACCACGCCGCTGATCGGCAAGGCCACCGACACCACCATGTAGTGCAGCGGGTCATAGACATAGCGCTCGTCCCCCAGGCTGACCTCCTTGCTGCCCTGGGCAAGGATGCACAAGGCCGGTTGTGCCAGCGCGGGCATCGAACGCACGCTTTTTTCGTGGCGGGCCAGGTACAGACCTTCGATGCTCGTCTGCACACCCATGTCGCAGGGGGCATGGCGACGGATCAGCTCGGCCAGTTCCTGGCGTTGCAGCTCCAGGGCGGGGTCGAGGACAAGGCGGTCGGCGTCGATCAAGGACATAAAGGCAATTCCACGGAGAACGACTGCAGGATAGGTTTGTGCAAGTTATGGCGCTAGTCGAAAGCTGTCGCCCGCTTGCCTGATCCTGCCGCCTGCGCAGGATCAGGCAAGCGCCTGACAGGAATCGCCTAACGGC
>Ga0247821_10000953_pt1 | contig 16053 bp, 10 predicted proteins | sample 13C_Glycerol_Day_FD_192481 | JGI IMG/M metagenome (GOLD analysis project Ga0247821, IMG submission 192481) | Soil microbial communities from agricultural site in Penn Yan, New York, United States - 13C_Glycerol_Day14 | ecosystem: Environmental > Terrestrial > Soil > Agricultural land | place... | reverse complement strand
CCCACAGAATGTGTGTGGGAGCGGCGGTGCGACGACTCGACTTGACCCGCGATCAGGCCTCATCAGGCCGCCGTCATTTGTACCGGCCGACCCAAGCGCTTGTTCAGTTCAAGCCAGGCCGCCAGCAACGCCATCAATCCTACCCCCACGATCGCGGTCAGCACCTGCATTGACCAGTGCTCATCCGCCAGGGCATTGACCATGTCCGCCAAGGGTGCGAGCAGCACGCCCAAACAGAACACTTCCAGCGAATAACGCCCCATGCGACAGGTTTGCCCGGCCAGCCAGTTTTGCGTCCAGCGCCCGTCTGGCAACAGCTTGGCAGTGACGTAGGCGAGCGCGAGGAAATGCAGCAGGCGTACCGGTGACAGATCGGTCTTGCTGATGGGGTACAACAGCTCGCTGATCGCTGCCGGCATCAAGGCATCGTGAATCTCTGGCCAGCGCCAGGAAACAGTGATCAGGCCCGCCAGCAGTGAATAGACGGCCGCCGCCAGAAACAGCGGTTGGCGAAGCAGTGGCCGGGTTTGCGGCGCTCGTTCGCGTTGTCCGTGTATCGCTGCCGCGCCACCCAGGACAAACAGAAATTGCCAGGTGACCGGGTTGAAGTACCAGACACCGTCGGAAAAATTCGCCAGGTTCCAGCCGAGTTTTGGTGCCAGCAAGTACACCGTCATCGAGACGCCGACCACCGCCCAGGTATGGCGCAACAACAGGGGCAGGACGATGGGCAATCCGGCCAACAGTACGATGTACAGCGGCAGCGGATCCATCAGGTTGGGCTTGAAGCGCAACAGCAGTTCATCGGTCAGGGCTTGCTGGGGGTTGGTGATGAAATGCGTCAGGCCCATTTCCTCGACCAGGTCGCGGGTTTGCACCTGGCTGTTGGCATAGAAGACGATGCCCATCAGCATCGCCAACAGGAAGATATGCACCACATACAGCACCCAGGTACGCCTGAGGATCTTCACACAGGCAATCAGGTAACCATCGCGTTGCATGACCTTGCCGTAGGCCAGTACCGCCGCGTAGCCGGCGAGGAATACAAAGACTTCTGCCGCATCGCTGAAGCCGATGTTGCGCAGGGTGATCTGGCCCAGAGGGTTGTGCGGGATGTGGTCCCAGAAGATGAAGATCAGCGCCAGGCCCCGAAAGAAATCGATGCGCGGGTCGCGTCCGTTAAACATGGCAGCGGGCTCTTGAACAGTTGATTTAATAGTGACAGGCCGACGTCGGCATTCTCTCGTGCCGCACGTCGGGCGGGGGGCAGGGTGGCGGTATTGGCAAGCAATTGCAAAAGTTGCGTATTACTTGATGTCTCAATACCGCGCTGATCCTCAGGCGACTGCCAGGTCCTGGGGTTCAAAGCTGTCCGCCCGTGCCATCTGCCACATCCGCGAATAGAACTCGCCACTGATTTCGCCGCTGAGCAGCTCGCCGGGCTTGAGGAACACGTGCATTTGCGAAAACAGTTTGATCTCGGTGGCCGAGACCCGGCGTACCAGATGCTTGGCTTCCAGTTGCGAGGGGTGATCGAGACCTGCCGCCGCGAGCATTTCGGCCAGAGCCTTGAGGGTGCTGTGGTGGAAGTTGAACACCCGCTGGGCCTTGTCCGGCACCACCAGGGCACGCTGGCGCAGCGCATCCTGGGTGGCAACGCCGGTAGGGCATTTGTTGGTGTGGCAGCTCTGCGACTGGATGCAGCCGATAGCGAACATGAAACCGCGTGCCGAGTTGGCCCAGTCGGCGCCGATGGCCAGGACGCTGGCGATGTCGAAGGCGCTGACAATCTTGCCGCTGGCACCCAGCTTGATCTTGTCGCGCAGGTTCAGCCCGACCAGGGTGTTGTGCACGAACAGCAGGCCTTCTCGCAGCGGAACACCGATATGGTCGGTGAATTCCACGGGTGCAGCACCGGTACCGCCTTCCTTGCCATCGACGACGATGAAATCCGGCAGGATTCCGGTTTCCAGCATTGCCTTGGCAATCCCCATGAATTCCCAGGGATGGCCCAGACAGAATTTGAAACCTACCGGCTTGCCGCCAGACAGTTCACGCAGTTGGGCAATAAACTGCATCATTTCGATCGGTGTGGAAAAGGCGCTGTGGCGTGAGGGCGAAATGCAGTCTTCGCCCATCAGTACTCCGCGGGTCTCGGCGATCTCGCGGGTGACTTTGTGCTTGGGCAGGATGCCGCCGTGGCCAGGCTTGGCGCCCTGGCTCATTTTTATCTCGATCATGCGCACTTGCGGGTTACGTGCCTGCTCGGCGAAACGCTCGGGGTCGAAGCGTCCGTCTGCCGTGCGGCAACCGAAGTAACCGCTGCCCAACTCCCAGGTCAGGTCGCCGCCGTGTTCACGGTGGTAGGGGCTGATGCTGCCTTCACCCGTGTCATGGGCGAAATTGCCCAGTTTGGCACCCTGGTTCAACGCGCGGATGGCGTTGGCGCTGAGCGAGCCAAAGCTCATGGCCGAGATGTTGAACACCGAGGCCGAGTAGGGCTGGGTGCATTGCGGACCGCCGACGATCACCCGAAAACTGGCCGGATCGCTCAACGGCGCCGGGCGCATGGAGTGACCAATGAACTCGAAGCCGGACTGGTAGACATCAATGAGGGTGCCGAAGGGTTTGTCCGACGATTCGTTCTTGGCCCGGGCGTACACCAGTGAGCGCTGGGCCCGGGAAAAGGGCAGGGCGTCGCTGTCGGCTTCGAGCAGGTACTGACGGATTTCCGGGCGAATGCCTTCCACCAGGTAGCGAATGTTGCCCAGGATCGGGTAGTTGCGCCGTACCGCGTGGCGACTTTGCAGCAGGTCGAACACACCGATCAGGCTGAGGATGGCGGTGGTCAGGGTGAAGGGCCACAGCCATTCGTGGTGCAGAAAGGGCAGGCTCGCCAGGGTGAACAGTACACAAGCGGCGAAGAAGGCATAGCGGCTGAGAAGTGACAGGCTCATACGGGTTCCTTGCGATGGCGCGGTCAGGCTCACGGCCTGGACAAACCCCGACCATAGCCCGGTTGAGGTTTAAAGCGCCAGCCCGCAGCGCGCAAGGCTTGAAAGCTTCATCTTGGTATCAAATCTCATTTGTATTTGCTTGAGATCAGGTCTGGTACGCGGATCAACCGGTCGCGCAGGGCGCCCTGGTCACCCTGTTCCACCTCGGCGCTGAAGTGCAGTGTGCCGGCAATCAATGTGGCGGCAGGCACACCATCGCGGTAGAGCACACGGTTGCCGCTGAGCGCTGGCACTTTGTTGCCCGGCAGCAGGGTGCCGATCAGGTTCAGCGGGTCGGTTGCGCTGATGGCCACCAGGCTGTCATCCAGGGGGCGTCTGCGTACTTCGCGCATCATCGCCACCGCTTCAGGCAGGGCGAATTGTTCGCCGGCCAGCCCGCTGATAAACCGCCCGCCACGGATTTCGCCGCGGGCCTCAAGGCGATGGTAGCAGCGCAACAGTTCGCGCCAGCTGGGTAGCCAGTCGGCCTCGCGCTCCAGCAGCCGCCAGCAGATCACACCGTAACGGCGCAGCAAGGTGCGGGCAATGTGTTCCAGGCTGGCATCGCGGTTATCGGCTGCCGAAGTTTTGCGTAGCAAGGCCCAGCGCCCGGGGTCTTCCATGCCGCCGAACAGGGCGCCACGACTGCGGCGATGACTGCGGCCCTGGCGTTTGCTGGCCGGGGTGATCAATGCACGCAGGCCGGCGAAGCTGTCTGCACTGACCAGGCCGGCGGCCACCAGCTCCTGCAAGGCGTTTTCCAGTTCACTGGGGAGCAGATGGGCATCGCTGAGCAGTTCGTCAAAGAACAACGCGCCCTGTTCGCTCAGCGCTGTGTGTACCCGTTGTGCGCGCAGGCTCAGGTCGTTGTTGTCGAGGGCCGGGCCGAGGGCGCGCCACAGGTTCAGTTGGGCCCGCGGCAGCAGTACCAGTGGCGTGCTGCGCAGGGTACTGGTTGCCGCCGTTGGCGCCAGGCGTGCCCAGACATGCTTGCCGGCACGACAGCTTTCGTCCAGCCAGCGCGGGCTGTAGTCGTTGATCCGGCTGGGGAGCAGATCGCTCTCCCAGGCAGCGGCTGCGGCGGGGTAACCCTCGAGCTGTCCGAGGACTTCGCCGAGTGCTGCCGGGCCTTGCAAGCGCGTAGCGGACGACAGGTGTTGCCAGTCGAACAGAAAACGCATGAAGTCCTGCAGGCTGACCGGCTCGATCTCCCGGCGCAGGCGCTTGACCGTGTAGCGATGGATGCGTGCCAGCAAGTGCCGCTCGCACCATTGCAGGCTTTGTTGGCCGGGATGAAAGTATCCGCGCATCACGTAGCCTTCGGCCTCAAGCCGCGCCAGCGCCTGCTCGAGGTCAGTGGCAGGCAGGCGCAAAGGTGCGGCGATCTGCTCCAGGGTCAGCGGCCCGAATCCACTCAGGCGGGCACGCAGGACTTCGACCAGGGCCGCGTCGTAGTCAATGGGCTGATCGAAACCGGGGAGCGCGGGAAGGTCGGGTGTCATGTGCGCATCGGAATACAGCGTGCGCAGCAGCACCAGGCGCTCGCGGGCCAGCCACAGGGACTGGCTGTCGTCCAGTTGCAGGCAGCTGGCCCGACCAGCAACGCAGAGTTCTGCAAGCCACGCCTGCCAGCCGGTGTTGGCCGTGACTTCATCCTGGCTGATGCAGGCCAGGCTCATCAGCGCCTCGTGCATTTCATCGCAGCGGGTGGGCGTTGGCCAGGCTTCATTTTCCACCGCTTGGATGGCCTCGGGATCCAGGGCGCCGAGGTCATCGCCGCTATGCACGTCGCTCCAGCGTCGACTCTGTACCGCCTGGGTACGCCGCTCTTCCAGCGGCGCATCATCGAGAAAGGTATAGGGCCGGGCGTTGAGGATCGCTGCGGCCAGTGGTGAGGGTGCCGGCAGGTCGCGGCTGATCAGGGTGATCTGGCCTTGCTCGATGCGCCGCAGCAAGGTCAGCCAGCCTTCCGTGTCCATGGCCTGGTGCAGGCAGTCATCAAGGGTCTGCTCGACCAGCGGGTGATCCGGAATCTGCCGTTCGCCGACGATATTCTCCAGGCAGGCGATCTGGTCGGGGAACACCGCGGCTATCAGGTCTTCGCTTTTCATCCGCTGGATCTGCGGCGCCACCTTGCGTCCGCCGACAAAGCGCGGCAAGGCCAGGGCAACACCTGCATTCCAGCGCCAGCGTACGCCGAACAATGGTGCATCAAGCAGGGCCTGGACCAGGATCGATTCGGCGTTTTTACTCGGCAGGTAGCGCCACACTTCGTCCAGGGCAAAGCTGTGGCTGGCGGACAGCGACAGCACGATGGCATCTTCGCTGGCGGCGGCCTGCAGCTCGAAATTGAAGGTGCGGCAGAAGCGCTTGCGCAGGGCCAGGCCCCAGGCGCGATTGATCCGGCTGCCAAAGGGCGTGTGAATGATCAGCTGGGTGCCGCCAGACTCATCGAAGAAGCGCTCCATGATCAGTGTCTGTTGCGAGGGCAGGGCACCTAGCACCTGGCGGGTTCGGGTCAGATATTCGAGCAACTGTTCCGCGCTGTCTTCGGCCAGACCGACTTCACCCTGCAGCCAGGCCAGCGCGTTTTGCTGCTCCGCGCCAGATTCACCCAGGCGCCGGTCAATCTCGCCTTGCAGACGGGCGACCGCGAACGACAACTCATCACTGCGCCCGGGCGCCTCACCGAGCCAGAAGGGAATGCTCGGCGGCAGGCCCTTGGCATCTTCGACGCGCACTTTGCCGCTCTCTACCCGCAGGATGCGATAGGAGATGTTACCCAGTTGAAAGATGTCGCCTGCGATACTTTCCACGGCAAAGTCTTCGTTGACGCTGCCGATGTTCAACCCCTGGGGCTCTAGCAACACTGCATAGTCGGCGTTGTCGGGGATGGTGCCGCCACTGGTCAGGGCGGTCAGCTGGCTGCCGCGTCGTCCGCGCAGGCTGTTGTTGACGGCATCACGATGCAGATAGGCGCTACGCATCCCCTGGCGACTATTGAAACCTTCGGCCAGCATGCGCAGTACGGCCTGGTAGTGCGCCTGGTCGAGCTCGGCGTAGGGCGTGGCCTGGCGCAGGCAGTCGTAGAGTGCCTGCTCCTGCCAGGGCTGGCAGCTGACTTCGGCAACGATCTGCTGGGCCAGTACATCCAGCGGTGCCCGCGGAATCTGCAGCAGATCCAGCTCACCACGGCGTACACAGTCGAGCAAGGCCGCACATTCGATCAAGTCGTCTCGCGACAGCGCAAACAGGCGGCCTTTGGGCGTGCCCTCGACCTGATGGCCGGCGCGTCCGACCCGCTGCAAAAAGGCTGCAATCGAGCCGGGTGAACCGATCTGGCAGACCAGTTCGACCTCGCCGATATCGATCCCCAGTTCCAGCGAGGCAGTGGCGACCAGCACCTGCAGCTCACCGCGTTTGAGGCGCTGCTCGGCAGCCAGGCGATGTTCCTTGGCCAGGCTGCCGTGATGCGCAGCCACGGCAGGCGCGCCCAGGCGTTCGCTCAAGTGGCGGGTCAAGCGTTCGGCCAGGCGCCGGGTGTTGACGAATACCAGCGTGGTGCGGTGCTCCCGGGCCAGCGCGGCCAGGCGGTCATACACCAGCTCCCAGACATCGCTGGCCATGACGGCGCCCAAGGGCACCGGCGGTACCTCCAGGGCCAGGTCGCGGGTACGCGCGTGGCCGATATCGACAATCGCACAGTCGCGGCCTTTGCCCACCAGAAAGTCGGCCACTCGTTGCACGGGGCGTTGGGTCGCCGACAGGCCAATACGGCGCAAGGGTCGAGCGCATAGGGCCTGCAAACGCTCAAGGCTGAGCACCAGGTGGCTGCCGCGCTTGTTGCCGGCCAGGGCATGGATCTCGTCGACGATGACGGTGTGCACACTGGCCAGGCCCTGGCGTCCGGAGTCTGAGCCGAGCAACACATACAGCGATTCGGGCGTGGTCACCAGAATATGCGGCGCCTGACGGCGCATGGCGCTGCGCTCCTTCTGCGGGGTATCGCCGCTACGCACCGCTGTGCGAATCGCCAGCGGTTTGTGGCCTTGTTCGATCAGCGCCTCATTGATACCCGCCAGCGGTGCTTGCAGGTTGATCTGGATATCGTTGGACAATGCCTTGAGGGGGGAGACGTAGAGCACCTGGGTCTGGTCGGGCAGCTGTCCGCTGGCCAGGCCTTGTTCGAACAGTTCGTCGAGGATCGCCAGGAAGGCCGTGAGGGTCTTGCCGGAACCGGTGGGGGCCGCCACCAGCAACGACTGGCCGCGCCGGATCAGCGGCCAGGCTTGCGCCTGAGCGGCGGTCACGGTCGGGAAGCGACGCTGGAACCAGGTGCGTACGGCAGGATGGAATGCAGCCAGTTCCGGGTGGTTCAGGGCAGGCAGATTCATGAACTGTTTATGCGGTTAACTGTGCAAGCTTGCAAGGTACGTTCGTCAGGCGGGTAGGAGCGGATTCATCCGCGATGGGTCGCGTAGCGGCCCCCACAGATGGGACTGCTACGCAGTCCATCGCGGATGAATCCGCTCCTACAAGCATTGCGATGCGATTGTAAGGCTATCCCCAACATGTGATCCTTGCGCGCTTTCTCAGCGACGAGTCCCTCATGAGCAAAACCATCCGCATCGCCGCCGCGCTCCTGCTCGACCCTCAGGGCCGTACCCTGCTGGTTCGCAAGCGCGGCACCAAGGCCTTCATGCAACCGGGCGGCAAGATCGAGTCCGACGAGCTGCCGGTCACGGCCCTGGCCCGTGAACTGTTCGAAGAGCTGGGTCTGCAGATCGATCCGCAAGACGCCGACTATCTCGGCCAGTTCAGCGCACCCGCCGCCAATGAGCCCGGTTTTGAAGTGCAGGCCGAGCTGTTTCAGGTGCGCACTTCAATGCCCGTCGAGCCTGCGGCGGAGATCGAAGAGGTGGTCTGGGTCTCGGCCCGCAAGCCACTGACACTTGAGCTGGCGCCGCTGACCCGGGACTTGATTCTGCCCCTGTACCGGCGTTTAACTAGCCAACCCGCCTGATCTTCCATTTGCAAAGGAATGCCAATGATCCCAACTCACGAATGGCTGCTGTTCACCGGTGCCGCGTTGTTGATGGTCCTGACGCCGGGACCCAACATGATCTATCTGATTTCACGTTCGATCTGCCAGGGCCGCATGGCCGGGATCACTTCGCTGGTGGGCGTGGTGGCAGGATTTCTGGTGCACATGACCGCCGCGGCGGTGGGCTTGACCGCCTTGTTCATGGCCGTGCCGCTGGGCTATGACCTGCTCAAGTGGGCAGGTGCCGCGTATCTGTTGTGGATGGCCTGGCAAGCAGTCAAACCCGGCGCCCGTTCGCCGTTTGAAGCCCGTGAGCTGAGCCCGGATTCACCGGCCAAACTGGTGATGATGGGCTTTCTGACCAGCGTGCTGAATCCCAAGGTGGCGATGTTCTACCTGTCGATCCTGCCGCAGTTCATCTCCCCGGAACATGGCTCGCTGCTGGCCCAGAGCCTGATGCTGGGGCTGACCCAGATCACCGTGAGCTTTTCGGTGAACCTGTTGATTGCTCTGTTCGCTGCCGGGCTGTCGGCCTGGTTCGTGCGCTATCCGCTGTGGCTGATGGTTCAGCGCTACGTGATGGGCTTTGTCCTCGCCGGCCTTGCGCTGCGCCTGGTGCAGGAGCAGCGCAAACTGGCGTGAGGCTCAGCGCACCGCGCTGACCCCGTCAAGGGTGGAGAACGAGGTGTCTTTCGCCGTCAGGAGGAAATCGCGCATGTAGGGCGCATCGAGCATATCGGTGCGCACGGCCGCATACAGCGTGGCGAACAGGCCTTTCTCGCCCAGGCGTTTACCCTTCACGTAACCACGCGAGCTGTACTCGTGCAGCGCCCAGTGCGGCATGCCGCAGACGCCTCGGCCGCTGGCCACCAGTTGCATCATCATCACGGTCAGTTCCGCCGTGCGTACTTGCGCAGGTTCGATGTCGGCGGGTTCCAGAAAGCGGGTGAAGATATCCAGGCGGTCACGCTCCACCGGGTAGGTGATCAGCGTTTCGCAGGCCAGGTCTTGCGGCACGATATAGGGCTTGCTGGCCAGGGCATGCTGGTTGGCCACCGCCAGCATGGCCTCGTAAGTGAACAGCGGTACATAGGTGAGACCGGCCAGCTCCAGTGGGTCGGAGGTCACCACCAGATCCAGGTCACCACGGGCCAGGGCCGGCAGCGGGGCGAAGGCAAAGCCTGAGGCCAGGTCCAGCTCGACCTCGGGCCAGGCGTCACGGAACTGGTCGATGGTCGGCATCAGCCACTGGAAGCAGCTGTGGCATTCGATCGCCATGTGCAGGCGCCCGGCGGTACCACCGGCCAGCCGGGCGATGTCGCGTTCGGCGCCGCGCAGCAGGGGCAGGGTGGCATCGGCCAGTTGCAGCAAACGCAGCCCGGCGCTGGTGAAGCGGATCGGCTTGGTCTTGCGCATGAACAGCGGCATGCCCAAGCGCTCTTCCAGCTCCTTGAACTGGTGAGACAGGGCCGACTGGGTCAGGTGCAGGCGTTCAGCGGCTTCTACCAGGCTGTCGGATTCGCGCAAGGCGTGCAGGGTTTTCAGGTGGCGAATTTCCAGCACCGGGTGCTCCATGAGTAAATTTTGAGATGAACACGAATTTATTGAGTTTGTCTCATGTTACCCAGTCTGTCGACAATAGCGCCATCTTTTACAAGGAGCACGATTGTCATGGCACTGGCCCACAACCTCGGTTTTCCGCGCATTGGCGCTGACCGCGAACTGAAAAAAGCCCAGGAAGCCTACTGGAAGGGCGATATCGACCAGGCCGGTCTGCAGGCGGTGGGTCGTGAGCTGCGTGCTCGTCACTGGCAGTTGCAAAAGGACGCCGGTATCGAGTTGCTGCCGGTCGGTGATTTTGCCTGGTACGACCAGGTCCTGACCCATTCCCTGGCCTTCGGCGCAATCCCTGATCGTTTCGCCAAGACACTGGCCAGCACCGGTTTGCCGACGCTCGACACCTTGTTCGCCATGGCCCGCGGTGCCACCACCAACTGCTGCGGTGGCGAGCATGGCCAGGCGCAATATGCACAAGAACTGACCAAGTGGTTCGACACCAACTACCACTACCTGGTGCCGGAGTTCAGCGCCGACCAGCGCTTCCTGCTCAGTTGGGAACAGCTGTTTGACGAAGTGGCCGAAGCACAGGCCCTGGGTCACGCGGTCAAGCCGGTACTGATCGGGCCGCTGACCTACTTGTGGCTGGGCAAGGCCAAGGGTGATGAATTCGACAAGCTCGATTTGCTCGAGCGTCTGTTGCCGGTCTATGGCGAGATCCTCAGCCGCCTGGCGCGCCAGGGGGTGGAGTGGGTGCAGATCGATGAGCCGATCCTTGGCCTGGACCTGCCTCAAGACTGGAAGAACGCTTTCGAGCGCGCCTATCACATCCTCCAGTATTCGCCGTTGAAGAAGCTGGTTGCCACTTACTTCAGCGGCCTGGAAGACAACCTCGGCCTGGCTGTCGGCTTACCGGTGGACGGTCTGCACGTCGACCTCGTACGTGCCCCGGAGCAATTGCCAGCGGTGCTCGACCGCCTGCCAACCTACAAAGTGCTGTCTCTGGGCGTGGTCAACGGCCGCAACGTCTGGCGTTGCGATCTGGACACGGCCCTGGAGCAATTGCACCAGGCTAAACAACGTTTCGGTGCCAACCTCTGGGTCGCCGGTTCCTGCTCGTTGCTGCACAGTCCGGTCGACTTGGCGCGAGAAGACAAGCTCGATGGCGAACTGAAAAGCTGGCTGGCCTTCGCCGTGCAGAAGTGCGAGGAAATTGCCGTGCTGGCCAAGGCCCTGGACGCTGCGCACCTGCCTGAAGTGCAGAATGCCCTGGCCGGCAGCCGTGCCGTGCAGCGCAGCCGGAGCCAATCGCCGCGCATCCACAAACCGCAGGTGCAGGCACGTCTGGCAGCCGTCACCGCTGCGGACAGCCAACGCCAGTCGGCGTTTGCCCAGCGTATCGAAGCCCAGCGCCAACGCTTGCAACTGCCTGCTTTCCCGACCACGACCATTGGCTCGTTCCCGCAGACCTCGGCGATCCGTCTGGCGCGCCAGGCCTACAAGCAGGGCAAGCTATCGGCCAATGACTACACCGATGCGATGCACAGCGAGATCCGCCACGCCGTACAGGTGCAGGAGCGTCTGGGCCTGGACGTGCTGGTGCACGGCGAGGCCGAGCGCAATGACATGGTCGAGTACTTTGCCGAACAGCTGGACGGCTACATCTTCACCCGTTTCGGCTGGGTGCAGAGCTACGGTTCGCGGTGTGTCAAACCGGCGATCATCTACGGTGACCTGAGCCGCCCGCAGCCGATGACCGTGGCCTGGATCGAATATGCCCAGCGCCTGACCAGCAAGGTCATGAAAGGCATGCTGACCGGCCCGGTGACCATGCTGATGTGGTCGTTCCCGCGCGAAGACGTGTCGCGTAAGGTCCAGGCCGAGCAACTGGCCCTGGCCATTCGCGACGAAGTGCAGGACCTGGAAGCGGCGGGCATCAAGATTGTGCAGATCGATGAAGCGGCGTTCCGCGAAGGCCTGCCCCTGCGCCGGGCGCAATGGCAGGAATACCTGAACTGGGCGGTGGAGGCGTTCCGTCTGTGTTCCAGTGGCGTACGTGACGAAACCCAGATTCATACACACATGTGCTACAGCGAATTCAACGACGTGATCGAGGCTATCGCGGCAATGGATGCCGACGTGATCACCATCGAGACGTCGCGCTCGGACATGGAGCTGCTGGAGGCCTTCAAAGCCTTCGACTACCCCAACGATATCGGTCCGGGGGTGTATGACATCCACTCGCCGCGGGTGCCGGACACTGCCGAGATGGTCAAGTTGATGAGCAAGGCGGTCCAGCGGATTCCGGCCGAACGCCTGTGGGTCAACCCCGATTGCGGCCTGAAGACCCGCGCCTGGCCGGAGACGGAAGCGGCGTTGGTGAACATGGTGGCCGCCGCTCGGCAATTGCGCAGCGAGCTGGCCTGAACAATCGCGGGGCAAGCTCGCTCCCACAGACAGGTAGTCACAGAGCCCACTGTGGGAGCGGGCTTGCCCCGCGATAATGTCTTACCACTCAGCGAGTGTCATCAAACGGTCACGGTTTTGTGGCAGCGCGCTCGCATGAAAGTCATCAGACTCCCGCTCTACTGGGGATTTTCATTCTGGTGTTTCTTTCATGCGGGCGTTTTTGTTTTTTCTTGCGCTGATCAGCGCTCCCTCTTCCTTTGCGGCGTCGCGTTGCGACATCAACGTGCCTACGGAACACGTCGCCCTGGCACAACTGAACCTGGCGTACCAGAGCATCGGGCGTGACTCGGACCCGGCGCTGCTGTTGGTCATGGGGCTCGGTGGTCAGTTGATCCATTGGCCCGATGAAGTGGTGGTTGCCTTGTGCCAACAAGGTTTTCGGGTGATTCGTTACGACAATCGTGACGTCGGCCTGACCCGTTGGCGCCAGTCACCGGCCAGCGCCAACCTGACCTACCAGGTGCTGCGTTACAAGCTTGGTTTGTCGGTGAGCGCTCCCTATAGCCTCAATGACATGGCTGAAGACGGCCTGGAACTGATGGATGCTCTGCGCGTCCAGCGCTTCCATGTCCTCGGGGTGAGCATGGGTGGCATGATTGCCCAGCATATGGCGGCAGTGGCCCCGGAGCGGGTCGAAAGCCTGACCCTGATCATGTCCAGCTCCGGTGCCCAGGGCTTGCCGACGCCGAGCCCGGCCCTGGTGCAGTTGCTGGCACGGCGCGAGGCCCCGAACCGCGAAGCGGCGCTGGAGCAGCAGGCTGACCTGTTGGCCGCTTTAGGGAGTCCCCAGGTCCAGGATGATCGTCAGGCACTGTTGCAGCAGGCGGCGCAGTCCTACGACCGGGCCTTCAACCCGGAAGGGGTCGAGCGCCAGATCATGGCCATTCTTGCCGAGCCGAGCCGGGTCGAGCTGCTCAACAGCCTGCGCCTGCCGACGCTGGTGGTGCATGGCACGGCTGATCCGCTGCTGCCGGTGATGCATGGTGTGCATCTGGCCGCGCACATCCGGGGTAGCCAGTTGAAGTTGATTCCGGGTCTGGCCCATCGCTTTCAGGAGCAATTCAAGGTGCCCTTGCTGGCAGCGGTGCTGCCTTATCTGGCAACACAACGGCTGACCGATGCCCATTTGGCTGCGTACTGATCCTAGTGCAACTTCACCCACACACTGACCAGCACCGTCGCGGCCACCAGCCAGGCCACTGCCGCCAGGGCCAGCGACAGCTCCAGGCGCAGGCGGTCCACCAGTACATACAGTGCCGCCAGGTAGACGAAGTAGGGAATGATCGACCACATGCCGAACAGGATGGTGGTCTTCAAGTCTTCCAGTGAACGGCCCTTGCCGACGATGTAGTGGGCAATCAGGGCGAACGTCGGGAACAGCGGGACGAGTCCGGCAATGTAGTAGTTGCGGGTCTTCGCCAGCGCGGCAAGGATCACCACGACGGCTGCACCGAGGCAGGCTTTGAGTATCAGGTCCACGTGCTTTCTCGTGTTATTGGCCGGTCAACCCAAGCCATATTTCTTCACTTTGTCGAACAGGGTGGTCTTGGCCATGCCCAGCTCCTGGCTGGCCTGGCTGAGGTTACCGCCTGTGCGTTGCAAGGCATCGCCGAGCAGATTGCGCTCGAAGGCCTCGACCGCTTCGGCAAAACCCAGGCCCTGGCTGGCACTGGCACCGACCTTCTTGAAGGCGGGCAAACCCAGGGCGTAGCGCTCGGCCACGTTGCGCAGTTCACGCACGTTGCCCGGCCAGTCATGGGCCATCAGGCGTGACAGGGTCTGGCTGTCCAGTTGCGGGACTTCGCGATCAAAGCGCAAGGACGACAGCTGCAGGAAGTGTTCGAACAACTGCAGGATGTCTTCGCGACGCTCGCGCAGCGGCGGCAGCTCCAGGGTGACCACGTTGAGGCGGTAGTACAGGTCGCTGCGGAACTGTCCGCTCTGGCCAAGGGCGTCGAGGTCGGACTTGGTCGCGGCAATCACCCGGCAATCCACCGGGATGCTCTGGTTCGAACCCAGGCGCTCCAGGGTACGTTCCTGCAGCACTCGCAGCAGTTTGATCTGCAGGTTGATCGGCATGCTTTCGACTTCGTCGAGGAACAGCGTACCGCCGTTGGCATGTTCGATCTTGCCGATGCGGCGCTTGCCGGCGCCGGTGAAGGCATTGGCTTCGTGGCCGAAAATTTCGCTTTCGAACAGGTTTTCAGGCAGGCCGCCGCAGTTCAGGGCGACAAACGGCTGGCTCTGGCGCCGGCTGAAATCGTGCAGGCAGCGGGCGACCAGTTCTTTGCCGGTACCGGTCTCGCCTTCGATCAGGACATTGGCCGAGGTGTCGGCAACGTTGGCAATCAGATCACGCAGGTTCTGCATGGCGGGCGAACGACCGATGATCCGGCCTTCGAGGGTACTTTGCTCGGCCAACTGGCGGCGCAAGGCGAAGACTTCCCGGGACAATCCGCGTTGTTCCAGAGCACGGCGTACCACTTCGACCAGGCGCTCCGGGGCGAACGGCTTTTCCATGAAGTCGTAGGCACCGTTACGCATGGCACCGACGGCCATGTCGATGTCGCCGTGGCCGGTGATCAGCACCACCGGCAGGCTGCTGTCGCGGGCCTTGAGCCGGCTCAGCAGCTCCAGGCCATCAATGCCGGGCAGGCGAATGTCACTGACCACGATCCCGGCGAAATCATCACCAATACGCTGCAAGGCCTCTTCGGCGCTGCCGACGCCTTCGCAGGCGATGTCTTCCAGCGCCAGGGCCTGCTGGCAGCCGAGCAGCACATGCGGGTCGTCTTCGACGATCAGGACGGTAAGGGGCGCTTGGTTCATAAGGACTCGACAGATTCTGTTGGGGCATTGACCAGGGGCAGGGCGAGGACGAACGCCGTGCCGCCACTGGCAGGGTGTTCGACACTCAGGCTGCCCTTGGCAGCGGCGGCGAGGCTGGCCGACAGGGTCAGGCCCAGACCCAGGCCATGCTCGCCCGGCTTGGTGGTGAAAAACGGTTCGAACAGGTGTTTGCGGGCTTCGTCATCGATGCCATGGCCATTATCGCGCACGCGCAGGCGGTATTTGTCGCCTTGCCGCTCGCCTTCGAGCCACAGCTCAGGCATGGGTTGCGCGGCCATGGCGTCGAGGGCGTTGCCAATCAGGTTGACCAGGATCTGCTCCAGGCGGGTCTGGTCGATCGCCAGTTGCTGGTCGTCGAACTGGCTGTTCAGCTTCAGGTGGCAGCCGGCAATACGGTTGCCCAGTACCTGCAGGCTGGCGTCCACCGCCTTGGCCAGTGAGGCCTGGCCACTGTCTTCACCGCGTCGGGCAAAGGAGCGCAGGCTCGCGGTGATCCGGCCCATACGGTCGATCAGGTCGTTCATGGTTCGCAGGTTGGTGCTGGCAGTTTCCAGGGCGCCGCGCTCGAGAAAACGCACGGTGTTGCCCGACAGCGTGCGCAGCGCTGCCAGTGGCTGGTTCAGTTCATGGGCGATGCTGGTCGACATCTGGCCGATGGCCGCGAGCTTTCCGGCCTGGACCAGTTCGTCCTGGGCATGGCGCAGGGTTTGCTCGGCTTGCCGGCGTTCGCGGATCTGGCCCTTCAGGCGGTCGTTGCTGGCGCGCAAATCGGCGGTGCGTTCGGTGATCTTGCGTTCCAGCTGGCTGTTGGCCTCTTCGAGTGCTTCACGGGCGGCCAGGCGCGTGGCGATGACCTTTCGCCGTTCATTCCAGGCAATCAGCACAATGGTCAGCAAGGCGAAGGCCACAGCGACCAGCACGCCCTGGATGATCGACTCGCGGCGCAGGTCCTGCAGGGGCGTGAGCAGGGTGAAATGCCACGGCGTGTCGCTCAGGCGCCGGGTCTGGGACAGATAGGCGACTTCGCGGCGGCCGTCACCCAGTTCGGCGTTGGCCGGGAAGCTGAGTTTTTCGACACCATCGGCGAGCTTTTCCCGCGACAAGGGTTGCAGCTCGTTGAGTGGCCACCAGTAGTAC
>Ga0247821_10000952_pt1 | contig 16056 bp, 15 predicted proteins | sample 13C_Glycerol_Day_FD_192481 | JGI IMG/M metagenome (GOLD analysis project Ga0247821, IMG submission 192481) | Soil microbial communities from agricultural site in Penn Yan, New York, United States - 13C_Glycerol_Day14 | ecosystem: Environmental > Terrestrial > Soil > Agricultural land | place... | reverse complement strand
TCGACCCGCTGGCTGTGCAGGACCGCGTCCATCTCCGGAGCTCTCAGGTGCCGGCCCCAGGCGTCGGCGTACAGCAGGAAGTCCCTGCGCCGGCAGTAGGCGCACGGCCGATGGCCGGCCGCGAGAGCGACCGCCTCGTCGAAGAAGAACAGTGCGGTCCACCGCCCGGGCGGCATCGGATCGCGACGCCGGCCCTGGAAGTCGAGGACGCAGGAGATCCACGCTTTCGACCGCCAGCGGGTCGTTCCCAGGCGGCGATCGGCGCCGTGCAGGCAGCCGCGGTTGCCCATCAGGAGGCCGCGTCCCGGATCCGCGACGATGTCCTGCGTGGGGAGAACCCTGTTCTGCAACGGCACGGCAGCATCATGTCTGAATGCGGATCGTGGTGGGAGTTGCAATGGTGCGGGACGACCGGGTGCTGGCGGCGTACCGGCCGGGGCCGGACGGCGGGTGGGAGTTCCCGGGCGGGAAGGTCGAGCCGGGGGAGACCGACGAGCAGGCCGCGGTCCGGGAGATCCGCGAGGAGCTGGACCTGGAGATCAAGGTCGGCGAGTCGCTCGGGCCGGGTGTCGACATCTCGGCGGCGTACCGCCTGCACGTGTACCTGGCGACGGTCGTGGCCGGCGATCCGGTCCTGCGTGAGCACGCCGAGCTGCGCTGGTTCGCGCGGGACGAACTGGACGAAAGTGACTGGCTGGTACCCGACCGGCCGTTCGTCCGGGCACTGCGAATCCGGCTCTGAGTGGCGGAAGTCACACCGGTCACGATTCGGTGACTAGCTTCGGCTGCCCATGGCGTCCACACTGCGAGATACGTAGGGTTCCCGGAAACCCGGCCAGCCGGGCCGGAGAGTCCGGGGTGCATCACCAGAAGGACGGGTGACGGGCGATGACGCTGGGGGTATCGGAGACGCAGTCCCCTGATGAGGGGCTGCCGGCAGATGCTCTGGCACAGACTGCCGAGGCGAAGGAGATCGAAGGCCGCTCACTGGGCCAGATCGCCTGGGCGCGGCTGCGACGTGACAAGGTCGCGATCATCAGTGCGGTGGTGATTCTGCTGATCATCGCGGTGGCGATGTTCGCGCCGCTGATCGTGAAACTGAACGGGTTCCCACCCGATCAGTTCAACAAGCTGGACGCCAACGGGAACCCGTTGCTGAACACCCGCGACGGCGGTATCCCGATCGGCGGCCTGTGGGGCAGCGGTACGAGTTCGGAGCACTGGCTCGGCGTCGAACCGCAGAACGGCCGGGACATCTTCTCCCGGCTGGTCTACGGGACCCGGGTCTCGCTGCTCGTGGCGCTCGGCGGCACCATCATCGCGGTCGTGCTCGGCACGGTGATCGGGATGGTGTCGGGGTACTTCGGCGGCTGGATCGACACGCTGCTCAGCCGGTTGATGGACATCATGCTGAGCTTCCCGGCGCTGCTGTTCGTGATGGCGCTGACACCGGTGGTCGCGTCGCGGGCCCAGGACCTGTTCGGCATGCCGGACAACAACACCCTCCGAATGGGGGTGCTGATGTTCGTCCTCGGGTTCTTCGGCTGGGCCTATCTGGCCCGGATCGTGCGTGGTCAGACGCTCTCGCTGCGTGAACGGGAGTTCGTCGAGGCGGCCCGTTCGCTCGGCGCCGGGTCGAACTACGTGATCTTCCGCCAGGTGCTGCCGAACCTGCTGCCGACGCTGCTCGTCTACACGACGCTGCTGCTGCCGACCAACATCACGGCCGAGGCGGCGCTGTCGTTCCTGGGTGTCGGCATCAAGGAGCCGACCGCGTCCTGGGGCCGGATGATCGCCGACGCGTCCGCCTGGATCGAGAGCAACCCGTTGTACCTGTTCTTCCCGGGGATGGCGCTGTTCATCACCGTGCTGGCATTCAACCTGCTCGGCGACTCGGTCCGGGACGCCCTCGACCCGCGCGCCGGAAGGAGCTGACCGGTGGGCCGTTACATCATCCGCCGCCTGATCCAGGCGGTGTTCGTGCTGATCGTGATCAGCGCGATCACGTTCTTCCTGTTCTGGGCCACGCCGGCCAATCCCGCGCTGCTGATCTGCGGCAAGAACTGCAACGCGGAGACGGTCGCCCAGGTCAACGCGACGTACGGCTTCGACAAGCCGCTGATCGTGCAGTACGGGCAGTACATGCAGGGCCTGGTGAGCCCGGGGGGCCGCATGATCGGCTCGGAGGGTAACGAGCGCAACTGCCCGTGGCCGTGCTTCGGGGAGTCGTACCAGAACGGCATCCCGGTCTGGAACTCGATCAAGGACGCGTTCCCGTCGACGCTCTGGCTGGCCCTCGGGGCCGCGATCCTCTGGCTGGTGGCCGGCGTCCTGCTCGGACTGATAGCGGCGCTGCGCAAGGGCAAGTTCATCGACAAGTTCAGCGTCGGCCTGGCGTTGTTCGGGGTGTCGTTCCCGACGATCGTGTTCGGCTACCTGCTGCTGTTCCTGTTCATCGTCAAGCTGGAATGGATCCCGTTCCCGGACACCGCGAACGCCGCCTTGTTCAGCGTCGGTCCGGTGAAGTGGGCGCAGTTCTACATCCTGCCCTGGATGACGCTTGCGCTGGTCTACGCGGCGCTGTACACCCGGCTGACCAGGGCGAACATGATCGACACGATGAACGAGGACTACATCCGCACCGCCCGGGCGAAGGGCCTGGACGAACGCACGGTGGTCTTCAAGCACGGGCTGCGGTCCGCGCTGACGCCGATCGTGACCATCTTCGGCCTGGACGTCGGCGGCCTGCTGGGCGGCGCGGTGATCACCGAGCAGATCTTCAGCATCACCGGGCTCGGCAAGTTCTCGATCGACTCGGTGCTCAGCAACGACCTGCCCGCGATCATGGGCGTGGTGCTGTTCGCGGCGATCTTCGTGGTGGTCGCGAACATCATCGTCGACGTCCTGTACGCCGTCATCGACCCGCGCGTGCGGCTGGCCTGAGGAAGGTGGCGTGGTGACCGAATCCGTGACCAGTGCGACGCCCGCGGAGGCGCGCTCGGGGAAGCCGTTCCTGGAGGTCAAGGACCTGCAGGTGCACTTCCCGACCGACGACGGCCTGGTGAAGGCCGTCAACGGGCTGAGCTTCACCTTGGAGCGCGGCAAGACGCTCGGCATCGTCGGCGAGTCCGGCTCCGGCAAGAGTGTGTCCAGCCTGGCGATCATGGGCCTGCACAAGGGCAGCCGGGCGCAGGTGACCGGCGAGATCTGGCTGGACGGCGCGGAGCTGGTCGGGATGTCCGTGGCCGAGATGCGGACGCTGCGCGGCCAGCAGGTCGCGATGATCTTCCAGGACCCGTTGTCGGCGATGCACCCGTTCTACCGGGTCGGTGACCAGCTCACCGAGGCCTACCTGGTGCACAACGACGCGCCGAAGGCGGTGGCCAAGAAGCGCGCGATCGACCTGCTCGACCGGGTCGGCATCCCGGCGCCGGACAAGCGCTTCTACGACTACCCGCACCAGTTCTCCGGCGGTATGCGGCAGCGCGCGATGATCGCGATGGCGCTGATGTGCGACCCGGCGCTGCTGATCGCGGACGAGCCGACCACCGCACTCGACGTCACCGTCCAGGCCCAGATCCTCGACCTGATGCAGGATCTGCAGAAGGAGTTCAACTCCGCGATCATCCTGATCACCCACGACCTCGGCGTGGTGGCCAAGATGACCGAGAACGTGGTCGTGATGTACGGCGGCCGGGTGGTCGAGACGGGTGCCGTCCGGGACATCTTCTACCGGCCCGAGATGCCGTACACGTGGGGTCTGCTCGGTTCGATCCCGCGGGTGAACCGGTCCGGCGACGGACGGCTCAAGTCGATCCGGGGTACGCCGCCGTCGCTGATCAACCTGCCCAAGGGATGTCCGTTCCAGCCGCGCTGCGACTACCAGAGCTACGTCGAGGGCGCGGACTGCGTCACCGAGCTGCCCGAGCTGTTGCAGATCGGGCAGGAGCCACACCTGGTGCGGTGCCACATCCACTCCGAGCAGCGCCGCACGCTGTTCACCGAGCAGATCAAGCCGAGCCTGTGATCGCCGAGGAGCGCTGGTGAGTACGACGACACCTGCCGAGCAGACGACCGGCAAACCATCCGAACGCGGCGAGCTGCTGCTCGAGACCCGCGGACTGCAACGCTATTTCCCGGTGACCCAGGGGATCATCTTCCAGAAGCAGACCGGCGCGGTGAAGGCGGTCGACGGCGTCGACCTCAGCATCCACGCCGGCGAGACGCTCGGAGTGGTCGGTGAGTCCGGCTGCGGGAAGACCACGACGGGCCGGCTGGTGACCCGGCTGGACGAGCCGACCGCTGGATCGATCTCGTTCCTGGGCTCGGACATCACGCACCTGAGCCGGCCGAAGATGCGGCCGTTCCGGCGCGACATCCAGATGATCTTCCAGGACCCGTTCTCGTCGCTGAACCCGCGGCAGACGGTCGGCACGATCATCTCGGCGCCGTACGACATCCAGGGCGCGAAGCCCGAGGGCGGCACGAAGAAGGCCGTCCAGACGCTGATGGAGACCGTCGGGCTGAACCCCGAGCACTACAACCGGTACCCGCACGAGTTCTCCGGCGGGCAGCGGCAGCGGATCGGCGTTGCCCGGGCACTCGCGCTGCATCCGAAGCTGATCGTCTGCGACGAGCCGGTGTCGGCGCTCGACGTCTCGATCCAGGCCCAGATCGTGAACCTGCTGGAGGATCTGCAGAACGAGTTCGGCCTGGCCTACCTGTTCATCGCGCACGACCTGTCGGTGATCCGGCACATCTCCGACCGGGTCGCGGTGATGTACCTGGGCAAGGTGGTCGAGACCGCCGACCGGGACGAGCTCTACAACCACGCCCGGCACCCGTACACGCACGCGTTGCTGTCCGCGGTCCCGGAGGCCGATCCGGACGCCGAGGAGCGGCGCGAGCGGATCCGGCTGACCGGCGACGTGCCGAGCCCACTGAACCCGCCCTCGGGGTGCCGCTTCCGCACCAGGTGCTGGAAGGCGCAGGAGATCTGCGCCGCGGAAGAACCGCCGCTGGTCCAGATCGGCGCCCCGGGCCATCAAGCGGCGTGCCACTTCCCGGAGGAACGGGACGTGGTCTGACGACTACACAGAGCTTCGCTCCGGTGTACCAACGGCATTGAAGGGATCACGATCTGGTCAAGCGGGCGAATCTGCATTGCGCTGTTTGTGAACACGTGAGTTGATGACCGCCACATGACGTAGATCTCTTTCTTCATGCCGCCGTGACCCGGCGACAAGTGTCAACACAAGGAAGGAAACACTGGCCATGGATCACCTCAAACGAACCGGAGTGGCAATCGCCGTGGGGTTCGGTCTGAGCCTGACCGCGGTTGCCTGCGGCGGGGGAGAAAGCAATACGCCGAGCGGGCAGGCCTCGGCCGGTGCCAAGGGGGGCACCGTCACCGTGTACCACGTCAACGACGTGGAGCACCTCGACCCGGCGCGGAACTTCGTCACCGACTCCGGCATGATCGGCAAGCTGATCACCCGGACCCTGACGGACTACCGGTACGACGCCAAGGCGAAGAAGATCATCCTCGAGAAGGACCTCGCCGACAGCTACGAGTCCAGCCCCGACTTCAAGACCTGGACCTTCAAGCTGAAGGACGGCCTGAAGTACGAGGACGGCACGCCGATCGTTGCCGCTGACATCAAGTACAACGCCGAGCGGTCGTTCGCCGCCGACATGGCCGAGGGTGCGCCGTACGCGCACGAGTACCTCGACTGCAAGGGCTACAAGGGCCCGTACGTGGCGAACAACAACAACGGCAAGGGCTGCACCGCCATCGAGGTGCCGGACGAGAAGACGATCATCTTCAAGCTGAACCGCCCGGTCGCCTCCTTCGACGGCACGGCGAGCATGAAGGTCTTCTCGCCGGTCCCGAAGGCCAAGGACACCAAGACGCAGTACGACAACCACCCGGTGTCGAGCGGCCCGTACAAGATCGAGACGTACACCCGCAAGAAGCAGCTGGTGCTGGTCCGCAACGACCAGTGGGACCAGAAGACCGACCCGCTGCGCGACGCGCGTCCGGACAAGTTCATCTTCAAGTTCGGTGACGCCGAGGCGACCGTCGACCAGCGACTGATCGCGAACGGCGCGGCCGACCAGAGCTCGCTGAGCTTCGCCGGTGTGCAGCCGGAGAACATCGCCAAGACGAACCAGGCCAACGTCAAGGACCGGGTCGTCGAGGGCACCGACATCTGCCGCCGCTACATCGCGTTCAACGAGCAGAAGCCGCTGCTGAAGAACCAGAAGCTGCGCGAGGCCCTGTACTACGGCCTGGACCGGACCAGCTACCGCGACGGCCGTGGTGGCGAGCGGCTCGCCAAGGTGGTCGACTCGATCATTCCGCAGGACATGGAGGGCTACAAGCCGGAGGAGAACTTCAAGGCTCCGGAGCAGGGTGACCCGGCCAAGGCCAAGCAGCTGCTGACCGAGGCGGGCTACAAGGGCGAGAAGCTCGTCCTGGGCACCGCGGACTCCGGTCTGGCCGTGAAGGCCGCCGAGGCCGCGCAGGCTTCCTGGAAGGCTGTCGGGATCAACGTCGAGATCCAGAAGATCCCGGGTGACAACTACTACTCGACCCAGCAGCAGGACTCCGCGGCGACCGACCTGATCACCGCCGGCTGGTGCTACGACTGGGCGAGCCTGACGACGATCGTGCCGTCGGTCTTCGGACCTGACACGACCGCCGCGGGCAAGGCCGCGCAGAACAACTACGCGCGCAGCCAGGCCGGCTGGGACAAGATGGGTCAGATCACGTCGCAGACCGACAAGCAGAAGATCGAGACCGACCTGTCCGACCTGTACGTCGAGATCATGAAGACGGCGCCGCTGGTGCCGACCGTCCAGGACCTCAACGTGTACGTCGTCGGCTCGAACCTCGACAACGTCGTGGCCGACCCGAACACCGGTGGCATTCCCGACCTGACGCAGATCGGTGTGAAGAAGGTCAGCTGATCCGGCACCCGCAGTACGAAATTGAACTGTATTGAACTGTGATGGGCGGCGCCGTTCGGCGCCGCCCTTCCTGCTGTCCGGAACTGTATGGGTCGTTTGTATGGGTTGTACCTGGCGACCGCTCTCGGCCGGCGACGAGAATCCTTGTCCTGAACTCTTGGGGAGGAGTTGGTATGTCGGTCTACCCGGCGGTGCCGGTGGTGCGGAGAGAGGACTTCGCGCCGGACGTCGTCTGCGAGGTGTACGAGCTCGGGTCCCGCCGGCGGGCCCCGTCCGCGGTCAACGAGCTGACCAGCCGCCAGGTGACGATCGGCCGGATGATGGCGACCGGAGCCAAGGACGCGGCGATCGCGCACGAGCTGGGCCTGTCGCTGCGCACCATCCGGTCCGAGATCAGCGCGCTGATCGCCGGCCTCGGCGCCAAGTCACGGTTCCAGGCCGGGTGCCTGCTGGTCCGGCGCTTCGGCTGACCGGTGTCGGGAAAATTCCTTATCCCGAACTGTCCGCCGCCCGACGTAGGCTTTCGGCATGGTTGAGCTTGCTGAGCGCCGGCTGCTGCTGGTGCACGCCCACCCGGACGACGAAACCATCAACAACGGTGTGACGATGGCGCGCTATGTCGCCGAGGGAGCCCACGTCACCCTGGTCACCTGCACCCTCGGCGAGGAGGGCGAGGTCCTCGTCCCCGAGCTGTCGCACCTGGCCGCCGATCAGACCGACGGCCTCGGCGAGCACCGGATCGGTGAGCTCGCGGACGCGATGGCCGAGCTCGGTGTCACCGACCACCGCTTCCTCGGCGGCCCGGGCAAGTACCGCGACACCGGGATGATCTACAACGACGCGGGCAACGCGGACGTCCCGCCGGAGACCCGCAAGGACAGTTTCTGGCAGGCCGACCTGCTGAGCGCGGCCGACGACCTGGTCCCGATCATCCGCGAGGTCCGCCCGCAGGTCCTGGTCACCTACGACCAGTACGGCAACTACGGCCACCCGGATCACATCAAGGCCCACCGGGTGGCGACGTACGCCGCCGACCTGGCCGCCGCCCGGTCGTACCGTGAGGACCTCGGACCGGCGTGGGAGATCCCGAAGATCTACTGGACGGCGATGGCCGAGTCGCGGATGCGCCAACAGCTCCGGCTGCTGCGCGAGTCCGGCGACACCACGACGTTCGAGGGCCTCGACCCCGAGGGCCCGCTCGGTCCGTTCGTCACGCCGGACCGGCTGATCGACTGCGTGATTGAGGGCGAGGAGTTCATCGACCGGAAGATGAACGCGATGAAGGCGCACGCCACCCAGATCACCGTCGACGGCCCGTTCTTCGCCCTGTCCAACAACCTCGGCAACCAGATCTGGAGCTCCGAGCCGTACCGCTTGGTCAAGGGCACCCCCGCCCCGGCCCCCGACGGCCTCGAACACGACCTCTTCGCCGGCCTCTGAGCCGGACCGGCAGCACTCGGAGATCCAGCCGGCCGCTCGCGCCTGAGCACGAGCGGCCGGCGATCCCGGTCACCAACCATCGATGGTCCGGTACCCCGGGCGGCGGTAACGATGCGGGTGGCGTGATCGGTCCCACACGCCGGGTTGAGGTATCAACCCGGGTCCGGGCATAACCTGCTGAGGTGTCGTCTTCCGAGTCGAGTGGGAGTGTCCCGCCTGCGGACTTCCGGGCTGCCCTGGGGCAGTTCGCGACGGGGATCACGATCATGAGCACGCTGCAGGACGGTGTCGCGCACGCGATGACCGCGAACGCGTTCACCTCGGTCTCGCTCGATCCGCCGCTGGTGCTGGTCTGCGTCGACAAGGCCGTCCGGATGCACGCGGCCGTGCTGGACTGCGGCTACTGGGCGGTGTCGGTGCTGTCCGGGGCGCAGCGGCCGATCGCGGACCGGTTCGCGCGGTCCGGGCGGGACCTGTACAGCCAGTTCGACGGCATCGGGACGACGGCCGGCCCGAAGACCGGCTGCCCGACCGTCGACGGCGCCCTCTCGTGGCTCGAGTGCCGCACCTGGGCGACGTACGACGGGGGAGATCACACGATCGTGGTGGGTGAGGTGCTGAGCCTGGGATCGGGCGATCCGGACGACCCGAGCGCGCTGATCTACCACTCCAGTCACTACCGGGAACTGCCCGGAAACTGACCGTTACCCCGGGGCATCGCGGGGCGGCCCGACGGTCGGGAGGGTCCGCAGCGTCCCGTAAGATGTGCCCTTGTGCCCTGACCAAGGCTCGAGCAGGAGGACTCTGTCCGGTGGGGAGAAAACAGCTCGCGGGGATCATCGCCGCCGCCGGGCTCGGTGTAGTCGTCGTGGGGTACGGCGCGGCGTTCGCGTTCGCCGGAGACAAGATTCCCGGTGACACCACCGTGCTCGGGATCCCGATCGGCGGGCTCTCCGAGAAGGACGCGAAGGCGAAGCTGACCGCCGGTCTCCAGGACCGCGCGGCCGCCCCGATCGCGCTGACGGCGGGCGGGTCGACGTTCCAGGTGGCGCCGGCCGACGCCGGACTCACCGTGGACGTCGACAAGACCGTCTCCGCCGCGGGCGCGGGCCGCAGCCTCGCCCCGGGCCGGATCTGGCACGCGCTGACCGGTGGCGACGCGGTCGAGCCGGTCGTCACCAAGGACGACGCCAAGCTGAAGGCGGCCGTCGACAAGCTGGCCGGCCAGGTGAACCGCAAGGCCACCGAGGGCACGATCACGTTCAAGGGCACCAAGCCGGTCAAGCACGAGCCGGCCGACGGGCTGCAGCTCGACACCGCGAAGGCGGCCGGCGCGGTGTTCGCGGCGTACCCCGCGGACGGCGCCCCGAAGGACCTGCCGGTCGAGGTGACCAAGCCGCAGGCCGCGCCCGAGGCGATCGAGAAGGCGATGACGGAGTTCGCCGAGCCGGCGATGTCGGGCCCGATCCGGCTGACCGTCGGGTCGAAGTCGGTCGAGCTGGAGCCGGCCGAGCTGGCCCCGGCGCTGGCCGTCAGCGTGCAGGAGGGCAAGGTCATCCCGGCGCTGAGCACGAAGGCGCTGGAGCCGCTGTTCCAGGAGCGGTTCAAGGCGCTGGAGACGCTGCCGAAGGACGCGACGGTGCAGATCGTCGGCGCCGGCCCGAAGGTGGTCCCGGCGGTCGACGGCATGGTGGTGGACCGGGCGAAGGTCGGCGCGGCGATCCTGACCATCCTGCCGAAGCCGACCGGCGAGCGGCGCGCCGCCGTACCGCTGACGGCGACCAAGGCGAAGTTCACCACCGAGCAGGCGACCGCGCTCGGGATCACGCAGAACATCGGCGACTTCAAGACCGAGTTCCCGCACGCGCCGTACCGCAACACCAACATCGGGACCGCGGCGGCGAAGATCAACGGGACGCTGCTGAAGCCGAACGAGATCTTCAGCCTGAACAAGATCGTCGGCGAGCGGACCAAGGAGAACGGGTTCGCCGAGGGGTACATCATCAGCGGCGGGAAGTTCGAGAAGGACTTCGGCGGCGGTGTCTCGCAGTCGGCGACCACGACCTTCAACGCCGCGTTCTTCGCCGGCGTGAAGATCCTCGAGCACAAGGCGCACAGCGTCTACATCAGCCGCTACCCGGTCGGCCGGGAGGCGACCGTGGCGTGGCCGTCGGTGGACCTGAGGTTCCAGAACGACTCCGGGCACGGCCTGCTGGTGCAGACGATCTTCAAGGCGTCGACCCCGGGCAGCAAGGGCAGCATCCGGGTGATCATCTGGGGCACGAAGTTCGTCGACGTCACCGCCGGGCAGTCGGCGAAGACGAACGTCCGGCAGCCGAGCGTCGTCTACAACACGGCCGCCAAGTGTGAGCCGCAGGCGCCGACCGCGGGCTTCGACATCACTATCTACCGGTACTTCGCGAAGAACGGCGTCCGGCAGAAGACCGAGTCGTTCACGACGAAGTACAACGCCGCCGACGACATCCGCTGCGGACCGAAGCCGGGCACCGTGGTCACGCCGCCGCCGGGTGGCATCACGCCGCCGCCCGGCCGGAAGCCGTCGAGCGCGACGAACACCACGCCCCCGGCCAGCTGACCGATCAGCCGGCCGGTCAGCCGCGGTGCAGGTTGTGCAGTCCGGCCGCGACCTCGTCGAAGACGCTCTCGTCGATGACCGCGCCCTCGCGGCGGACCTGCTGCGGGTCGATGCGTAGGACGCGGTCCAGGCGGACCTCACTGGGCCGGTGCTCGTTGTCCCAGGCGCCGCTGCCGATGTCCAGCCAGACCCGGCCCCAGCGCGCCTCGTCGGCGGCGTCGCGGTCGTGGTCCTTGCTGGTCAGGATCAGCGCCAGCAGGTAGGGCTCGTCCCAGCCGACGACCAGTACCGGGCGGTCCTTCCCGCGGCTGTGGTCCTCCTCGAACGGCACCCAGGTCCAGACGACCTCGCCGGGATCCGCCACCCCGTCGTCCGGGTGCGGCGTGTACTCCACCCGCACGGTCCCCTCGAAGTCCCCGGCGTACTCCGGCCGCTCCACCACGTGATCCGCCATGGCAAGGCAGCGTAGCTCCCTCACATCTCAGCGGCCTCGCAACGTTCCATCGGCGTGCTCATCACCCGTAACCGTGGAGCGGTGCTCGCCGTGCTGCTCATCGGTCAGTTCATGGCCAACATCGACACCGCGGTGGCCAACATCGCGGGGCCCTCGATCGGTACCGATCTGCGGGCCTCCCCGGGGGCGGTCGGCCTGGTCGTCTCTGGGTACGTCGTCGCGTTCGCCGTCCTGCTGATCACCGGCGCCCGCCTCGGGGCGTCGCTCGGTTACCGCAGGACGTTCCTGCTGGGACTCGCCGTGTTCACCGCTGCCTCGCTCGCCTGCGGTCTCGCGCCCGGGATCGGCGCGCTGGTGGTCGCACGGTTCGTCCAAGGGGCAGGCGCCGCGCTGATGGTTCCGCAGGTCCTGAGCGGCATCCAGCTGCACTTCGAGGGACGTGACCGTCTGAAGGCCCTCGGCTACTTCTCGATCGCGCTCTCCGGTGGCGCCGTCGCCGGCCAGCTGCTCGGCGGCGTCCTGATCGCGGCCGATCTGTTCGGCACCGGCTGGCGGCCGATCTTCCTCGTCAACGTCCCGATCGGCATCGCGCTCGGGGTCGCCGGCCGTCGTCTGCTCCCGGCCGATCCGCCGGGCCACCGCGACCGGTTGGACCTCGGCGGCGTACTCGCCTTGTCCGCAACGGTTCTGCTCGTCGTCCTGCCGCTCCTGCTCGGCTCCGAACGCGGCTGGCCTGCCTGGTCCTGGGTCTGCCTCCTACTCAGCGTCCCGTCGCTGGCGCTCTTCGAGTACGGCGAACGCCGCACAGCCGCCCGCGGCGGCCGCCCGCTCGTAGCGCGCCAAGTGATCCGGAACCCGGCCGTCCGCGCCGGTCTGCTCGCCCACGGCTGCACCAGCGGGACGTACTTCGCGTTGCTGTTCGTCCTGGCGTTGTACCTCCAGGACGGCCTGCACAAGGGCCCGGCGTACTCGGGCTTCGCCATGGTCGTCTGGGTGGCTGCGTTCGGTCTGGCGGGACCTGTCATCCCCAGGCTGCGCAGGGGAGCGCACTGGATGCCCGTCGTGGGCTGTCTGGTGCTGGGAGCCGGCTACGTGAGCGTCCTGGCCTATCTGCTGCTCGGAGGCCGCAGCGGCCCGCTTCTGTTCGCTCTGCTCGGTGTCGGCGGGCTGGGGCTCGGTATCAGTGCCAACACACTGATCGGTGCCATCACGTCCAGCCTGCCGGCGCAGTACGCGGCTGACCTGTCGGGTGTCGTCGCCACCAACGCACAGCTGTCTGGAGCGCTTGGCGTGGCGCTGGCTGGTTCTACCTATGCTGCACTCTCTGACGACCCCAGAGGGGCGTTGGCGGTCGTTCTAGCGGGGTTTCTCGTACTAACGCTGGTCGGCGCGGCCGCGGCTCACCGGCTCGTCAGATAGCGGTACCGGTACGCCTCGTGGTAGCCGAGACGCGTGTACGTCGTGATGGCCGGCGTGTTCTCCAGCAGCACCTCGAGGTACGTACGCCGGCCGCCGCGGGATCCCGCCCAGCGCGCGAGCCCCTGCACGATCGCCGTACCCAACCCGCGGCGCCGACAGCTGTCCGCCACCCGGATCGCGTCCACACCCAGCCAATGCCCGGTCATCGAGCCCCGCCCGACCGCGGCCACGACCCCGTCCACGACGACCGACGCGAACATCGCCTTCGGCGCCCCTTCGAGGACCTTCGGCGCCACGTCCGGCACCGGGCCCTCGAAAGCAGCCGCGTACCACGCGTCGTCCGGCTGCTCGGCCAGCTGGACGTCGTACCCGGGAAGCCCGTTCACGTGGTCCAGTGTGGTGTGCATGACGAGTACGTCGGACTGCTCCGGGCGGGCGTCGACCCAGCCGAGAGCACGGATCTCCTTGTCCTGCGGGCTGTCGACGCGGACCAGGGCCTGTGGCGGCAGGTGGCGCTCCCGGTAGAAGTCCTCGGCCTGGGACAGCGCGTCGGCGACCGGCAGGCCGGGGTCGCCCGCGGGCAGGAGCGAGTTGCCGCGGCCGGTCCAGCCGGAGGATGCTCGCAGCAACCAGTGACCGACGTACGCCGTCTCGACGGCTGGGCGGCCCAGTGCGGTCGTCAGGAAGAGCTGGTCGACGTCCACCGGGCGGAGCGGCATCTCGGGGATCGTTTTCGCGGCCGTCACGTCCGCGGCCGGGATCTCGTGCACCGTGCCGTCGGCGTGCCGGACCGCGACCAGTTCGGGGGTCCGGGCCTGCAGGACGCCGATGACGTCGGTCAGGCCGCCCGGTATCCGGTGCCGGACGACGACACGGTGGCCGATATCACGGGCACTGAGGCCTGACACGATCCGGACTCCTGGCAGAGTGGGCGACGTACTACCGTGATACTAGAGACACCAGAGACACTGAGCACCACCGCATCGCAGCACCCCAAGTCCAGCGCTGCGCTTGCCTGCCATAGGAGGAGTAGCAGTGACCTACGTCATCGCGCAGCCGTGTGTTGACCTGAAGGACCTCGCTTGTGTCGAGGAGTGCCCCGTCGACTGCATCTACGAGGGCAACCGGATGCTGTACATCCACCCCGACGAGTGCGTCGACTGCGGAGCCTGCGAGCCGGTCTGCCCGGTAGAAGCGATCTACTACGAGGACGACACCCCGGAGCAGTGGAAGGACTACTACACGGCGAACGTCGACTTCTTCAACGACCTGGGCTCGCCCGGCGGCGCGTCCAAGCTCGGCAAGATCGACAAGGACCACCCGTTCATCGCCGCGCTGCCGCCGCAGGAGCACGACGAGTAAGCAAGTGGTTGCACGGAGTAGGGCGTCCCTCGGGGCGCCCTACTTTTATTGCTCGAGCACGTCGACGTGGACATGGTCCAGGTGCCGGAGGATCTTCGGGTCGCCGGAGCGCTCGGGCGGGGTGTAGTCCCGCCAGCCGGAGTCCGAGCGCCCGCCCGCGGTCCAGATCTTGTCGCTGAAGATGACGGTCTTGATCTTCAGCAGGTCCGCCCGGGCGACCAGGTACTGCGCCATCGCCCAGCCCTTCGTGGTGTTGGCGGCCGAGATCGGCCGGACGAACACGTCCACCGCCCGCCCGTCGTAGTGCGCCGACCCCTCCATGTGGCCGGTCCGCACCCCGCCGACGGCGTACCCGCCGGTGGAGACCTTGCCGAACGTGCGGGCCAGGTCCTTGCGGACGGCCTCCGCGCGCGGCGTCAGCCCGTTGGGGCCCATCACCTCGGCCGGCACCGAGTCGGTGTTCACGGTGCAGCTGAAGACGCTCTTCGACTGCCCGGTCAGCGCCGACGCCAGCACCCGGGCGTCCGCCTCGTGGTCGGCGTACGCGTTCGGGAACGCGCTGCGCTGCACCTTGTCGGCGGCGACCGTGATCGCGAGCTTCTGGTAGTTCTTGATCTTCACGAGCGCGTCGTAGAACTTGCCGCTCGCGTAGTACGGGTCCTGGACCTGCTGCGCCGTACCCCAGCCCTGTGACGGCCGCTGCTGGAACAGGCCGAGCGAGTCCCGGTCACCGTGGCCGAGGTTGCGCAGGCCGGACTCCTGGTACGCCGTGGCGAGGGCGATCGTCGCCGCCCGCGCCGGCAGCCCGCGGCGGACGGCGATGCCCGCGATGATCGCCGCGGACTCGGCCTGTTCGAAGTCCACCACGACCATCTGCCCGTTGACCGTGGCAGTGCACTCCTCGGTCGGCGGCAGCAGCTTGCCGACGTGCTTACCGCCGAGCCAGGCGATCCCGACGCCCACCACGAGGCTGAGCACGCCAATGGCCCCCACGGCCACCAGAGCACCACGCTTCACCGCCATACCGCTCCCAACGTCCAAGGGCGGGTGACAGGTTCCTGTCCCACGGACAGGTTGACGTGCTAAGCCTCACGCCGGTTGGCGAAGTCATACTTTCGAACGATCAGGCGTTCGCGTGCAGCGCCTCGTTGAGCGTGATGCCCTCGCCCTTGCGCGGGCGGGCCTCGACGGCGCCGGTGACGGAGTTGCGGAGGAAGAGCAGACCGGGCTGCCCGGACAGCTCCCGGGCCTTGACCACGGCGCCGTCCGGGAGCGTGACCTTGGTGCCCGCGGTCACGTACAGCCCCGCCTCGACCACGCAGTCGTCGCCGAGCGAGATGCCGGTGCCGCCGTTCGCGCCGAGCAGGCAGCGCTTGCCGATCGAGATCACCTGCTTGCCGCCGCCGGACAGCGTGCCCATGATCGACGCGCCCGCGCCGATGTCGCTGCCGTCGTCGACCACGACGCCGGCGACGATCCGGCCCTCGACCATCGACGTGCCGAGCGTGCCGGCGTTGAAGTTCACGAACCCTTCGTGCATGACCGTCGTGCCCGCGGCCAGGTGCGCGCCGAGCCGGACCCGGTCCGCGTCGCCGATCCGGACCCCGGACGGTACGACGTAGTCCGTCATCCGCGGGAACTTGTCCACGCTCGTGACGCTCAGGTGCTTGCCCGCCGCACGGGCGCGCAGCCGGACGCTCTCGATCTCGTCGACCGGGACCGGGCCGAGCGACGTCCACGCGTTGTTCGGCAGGGCGCCGAAGACGCCGTCCAGGTTCACGCCGTGCGGGCGGACGCGTACCTGCGGCTGCAC
>Ga0247821_10000949_pt1 | contig 16071 bp, 15 predicted proteins | sample 13C_Glycerol_Day_FD_192481 | JGI IMG/M metagenome (GOLD analysis project Ga0247821, IMG submission 192481) | Soil microbial communities from agricultural site in Penn Yan, New York, United States - 13C_Glycerol_Day14 | ecosystem: Environmental > Terrestrial > Soil > Agricultural land | place... | reverse complement strand
ATAGGGTGGCGTGTAGGAGGTTTCGTGAACGCTTGTATGATTTATCTTTCGATTATTTGGTTGCGAAACATAAACTGTTGATTATTCGTAATGCAGCTGGCAAAAAAAATCCCGGCACTTGGCCGGGATTTTTATAACTGCACAGCCTTAGCTGTTAGGCAGCAAGCGGCAGGTAATGCTCTTGATGTAACGGGTTTCTGGAATCGCCGGATGCACCGGATGATCCGGGCCCTGGCCGCCACGTTCGAGCAGCTGGATGTTACGGTCCAGGTGACGGGCGCTGGTCAGCAGGATGTTCTGCAGATCGTCCTCGGGCAGGTGCATCGAGCACGAAGCGCTGACCAGAATGCCGTCTTTGGTCAGCAGACGCATGGCTTGCTCGTTCAGGCGCCGGTAGGCGCCTTCACCGTTTTTCAGGTCTTTCTTGCGCTTGATGAACGCGGGCGGGTCGGCAACGATCACGTCAAAACGCTCTTCGGAGGCCTTGAGCTCCTTCAGTGCTTCGAACACGTCACCTTCAATGCAGGTGAGCTTCTCGGCAATGCCGTTGAGCCCGGCGTTGCGCTCAACGCCATCAAGGGCAAAGCTCGAGGCATCGACGCAGAACACTTCACTGGCGCCGAACACGCCAGCCTGCACACCCCAGCCACCGATGTAGCTGAACAGATCGAGAACGCGTTTACCCTGAACGTACGGTGCCAGACGGGCGCGGTTCATGCGGTGGTCATAGAACCAGCCGGTTTTCTGGCCTTCCATTACCGGGGCTTCGAATTTGACGCCGTTCTCTTCCAGGGCAACCCATTCCGGCACCATGCCGAATACGGTTTCAACGTAACGATTCAGGCCTTCGGCGTCGCGTGCGGCCGAGTCGTTCTTGAACAGGATGCCGCTAGGCTTGAGTACTTGCACCAGGGCGGCGATGACGTCGTCCTTGTGTTGCTCCATGGTCGCCGAAGCCAGCTGAACCACCAGGATGTCACCAAAACGATCAACCACCAGGCCTGGCAACAAGTCAGAATCACCGTACACCAGGCGGTAGAACGGCTTGTCGAACAGACGCTCGCGCAAAGACAGGGCAACATTGATGCGGTGCACCAGCAGCGACTTGTCCAGCGCAAGCTTAGCGTCACGCGACAGCAGGCGTGCGCAGATCAGGTTGTTCGGGCTCATGGCAACGACGCCCAGAGCCTTGCCGCCGGCGGTTTCAAGAATCGCCTGGTCACCGGCCTTGAAGCCATGCAATGGGGTCGCGGCGACGTCGATTTCGTTGCTGTAGACCCACAGATGGCCGGCGCGTAGGCGGCGGTCGGCATTGGCTTTGAGACGAAGGCTGGGCAGGGACATGACGTCGCTCCGGAAAAAAGAGCGGGAGTATAACCTGACGCCCGCTACGCCGACGTGAATAGCGACAAATTGCATCAAAGCGATGGCCTTTCGCTTCACCTCTGGCCAGCATGATCGGGTTAGAATCGCCGCTCAGCCCCGAGTGTGTACATATGTCCCAGGAACTCTCCGCCGAACAGATCCAGCAAGCCTTGCAAGGCATCAGCGTGCCGCCTCAGCCGCAGATCATGGTTGACCTGCAGTTCGAGCAATACATGCCTGATCCCGACCTTGAGGTGATCGCCAAGTTGATCTCCCAGGACCCAGGCCTATCTGGCGCCCTGCTCAAGCTGGTCAACTCGCCTTACTACGGATTGACCAACAAGATTGCCTCAATCCAGCGTGCGGTGAACCTGCTCGGCAGTCGTTCGATTATCAACCTGATCAACGCCCAGTCGATCAAAGGTGAGATGAGTGACGACACCATCGTCACCCTCAACCGTTTCTGGGATACCGCGCAGGATGTGGCTATGACCTGCCTGACCCTGGCCAAGCGCATCGGCTCGCAGGCGGTGGATGAGGCCTATGCCTTGGGACTGTTCCATGACTGCGGCGTACCCCTGATGCTTAAGCGCTTCCCCGATTACATGGGGGTGCTTGAAGATGCCTACGCCAAGGCCGGCAGCAACAAGCGTGTGGTAGATACCGAAAACCAGGCGTTCAACACCAACCACGCGGTGGTCGGCTACTACACGGCCAAGTCCTGGCGCCTACCTGAGCACCTGAGCAATGCGATTGCCAACCATCACAACGCATTGGCGGTGTTCAGCGATGACTCGGCGCGTAACAGCCAGTTGAAGAACCTGTTGGCGATCTTGAAGATGGCTGAGCACATCTGTTCCTCGTACCGGGTGCTGGGCAATCAGAGTTTCGACCATGAGTGGAACGCCGTTGGGCACCTGGTGCTCGACTATGTGGGGCTTTCCGAGTACGACTTCGAGAACCTCAAGCAGACTATTCGCGAAATGGGCAGTCACTGATTCATGCCGGAATTACCAGAAGTCGAAACCACCCGGCGCGGTATTGCGCCTTACCTGGAAGGCCAGCGGGTCAGCCGGGTGATCGTGCGCGATCGACGCCTGCGTTGGCCGATCCCTGAGGATCTCGATATCCGCCTGTCTGGGCAGCGCTTCGTGAAAGTGGAGCGGCGCGCCAAGTACCTGCTGCTTAATGCTGAGGTCGGCACGTTGATCAGTCACTTGGGGATGTCCGGCAACTTGCGCCTGGTGGAAATCGGCTTGCCGGCAGCCAAGCATGAGCATGTGGATATCGAGCTGGAGTCAGGCCTGGCCTTGCGGTATACCGATCCGCGTCGGTTCGGTGCGATGCTCTGGAGCCTTGATCCGCTTAACCACGAGCTGCTGATCAAGCTCGGCCCGGAGCCACTGACCGATCTGTTTGATGGTGAGCGCCTGTTCCAGCTGTCGCGTGGCAAGTCGATGGCGGTCAAGCCGTTCATCATGGACAACGCGGTGGTCGTTGGCGTCGGTAACATTTATGCAACCGAAGCATTGTTCGCTGCCGGAATTGACCCGCGCCGTGAAGCCGGTGGTATTTCTCGCGCGCGCTACCTGAAACTGGCGATCGAGATCAAACGTATCCTGGCCTGCGCCATTGAGCGCGGCGGCACCACATTGCGCGATTTTATCGGCGGCGATGGTCAGCCGGGCTACTTCCAGCAGGAGTTGTTTGTCTACGGACGGCGCGAAGAGCCGTGCAAGATTTGCGGCAGTATCCTGCGCGAGGTCAAGCTGGGTCAGCGCGCCAGTGTGTTCTGCCCGCGCTGCCAGAAGTGATGGTGCTCAGCGTGGGCTGAGCACTTCAGCGGCGCCCACGCCACGTGGGTCGCTCGCAGCCTCCAGGGTCTGTTTGGCCTTGTCCCAGAACAACACTTGCTGATTGCCGTAGGTCCGGCCCAGGTCCTTGAGCTGGTAGCCGCGCGCCTGCAGTTCGCGTTGCTGCTCAATACTGAACGCATTTGGTTCGTGCTCGACCACATCGGGCAGGTACTGGTGGTGATAGCGTGGCACTGCCGGCCAGCTGGCGACCGGTTTGCCTTCGAGAAAGCCCAGCATCGACAACAACACCATGCTCGGAATGCGGCTGCCACCCGGGGTGCCGAAGGCGGCGAACTGCGTGGGACTTTCGATAAAGCTCGGGCTCATGCTCGACAGCGGTCGCTTGCCAGCGGCCACAGCATTGGCCTGGCTGCCAGCCAGGCCGTAACTGTTACTACCGTGAGGGTCGGCGGCAAAGTCGTCCATTTCATTGTTCAGCACCACGCCGGTGCCAGGCGCGCTGAAGGCCGCACCGAAGGGCAGATTGACCGACAGTGTTGCGGCCACGGCGTTGCCCTGAGCATCGATCACAGCGAAGTGGGTGGTGTGATCGCCTTCGCGCCAAGTGGGCGCGGGTGGCAGTTTGCTGCTTGGCGTTGCTTGATGCACCTCGATGCTATCGGCCAGGCTCGTCAGGTACGGGCGCGAAAGCAGCTGTGTAACAGGATTGGCGACATAATCGGGGTCGCCCAGCAGGCCGCGGTCACGGTAGGCCCTGCGCAATACTTCCAGCACGTAATGGCTACGCTGCACCGGCTCGGCACTTTGCCACGGCAGGCGTTGAAGCATGGCCAGGCTCTGCGCCAGGGCTACGCCACCGGCTGATGGTGGGGGGGCGCTAATCAATTCACGTTGGTCAGCCAGCTGATAGCGTAGCGGTTCGCGTTTAGCGGTGCGGTAGTTGGCCAGGTCATCCAGGCTCCAGATCCCGCCCGCAGCTTGCACGCCCTGGACCATGGCCTGGGCAGTGGGGCCGGCATAGAAACCGTCGCGGCCTTGGTTGGCCAGACGCTCAAGGGTGACGGCTAGTTGCGGCTGGCGGATCTGTGCGCCAAGGGCGGGTACTTCACCGTTGATGAGAAACAGCCGGGCGCTTTCAGGATCATCACGCAGGGCGCTTAAGCGCATCTTGGCCCGATCACGGTAAATACGGTCAACGGCAAAGCCCTGGTTGGCCAGGCGAATGGCCGGGGCCAGGGTGCTTTTCAGCGGTAGCTTGCCGTAGTGTGCTGCGAGGTCGGCGAGCGCGGCTGGCAAGCCGGGAATTGCCGCTGCCAGCGGGCCGTTGATTGATAGCCCGGGCTGAACCTTGCCGTCCTTCAGATACATCGCTTCGCTGGCCTTGGCTGGCGCACGTTCGCGAGCATCTATAAAGGCATAGCGCGCGGGTGTGTCGCCTTCGCGCAGGAGGAAAAATCCACCGCCACCCAGCCCGGAACCATAGGGTTCCACGACAGCCAGGGCAGCGCTGACGGCAATGGCGGCGTCGAAGGCGTTACCGCCTTGTTCGAGGATTTCCCGTGCCGCGGCAGTGGCTTCAGCGTGTGGGCTGGCAATCGCAGCGCGTCCCGGGCCTTGTGCCTGGGCACAGACAGCCCCGAGCGCCAGGGTGGCGCCAAGTACTAACGGAACGAGCTTGCCGACAAACGGCATCAGGCCTTGCCGGTGATTTTACGGTATTTGGCCATCAGTTCTTCTTCGGTCTCTGGATGGGCTTCATCCAGGGGAATACAGTCAACCGGGCAGACTTGCTGGCATTGAGGCTCGTCGTAGTGGCCGACGCACTGCGTGCACAGGTTAGGGTCGATCACGTAGATCTCTTCGCCTTGAGAGATGGCAGCGTTCGGGCACTCGGGTTCGCAGACGTCGCAATTGATGCAATCGTCGGTGATGATCAGGGACATGGGGACTCCGGCCAGGGCTCGTAACCCTGGCATTTGAAAACCAATGGGCACAATTGTGCCGCATTAGCGCCCGCAGTGCACGCGGGCGCCGTGGTCAAATCGCCGATGTCACTTTTTGAAGCGCTCGGTCAGGGCCTCGGCCACGATCGGATGGACGAATTTGCTGATGTCGCCACCCAACGCTGCAATTTCCCGGACCAGGGTCGAGGAAATGAACGAATAACGCTCTGAAGGGGTGAGGAACAGGCTTTCCACGTCTGGCGCGAGCTGGCGGTTCATGTTCGCCAACTGGAACTCGTACTCAAAGTCGGAAACTGCACGCAGGCCGCGCAGGAACACATTGGCCTGCTGCTCTTTGGCGAAATGCGCCAGCAAGGTTGAGAAGCCGATGACTCTGACATTGGGCAGGTGCTTGGTGACCTCACGAGCCAGTTCCACCCGTTGTTCCAGCGGGAACAGTGGGTTTTTCTTGGGGCTGGCGGCGACCGCAATGATCACCTCGTCGAACAGCCGTGAGGCTCGCTCGACCAGATCGCCATGTCCCTTGGTAATAGGGTCGAAAGTACCTGGGTACAACACTCGGTTCATCGCGTCGTCCTGGCAGGAGTGCGTTGGGGAGTCGGATGGTATCGCAGCAGTGGCGGTCGGCCAAGTCGCCCGCGCACGCTGAAGGCACTATAGACAGTGTGTCCATTTGTTGTCATCTACCGGCAACCAGGCGTTCGATCAAACCGTCAGTGAGCCGCGCAGTGAGCCCATACACCGACAATTGCGGGTTGGCACCGATGCTGGTGGGGAACAATGAGCCGTCGTGAACCGACAGGTTGGCCAGTTGATGATGTCGTCCCAGGCTGTCGCAGACCGCCTGGCGCGGGTCTTCGCCCATGGCGCAGCCACCCATGACGTGGGCGCTCCCCAGGCGGGTACGAAACAGCTCCAGGCTGAGAGTGTCGATCATTTGTCGGGCTTCGCTCAGGGTCTTCACATAACGGCCATCGCTGTGCATCGGCAGCACGGCGTCGGCACCGGCGGCGAACTGGATTTCGGCCATGGTGTGAAAGGCGCGGCGTACACCGTCCCAGGCATAGGGCGAAACCGAGTAATCGAGCACTGGCGAGCCGTCATCGCGTAGCTGCACTTGGCCGCCGACGCTGTCGGGGTGAAAACCGTCGCGTAACAGGGCGAGCATCACATGGGTGTTGGGCAACTGTTCCATGCGCAGGGCGCTGTCTTTGCCAAATCCGCCGAGTAAGGTTGCTGCCAACGCAGGTTGCAGCGGTGGGACTTCGAGCTTGTAGCCGATCGGGCCGGTAACGCCGTTAAGCCATTGAAAGTGGTCGGAGTAAATCGACTGGGGGGCGCCATAAAACGGATTGACCTTGTCCTTGAACAGACCGGCACTGAAGTTGACCAGGTGCAGGAAGGTTCGCTTGCCCAAGCGCTCATGAGGATCGGGGGCCTCCGAGCGTAACAGCAAGGCCGGGCTGTTGATCCCGCCACCCGCTAGGATGTAGTGCCGCGCCTTGACCTCAATCTTGCGTCCGTTGGGGTTCACGCAGCGTTCATCCATGGCCACACATTGCAGGCTGCTGATGCGTTCGCCGTTGTGGACTAAACGCTCAGCGCGGGCCAGGTAGAGCAGTTCGCCGCCCTTATCCAGGGTGGCGGGAATGGTGGTCACCAGCATCGATTGCTTGGCGTTTACCGGGCATCCCATGCCGCAATACCCCAGGTTCCAGCAGCCGCGCACGTTGCGTGGGATCACTTTCCAGTGGTAGCCGAGGGCTTCGCAGCCGCGCCGCAAGACATCGTTGTTGGCATTGGGCGGCATCGCCCAGGGGGCAATACCCAGGCGTTGTTCCATACGCTCGAACCAGGGCGCCAGCTCGGCGCTGCTCAAGCCTTTGACACCATGCTCGCTGGCCCAGTGCTGCAAGGTCGGTTCGGGGGTGCGAAAGCTTGAGGTCCAGTTGATCAGGGTGGTGCCGCCTACTGCACGGCCCTGGAGGATCGTAATGGCGCCATCTTTGCTCATGCGACCGATGCCTTCTTGGTAGAGGCTGGCATAGGCCTGGTCTTCGAGCAGGTGGAAGTCGCTGCTGGTTTTGAGTGGACCTTCTTCGATCAGCAGTACCTTGAAACCGGCCGCACTGAGCAACTCGGCACTGGTGGCGCCACCGGCGCCGCTGCCGATGATGGCGATATCGGTTTCCAGGGTCAGGTCCTGGTCCAGGCGCGAGGCGTCACGGGCTTTCCAGCCGCGGATCAGTCCTTCGCGAAACAGGTCGGGTACGGGCATCTTCAGCCTCTTGTTGTTAGGGGCGGGTCAGACTTTGGGTGGTCCGGGGTAGCCACATTGGGCCCAGGATTCAGGCATTTCGTACCAGGCCATCTGCAGCAGTTGCAGCAATGAGGCATGGCCCATGTTCAACAGATTGAGCGAGCTGTTCTCCCAGCGTCGCAGAAAGGCTGCAATCTGCTCATTGCTGGCGCTGTCCCAGCTGCCCCAGATGCCTGTCAAGGGGCCGCGGGTCACCGGCAAGGCGAGTACATCGAACAATTGCCGGGTCAGCTTGAGCATGGCCGGGGACAGGCTGGCGAGTTTGTTGTCCAGCCGATGCAGGAGTGCCTCACGGGTGTCGGCAGCCGCAGTGCCAGCAAGAATCACCGGAATCAGCGCGTGGAGGATCGGCAGATCGCTCTGGCGCAAGGTGATGAAACCGCTGGCGGGTGTTTGCGCCGTGCAGCCACTGAGGCTGGCGCCGATCCCGGCGGTGGCCAGAAACGCCGTGGCGCCGAGGCTGAATTTGAGCAGCCCGCGGCGGCTCAGGGTTGCAGTTGTTGGCAGGCTTGTGGTCATTGTTGTTGTGCCTGATCGGTGTGTTAGCGAATGAACAGTTTGAACACCAGCTTGAGCAACGACTTGCCATAAGGTGGGTAGATCAGCCGCGCGGCGTTGAAGCGCTGCTTGGCAAAAACGGCCTTGGCCTTGCTGAAGGTGAGGAAACCTTCGTGACCATGGTAGTGGCCCATGCCCGACGGGCCGACACCGCCGAAGGGCAGGTCATCCTGGGCTACATGCAGCAAGGTGTCGTTGAGACAGGCACCACCGGAGTGGGTTTGCTCCAACACCTTTTGCTGCTCGGCACGGTCGTAGCCGAAGTAGTAAAGCGCCAGTGGGCGAGGGCGCTGATTGATGTATTGCAGGGCCTGATCAAGATGGTCGTAAGGCACCAAAGGCAGCAGCGGTCCGAAGATTTCATCCTGCATCACGCGCATTTCATCGCTGACCTGAAGGAGCAGATGAGGCGGCATGCGTCGGCCCTGGCGCGGCTCTTGCGGATACAGGTTGATTACCGTCGCGCCCTTGTCGCGGGCATCGCTCAGGTAGCTTTCCAGACGAGCCAGGTGACGAGGGTTGATGATTGCACTGTAGTCAGGGTTGTTTGCCAGGGTCGGGTAAAACCCGTGCACAACCGTGCGGTAGGCACTGACGAAGTCATCCATGCGATCACGCGGCACCAAGACGTAATCGGGTGCTACGCAAGTCTGGCCAGCGTTCATGGTCTTGCCGAAGGCGATACGTTCGGCGGCGTCGACCAACGGCACAGTGTTCGAGATGATGGCAGGAGACTTGCCGCCCAGCTCAAGAGTAACTGGGGTCAGATTCTGCGCTGCGGCGAGCATTACATGGCGGCCGATGCTGGTGGCGCCTGTGAATAATAAATGATCGAAAGGCAGGCGCGAGAAGGCCTCGCCGACGTCCGCTTCACCGAGTGTCACGCTGACCAGGTCTTCCGGGAATACCGATGCCAGCAACTTCTTGAGCAGCAAGCCGGTCGCCGGCGTGGCTTCGCTGAGCTTGAGCATGACCCGATTGCCGGCGGCCAGGGCCCCGGTCAAAGGCCCCATGGCCAGAAACAACGGGTAGTTCCAGGGCACGATGATGCCGATCACGCCCAGCGGTTGATACACCACCTTGGCGCTGGCGGGCTGGAATGCCAGGCCCACTTTACGTGGCGACGCTTTCATCCACTGCTTGAGGTGCCGTTCGCTATGGCGCACACCTTGAATGCTCGGCATCAATTCTGCCAGCCGGGTTTCATCGGCGCTGCGACCGCTGAAGTCTTCGTTGATGGCTGCGATCAAGGCTTGCTGCTGTGCGACCAATAGTTCGCGCAGGGTCTTGAGCCATTGTCGGCGCTGCTCCAGAGATGGCATCGGGTTGCCAGCGAATGCCTGACGTTGGGCACTGAACTGCACAGCGAGGTCGTCAAGGGCGGAGGGAGGCAGTAGGCGAGCAGCGTCAGCGGTCATACGGAACTCCACGGCATGTTGTTTTTATAGAGCTTATACTCTAATTCGAGCCCTTAGCGACTGTTTTTTGTCGGACAAGCAGGTACATCCTGATTCGGATACACCGTAAGATGGGTGTATTCATTCGAGCCTGACATCGGAAACTGATCATGGCCCCGCGTATCAACACCCGCGAGCGCATCGTGCAAAACAGCCTGGAGCTGTTCAATCAGCAGGGCGAGCGCAGCGTCAGTACCAATCACATTGCCGCGCATATGGAAATTTCCCCGGGCAATTTGTACTACCACTTCGCCAATAAGCAGGAAATCATCGCCGTCATCTTCACCCAGTACGAAGAGCTGGTGGAAAGCTTTCTGCGCCCGCCCCAAGGGCGAGCTTCGACGGTCGACGACAAGCGTTACTACCTCAAGGAACTGCTGGCGGCGATGTGGAACTACCGCTTTCTGCACCGCGATCTTGAGCACCTGCTCGACAGCGATAAGGAGATGGCGGCGCGCTACCGGCGCTTTTCCCAACGCTGCCTGATCCAGGCCCAGGCCATATATCGTGGCTTTGTTCAGGCCGGAATCGTGCAAATGGACGCTGTGCAGATCGAGTCGTTGACCCTCAATGCCTGGATCGTGCTGACCTCCTGGGTGCGTTTTCTGTGCACCACTCGGGAGAACACTGCGCACCTCAGTGAAGACGCGATCAAGCGTGGCATTTACCAGGTACTGGTGCTGGAACTCGGTTTTGTCACACCGCAGGCCCGCCCGGCGGTGGATGCCTTGTGTCAGGAATTCTACGTTTCGCTCAATCAGGCGCTGGAGCAATAACGCCCAGCCGCTACCCGCTCAATCGTTCAGGAGATTGTCATGCCCCTCGCGCAACTGATCACCGCCCAGCAATTGGCCGAACGCCTGGAGGCGCCGGCGCTGGTGATACTGGATTGCCGTTTTGCCTTGGAAGACATCGATTATGGTCAGCGTAGTTATGCCGAAGGGCATATCGAAGGCGCGCACTTTGCCGACCTTGAGCGGGACCTGAGCGGCCCGGTTATCAAGGGGGTGACCGGCCGCCATCCGTTGCCGGATCCGCAGCGGCTGGTCGAGCGCCTGCGTGCCTGGGGCATCGACAACGACAGCGACATTGTTCTGTATGACGATGGCCCAGGTGCCTTTGCCGCCCGCGCCTGGTGGTTATTGGCCTGGCTCGGCAAACGTAGCGGCGTGGCGATTCTTGATGGTGGCCTGAAAGCCTGGCATGCGGCCGGATTGCCGCTGAGCTTGGACCCTCCGGCCAAGCGTGAAGGTACCTTCAGCGGCGAGCCGGACGTTAGCCTGGTAGTTGACGCTGCGCAGCTCAGCGAGCGGTTGGGTAAACCCGACCTGACCTTGATCGATGCCCGTGGCCTCCCGCGTTTTCGCGGTGAAGTCGAGCCGATTGACCCGGTGGCCGGACATATTCCGGGGGCGCAATGTGCGGCCTTTACCGACAACCTTGGGCCTGAAGGGCATTTCCTGCCGGTTGATCAACTGAAAAAGCGCTTTGCCGAGAAGCTGGGCAAGCGTGCGCCTGAGCAGTTGGTGGCGTATTGCGGTTCAGGGGTGACGGCGTGCCATAACCTGTTTGCCTTGGCACTGGCGGGTTATCCGTTGGGCAAGCTGTATGCGGGGTCGTGGAGCGAGTGGATTACCGATCCGCAGCGGCAGGTGGCTAAGGGCGACTGAGTTTCGCTGCCTTGATTGGCCCCTCGTAGCCGCTGCCGTGAGGCTGCGATCGGGCGTGAAACGGCTGTAAAATCAGGCCGCCGCGATTCGTCAGACCCAACGAGGTGTACGAGCTGCGACTGCCACGCGGTCGATCGCAGGCGGCTACAGCATCGAGGGGCTGTGAGGCTGGCCGAAGGCTCAGGCGCCTTCCAGCCACTGCGGAATGCGCCTTTCCAGGTAATACCCAGGATTGCGCAGGCTGCCTTCGACAAAGCCGACATGACCACCGCGAGTGTGCAACTCGAAGGTGGTCTGCTCCGGCAGTTCATTGGCCGCCGGCAAGCTATGACTGAACACGAACGGATCATCGCTGGAGTGGATAATCAGCGTCGGCGTGCGGTTTTCGCCAAGAAAATAGCGGCTGGACGCCCGCCGGTAATAGTCCTTGGCATCGGCAAAACCATTCAGCGGCGCGGTGACCCGACCATCGAAATCCCAGAACGTGCGCAGATTTTCCAGTGGTCCGAGACGCTCCAGCGCCGCCAAGCCCTCATGGTGACCGTGGTGCTGAAAGTGCCGTTGCTTGTCCTTCACATAGGCAAGCATGGCGCGCATGAAATGAGCCTGGTAAACCCGCGAGAAGCCCAGGCCAATTCGATCGGCGCACTGGTCCAGGCGAAAGGGCACCGATACCGCCACCGCGGCCTGCAACTGGCTGCGCGAACCTGCTTCGCCCAGGTGCTTGAGCAGTACATTGCCGCCCAACGAGTAACCCACGGCGTAGAGCGGGGCCTGAGGGCGACTGGCGCGCAGGTGCTCAATGGCCTCGGCAAGGTCTTCGCTGGCCCCGGAATGGTAGCTGCGCGGGAGCAGATTAGGTTCGCCTGAACAACCGCGCCAGTTCAGGGCCACGCTGGCCCAGCTGCGGCCTGCCAGCGCTTGCTGCAAGCCAAGGACATAAGGCGAGCTGGATGACCCGGTGAGGCCATGAAGCACCAGCACCAACGGCGCGGTCGCTTCGTGCGGCCCATGCCAGTCAAGGTCGAGAAAGTCGCCATCGGCCAGCCACAAACGTTCGCGTTGGCGGGTCAATGTGGCCGATTTGCGCCACAGTGGCCCCCACAACGTTTGCATATGTGGATTGCCCAGCCCCAGGGCAGGTTTGAAGGGGCTGGGGGGGACAGAAGACATCGGAGGAATCTCTTGAAGAAAAGCGCAACGGTTGCCTTGAAGTGTAATGCCCGTTGCGCCTTTGTGCTTTGAATCAGCCGCGTTGCCAGAGTGCGTAGTACACCTGACCGGCCTTCTTTTCCCGGTGCAGGCGCCAGTTGCCAGGCAGCTGCAGGGTTGAAGGCGGGGTTTCGCTTTCGGTGTAGATCCAGGCATTGGCCGCCAGCCACTGGCGCTCTTCAAGCAGGGCGCAAGTGGTGGGCAGCAGGTCCTGGTGGAACGGTGGGTCGAGGAACACCAGGTCGAAGGCAAGCTTGGCGTCACCCTGCAGGTAACGCTGGGCGTCACTCTGGATCAACTGGCCGCGTGGGCAGCGCAGCAGCTCCAGATTCTGCCGCAGGCTGGCGATGGCGGCAGGGTTGCTGTCCAGCGCTACCGCCTCGGCGGCACCGCGAGACAGTGCCTCCAGATACAGGGCGCCGCTGCCGGCAAAGGCATCGAGCACTTTGGCGCCTTCAATATGCGGGGCGAGCCAGTTGAACAGGGTTTCGCGCACACGGTCCGGCGTCGGACGCAGGCCAGGCGCGTCAGGGAAGCTCAGGCGACGGCTGCGCCATTCGCCAGCGATGATGCGCAGTTGGCCCTGGCCATTGTGTGGCTTGGCCGATTTTGCGGATGGACTGGCCATTAATGCTCCGGTACGCCAAGCGGTTGCTCGGCGGGTTTGTCAGTGGGCGGCGGCAGCGGTTGCTGCGGCACGCTAGGACCTGCCGTGACGATGACCATCTTGTCAGCAGCAAGGTGCTTGTTCAGGGCTGCCTTGACCTGTTCGGTGGTCAGGGCCTGGGATTGCTGCATGTAATCTTCCAGCCAGGTCAGCGGCAGGTTGTAGAAGCCGATGGCGCCCAGTTGGCCAACGATGCTGGCGTTGCTGGCGTTGGACAGCGGGAAGCTGCCGGCCAGTTCGCGTTTGGCATCATCCAGCTCCTGCTGGGTCGGGCCGGTCTTGAGGTAGTCGGTCAGAATATCCTGAACCAGCTTGAGCGTGCCTTCGCTGAGTTCGGCACGGGTTTGCAGGTTGATCATGAACGGGCCACGGACCTGCATCGGACTGAAGACCGAGTATACGCCGTAGGTCAGGCCACGCTTCTCGCGCACTTCACTCATCAGGCGGGTACCAAAGGCGCCACCACCGAGGATCTGGTTACCCAGCGACAGCGCCGCGTAGTCCGGATCATTACGGTCGATGCCCAGCTGGGCCAGCATCAGGTGGGTCTGCTTGGACGGGAAGTCGATGTGCGTGGTGCCAGGCTTTGGCTCAGTTGGCTGAGGTACCTTGGCCAGCGCAGGGCCTTTTGGCAGGGCTGCCGAAACTTGCGCGGCAACAGCTTCGGCTTCACTGCGGCTCAGATCGCCGACCAAGGCAATGACGGCATTGCCAGCGCTATAGGCCTTGGTATGGAAGGCGCGCAGTTGCTCCAGGGTGATGGGCGGGATGCTCTTGGCAGTGCCATCACTTGGATGAGCGTAAGGGTGGTTGCCGTACAGATGTTCGAACAACGCGATGCCAGCCAGCTTGCCAGGGTTCTGCTTCTGGTATTCGAAACCGGCCTGCATCTGGTTTTTGATGCGGTCCAGAGCACCTTGCGGGAAGGTAGGCTTGCCCACCACCTCGGCAAACAGCTTCAGTGCCGGTTCACGCTTGTCGGCAGCACTGAGGCTGCGAAGCGTGGCCACGGCCATGTCGCGGTAGGCGCCATTGCCAAAGTCAGCGCCCAGGCCTTCGAAGCCTTCGGCGATGGCGGTGACGTCCTTGCCGGCCACGCCTTCGTTAAGCATGGCATTGGTTAATGTGGCCAGGCCTGGAGTGTCACCGTCCTGGCTGCTGCCGGCGGCGAAGGTCAGGCGCAAGTCGAACATCGGCAGCTCGCGGGCTTCGACGAACAGCACGCGGGCGCCTTCGGCGGTGTTCCACGTCTGGATATTCAGCTGACGGCGGCTGGGTGCCTTGCCATCCAGCTCGGCCAGCGTCTGCAGGGTATTGACCGGCTTGGCCGCAGTGCTGGCGGACGCCTGGGCGGCATTGTCTGATTGCGCGGGCTTGGCCAGAAAGAAGGCCAATGCACCAACCAGTCCTAAAACGCCAAGGCCGATCAGGGTGTAGCGGGGTGCGCTGCGATCACTCATGAGCGGTCTCCTCGGGCAGTACGTGGGCAACGCTCAGGCGTTCACGGGTGAAATAGGTGCGCGCAGCGTTCTGGATGTCGGCCGGGGTCACGCTTTTCAGCTCGTCGAGTTCACTGTCGATCAACTTCCATGACAGGCCGACCGTTTCCAGCATGCCGATGGCGGTGGCCTGGCTGCTGATGGAGTCACGGTCGTAGACCAACCCGGCGATCACCTGGGCGCGTACGCGCTCCAGTTCTTGCGCCGAAGGAGGTGTGGTCTTGAGTTCGTCGAGCAGCGTCCAGATGCCTTTCTCAACGTCGGCCAGGGTCTTGTTCTTTTGCTGGTTCGGCGTGGCCGAAATCAGGAACAGGCTGTCGCCGCGAGTGAAGGGGTTGTAGTTGGAGGAAGCCCCGGAGACCAGCTCCTGGCCGCGCTCCAGCTGGCTTGGCAGGCGGGCGCTATAGCCACCATCGAGCAGCGCCGAGATCAGACGCAGGGCGTGCACGGTGCGTGGCTCCTTGGCGGTGGCCAGGCCCGGGACGTTGAAACCGTAGATCAGGCTTGGTAGTTGAGTGCGCACATGCAGGGTGGTTTCCCGCAAGCCCGGTTCGGCCAGTTCCAGCGGCAGTTTGGCCGGGGGAGTGGCGCGCTTGGGAATGGCACCGAAGAAACGCTGGGCCAGACCTTTGACCTCGTCCACGGTGACGTCGCCAACCACCACCAGGGTGGCGTTGTTCGGTGTGTACCAGGATTCGTACCAATGACGCAGCTCTTCGACCTTCATGCGGTTCAGGTCAGCCATCCAGCCGATGGTCGGGGTGCGATAGCTGCTGGCCGGAAAGGCCATGGCGCTGAACAGCTCGAACGCTTTGGCGTTGGGCTGATCGTCGGTGCGCAGGCGGCGTTCTTCCTTGATTACCTCGATTTCGCGGCTGAACTCATCGGCTGGCAGGCGCAGGCTGGCCATGCGGTCAGCCTCCAGCTCCAGGGCGATTGGCAGGCGATCACGGGCCAGCACCTGGTAGTAAGCGGTGTAATCGTCGCTGGTAAAGGCGTTTTCTTCGGCGCCGATGTCGCGCAGGATGCGCGAAGCTTCGCCGGGGCCAACTTTCTCGCTACCCTTGAACATCATGTGTTCCAGGGCGTGGGAAAGGCCGGTCTGACCGGGAGATTCATAAGTCGAGCCGACCTTGTACCAAATTTGCGAGACCACCACTGGCGCCCGGTGATCCTCGCGTACGACCACTTTCAGGCCATTGTCGAGAATGAACTCGTGGGTGGGTTGCGGATCGGCGGCAAAGACGGCGAACGGCAGACAAACTGTGCTGAGCAACAGGCCAGCGGCGCGGCGGGCTAGAGCATTCATACGTTGTTTAACCTGTAGGACTGCCCGCGTGATCTTAGCGTCGGCGGGCTAGGAGGTGCTAGGATACTGATCCGGTTGCCTGACGACCATGCCTGTCGAGGATCTAGCCCGCAGGCTTGATGACAAAATGCTGCGCATGAACGAGCCGGAATAAAAGTAGTCTGTTCTGCGTTAAAAGAATTTTCGAGGCGCCGCAGTGGCGCATCGCTACCCTGAGATAGCCGTCTTCCATG
>Ga0247821_10000948_pt1 | contig 16072 bp, 15 predicted proteins | sample 13C_Glycerol_Day_FD_192481 | JGI IMG/M metagenome (GOLD analysis project Ga0247821, IMG submission 192481) | Soil microbial communities from agricultural site in Penn Yan, New York, United States - 13C_Glycerol_Day14 | ecosystem: Environmental > Terrestrial > Soil > Agricultural land | place... | reverse complement strand
GGTGAAGAAGAGGGTTCGACCCTGTTCATCACCGATACCACGGACCTGGATGCCGTGCAGAAGGCCTTGCCGGAGTTCGGCTTTACCGTGAGCTCGGCGAAGATCGGCTACACGCCGAAGAACCCGGTCAGCGGCTTGAGCGACGAGCAGATGGCCGAGGTCGAGGCGTTCCTGCATGCCATTGATGACAACGATGATGTGCAGAACGTTTATGTAGGCCTGGCAGGCTGATTCAACACTGACGGCTGTATCGCGGGGCAAGCCCGCTCCTACGAGTAGGAGCGGGCTTGCCCCGCGCTGTTTTTCGGTCGCGACATTTGTGCATGTCTGATGAGACTTTAGTCGCCTGGCACCCCGGCCGTTGATGGCCATAATCGTTATTCGCCCTTTTTAATAACAACAAGCTCAGGGTTCAGTAACGATGACTTATCAGCACAGCCACGCCCACTCCATTGCCGACCCCGCCGCTTTCTGGGCCGAACAGGCCGATCGCTTGGCCTGGTACCGCAAGCCGCTCAATACCCTCAGTGAAAACGCCGATGGCACCCATCAGTGGTTTGCCGACGGGCGCCTGAACAGTTGCTACCTGGCCCTGGATCATCAGATCGAGCAAGGCCGCGGTGAGCAGACGGCGCTGATCTACGACTCGCCGGTGACCGGCAGCCAGCAATCCTTCACCTATGCCCAGTTGCGCGACGAAGTGGCGCGCCTGGCCGGGTTGCTGCGTTCGCTGGGCGTGGAGAAGGGCGACGGGGTGATCATCTACATGCCGATGGTGCCCCAGGCGGCCATGGCGATGCTCGCCTGTGCCCGTATCGGTGCGGTGCACTCGGTGGTGTTTGGCGGCTTTGCTGCCAACGAGCTGGCGCTGCGCATCGACGATGCCCGGCCCAAGCTATTGCTGACGGCCTCCTGCGGGCTGGAGTTCGATCGGGTCATCGAATACAAGCCGCTGGTCGACCGCGCCCTGCAACTGGCCAAGCACCAGCCGCGCCAGGTGTTGGTGCTGCAGCGGCCCCAGGCCCAGGCGAGCCTGGTCGAAGGCCGCGACCTGGACTGGCAGGCGGCAGTGGCCGGGGCAAGCCCGGTGGCGCCGGTCGAGCTGGCCGCCGCCGACCCGCTGTACATCATGTATACCTCCGGCACCACCGGCAAACCCAAGGGCATCGTGCGCGAGAATGGCGGCAATGCCGTGGCCCTGGGCTTTGCCATGCGCCACATCTACGGCATGCAGACCGGTGATGTGTGGTGGGGCATTTCCGATGTCGGCTGGGTGGTTGGCCATTCGCTGATTGTTTATGGGCCGTTGATGAACGGCTGCACCACGGTGTTCTATGAGGGCAAGCCCATCCGCACCCCGGACGCCGGCGCCTACTGGCGCGTGGTGGAACAGTACCGGGTCAATGGCCTGTTCTGCGCACCGACGGCCATGCGTGCGATCCGCAAGGAAGACCCCGAAGGCGAACTGCTGCGCCGCTACGACCTGAGCTCCCTGCGCCAGTTGTTCCTGGCCGGCGAGAAGCTCGACTCCAGTACCCATCAGTGGCTGGAAAGCACCAGCGGCAAGACGGTGCACGATCACTGGTGGCAGACCGAAACCGGTTGGCCGGTGACTGCGCCCTGTGTCGGCCTGGACGGCTGTGCTGCGCGACCCGGGTCGAGCAACCGCGCGGTACCGGGTTATCACGTGCGCGTGCTGGACGACGAAGGCCAGCTGCTTGGCGCCAATCAGCAAGGCTCCATTGTGATTGCCTTGCCATTGCCGCCAGGCTGCAGCCAGACCCTGTGGGGCGATCACCAGCGTTACCTGGACGCCTACCTCACCGCGTACCCCGGCTACTACCACACCGGTGACGGCGGTTACCTGGATGAAGACGGCTTTGTCTACATCATGGGACGCACCGACGACGTCATCAACGTCTCGGGCCATCGCTTGTCCACCGGAGAAATGGAAGACCTGGTCGCCCGTCACCCGGCGGTGGCCGAGTGCGCGGTGATTGGCGTGCATGACGAGATCAAGGGGCAGGTGCCCTTGGCCCTGGTGGTGCTCAAGGATGGCCAGGGCATCAGCGAAACAGCGTTGCAGAGCGAGCTGGTGGCCAGTGTGCGTGAGCAGATCGGCGCCCTGGCGTGCTTCAACCGGGTGCGGGTGGTCAAGCGCCTGCCCAAGACCCGCTCCGGCAAGATCCTGCGGGCGGTGTTGCGCAAGATCGCCGACCAGCAGCCCTACACGCCGCCTTCTACCCTGGATGATCCGGCGGTACTGGAGGAAATCGAGGCGGTGCTGGCCAGTCTCGCCCGGGCGGGCTGAGGTGCCTGGCCTGCCCGGCGATCAGGCCGGGCAGGCCGAGGCCTGTCGCTGGCGCAGCTGACCCAGTCGGCTGCGGGTGCGTGCAAGGTCCGCGGCCCTGCCAGCCAGGCTCTGCTCAAGCGGCTCGGCGCCGATCAGCACCAGGTGTTTGTCCTGGTCGTACAGCACATCCACCAGGTTGATGAAGCGTTGCTGGGCAGCAATCGAGCAGTCTTCCAGCCGTGGCAGGCCGTCGATGATCCAGTGCTCGTAGCGCTGGGCCAGTTCCAGGTAGTCGATCACCGCCGTGGGCTGTTCACAGAGTTCGGCAAAATCAAAACCGACCGTATCTTGCTGGCTGAACCAGGCGGCCACCTCACGCTTGCCCACTGGAATCTTGACCGGTGTCTCACTCGCAGGCGGCACGCCGAGTGCCTGGCGCTGGGCAAGGCTGCCAGGCCAGAGGTAGTGCCCCTGGGTGAAGCGTTGTTGGCTGGCGTGGGTGGGCAGGCTGCGATAGTCCTGCTCGCCACCGACCTCCAGCACCTGCATGCGGCTGTTGATCAGGCGGATCACCGGCTCGAATCGCTGGTGGTAGAGCGGGTTGGGCAGCAGGCCTTCGGGCGCGTAGTTGGAGGTCACCAGGAGGAAGATGCGCCGCGCGAACAATGCCTGGAACAGGCGGGTGATCAGCATGGCGTCACCGATGTCGTGGACGTGGAACTCATCGAAACACAGGACCTGGCACTCATCGAGCAATTGATCGAGGGTGCAGGCCAGGGCGTCGTCCTGGTGGCGGTGCGCGAACATGCCCTGGTGCAGGCGGGCGAAAAAGTCGTGAAAGTGCAGCCGGCGTTTGTGCGCCTGGGGCAGGGCCTGGAAGAAGCCGTCCAGCAGCCAGCTTTTGCCGCGTCCGACCGCCCCATACAGGTACAGGCTGCGGGCCTGTCCGCTATCGATCCGCGCGGCCTGGGTTGCGAGGTGCTCGATCACCTGCAATTGCCCGTGGCTGAGGGTGTAACCCTGTGCCGAGGCCTTTTCGGTGAAATGCTGACGAACGGTATCTGCCAGATCACTGTCGCCGGGTTGCTGGGTATTCCGGCCGTGGACGAAGGTGCGCAGCGAACGTATCCAGTGAGGCAGCAGGGTCAGCAAACAGGGCTCCTTGAGGGCGTCGGGACTCAAGAAACGGCTTGAGCGAGCGCGGCTAATTTAACCAATCACACCCGTGACGGCCAGCGCTCCCTGTGGCTTGGCGTCTGAATTCCGGCGCCAAAAAACTGTAACTTGCCTGGCAGGTTCTACTTCGACTGCTACCCTGACTTTCAGATTTATCCTGCTTCAAAGGACGAAAATGTGAAGGGAAGCTGTCTGGCAGTGCTGTTCGTGTCGATCATGGCCAACAGCGCAACCGCCGCCGATTTCATGGTTGAAGTCAAAGTGGATGTGCAGCGCGGTTGTGTGCTGATCCATCAGCCCCGCGATGCCGGCGCCCAGGCCCTGGGGGTACTGGACTTTGGCAGCACCGCCCGCCTGGATGACCCCGCCGGCCCGCTGAGCAGTCAGTTGCTTGCCCTGCGCCCACCCCGACTCGAGTGCAACCCCGACACGGCTTACCAGGTCAAGGTCGACGGCGGACAGCACGGTGGGGTGGGTGAAGTGCGCTACCTGGCCAGCAATCAACCGTCGGCGCGGCCGATTCCCTACCGCTTGTATCAGGACCCGGCCTGGCGCTTGCCATTGCCGGTCAATGTCGCGCAACACGCCCGGGTGCCTGATTCAGGCTCGGTGGACTTGCCGCTGTACGCGCGTATCGACCGCCTGGCCCAGGTGCCGCATGTGGGCGGCTACTCGGACCTGCTCAAAGTCACCGTGACCTGGTAAGGCCAGGCACGGCGCCTGCTGAAGGAACTGGCCGTATGAAACGACTGCTGCTGTTGAGTGCTGCGCCCTTGATGTTGGTCAGCCCCGATGCCTTCGCCGCCATGAGCGGGCATGTGCAGGCCCGGCTGGTGATCAGCAGTGCCTGTCAGATCAGTGGCGATCCCGGCGCCGGGGTGGTCGAGTCGCCCGGTGCGGGGGTGCTCGACTTTGGCAGCCAGGGGCCCAGTTGGACGACGCCGTTGCGCTCGCACCTGGACGAGTCGGCGGGTGATGGCAGCCTGCAGGTACGTTGCAACCCCGCTGTGCGGGCCTTCAACGTGAGCATCAATGGCGGCGCCAATGGCGATGGTGCTACCCGGCGCCTGAGCAATGGCCGGGTACTGATTCCCTACGAGCTGTCTGCCGACCCTACCGGGCGCGCCCGCTACGACATCGGCCAGACCCTGAACTTTTCAGTCAGCAGCGGTGCCCACGTACCGATTCCGATCTACGGCGCGGTGGTCGCCCACCCCAAGGCGCTGCCGGCCGGCATTTACCGCGACACCCTGATGGTGACCCTGGACTGGTAACACAAGGAGTGACTCATGCATCCGTACATTTCCCGCTTCATCTTCGCCGGCGTCGGCCTGGCGCTGTGCAGCCAGGCGCAGGCCGGCACGGTAACCGGCAACATCAACGCCACCCTGACGCTGATCGCCAGTTGCCAGGTCAATGGCGGTAGCGGCAACACCGGGCAGGACTTCGGTACCCTGGATTTCGGCACCCAGGAGGCCTTGTTCACCACGGCGAACGCGCAGGTGCTGGGCGGTGCCGGTGGCGCAATGCGCATCCTCTGCTCCAGCGGCACCATACCGGCGATCAAGGTGAGCAGCGGGGCCAACGACAACCAGTCCGCCGGCGGCACCCGGGCACTGGCCGACGGCAACGGCAACTACGTGCCTTACGACTTTTATACCGACGCAGGTCGTACCCAGTTGCTGCCCATCGACGGGGTGATCACCTTGCCGACCAGTACCGGCGTGGAGCAGACGGTGGACCTTTACGGCCAGGCCGTTGGCAAGCCGGGGCTGCCGGCCGGGGCGTACACCGATACGGTGGCGGTCGAGCTGAGTTTCTGAGCCATGCGCCGGGCGTTGCCCAGGCTGTTGGCACTGTCGCTGTGCGGCGCAAGTGCGCCGCTGGATGCGGCGCTCACCAGCACCTTTCAGGTCAGCGCCACGGTGGTCGCGGGGTGCCTGGTGGTGGGGGGCGCAAGCAACTACGGGACCCTGGATTTTGGCACTTACCCGGCACTGTCCACCGGCAACGTGACCACCGCGCTGGGGGGAACCACAGTGACCTTGCAGTGCACCCCGGGGGTCAGCCTGAGCATGAGTGTCGATGCAGGCCAGAACAGCGCCAGCGGCACCCGCAACCTCAAGCGCAGCAGCGGCGCATCGCTGGTGGCCTATCAGCTGTTTCGCGATGCCGGTTTCAGCCAGGGCCTGGGCATCAACCAGAACGTGCCGGTGACCTACAGCAATCCGGCCGCCATCAAGCTGCCGGTGTACGCCCGGGCACAGTTGACCGGCAACGTACCCGCCGGCAGCTACACCGATGTGGTGCAGGTGGTGCTGACTTTTTAACGCCCGGTCAATGGACGCTACAACAACAAGGAGCAAGGCATGGGGGCTAGCGCGGACGATATGCGCAAACGAATCAACGGCTTGGCCTGTGGCCTGGCACTGCTCTGCAGTGCGCCGTTGCAGGCGGCGACTTCGGTGTTGATCTGGCCGATCGACCCGGTGCTCGAGGCGGGCCAGAAGGCGGGGGCCTTGTGGCTTGAAAACCGCGGCAGCGAGCCGGCCAACCTGCAAGTGCGGGTGTTCGCCTGGCGCCAGGGCGAGTTCGACGATCAGTACCAGGCCCAGCGCGAGATCATCGGCAGCCCGCCGGTGGCCAACATTGCCCCGGGGCAGAAACAGCTGATCCGCCTGACCCGCACCGGCACTTCGCCGGTGGGCCAGGAGCAGGCCTACCGCATCATCATCGATGAGATCCCTCCGGCATTGCCGCCCGCGGCCAGCGCCGACAAACCCCAGGCGGCGATCCGCTTTCAGATGCGCTATTCGGTGCCCTTGTTCGTCTATGGCGAAGGCTTGTGGGGCAAGACCGATGCCAGCGGCCAGCGCGGCGGCGCCGGGGTCGGCAAGCCGGCACTGAGCTGGCGGCAGGTGACGGTGGGGGGCAAGCCCTATGTGGAAATCCGCAACACCGGGCCGGTGCATGCCCGGCTGACCGATGTGGTGCTGCAGCAGGGCGGCCAGAGCCGGCCGCTGGTGGAAGGCTTGCTGGGCTATGTGCTGCCCGGTGCCAGCATGCGCTGGCAGGCGCCGCAGCCGATGACGGCAGCCACCGTACTCAAGGGTCGGATCAACGGACAGGAACCGGCGCAAGCCCTGAATCAAGGACAGTGAGTACCAGCAAGTAGCACCACATCAGGGGCCAGGGAGGACCCGGTAATGGTCGGATATTGTGTGTGAGCGTTTCTCTGGCCGCGACACGCCGCCTGGCGCTGAGGGCTTGCGGCTTGACCGTACTGGGCTGTGGGCCGCTGTTCGGCGGCGAACTGCCGCCGCCTCCGGCCGCCCTGGAGGCGGTCGCCGACGCGCCGTTGTTTCTGGAACTGGTGGTCAATCAGATGAGCAGCCCTGAGCTGGTGTCGGTGCAGCAACGCGCCGGGCGCCTGTACATGGCCGCCGCCGACTTGCGGGCTGCCGGCATCGACTTGCCCGGCGAGCATGGCGCCGAGGTTGCACTGGACAGTATTGCGGGCCTGCACAGCGACTACGACAGCCAGGGCCAGCGGCTGCTGGTGCAGGTGCCGCCGGCCTGGCTGCCGACCCAGCGCATCGGCGGTCGCCAGCTGTCACCGGCCAGCGAAGCGCACAGCAGCTTCGGCGCGTTGTTCAACTATGACCTGTACCTGAACGACACCGATGATGGCGGCCGCTACCTGGCCGCCTGGAACGAGCTGCGCCTGTTCGACGGCTGGGGCACGTTGTCGACCACCGGGCAATGGCGCCAGGCCTTGGGCGGCGATCAATTCGACGACAGCCAGGAAGGCTTTCGCCGCTACGACACCACCTGGCGCTACACCGATGAAGTGCGCCTGCTGACCCTGGAAGCCGGTGACGTGCTCAGCGGCGCCTTGCCCTGGACCAGCTCGGTGCGTCTGGGCGGCCTGCAACTGTCCCGTGACTTTGGCGTGCGTCCGGACCTGGTCACTTATCCGCTGCCGGCCTTTGCCGGTGAAGCCGCGGTGCCTTCGTCGGTGGATCTGTTCATCAACGGCTACAAGAGCTCCAGTGCCGATCTGCAACCTGGCCCCTACACCCTGACCAATGTGCCGTTCATCAACGGTGCAGGGGAGGCGGTAGTGGTGACCACCGACGCCCTGGGCCGCCAGGTGTCGACCACCTTGCCGTTCTATGTCACCAGCGCCCTGCTGCAACAAGGCCTGGCGGATTTCTCGGTGGCAGCCGGCAGCCTGCGCCGCGACTACGCGATCCGTGATTTTGCCTATGGCCCGGGTGTGGCCGCCGCCAGCCTGCGTTATGGGCTCAGCGACGTCATTACCCTGGAAAGCCATGCCGAGGCCGCCGAGTCCCTGGCCCTTGGCGGGCTGGGCGCGAACGTGCAGGTGGGCAACTGGGGCGTGGTCAACGGCGCCGTGAGCCAGAGCAGTTTTGACAGCCGCAGCGGTCAGCAAGTGAGCCTGGGGTACCAGTACAACAGCCGCCGGTTGGGCTTTAACTACCAGCGGCTGCAACGCCACGGCGACTATGCCGACCTGTCGCTGGTCGACAGCCCCGACACGCGCCTGAGCCAGCGCAGCGAGCAAGCCACGCTGAGCCTGAACCTGGACCAGTACGGCAGCCTGGGGGCCGGCTATTTCGATGTGCGCGCCGGTGACAACAGCCGCACCCGGTTGCTCAACGTGAGCTGGAGCAAGTCGCTGTGGGCCAACAGCAGCCTGTACCTGTCGGCCAACCGCGAGATCGGCGATAGCCAGTGGGCGGTGCAGGCGCAACTGGTGATCCCGTTCGACCTGCGCGGCACCCTGGCCATGAGCGTGGAACGCAACCAGGCCGGGGAAAACCTGCAGCGGGTCAACTACAGCCGTGCAGTGCCAAGCCAGGGCGGCGTGGGTTTCAACCTCGGCTACGCCGATGGCGACCGCGAGGCGTATCGGCAGGCCGACCTGACCTGGCGCCTGCAGTCGGTGCAACTGCAGGCCGGGGTGTATGGCAGCGACACCAGCATGACCCGCTGGGCCGATGCCAGCGGCTCGCTGGTGTGGATGGATGCCGGGGTGTTCGCCGCCAACCGCATCGACGATGCCTTTGTGGTCGTCAGCACCGACGGCTTTGCCGATGTGCCGGTGAACTACGAAAACCAGCGGGTGGGCCGTACCGACAAGAACGGCCACCTGCTGGTGCCCTGGAGCAGTGGCTACTACCGGGGCAAGTACGAAATTGACCCGATGGAGCTGCCCAGCACCGTGCGGGTGCAGCAGGTCGAACAGAAGGTGGCGGTGCGTCGTGGCACAGGCTATTTGCTGGAATTCCCGATGCGCAATGTGGTGGCTGCCAGTCTGCAGTTGGTGGATGCCAGCCAGAAGGACCTGCCGTTGGGGAGCCAGGTGCTGCACGAGCAGAGTGGCGCCCAGGCGGTGGTGGGCTGGGACGGGCTGGTCTATCTGGAAGGGCTGGCGCCCGACAACAGCCTTGAGGTGGCGCTGGCCGGCGGTGGTCGTTGCCGGGTGCAGTTCACGATGGACGGCGATCAGCAGCAGGTGCCGCTGATCGGGCCGCTGGTATGCCGGTGAAACGCCTGCTGGCGAGCCTGGCCGCGCTGGCCAGTTCCCAGGCCTATGGATTGTGCGCCGTGGTGTCTTCGGCACCGGCAAGCTTTGGCTCGGTGAGTTCCTCCCTGGTGCTCAGTGCGGTGCAGTCCGCGTCGACCACCAATGCCGGCCTGCAATGCACCGGCTCGCTGCTGACCTTGCTGCGCAGCGACGACCACTTCTTCGCCACGTTCAAACCCATTGCCAACACCACCGGGCTGGTGGGGCCGAGCGGCGATGTCATCCCCTACACCCTGTACGCCAACAACAGCATCAGTTTCCCCATTACCCGCAACGTCGCCTATGACTTCGCTCGCAACGGCATCATCGATGCCTTGGGGCTGCTGAACGGGACCACGCCCAAGTCGGCGCCGATCTACCTGAAGACTCAGGTCGGCGCCAATGTTGCGGCCGGCCTTTATCAAGAGACCCTGTCGGTGTACTGGAATATCGACTACTGCTGGGGCATTGGCGTGGGGAGCCTGTGCCTGGGGCGGCAGAAGCTCGAAGGTACGACGAACCTGACGATCAGCCTGACAGTGACCAACGATTGCCAGATCACCACACCGAACATCAGCTTTGGCAGCGCCCCGGTGGTGGCGGGCTTTGGCACCGTCAACGGTAACGTGAACATTGCCTGTACCAAGGGCAGCTACTACTCCGTGGGGCTGGACGATGGCCAGAACGTGGCAGGGGGGCGACGGCGGATGAAATCGGCGGCCAGCAACTACCTGGCCTACGACCTCTTCAAAAGTGCCGGCACTGTGCGCTGGGGCAAGCTCACCAGTGCGCGCCGTGCCAGTACCGATGCCGACATCAACCCAGGTGCCGGCACCGGTATCGGCAGCCAGGTGTTCAATTACAACGCCAAGGTCTACACCGACCAGGCCACACCGCCGGCCGGGGCCTATCAGGACAGCATCATTCTCGATGTGCAGTTCTGACACCGGCCGCCGCCGCTGATCCGTATAAATCCCCCAAACCTGAATCTGTAACTCAGTACACCCGAACGCCATAGTAAGGGCCTTCGTGATGAGGTCCGAACCATGTATCAATATGACGAGTATGACCGTGCGCTGGTGTTCGAGCGCGTGGCGCAGTTTCGCGATCAGGTGCAACGTTTCATGGGCGGCGAGCTGTCTGAAGAAGAGTTCCTGCCCCTGCGCCTGCAAAATGGCCTGTACCTGCAAAAGCACGCCTATATGCTGCGGGTGGCCATTCCCTACGGCACCCTTGGCGCGCGCCAGATGCGTACCCTGGCGATGATCGCCCGTGAGTACGACCGCGGCTACGGGCACTTCACCACCCGCCAGAACATCCAGTTCAACTGGATCGAATTGGCCCAGGTGCCCGACATCCTCCAGCGCCTGGCCGAGGTCGAGATGCACGCCATCCAGACCTCCGGCAACTGTGTGCGCAACATCACCACCGAGGCGTTCGCCGGGGTCGCTGCCGACGAGTTGCTCGACCCGCGCCCGCTGGCCGAGATCTTGCGCCAGTGGTCGACCATCAATCCTGAGTTCCTGTTTTTGCCACGCAAGTTCAAGATCGCCATCTGCTCGGCCCGAGAAGACCGGGCGGCGATCATGATGCATGACATCGGCCTGTACCTGTACCGCGACGCCCAGGGCCAGATGTGCCTGCGGGTGATGGTCGGCGGTGGCCTGGGGCGCACGCCGATCCTGGGCTTGCAGATTCGCGAGGGGCTGCCCTGGCAGCACTTGCTGTCGTATGTCGAGGCGATCCTGCGGGTGTACAACCGTCATGGCCGGCGCGACAACAAGTACAAGGCGCGGATCAAGATCCTGGTCAAGGCCCTGGGGATCGACGCCTTTGCCCGTGAGGTGGAGCAGGAGTGGCAGCACATCAAGGATGGCCCGGCGCAACTGACCGAGGACGAGTTCCAGCGAGTGGCCGCGGCGTTCGAGCCGCCGGCCTACGCCAGTGTCGTCGACGAAGCGCTGGCCTATGAAACCCACCTGGCCCAGGACCATGCCTTTGCCCGCTGGGTGGCCTGCTGCGTCAAGCCCCACAAGGTGCCGGGCTACGCCAGTGTGGTGCTCTCGACCAAGCCGGGCGAGGCTTCGCCGCCAGGCGACCTGACGGCCGCTCAGATGGAGGCGGTGGCGGACTGGTCGGAGCAGTTCGGTTTCGGCGAGATCCGCATCGCCCATGAGCAGAACCTGATCCTGCCGGATGTGCGCAAGCAGGACCTGCACGCACTCTGGCGCCTGGCCTGCGAACGCGACCTGGGGACCGCGAACATTGGCCTGCTGACCGATATCATCGCCTGCCCGGGCGGGGACTTCTGCGCCTTGGCCAATGCCAAGTCGATCCCCATTGCGCAGTCGATCCAGCGCTGCTTCGACGACCTGGACTACCTGCACGACCTGGGTGAGCTGAGCCTGAACATCTCGGGGTGCATCAATGCCTGCGGCCATCACCACATCGGCAATATCGGCATCCTGGGCGTCGACAAGAACGGCAGCGAGTGGTACCAGATCACCCTCGGTGGGGCGCAGGGCAAGCACAGCACCCTGGGCAAGGTGATCGGCCCCTCGTTCAGCGCCGCCGAGATCCCGCGGGTGATCGAGCAGATCATCGCCACCTACTGCGCCTACCGCGAGCTGGACGAGCCCTTCGTCGATACCGTGCGCCGGGTGGGGCTGGAGCCGTTCAAGGAGCGGGTCTATGGCAAACGGCCGGAGGCGCTCATATGCGTAATGTGATTGCCTTGCGCAACGGTGAGGCACAACTGCTGGCCGACGACGGCTGGCAGTTGCTGCGCCACGTTGAACAACCGCTGCCCGAAGGCTTGCTGATTCTGCCGCTAGCCGACTGGCTGGACCGCGAAGCGCAACAACCAGCCGGCCGTGACGGCCTGTGGCTGGGGCCGGACGATGAGATCGAAGCGCTGGAGCCGTGGTTGGCGCAGGTGGCGCTGATTGCCATCGACTTCCCGAGCTTTCGTGACGGGCGCGGTTACAGCCAGGCGTATCTGCTGCGTACTCGCCTTGGCTGGCAGGGCGAATTGAGGGCGGTGGGGGATGTGCTGCGCGACCAGCTAAGTCATATGCGCCAATGCGGTTTCGACAGCTTTGCGGTGCGCGAAGACAAGTGCGCCGAGGATGCCTTGAAGGGGCTGGCCGGGATGAGCGTGCTGTACGGCCGTTCGGTCATTGAGCCAAGGCCGCTGTTCCGGCGCCGCTAGAACACCTGGCGCAGGAGCCAGTACAGCCCGCCGGCCATCACGATCGCGGCAGGCAGCGTCAGTACCCAGGCCATCATCAGGTTGACGATGGTGCGCATCTGCAACCCCGAGCCATTGGCAACCATGGTGCCGGCCACCCCTGATGACAGCACATGGGTGGTCGAAACCGGCATACCGTACATGTCGGCCACGCCAATGGTGCACATCGCCACCAGTTCTGCCGAGGCGCCCTGGGCGTAGGTCAGGTGGGTCTTGCCGATTTTTTCCCCGACCGTGACCACGATGCGCCGCCAGCCGACCATGGTGCCCAGGCCCAGGGCAATGGCCACGGCAATCTTGACCCACAGTGGAATGTAGCGGGTGGCGTCATCGAGCTGGCGCTTGAACAGTTGCACCTTGTCCTGGGTGTCGGGGGGGAACGTGACCAATTGGTGCTTGTTGATCAGGCGGATGGTTTCGCTGGTCAGGTACATGTCGTTGCGCACATTGGCCATGGCTTCGGCAGGCACGCGGTTCAGGGAACCGTAGCCTTTGACTTCCTCGCCGATCGAACCGGCCAGGGCCGCCAGGGCCGGGACCAGCTCAGGGCTGGCGGCAGGCTGGCGAATGAAGTCGCTCAAGGTCTGTCGCGGGTCAGCCGTCAGGTGTTGCGGGGCGCTGCGCTGCAAGGCGTGTTGGGTGACTTCGGCGACCGCTGCGAACTGCAGCGATTGCTCGGCCGGCATGGTGCGGTTCAGGGCATAGGCCATGGGCAAGGTGCCCACCAGGATGAGCATGATCAGGCCCATGCCTTTCTGCCCATCGTTGGAGCCGTGGGCAAAGGACACGCCGGTGCAGGTCAGAATCAGCAGGCCGCGAATCCACCAGGGCGGCGGGGTGTTGCCCACGGGGGCCTGGTATAGGTCCTGGCGCTTGACCAGATGGCGCAGCGCCAGCAGCAACAGCGCGGCGCAGGCAAAGCCCACCAGGGGCGAGAGCAACAGTGAATACCCGACTTTTGCCGCCTGGGACCAGTCCACACCGCTGGTGCCGTCACGGCCGTGCATCAGGGCGTTGGCCACGCCGACGCCGATGATCGAGCCGATCAGGGTATGCGAGGAGGAGGCCGGCAGGCCCAGCCACCAGGTGCCCAGGTTCCAGATAATGGCCGACAACAGCAGGGCGAAGACCATGGCAAAGCCTGCCGAGGAGCCGACCTTGAGAATCAGCTCGACCGGCAACAGGGCAATGATGCCGAAGGCCACGGCGCCGCTTGAAAGCAGCACCCCGAGGAAGTTGAAAAAACCGGACCAGACCACCGCCACCGAGGCGGGCAACGAGTGGGTGTAGATCACCGTGGCCACGGCGTTGGCCGTGTCGTGAAAACCATTGACGAACTCGAAGCCCAGGGCGATCAGCAGGGCCACTCCCAGCAGCAGGAAGGGCGTCCAGGTGGTGATGACCGTGCCGGTGGCGTCGATGTCGCGAAACAGGCTCCAGGCGGTATAGAACAGTCCGCCCAGCAGTAAGCCGAAGAACAGGATCAGGGTATTGCGGCCGGGCTTGTGGTGCAGGCGCGGCCGTGGATCGGCTGTGGCCAGCGATGGGTGGCTGGTCAGCGTCGGGGTAGTCATGATGACTCCGGGTTACGTTACCTCAGGCCTCCAGCATAAGAACTGTGCATGACGTCGACATGACCTCGATCAATAAATGCCTCTACGCTGACAGGATCAATGGGAGAAATCCGATGATCCGTTGCAAGCGCGTCTATGATCCCCTGGCACCTGAAGACGGGCAGCGCGTGCTGGTCGATCGGCTGTGGCCACGCAATAAACGCAAGGACCAGTTGCAGGCGCTGTGGCTGCCGGAGGTTGCGCCGTCGACCGCGTTGCGCCAGGCCTTTCATGGCGGCGAAGTGGACTTCGCCGGGTTCGCCGAACGCTACCGACAGGAACTGGCCGCCCGGCCCGAGCACTGGTGGAAACTGCTGGGCATGGCCGAGCGGGGTGAGCTGACCTTGCTCTACGCCGGCAAGGACACCGAGCACAACAATGCACAGGTGCTGGCGGCGTGGCTGGAAGAAGAGCTGGACCGGCGTGGTCCATCGAGTTCACCGGTCTGCTACTTGTAGGCGCAGGCCTGTTCCCACGGAATTGATTGATGACCCTGACTCCCGCCACCGATCAGCATTGCGCTTTCGCCCGCGACCTGACCCGCCGGGCGATGCTGCCGTACTACCACGAGTTTGATTTGCTCTGGATCGAGGAGGCCTTCAACCAGGCCTGGAGCTGGCGCGAGCAATGGCTGGTTGTGGAGGACGGCAGGGTGGTGGGGTTCTGCAGCCTGAGCCAGGACCGGCACGCCCTGTACATTCGCGAACTGCACTTGATCGAGGCGGCGCGAGGGCATGGCATCGGTACGCAGGTGCTGGTGCAATTGGCCGATTGGGCTCGCGAGCGTCGCTTGCCCCAGGTGCGCTTGACGGTGTTCAAGAGCAATCCGGCCCAGGGCTTGTACAGGCGCGCGGGCTTCGTGGCCGTGGGCGAGGATGAGTGCTTTGTGCGCATGCAGCGGCAGGTCGATTAGCACAGTCGGACGCGGATGCTGGCTTGTGTCGGCGTTGTGAACCCGTGCATAGTGCCGGTCTTCAAGGGCCGGTGTGGTTTGAGGCCGGCCCGTTCGGACGATGTACGGGAGACAGTGAAATCGCATGAACGGAATCGGATCGCGGCTCAGGGAAGAACGAGAGCGCCTGGGTATGACCCAGCGGGTGTTCGGGGATATCGGTGGTGTAGAGCCCAATGCCCAGGGCAAATACGAAAGCGGTGAGCGCACGCCCAAGGCCGATTACCTGGCGGCCGTGGCGGCTCGCGGGGTCGACAGCCTGTATGTGTTGAGCGGGGTTCGTACACCGATACCCCAAGGCAGCCTGAGCGCTGAAGAAGATCGCTTGCTGGGGTGTTTTCGCAGCCTGCCTGCGGCCGACCAGGCGGCGGTGCAACAGTTGTTGGGCAGCCTCGCCACGGCACTGCCAGGCGCCTGCGTGCCGATCAGCGGGCATGAGCGCAACCTGGCCGGGCGGCTGTCGGGAAAATGAAGCCGGGTGGTGCACAAAGATGCGTTCCGTTAGCTCTACCGCGCGATTTTTTGCTAAGGTGGCCGGATCCAATTTTTCGCCGTCGTGCGAGGTGTCTGCTTGATTAGGGTCCTGGTGGTCGATGATCACGATCTGGTGCGTACGGGCATCACCCGTATGCTGGCCGATATCGATGACTTGCAGGTAGTGGGCCAGGCCGACTCCGGCGAGGCATCGCTGAAGGTCGCACGTGAACTCAAGCCCGATGTGGTCCTGATGGATGTGAAGATGCCGGGCATCGGTGGCCTCGAGGCCACGCGCAAGTTGCTGCGCAGTCACCCTGATGTGAAAGTCGTGGCCGTCACCGCGTGCGAAGAAGACCCGTTCCCCACGCGCCTGTTGCAGGCCGGTGCCGCCGGATACCTGACCAAGGGCGCAGGCCTGGATGAAATGGTCCAGGCTATTCGCCTGGTGTTTGCCGGCCAGCGCTACATCAGCCCGCAGATCGCCCAGCAACTGGCGCTCAAATCGTTCCAGCCCCAGGGCTCACCCTTCGACGCCTTGTCGGAGCGGGAAATCCAGATCGCCCTGATGATCGTCGGTTGCCAGAAAGTGCAGATCATCTCCGACAAGCTGTGCCTGTCACCGAAAACGGTCAATACTTATCGTTATCGGATCTTTGAAAAACTCTCGGTCACCAGCGACGTCGAACTGACGCTGCTGGCGGTCCGCCATGGCATGGTT
>Ga0247821_10000944_pt1 | contig 16117 bp, 15 predicted proteins | sample 13C_Glycerol_Day_FD_192481 | JGI IMG/M metagenome (GOLD analysis project Ga0247821, IMG submission 192481) | Soil microbial communities from agricultural site in Penn Yan, New York, United States - 13C_Glycerol_Day14 | ecosystem: Environmental > Terrestrial > Soil > Agricultural land | place... | reverse complement strand
TGTGCTAATATCCTGCCCCTGTTAATTTTGTATATATGGGTTGCCCATGAAGTTGTCCATGCCGCGTTTCGATCAAGCCCCGGTACTGGTGGTGGGCGATGTCATGCTCGACCGCTACTGGCATGGCGGTACCTCACGGATCTCGCCTGAAGCCCCGGTGCCGGTGGTCAAGGTCGACCAGATCGAGGACCGTCCCGGCGGTGCGGCCAACGTCGCCTTGAACATCGCCGCCCTGGGTGCCCCGGCGGCACTGGTCGGGGTCACCGGCCAGGACGAGGCCGCCGACAGCCTGGCCAACAGCCTGCAGGCCGCCGGTGTGCGCTCGATCTTCCAGCGCATCGCCCATCAGCCGACCATCGTCAAGCTGCGGGTCATGAGCCGTCACCAGCAACTGCTGCGTATTGATTTCGAAGAACCCTTCGCCACCGACCCGCTGTCCCTGGGCGCTGAAGTCGACGCCCTGCTCGAAGGGGTCAAGGTGCTGGTGCTGTCGGACTATGGCAAAGGTGCATTGAAGAATCACCAGAGCCTGATCCAGGCGGCGCGCGCTAAAGGCATTCCGGTGCTCGCCGACCCCAAGGGCAAGGACTTCTCGATCTACCGCGGTGCCAGCCTGATCACACCGAACCTCAGCGAGTTCGAAACCATTGTCGGCCGTTGCGCCGACGAAGCCGAGCTGGTGGCCAAGGGCGGCCAGCTGATGAGCGAGCTGGAGCTGGGCGCCTTGCTGGTGACCCGTGGCGAGCACGGCATGACCTTGCTGCGTCCGGATCACCCGGCCCTGCACCTGCCGGCCCGGGCCCGCGAAGTCTTCGACGTCACCGGTGCCGGTGACACGGTGATCTCGACCCTGGCCGCGGCCATTGCCGCCGGCGAAGAACTGCCCCACGCCGTGGGCCTGGCCAACCTCGCGGCCGGCATCGTGGTCGGCAAGCTCGGTACGGCGGCCATCAGCGCGCCGGAGCTGCGTCGTGCCATCCAGCGCGAGGAAGGCTCGGAGCGTGGCGTACTGAGCCTGGAACAGCTGCTGCTGGCGATCGACGACGCCCGTGCCCATAACGAGAAGATCGTCTTCACCAATGGTTGCTTCGACATCCTCCACGCAGGTCACGTGACCTACCTGGAGCAGGCGCGGGCCCAGGGCGATCGCCTGATCGTCGCGGTCAACGACGATGCCTCGGTCAGCCGCCTGAAAGGCCCGGGCCGGCCGATCAACAGCGTCGACCGGCGCATGGCGGTGCTCGCCGGCCTGGGTGCGGTGGACTGGGTCATCAGCTTCCCTGAAGGTACGCCGGAGAACCTGCTCAGCCAGGTCAAGCCGGACGTGCTGGTCAAGGGCGGCGACTATGGCATCGACCAGGTGGTCGGCGCGGATATCGTCAGGGCCTACGGCGGTACCGTGAAGGTGCTGGGGCTGGTGGAAAACAGCTCGACCACGGCGATTGTCGAGAAGATCCGCAAGCACTGACCAATGCCTGTGGGAGCGGGCTTGCCCCGCGATGCGATAATACGATCGATCGCGGGGCAAGCCCGCTCCCACAGGTGGTATCTACTTGCGTAGCCCACCCCGCGCTATCTGCAACAACTCCCGCGCCTTGCCCGTCAGCCGCTGCAACCCCGAATTCGCCCTCGGCGCTGCGAGCCCTTGCTGGCGGACCCAGTCCTTCCAGCGAATCCGCTCGTCCCTGACCAGCCAGCCCTCTTGCCGGGCAAAGCTTTCGGCCAGGTACAGGCCACGGGTGCTGGCGGGCAGCAACTGGTCTTTCTTCAAGGTATAGAGTTCAGCCCGTGGCTGACCGTCCTCCAGCGGCATCAGGTAGAGGTCCGGGCGGCTGCGGTTGAGGCGGGCCACCAGCTGATTGCCTTCCAGTCGCTCATCGACATGGAACAGGCTCAGGGACCTGGCCTCGCGCGGCACGTGCAGGCGCAGGTCGTAGATCAGTTGCAGCGAGGCTGTCGGCAAATGCACATAGGCCCGTGGCCGTTCCAGCAGGTGCAGGTTGGCGCAGCGCACCGGCCTTGCCGCACCGGACTGCGGGGTCAGGACGAAGGGCATGGCTTCGCGGTAGTGCAGGGCATCGGCGTAGGGCGCCGGTAGCCAGGTGTCATTGAAGCGCCCCCCCAGCCAGCCTTCCGGCGTCTCCAGCAGGCACTCCTCGGCGACTTCCTGGATGGCGGTGTGCAGCGGCAGGTTGAGCTCCTGGGCGGGGACATAGCCGGAAATCAGTTTCAGCACCACGTCGCCACGGTCCTGGCGGCGCTGGCGCACCAGCACCCAGTAGTCGCGATTCTGCCAGTGCAGGGTCAGGCGTACCGAGACGCCCAGGTTCGCCAGTTCCACGGCGAAGCGCTGGCTGTCGGCCAGGTGGATCTGCTTGCGCCGCTGCTGGGTCTGGGCGAAGTTCTGCGGCATGCCGATGCTCTGGTAGCACAGCCCCTCGGGGCTGGCTTCGACGTGCAGGGGCAGGGTCTTGAAGGTGCTCGGATTCTTGCGGATCAGCGTTCGCGGCATGTCGGCTCCTACTTGCGTTGGGGTCGGCCGCGACGGCGGCATGGGCGTCAGCTACCCAGTACGGCGGCTACAGTGGCCACGTTGTGCGCCAGGTGTACGGGGTTGATGGTACCGACAATAGCACTGCTGACCCCGGGGTGAGCGAACAGCAGCTCGAAGCTGGCGCGCACCGGGTCAACGCCCGGGCTCAGGCAGGCATGTCCGCTGGCCAGGGCTTTTTTCACCAGGATCGCCTTGCCATGCTCGGCGGCGTAGTCGAGCACGGGGCGTTCAGCCTGTTCGTTCAGATTGTAGGTGACCATGGCACAATCGCCGCGTTCCAGTGCCTTCAATCCACCTGCCACAGTCTTGCCGGACAAGCCGAAGCCGCCGATCTTGCCTTCGCGCTTCAGGGCTTCGAGGGTCTGGTAGACCTCCTCATGCTCAAGAATGTGCAGGTCGTTGCCGTCGGAATGCACCAGCACCAGGTCGATATGCTCGGTTTCCAGGCGTTTGAGGCTGCGCTCGATGGAAAAACGTGTGTGTGCGGCGCTGAAGTCGAAGTGCGACTGGCCATTGTCGAACTCTTCACCCACCTTGCTGACGATCACCCAGTCTTCACGCTGGCCGCGCAGCAACGGGCCCAGGCGCTCTTCGCTGCGACCATAGGCCGGCGCCGTGTCAATCAGGTTGATGCCCAGCTCGCGGGCCTGGGCCAGCAGCAGGCGGGCCTGGTCGTCATCGGGAATGGTGAAGCCATTGGGGTATTTGACCCCCTGGTCGCGGCCCAGCTTGACCGTGCCCAGGCCAAGGGGCGATACGCGCAGGCCGGTGCTGCCCAGGGGGCGGTGCAGGTGGTGAAGGCTCGGCAGGCTCATGGCAGCAGCTGCTCCCAGACCGGCACGGCCAGCGGCGGCTTGGGCAGGTCGGGCAGGGCGGCTTGCCCACTCGGCTGGATGCCATCGCGTTCGAGGTTGGCCAGCACGCGGTCGGCGAAGTCCGGCGCCAGGGCCAGCTTGGTCGGCCAGCCCACCAGCAGGCGCTGCTGTTCGGCGAGGAAGGCGTTGTCCGGACGCACCAGGCCCGATTGCGCCGGTTCCGCGCGGTCGATGCGTACGGTGGCCCAGCGCACCTGGCTCAGGTCGATCCAGGGCAGCAGGCTGGCGACTTCTTTCTTCGCCGCGGCAATCTGTGCATCGGGTTCGCGGGCCACGCCGTCGGCTTCGGCCAGGTCGCCGCCCAGGTACCAGACCCACTGGCCGTCGCTGGCCGGGTGGCTGGTGACGGTGATCCGTGGCTTGGGTCCACCGCCCAGGCAGTGGGCATACAGCGGCTTGAGGCTGGCGCCCTTGGCCATGACCATGTGCAGCGGTCGACGCTGCATGGCCGGTTGGCTCAGGCCCAGGGTTTCGAGCAGGGCGGCATTGCCGGCACCGGCGCTGAGAACGATGCGCCGGGCGCGGATTTCGCGGCCATCGACGCGCAGGCCGGCCAGTTCGCCGGCTTCATGCAGCGGCTCGATCCGCTCGCCGGCCAGCAGGCTGTCGCCGGCCAGTTCGGCCAGGCGGCCCAGCAGGCTCGGTACGTCGACGACCAGTTCGGCCAGGCGATAGACCTTGCCTTTGAAGGCGCGATCCTGCAGGGCGGGCGGCAGTTGATCGCCCTTGACCTGGTCGACCCGGCCACGCACCGCCTTGCTGGCGAAAAAGCTGGTCAGGTTGCCGGTCAGGGTGCCGGGCGACCACAGGTAGTGGGCTTCGGACAGCAGGCGCACGCCAGACAGGTCCAGCTCGCCGTTGCCGGCCAGGGCCTCGCGCCAGCGCCGCGGCATGTCGGCAATGGCTTCCGAGGCGCCGGTCAGGGCGCCGTGCAGGGCGTACTTGGTGCCGCCATGGATGATGCCCTGGGATTTGAGGGTCTGCTCGCCACCGAGACTGGCGCGTTCCACCACCACCGTCGAATAACCCAGGCGGCGCAGGCGGGCGTTGAGCCAGAGGCCTGCGACCCCTGCGCCGACGATCAGTACGTCGGTGGAAATAACGGATGGCATGCATGCACCTCACAAGCTTGGACAGACGCCCAGTATACAGCCTGTGAGCAGAATCAATGCCCGGCGGTTTTCGAGAAGAGCTGAATCACCACCACGCCACCGACGATCATGGCCATGCCGAGCATGGCCGGGATATCCAGTTTCTGCCCGTAGATCACCAGGGCCGCGACGCTGATCAGGACGATGCCCAGGCCCGACCAGATGGCATAGGCGATACCCACCGGAATGCTGCGCACCACCAGGGTCAGCATCCAGAACGCCACGGCGTAGCCACAGACCATCAGCAGCAAGGGCAGGGGCGTGCTCAGGCCCTTCACGGCCTTCATCGAGGCGGTGGCAATGACTTCGGCGCAGATGGCAATGGCCAGGTAGGTGTAGGCGTTCATGGTGGTGGTCCTCTGTTCTGGCTGGGCATTCTAGTGCATGCCTGGATGGGGTAAAGTCATTACCTATCTTTAATGGAGATAGGTTGAATGGCCGAACAGTGGAACCTGGAGCAACTGCGCCTGTTTGTGCGGGTGGCCGAGCAACGCTCGTTCTCTGCGGTTGCCCGCGCCCAGCGCAAGGCCCAGTCGGCGGTGAGCAGTGCCATTGCACTGCTGGAGGCCGACCTTGGCGTCACCCTGTTCGAGCGCAGCAGCGGTCGTCAGCCGCGCCTGACCGAGGCCGGAACGGCATTGCTCGAGGACGCTCGCGAGCTGTTGCGCCAGTGCGAGCGCCTGGACGGTCGGGCACTGGCGCTGATGCGCGGCCAGGAAGCGCAGCTGCGGGTGGCGCAGGACGAGGCCATGCCCTATCAACCGGTGATCGACAGCCTCGATGAACTGGCCCGGCAGTTTCCCTTGCTTGAAGTGCAGCTGGCCAGCGGCGCCCAGGGCGACGTGGCGCGCAAGCTGGTGGAGCGGCGCGCCGACCTCGGCTTGCTGTTTCATCACGAGCGCATGCCGCCGTCACTGGAGCGCCGTGCCCTGGGGCGGGTGGAGATGGTCACCGTCTGCGCCGTCAATCACCCGCTGGCGCAGCTGACCCGGGTCAACCGCCAGCAACTGGCCAGGCATCGACAGCTGCTGATCGCGCCCCAGGAAAGCGGCTACCCCGGCGGCGAGCCGATCAGTCCGCAGATCTGGCGGGCCGACAGCTTCTACGCCATGGCCGAACTGCTGATGCGCGGCCTGGGCTGGGCCTGGCTGCCCCGGCATGTGGTGCAGTACCCGACCTATCATGCGCAGATGGTCGAGCTCTGCAGCGAGTGGACGCCGCCGGCGCTGGTGGTGGAGCTGGTGTGGCGGCGTGACGAGCCGCTGGGGCCGGCGGCCCAGTGGTTGGCCGAGCGCTTCGCAGTGCACTTGCGCGCCATTGGCTAGTACACTTCGGCGCCATGAACAGAACCCTTTATACCTTGCTGTTTCACCTGGGCCTGCCGCTGGTTGCGCTGCGCCTGTTCCTGCGCTCGCGCAAGGCCCCGGCCTACGGCCAGCGCATCGGCGAGCGCTTCGCCCTGAAGCTGCCGACCATGCACAAGGGCGGCATCTGGGTGCATGCCGTGTCGGTGGGCGAGAGCATTGCCGCAGCGCCGATGATCCGTGCCATGCTCAAGGCCTATCCACAGCTGCCGATCACCATCACCTGCATGACCCCGACCGGTTCCGAGCGGGTGCGGGCGATGTTTGCCGACGAGCCGCGCATCCAGCACTGCTACCTGCCCTATGACCTGCCCTGGGCGGCCGGGCGCTTCCTCGATCATGTGCAGCCCCGGCTGGCGGTGATCATGGAGACCGAGTTGTGGCCCAACCACATCCACCAGTGCGCCCGGCGCGGCATTCCGGTGGCCCTGGCCAATGCCCGGTTGTCCGAGCGCTCGGCCCGTGGCTATGCCCGTTTCGCCGGCCTGACCCGGCCGATGCTGGCCGAGATGAACCTGATCGCGGTGCAGACCGAAACCGAAGCCGAACGCTTCCGCCAGCTGGGCGCGCGCCCGGAATGCGTACAGGTGACCGGCTCGATCAAGTTCGACCTGCGCATCGACGAGCAGCTACTGCCCAAGGCCCGGGCCTTGCGCGAGCAGTGGCAGGCTGGCCAGCGTCCGGTGTGGATCGCGGCCAGCACCCACGAAGGCGAGGATGAAGTGATTCTGGCGGCGCACCGCCAATTGCTCGAACACCATGCCGATGCCCTGCTGATCCTGGTGCCGCGACATCCGGAACGGTTCAACAGCGTGTTCGACCTGTGCTGCCAGCAGTTCCCGACCATTCGCCGCTCCAGTGCCGAGCCGGTGGCTGCCGGGACCGCGGTGCTGCTCGGCGACACCATGGGCGAGTTGCTGTTCCTCTATGCCCTGGCCGACATGGCCTTCGTTGGCGGTAGCTTGGTACCCAACGGCGGGCACAACCTGCTGGAGCCGGCGGCGTTGTCATTGCCGGTGCTCAGTGGCCCGCACCTGTTCAACTTCCTGGAAATCGCGGCGATGTTGCGCGAGGCCGGTGCCTTGCAGGAAGTGGATGATGCCCAGGGGCTGGCGGTTGCGGTCCGGCGGCTGATCGAGTTGCCGCAGGATGCGCGGCGCATGGGTGAGGCCGGCCGGGCGGTGATGAAGGCCAACCAGGGGGCGCTGCAGCGTTTGCTCGACGGGTTGGGGCGGCTGCTCTGATCTGATCGCGGGGCAAGCCCGCTCCTACCGGATCCGGTAGGAGCGGGCTTGCCCCGCGATGCGTTTCAGGGCCGGGCGTCGAAGTTGGCCTTGGCCGCTGCTGCCAGGTCTGGCGGCAGGAAGTCCTTGTCCGGGTTGTAGTCCGGTTTCAGGTAACGGCTGAGGTCGGTCAGGTCCTGCGGGCTCAGGGTGCCGGCAGCCTGCTTCAGGCGCAGGTTGTCGAGGATGTAGTCGTAACGGGTGTTGTTGTAGTCGCGCACCGAGGTGTACAGCTGGCGCTGGGCATCGAGCACGTCGACGATGTTGCGGGTACCGACCTGGTAGCCGATCTCGGTGGCTTCCAGTGCACTCTGGTTGGAGATGATCGACTGCTTGCGCGCTTGTACTTGCTCCACATCGGTGTTCACTGCCCGGTGCAGGTTGCGGGTGTTTTCCACCACCTGGCGGCGCAGACTTTCACGCTGCTGCTCGGTCTGGCTCAGGCGCTGGTACGCCTCGCGCACTTGCGAGCTGATCAGGCCGCCGCTGTAGATCGGGATGTTCAGCTGCAGGCCGACGCTGGTCTGCTCGACGTCGCCGCTGATGGGCCCGCCGAGGTTGGGGTTGGTGAAGCCCAGGTTGTCGTTGTCGCCTTTCTGGTACTGCGCCACGGCATCCAGGGTCGGCGCATGGCCGGCCTTGCGCTGGCGCAGGGTTTCCTCGGCGGCGCTGACGGCGAAGTTGGTCGCCAGCAGGTTGAGGTTCTGCTTGCCGGCGGTCTCGACCCACAGCTTGGCATCGTTGGGTACCGGCACCTGGATCGGCAGGGTGTGGACGATGCCCTGGACCGATTTGTAGTAGCGGTTGGTGAAGGTGATCAAGGCCTCGTAGGCATCGTCGACCTGGCGCTGGGCGACGATCCGGTTGGCTCGCGCGGTGTCGTAGCTGGCCTGGGACTGCAGCACGTCGGTCTTGTCCGACAGGCCCACGTCGAAGCGTTCTTCGGACTGGTCGAGCTGGCGCTTGAAGGCCGCTTCCTCGGCCTTGGTCGAGGCCAGGGTGTCCTCGGCGCGCAGGACTGCGAAGTAGTTTTCCGCCGACTGCAGGATCAGGTTCTGCTCGGTGGCCGACAGTTCCAGGGCGGCCTGTTCGTTGAAGGCTTCGGCGGCCTGCAACTGGAACCAGCGATCGGCACGGAACACCGGCTGGGCCAGGGTGGCCTGCCAGGAGTTGCCGCTGCGGTTAGAGGTGATCGACGGGCTGTCGAGCTTGGTGCGGGTGTTCTGCATATCGGCGCCGGCGGACAGATTCGGCAACAGGCCGGCCCGGGCCTGGGGTACCACTTCCTTCTGGGCGCCATAGTTGGCCTGGGCCGCGGCCAGGTCGGCGTTGTTGTTCACGGCCTCCTGGTAGACGCTGACCAGGTCGTTCTTCGCCGAGATGGGCACGTCCGCTGCCCAGGCCATTCCGTTGGTAGCACAAGACACGGCAATGGCCAGTGAAAGTTTGCGCAGCATAGGGCGATCCTTGAACAAATTGAGTCTCTCTGAGCGGGTGAGTGTAGATGGGCGGCCCCTTGGCAACAATCTGCCATTTACGCCATTTATCGTGCCCGTGTTTGTACTGTTGGCTTTGCGAGTGACTCCAGTCTAGACTGGGCGCGTTCTTGTCGGGGTGCCTTGCGTTGAGGCTGAGATCGGATAATCCGGATCCCGTTGAACCTGATCAGGTTAGCGCCTGCGTAGGGAACAAGATTTCTCGCTTTCCCGGCGAGTCTCTTGTGCCAGGTCCGGGAATGTCGAGCCAGCCATAGCAGCTGCAGGCATCACCGCGTATCCGGCACAGCACCACTCATGGTGCGTCCGTGCCTTTCAGGTTCTCCCCGACATTCCACTGCTAGGAAGCCGTCTGGAGAGCCTGTGATGAGTAAACAAGAAAAATATACCAATCTGAGTGAGTCGGCCCAGGTCGATCAACAGTCCGTACAGCCGTTCACCCGCTCGCGCAAAATCTATGTCGAAGGCTCGCGCCCCGATATCCGCGTGCCGATGCGTGAAATCAGCCTGGACGACACCCCCACCGATTTCGGCGGCGAGCCCAATGCACCGGTGCTGGTCTACGACACCTCCGGCCCCTACACCGACCCCAATGTCGTCATCGACGTGCGCAAGGGCCTGGGCGACGTTCGTTCGGCCTGGATCGACGCCCGTGGCGACACCGAGCGCCTGGCCGGCCTGTCGTCGGACTTCGGCCAGCAGCGCCTGGCCGATGCCGAGCTGACCAAGCTGCGCTTCGCCCACGTGCGCAACCCGCGCCGGGCCAAGGCCGGCGCCAACGTCAGCCAGATGCACTACGCGCGCAAAGGCATCATCACCGCCGAGATGGAATACGTCGCCATCCGCGAGAATATGAAGCTGCAGGAAGCCCGCGCCGCCGGTCTGCTCGATCAGCAGCACGCCGGGCACAGCTTCGGCGCCAGCATTCCGAAGGAAATCACCGCCGAATTCGTGCGCGAGGAAATCGCCCGCGGCCGTGCGATCATCCCGGCCAACATCAACCACGTGGAGCTGGAGCCGATGATCATCGGCCGCAACTTCCTGGTGAAGATCAACGGCAACATCGGCAACAGCGCCCTGGGCTCGTCCATCGAAGAAGAAGTGGCCAAGCTGACCTGGGGCATCCGCTGGGGCTCGGACACGGTCATGGACCTGTCCACCGGCAAGCACATCCACGAAACCCGTGAGTGGATCATCCGCAACTCGCCGGTGCCGATCGGTACCGTGCCGATCTACCAGGCACTGGAAAAGGTCAACGGCGTGGCCGAAGACCTGACCTGGGAGCTGTTCCGCGACACCCTGATCGAACAGGCCGAGCAGGGCGTGGATTACTTCACCATCCACGCAGGCGTCTTGCTGCGCTATGTGCCGTTGACCGCCAAGCGCGTCACCGGCATCGTCAGCCGTGGTGGTTCGATCATGGCCAAGTGGTGCCTGGCGCACCACAAAGAGAACTTCCTCTACACCCACTTCGACGAAATCTGCGAAATCATGAAGGCCTACGACGTCAGCTTCTCGCTGGGCGATGGCCTGCGTCCGGGCTCGATCGCCGACGCCAACGACGAAGCGCAGTTCGGTGAGCTGGAAACCCTGGGCGAGCTGACCAAGATCGCCTGGAAGCACGATGTCCAGTGCATGATCGAAGGCCCGGGCCACGTGCCGATGCAGCTGATCAAGGAGAACATGGACAAGCAGCTCGAGTGCTGCGACGAAGCGCCGTTCTACACCCTCGGCCCGCTGACCACCGACATCGCCCCGGGTTACGACCACATCACCTCCGGTATCGGTGCGGCGATGATCGGCTGGTTCGGTTGCGCCATGCTCTGCTATGTGACACCCAAGGAGCACCTGGGCCTGCCGAACAAGGATGACGTCAAGACCGGCATCATCACCTACAAGATCGCCGCCCATGCCGCCGACCTTGCCAAGGGCCACCCGGGCGCGCAGATTCGTGACAACGCCTTGTCCAAGGCGCGCTTCGAGTTCCGTTGGGAGGACCAGTTCAACCTCGGCCTGGATCCGGACACCGCGCGTTCGTTCCATGACGAGACCCTGCCCAAGGATTCGGCCAAGGTCGCCCACTTCTGCTCCATGTGCGGGCCGAAGTTCTGCTCCATGAAGATCACCCAGGAAGTACGTGAGTACGCCGCCAACCAGCGCATCGACGCGGTGGATGTGGCGGTCGAGGACGGCATGCGCGAGCAGGCCGAGCGGTTCCGCCAGGAAGGCAGCCAGCTGTACAAAAAGGTCTGACCCGTATCGCGGGGCAAGCCCGCTCCCACAGGGAAGCCATTTTCCTGTAGGAGCGGGCTTGTCCCGCGATCAGGCCCTTAAAAACAACAATTTTCTCCCTGTCGAGACCACCCCTTGTGAGCACACCCAGCCAGTTCTCCCCCGATCACCCCGTCACCGCCCAGCAGCGCGTCCTCAGTGGTCGCGACCTCTGTTCCCTGTGGTTTTCCCTCGGCATCGGCCTGATGGTGCTGCAGACCGGCGCCTTGCTCGGCCCCGGCCTGGGCCTGGCCAATGCCGTGCTGGCGATCATTGTCGGCACCAGCGTGGGCGTCCTGCTGCTGGCGGCGGTGGGTGTCATCGGCAGCGACACCGGGCTGTCGTCCATGGCCGCCCTGCGCCGCAGCCTCGGTCGCGACGGGGCGCGCCTGCCGGCGCTGCTCAACCTGCTGCAACTGATCGGCTGGGGTTCGTTCGAAATCATCGTCATGCGCGATGCCGCGAGTCTTTTGGGCGCGCGTGCCTTCGGCGAGGGCAGTGCGCTGACCAATCCGCTGCTGTGGACCTTGTGCTTCGGCGCCCTGGCCACGTTGCTGGCGGTCAGCGGGCCGTTGACCTTCGTGCGCAAGATCCTGCGCAAGTGGGGCATCTGGCTGTTGCTCGGCGCCTGCCTGTGGCTGACCTGGAACCTGTTCGCCAAGGCGGATCTCGCCGCCCTGTGGGCCCGTGCCGGAGATGGCTCGATGTCCCTGGCCGTGGGGATCGACATTGCCATTGCCATGCCGCTGTCGTGGCTGCCACTGATCGCCGATTACTCACGCTTCAGCCGCCACGCCAGCCGGGTGTTCATCGGCACCGCACTGGGCTACTTCGTCGGCAACGTGTGGATGATGAGCCTGGGTGTGGCCTATACCCTGGCCTTCGCCCCGGCGGGCGAGGTCAATACCCTGCTGTTGGCGCTGGCCGGTGCCGGCCTGGGTATCCCGCTGCTGCTGATCCTGCTCGACGAGTCGGAAAAGGCCTTTGCCGACATCCACTCGGCGGCTGTGTCCACCGGTCTGCTGGTGCGCCTGAAGGTCGAGCACCTGGCCCTGGCCATCGGTGTGCTGTGCACCCTGATCGCCTGCTTCGCGCCGCTGGCGCAGTACCAGAATTTCCTGCTGCTGATCGGCTCGGTGTTCGCCCCGCTGTTCGGCGTGGTGCTGGTCGATCACTTCATCGTGCGTCGCCGTCGCAGCGACGCCAGCCCCATCCACAGCCTGCACGGTCGTGCGCTGCTGGCCTGGGCCTGCGGGGTGGCCACCTATCACCTGCTGGCCCACTACGCGGCGGATGTCGGCTCGACCCTGCCGGCCTTGCTGCTGGCAGGGTGTGTGTACTGGGCGGCAGCGCCGTCGGTCAGCCCCGACCGGGAAACAACTCCGGCTTGATCACGCCGTTCAGGCGCGGGTAGGGGATCTTCAGTTCGATGTGGCCCATGGAATACGGGGCGATGGCATACACTTCGTACTTGAGCACCACCGCGCCGTAGGTCAGGGCGATGTGCGGGGTCTGGCGGAACGGCCAGGTCTTCACGAACTCGGCGTCCTTGTCCATGCCGGTGCTGATCAGCCAGCCCTTGTGGGCCTCCTCGGCGGTCTTCCAGAAGGTCGCCTCCTGGCCCGGCACCAGCATGTCCTGCAGGGTCAGCACCTTGTCCTGCTGGCGCGAGTAGTTGATGAAGCCGCGCCCGGGCATGCCATGGGCACCGCCGGTGTCCAGGTAGCTGGACAGTTCGATGATCACCAGTCCGTCATGCTGCTCGCGTACCTTGGCTTGCAGGTAACTGCTGTGGCGGCTTTCGGCCGAGGCCATGAACTGGTCCTCGTAGGCTTTGAGCGAGGCGGGCAGGGCGCTGCGCTCGTTGTCCTGGGTCATCTGCAACAGGCGTTTCTCGACGATCGCATCCAGTTTCGGATTGGCCGGGAAATGAATGGTGTCGATGTTCACCAGCGGGCAATCGGCCGTGGTGCAACCGGGCTTGATGTGCTCCCAGCGGTCGCGCTGGACCTCCAGGGGCGTGCGCATGTTGGGCTGGAACAAGCTTTGGCAGGCGCCCAGGGCCAGGGCCAGCACAGCCACGGAAGTCAGTTTCACAAGCGTCATGATGATCCTTGTCAGGCAGAGTTGATCGGGCTTGGACCGTCGGCAGGGCCTTCAGTTCGCCACTAAGCTCAATAACAGCAGGCTGTCTATCCTCGCAGCCCGGCCGGTATCTTGAAAGGGGTGAAACGCGCCGATGCGCGGGTTAGGATGGCGCGATGCAGTAGATGAGGTCGTGAGGATTGCCATGTCGGATGTGCTGAACGTTGTGCCCAAGGATGTCGAGATCGTCGAGCGGTTGAACTGTTTCCAGGGCTTTTACAAGCTCGACCGGGTGCGCCTGCGCCACGAGCTGTTCGCCGGTGGCATGGGCCGGGAGATCAGCCGCGAGCTGTTCGTGCGCCACGATGCCGTCTGTGTGCTGCCTTACGATCCCCAGCGCGACGAGGTGGTGCTGATCGAGCAGTTTCGCGTCGGCGCCCTGGACAAGGTGGCCAACCCCTGGATGATCGAGCTGGTCGCCGGTCTGATCGACAAGGATGAAGCGCCGGAAGAAGTTGCGCACCGCGAGGCGCAGGAGGAAGCTGGTCTGAAGATTCATACGCTGTGGCCCATGACGCGGTATTTCCCGTCCCCCGGCGGCAGCGATGAATACGTGCACCTCTATCTGGGACGTTGCGACAGCGCTGGGGCGGGCGGTCTGCATGGCCTGGAGGAAGAGGGTGAAGATATCCGCGTCAAGGTCTGGGCGTTCGAGGACGCGCTACAGGCCGTACGCGACGGGCTGATCGCCAATGCGGCAACCATCATTGCCTTGCAGTGGCTGGCCTTGAACCGGGATGAAGTCAGGGGGCTATGGTCGTGAATCTCTTGCGCGAGCGCTACCGGGTCGATCTGGTCGGGTTGCAGGCTGCCTGCGAGGCCAACTATGCGCGTCTGATGCGCTTGCTGCCGGACATGCGCACGGCCAAGAGCTCGCGCCGGATCGGCATGACCCAGGGCGACCAGATGCTCGGCGTGCTGGTGCTGGACGTGGTGCTCGCCTGCCCCTACACCACCACCCTGCGCGTGCGCCAGGAGCACAGCCTGCCCTGGCTGCCGGTGCCGCAGCTGGAAGTGCAGGTGTACCACGATGCGCGCATGGCCGAGGTGGTCAGCGCCGAGCACGCCCGGCGTTTTCGCAGTGTCTATCCCTACCCGAACGCGGCCATGCACCAGCCGGACGAAAAAGCCCAGCTCAACCTGTTCCTGGGGGAATGGCTGAGCCATTGCCTGGCCTGTGGCCATGAGTTGGCAGTGGTTCGCTGAAATGTGACGCCGGTCGTTTTCGCGTATTTGCTCAAGCGAGGCTTGCCGCCATAATCGCGCTGAATCCGTTCAAGGAGTCGGCCCTTGCCGCAACCATCGATCCTTCCCGCCGACGCACCGGTTTACCTGGTGCAACTGACCGACAGCCACCTGTTTGCCGAGTCGCACCGTACGCTGCTGGGCATGAACACCCGCGACAGCCTGCAGCGGGTCATCGAGCGGGTGCGTGAAGAACAGCCGCGCATCGACCTGCTGCTGGCCACCGGTGACTTGTCCCAGGACGGCACCGAGCAATCCTATGCAAGCTTTCGCGACCTGACTGCCAGCCTCGGGGCGCCGGCCCGCTGGCTCGCCGGCAATCACGACGAGCCGCTGCCGATGGAGCGTGTGGCACAAGGCACCGACCTGCTGGCGCCGCAGGTGGATATCGGTAACTGGCGTATCCTGATGCTCAATTCGGCGGTGCCGGGCGCCGTTCCCGGCGTGCTCGACGCGGGGCAGTTCGAGCTGCTCGAGCATTCATTGAGCGAAGCGCCCGAGCGTCATCACCTGATCTGCTTCCACCACCAGCCAGTCGCCATTGACTGCGCCTGGATGGCGCCGATCGGCCTGCGCAACGCCGACGAGCTGTTCGACCGGCTCAAGGGTTATCCACAGGTGCGCGCCTTGCTCTGGGGGCATATTCACCAGGAGTGGGACCAGGTACGCGACGGTGTGCGGTTGCTGGCTTCGCCTTCCACCTGCATCCAGTTCGAACCGGGCAGTGCAGACTTCAAGATCGGTGACCAGGCGCCCGGCTACCGCTGGCTGCGTCTGCAAGCCGATGGCGGCATCGATACCGGGGTTTCGCGCGTCAGCGACTTTGGCTTCGAAGTCGACTACGAGGACGGGTATTAAGTGTTGCCAAATTGCTGAAACCGTTCAATGTGCCGCCGAACAGGCTAAAATGCGCGCTTTCCTGCCCGGTATCCCGGGCGAGTCAGCTGTAGCGAGGGTGGCATGTCGGGTTCGATTCTCTATATTCACGGGTTCAACAGCGCACCGTCTTCGAAAAAGGCCTGCCAGCTGGTCGAGGTGATGCAGCAGATCGGCCTGGGCGAGCGCCTACGGGTGCCGGCCCTGCATCACCACCCACGCCAGGCCATGGCCCAGCTGGAAAGCGCCATCGCCGAGCTCGGATCGCCATTACTGGTCGGCAGCTCGCTCGGCGGCTACTATGCCACCCATCTGGCCGAACGCCACGGGCTCAAGGCGCTGCTGATCAACCCGGCGGTCAATCCGCACCGCCTGTTCGACGGCTATCTCGGTACCCAGCAGAACCACTACACCGGTGAGTCCTGGGAGCTGACCCTGGATCACGTGCAGGCCCTGGCCGAACTCGAGGTTGCACCGCCCACCGATGCCGGGCGCTACCAGGTCTGGCTGCAAACCGCCGACGAGACCCTGGACTACCGCCAGGCCGAGCGGTTCTACCGGGCCTGCGCCCTGCGCATCCAGGCCGGTGGCGACCACAGTTTCCAGGGCTTTGCCGAGCGTCTGCCGGCCCTGCTGAGCTTTGCCGGCATTGCCCCCCAGCAGTATCAAATGCTCGATTTTTCTGTATTTTGATGACTTATTTTTACCCACGACTGACGACGAGAACCCATGGCCATTCCCAGCGCTAGTGCCTATAACGCAGACGCCATCGAAGTCCTCTCGGGCCTTGACCCGGTGCGCAAGCGCCCGGGCATGTACACCGACACCAGCCGGCCGAACCACCTGGCCCAGGAAGT
>Ga0247821_10000943_pt1 | contig 16135 bp, 15 predicted proteins | sample 13C_Glycerol_Day_FD_192481 | JGI IMG/M metagenome (GOLD analysis project Ga0247821, IMG submission 192481) | Soil microbial communities from agricultural site in Penn Yan, New York, United States - 13C_Glycerol_Day14 | ecosystem: Environmental > Terrestrial > Soil > Agricultural land | place... | reverse complement strand
GCCGACGACGATATCCACGCCCTTCATGGAAATACCGCAACGCGCGCCGGCGTCGCCCTCGATCACCAGCAGCCCGCCATGGGCGGTGGCGCCGGCGGCCTGGGAGGCGCTGCCCTTGACCCGCACCAAGCCGGACATCATGTTCTCGGCCACGCCGACACCGACGTTGCCATGCACGGTGACGCTGGCCTGCTGGTTCATGCCGGCGCAGTAATAGCCGACGTGGCCTTCGATATCCACGGCCACGGCGGCGTTGATGCCCACGGCCAGGTTGTGCTTGCCGTCGGGGTGGGTCACCCGCCATTCGTGGTCCTGCACCTCACCGTGCAAGGACTGGTTGAGGACACGCACCGAGGTGCTGGAAAGGTCGATCGTCTTCATGGGGTTCTCCAGTGGTTCGGTGGCAGGTCAGGCGCTTTTGCGTTCCCAGACGTACAGGGTGGCCGGGGCCGGTTCCCAGACCTTGGCGTTTTCGATGCCCGGCAGGCTGGCCAGCGCCTGGTACTCCGAGGCCATGGCCACGTAGTCGTCGGTCTCGGCCAGCACGGCGGGCTTGCAGGCGATCGGGTCGCGGATCACGGCAAAGCCGTTGCGGGTGCCGATGGCGAAGGTGAAGAAGCCATCGAGGTCCTCCAGGGCGCCGTCCAGGGCCTGGGCCAGGCTGTCGCCCTGCTGCAGGCGCCAGGTCAGGTAGCCGGCAGCCACTTCGGTGTCGTTGTCGGTTTCGAAGCTGATGCCTTCGCGCTTGAGTTGCTGGCGCAGGCGGAAGTGGTTGGACAGTGAGCCGTTGTGCACCAGGCACAGGTCGGCACCGGTGGAGAACGGGTGGCTCCCTTCCATGGTCACGGCGCTTTCGGTGGCCATGCGGGTATGGCCGATGATGTGACTGCCCTTCATGCTGCCCAGGCCGAAGCGGCTGGAAATGTCTGCCGGCAGGCCCATGCCCTTGAGAATTTCGATGCTCTGCCCGGCGCTCATGATGCGTACATCGGGCGCCTGCTCGGCCAATGCGGCGCGGACAGCGGCCTCATCGGAGTGCACCTTGAGCACGGCGGCGCTGGCGTTCTGGAACCAGTCCAGCGAACAGCCCAGGCTGCCCTCCAGCCGGCCCATCAAGGTGGTCCAGGGATAGTTGATGTCGGTGGCCTGCAGGGTCAGCTTGACCCAGCCGTCAGCCACTTCATCGCCGTAGATGGCAAAACCGGCGCTGTCCGGACCACGATCGGTCATGGCCTTGAGCATGGGGTCGAAGAGTTTGCCGAGCTGGGCTTCCAGCTCGGGATTTTTCAGGTACAGACCTACGATTCCACACATGGTGATGCTCCTTACTAGGCAGTGGGCGACCGCTTTCGTGCTGGCCGCCCAAGGGATTGGGGGGCGGTCAGAAGAATTCGGTGTAACGCTGGATTTCCCAGTCGGAGACGTGGCGGCAGTACTCCACCCACTCCATGCGCTTTAGCTTGATGAACTCGTCGACGATTTCGGCGCCCAGCACCTCGCGGAACAGCGGGTCGGCCTCCAGGGCGTCGGCCGCTTCCTTTAGCGACTGTGGCAAGGTCTTGATGCCGCGTGCGGCGATCTCTTCCAGGCTGAGGTTGTAAAGGTTTTCGTTGCACATCTCGCCCGGCTCCAGCTGTCGGTCAATGCCATCGAGGCCGGCAGCGATGATCGCGGCGGTGACCAGGTACGGGTTGCAGCCGGCATCCGGCAGGCGGAATTCCAGGCGGCCATAGGGGATGCGCACCATCGCCGAGCGATTGTTGGCGCCGTAGGCGACAAACGCCGGGGCCCAGGTCGCGCCGGACAGCGAACGGCCGACCACCAGGCGCTTGTACGAGTTGACCGTGGGCGCGGCGAAGGCGCACAACGCCGGGCCATGGGCCAGCAGGCCTGCGGCAAAGTGGTAGGCCAGCTTCGACAGGCCCATGCCGCTGCTGTCGGACGGGTCATGGAACAGGTTCTTGTTGGTGCTGCTGGCCAGCGACAGGTGGAAGTGCATGCCATTGCCGGCGCGCTTGGGGTCGGGCTTGGGCATGAACGAGCAGATCATGCCCAGGTCGTTGGCAATCTCGCCGGCGGCCATGCGGAAGAAGGTGAAGCGGTCGGCCGACTCCAAGGCGTCGCTGTAGGTGTAGTTGATCTCGAACTGGCCGTTGGCGTCCTCATGGTCGATCTGGTAGATGTCGAAGCCCACCGGCTGCAGCGCCTCGGTCAGGCGCTCGAGGAACAGCCGCGAGCGCGACAGGCCCTTGTAGTCGTAGCACGGCTTGTCGAGGTTGTCGGAGGCGTCCACCAGTTGCAGCTTGCCATCCTCGTCGCGGCGGAACAGGCTGAACTCGGGCTCCAGCCCGGTGTTCAGGGTCCAGCCCTTGTCGGCCAGGCGCTGCACCTGCTGCTGCAACACGTAGCGGCTGTCGTAGGGCCAGGGTTGGCCGTTTACGTGGCCTACACACACCACACGGCCGTAGCCCGGCTGCCACGGGACCGGGATCAAGGTGGAAAGGTCGCCGCGGGCCATGAAGTCCGGGCCGTGCGGTTCCATGCCCATGCCGCAGATGGCGAACCCGGCAAAGCCGGCGCCCTCCTCGGCCACCATCTTCAGGCCCGATACCGGCACCGATTTGGTCTTCGCCGAGCCATGGATATCGACGAACTGTGCCAGCACGTACTTGATGCCGTGCTGATCGAGGGTGCGCTGGGTTTCTGCTGGCAACATGGGTTGAACACTCCTGGGCAAGGGGCAATGATTCCGCATGAGAAACTTACTTTCCTCACAGGAATGCAATGCGCTTGCCAACTTTGTTCAGGGTGCAACCTTGCGGTGTCTGAGCGGGCCTCTTCGCGGGCATGCCCGCTCCCACAGGGTTCGCCGCAAAGCCCTGTGGAAGCGGGCTTGCCCGCGAAGAGGCCGATACAGGCAGCACAAAACCCAGGCAGATTTTCATGCTCTATTTATGGGAAACTTGTTTTCACCCGAGGAAAGAAGCTGCCAATGCAGTTGCCTTTCGCACTTTCTCAGTGCGAAAAATTTATTCTTGAACTGAAACCGTGCAGGACATTCGATGCCAACCGAAACCGAACCGCGCCTTCGCCTGGAGCAGTACCTGGGTCTGCAGATCAAGCGTCAACGCCAGGCCCAGTCCCTCAAACTCGCCGATGTCGCACGCATCGCCGGCATCAGCCAAGGCATGCTGAGCAAGATCGAGAACGCCCAGGTGTCCACCAGCCTCGACACTCTCAGCCGCCTGTGCGACGTGCTGGGCATGCCGATGGCCAAGCTGTTCAGCCAATATGACCAGCCCGACGGCAATGCCTTGCTGGTGAAAGCCGGTGAAGGGCTGGAGGTAGTGCGCCGCGGTACCGAGAAAGGCCACACCTACCATCTGCTCAATCACGCCAGGGGGCCGAAGAAAAACTTCGAGGCCTACATGGTGACCATGGACGACGCCAGTGAAGAGTTCCCGACCTTCGCCCACCCCGGCACCGAGTTCCTCCACTTGCTGGAGGGCGAACTGGTGTACCGCCACGGCAATCAGCTTTATCACATGCAGGCCGGCGACAGCCTGACCTTCGACGGCGAGACCCCGCACGGCCCCGAGCAACTGGTGCAGGTACCCATCCGCCTGTTGTCGATCATGAACTACGGCGACGAGTGACGCGGCGCAGCAAGGCAACAACCGGTGTCGCGATCATACAAGCACACGTCGCCCGCGATCGGCTTCAGAGCTGTGCCTACAAAAGTAATGCACACATCGACCAGCCCCGCTCCGTGGGCTGATCGGTGTGGTATTGGCGAGTAAAACAGCCTCGTTTCACAATTCCTACGCTGTAGCGTCTTTTTTGCACCGGGCAGTTCGTCCGGGCTCATTCGGAAGCGTGCGGTTGGCTATTTCGACTTGGACGCGCTGTCCGACATCGAGGTCGCTGCAGTAGGCGACTCGATGTTCATTTGAGGTTTCTTGCAAAGCCTATAAAACAGATGGTGGCCATGGTCACCCTCCACTTCCTCGCAACAAAGTACGCGGCGCCACCCCAAACGCCTTCCTAAACGCGTGACTAAAATGCGAAAAATCCGAAAACCCGAACTCCAACGCCGCCTGCGAAACACTCCTAACATGCCCACACTCAATCGCCACGCGGCTAGCATTCAGCCGCTCCTTCCAAATCTCCGCAACCGGCGACTTCTGATGCCGCGCAAACGCCCGGGTCACCGTGCGCGTTGACACATGGTGCGCCAGCGCAATCGTTTCGATCGACAGCTCCGGCTCGGTTAAATGCCGCTGAATGTAGTTCATGATCCGCTCATACAAATCCAGCTCTTTATGAGTGGTATTAAGGTCCTGCAGCTCCAGGCTGAGCACCAGCAAATCAATGATGGTGTTGGAGTAGCGTCGGGAAATCCCTTCGTCCTGCAAGAGCGCGACTGAACTGGCCGCCTGGCCAATCATCTGCCGCAGCGGGATCACACCGGGGCGTGCTTCATCCAGCACCAGCGCGGTGAAGTCGCCGATGCGGGGCAGGCGCTGAGCAAGCAGCGGGCGAGGGATGCGGATCAGGTGGTTTTCGGTACCACCGAGGCTGAAGCGGAACGGTTTGGTTGCGTCGTAAAGAAACAAATTACCCGCTGTGAGGCTGGCTTTGCGGGTGTGTTGTTCGATTTCTCCATGGCCGTCGAGGGTGAATCCAAGCCAGATATCTTCGGCGGGGTCGCGGCGCAAATGGTGCTCGGAGCGCACCCAGTGATGCAGCGGCGAGGACAGGGTGGTGATGTCAAGGGGGCCAATTCCGTTGACCTGCAGCGCACCTTCGAAATCGCCCTGCGACGAGGGTTTGCTGTCTGCCGATAGGCAATGATGGCAGACCACTTCCCGCCAGTAATCAAAGCGGCGAGCGGGCGGAACGACAAGAGTGGAATATTGGTTGGTCTCAGCCATGATGGCGCTCACCTTGATTCAACAAAGGGAGAAAACGGGGCACTGTTACCGCGGGTGATATAGGCAAAAAACACGCCATTGGTCTGGGTTGGCGCAAAGGAATCCACTGCGTGATTGTGTCAGCGCGTACCTGTTAACAGCATCAACTACCCCTCCCCATTTCAGGGCAAAAGACCTGATTTCCGTGGTGCGCCGCACCATTGCGGTTCGTACTCGGGTGAGTGTTTTGGCCCTGTCTTTTCCAACCAAACAGTTGTCCTTGCGAACAAAGCGGGGCTAGTCGGTCCTGCCTAACTTGACACTTGCGGCAATTCAGCGACCCATGCCGGCGAGGTGACCCATGCAATTCACACAACAACAGCAAGTGGCCGATGAGTTCAGGTGGCTGCATATGCGTGACCTGGCGCCCGAAGAATTCCTGTCGTGGCTGCTTGAGTGGGGGGCCTGCGCCATGCGAGCCCGGCTGGCGAGTGCTGCCCTTGATACTGAGCGTGTGCCTGAACCAAAAATAACAAGGAGCCTGTGATGGAATCTGCAATCGACAAACACCTCAAGTGCCCGCGGACGTTATCGCGCCGAGTGCCTGACGATTACCAGCCGCCCTTCCCTATGTGGGTTGGCCGCGCTGATGAGCATTTGACTCAGGTGGTGATGGCTTACCTGGGCGTGCAATACAAAGGTGATAGCCAGCGCGAACAGGCCTTACAGGCGATGCGCGACATCGCTGCCAGCTTCAGTCTGGCCAACGGCCCGCTGACCTACGACCTGACTCACCACACCGACAGCAGTGGCTACGATAACCTGATGATCGTCGGCTATTGGAAGGACGCTGGCGCCTATTGCCGCTGGTTGCGCTCGGCCGAGGTGGATGGCTGGTGGAATTCACCGCAGCGCTTGAATGATGGCCTGGGTTATTACCGCGAGATCTCCGCTCCGCGGGCGGAGCAGTTCGAGACGTTGTATGCGTTTCAAAACGACTTGCCCGGCGTTGGCGCGGTCATGGACAACACCAGTGGCGAAATCGAGGAGCACGGTTACTGGGGCTCGATGCGCGACCGTTTCCCGATGTCGCAAACCGACTGGATGAACCCCAATGGCGAGCTGAGAGTAGTGTCTGGCGACCCAGCCAAGGGTGGTCGAGTAGTAGTGATCGGCCATGACAACATCGCCTTGATTCGCTCGGGGCAGGACTGGGCAGCGGCGGAGGCGGCGGAGCGCTCGTTGTACCTGGATGAGATCTTGCCGACTTTGCAGGACGGCATGGACTTCTTGCGCGACAACGGCCAACCGTTGGGCTGTTACAGCAATCGCTTTGTACGCAATATCGATGCGGACGGTAACTTCCTGGACATGAGTTACAACATCGGCCACTGGCGTTCGCTGGAAAAACTCGAGCGCTGGGCCGAATCCCATCCGACCCATTTACGCATCTTCGTCACCTTCTTTCGAGTGGCTGCGGGGCTTGAGAAGTTGCGGCTCTACCACGAGGTGTCGGTGTCGGATGCGAGCACCCAGGTGTTCGAATACATCAACTGCCACCCGCACACCGGCATGTTGCGTGACGCGCAAGTAAGCGCTAACTAACAACGAACTCCACGTTTAGCCCTGCACCTGTCGTTATTACGACAGCGGGCTCTTTTTGCCCGCGTTTTGACCCAAGATAAGGACTTAGTCCATGAAACAGCTCCGTTACCTGATGCTTGCAGCGGCCGCGCCGTGCCTGTCTGCGCAAGCAGTTGAAGTTTCGCCAGGGGATTATGAAGTGCTGCCGGCGGGTAAAACCATCGGTGTGGTCTATTACCAGCATTCCACCACCGACAGCGCCTACGCCCAAGGCCACAAGGCCAGCTCGGACTTCAACCTGACCTCTAACGTCGGCATCTTGCGTTTGCTGCACGTCTATGAATTGACCGACCGTCTCACCATCGAGCCGCAGTTTCTGCTGCCGTTCGGCCATGTTTCCAGCGGCGGTGACGCCTCGGTTCTGGGCAGCACCAGCGGCATCGGTGACCTCATCCTGACCGCGCCGCTCAAGTACCGCCTCAATGAGGCGAACGACACGATCAGCGCTACGGCTTACCTCATCGCGCCAACGGGTAACTACGACCGCAAAGACGCGCTCAATCTGGGCGAAAACCGCTGGAAGGTCGACCTGCAGGCCGCTTACATCAAGCACTTCGACGATAAATGGGCGATCGATGTAGTCGGTGATGCAATCTGGTACGGCGACAACGACGACTTCACCGTCAACTCGGTACGCCGTGAGCAGGATGTGTCATACGCCGCGCAACTAATGGGGCGCTACATCATCGACTCGGGCACGTCCCTAGCCGTTGGTTTAGGCCACACCTGGGGTGGAGAAACTCAAGTGGACGGCACCTCCCAGGACGACCGTAGCAAAACCACCAACTTCCGCGTTACCGCCACCAAGTTCTTTACCGCTCAGGACCAGTTGCAGATGCAACTGGGGCGTGACCTCGCGGTAGAAAACGGCCCGAAAGAAAACTTCCGCCTGAACCTCAGGTACGTCCGGGTCTTTTAACCGTCTGCCCACCCTCAGCTGAAATGGAGCACGCACAAATGGCTGACCAACACGCATCCACCGAACAACAACCTTCGCTGTACACCCGCCTGGGCGGCTACGACGCTATCTACCAGTTCGCCGGCGCGGTATTGCGCAAGACCATGGCCCATCCGGCAATTGGTCATATCTGGGCACATATGTCCGAGTCGACCTTCCAGAAAGAGCACATCAACTTTGTCGACTTCCTCTCCCAGCACTGGGGTGGCAGCGCCAAGTACCGTGGCCGCGACATGGTCACTGCCCACCGAGGCATGGGCCTGACCGAGGTGCACTGGCAAGCCACGCTTGATTGCCTGGAGGAGTGTTACAACGACTACAACTTGGCGCCGGAGCTGCGTCAGGAGGTCAACGATTTTCTAATCAAGTTCAAGCCAGCGGTGATCGGCAGCCCGTCCTACCGCGACGTGGTGCTGGCCAACCCTGAGATGGACCCGGCCAAGGGCATGAAGAGCGTGGGCGTGGTCTGGCCTGCCCGCAGCGAAGCGGCAGCACAGGCCGCCGTGCCCAAGCTGGAACCGTAACCCCTCGCCCCCCAGCTGACGCTCAGCACCTGGCGTAAGGCAGTCCTTCTCAACCAAGCGACTGTCCTGCTCAACCAAGTGCCGCCCGCGCGCTGGCGCTAGCTTAGTAGCAGGCCCAGCCGCAGCGAGCCTCTCGAACAGCCAATTTGCCGGGCCCTGCGCCCTAGCATCGGAAACAGGACACACCATGGCCATCACCCGCCCGACGCTCGAACAACTGCAGGTACTCGCCGACCGCTTGCATCTGCAACTGACAACCGAGCAAGCCAGCGAATACTTGGCGCTTATGCAGCCCAGCCTCGACGCCTACGACCTGGTCGACGAGCTACCAGACTTCACCCCGCTGGTGCGCTACGAGCGCACTGCCGGTTATCGCCCGTCCAGCCGAGAAAACCCACTGAACGCCTGGTATTACCGCACCGAAGTGACGGGTGCCAGCTCAGGCAAGCTGTTCGGCAAAACGCTCGCATTGAAAGACAACATCTCGCTGGCCGGCGTACCGATGATGAACGGCGCCGCGCCTCTGGAAGGTTTCATACCGGCGTTCGATGCCACGGTGGTCACCCGCTTGCTCGACGCTGGGGTGACCATTCTCGGCAAGGCCACCTGCGAGCACTACTGCCTATCCGGCGCCAGCCACACCTCGGACCCGGCGCCCGTGCACAACCCACTGCGTCCAGGCTTCAGTAGTGGTGGTTCGTCGTCGGGCAGCGCGGCGCTGGTGGCGGCCGGCGAAGTTGACCTGGCGGTGGGCGGCGACCAAGGCGGCTCGGCGCGTATTCCTGCAGCATGGTGCGGCATCTACGGCCTGAAGCCGACCTTCGGGCTGGTGCCGTATACCGGGGTGATGGCGGTCGAGGCGACGTTTGATCATGTCGGCCCGATGACCAACAACGTGCGCGACAACGCGCTGATGCTTGAAGTGATGGCCGGCACCGACGGCCTCGATCCACGTCAGGGGGCGCCCGAAGTTGATGCCTACAGCCACTACCTTGATCGCGGTGTGCGCGGCCTGCGGATCGGCATTCTCCAGCAAGGGTTCCAGCTAGCCAACCTGGACCCACGGGTTGCCACATCAGTGCGCAGCGCGATCGCTCGGTTCGAAGCGTTGGGCGCGGTGGTCGAGGAAGTCTCGGTTCCCGAACACACCCTGGCCGGCATGCTGTGGGGCCCGATTGGCTGCGAAGGTCTAACCATGCAGATGATGCATGGCAACGGCGCAGGCTTTAACTGGAAAGGCCTATACGATGTCGGCTTGCTCGACAAACAGGTCGGCTGGCGCACCCAGGCCGACGCCCTCTCGCCTTCGCTCAAGCTGTGCATGCTGGTCGGCCAGTTTGGCCTAGACCACTACCACGGCCGTTATTACGCCAAAGCGCAGAACATCGCGCGCTTTGCCCGCGCCGGCTACGACAGGGCACTGGAGCGCTTCGACCTGTTGGTGATGCCGACCGTGCCGATCACCGCCCAGCCGCTGCCGGCGGCGGATTGCTCTATCACCGAAAACGTCTCGCGGGCATTGGAAATGCTCGGCAACACCGCCGCCCAGGACATCACCGGCCACCCGGCCATGACTGTCCCCTGCGGCCTGGTCGACGGTTTGCCCGTTGGGCTGATGCTGGTCGGCAAGCATTACGCAGAGGGAACAATCTACCAGGCAGCAGCGGCATTCGAAGGCGCGGTGGACTGGCGCACGCTATAGCGCAGACAACCGGCGCTGCGCCTCGACAACCAAACAACTAGAACAGCAACAACCTTCGACAACCGTGTTGAACGAGAGGAGTAATCCCATGACGGTAACTTCAACCCCTGGCGAGAGGGCGCGGGCACTGTATGCAGTGCTCAAGAGCAAAGACCTCATCCCTGAAGGCTACATTGAGCAACTCACCCAGCTGATGGAGCACGGCTGGAGCCCAGATAACGGCGCGCGCATCGTCGCTAAGGCCTGGGTCGATCCGGCCTTCCGCGAGCTGCTGCTCAAAGACGGCACCGCCGCCTGCGCCCAGTTTGGTTTCACCGGGCCGCAGGGTGAATACATCGTCGCCCTGGAAGATACACCGCAGCTGAAGAACGTGATCGTCTGCAGCCTGTGCTCCTGCACCAACTGGCCGGTGCTGGGCCTGCCGCCCGAGTGGTACAAGGGCTTCGAGTTCCGCGCTCGACTGGTTCGGGAGGGTCGCACGGTATTGCGGGAGTTGGGCACCGAGTTGCCGGAAGACGTGGTGATCAAGGTCTGGGACACCACCGCTGAAAGTCGTTACCTGGTGCTGCCGCAGCGGCCGGCAGGCTCGGAGCACATGAGCGAAGAGCAGCTACGCCAACTGGTCACCAAAGACGTGCTGATCGGTGTCGCCCTGCCGCGTGTTGGCTGAGTAGACCGCCCCCCTTAACCTTCCGGAGTGTTCAATATGGATGGCTTTCACGATCTTGGCGGTTTCCAGGGCTTTGGCAAAGTGCCCCACCGCATCAACAGCCTGAGCTACAAACAAGTGTTCAAGCAGGACTGGGAGCACCTGGCCTACAGCCTGATGTTCATTGGCGCCGACCACATGAACAAGTTCAGCGTCGACGAAATCCGTCACGCAGTGGAGCGCATCGATGTGCGCCAGCATGTCGGCACTGAGTACTACGAACGCTACGTCATCGCGACCGCCACACTGCTAGTCGAGACCGGCGTCATCACCCAAGCCGAACTGGATGAAGCACTCGGCTCGCACTTCAAGCTGGCCAACCCTGCCCATGCCCAAGGCCGTAAGGCGATCACCGGGCGCGCGCCGTTTGAAGTCGGCGATCGGGTCATCGTGCGAGATGAATACGTCGCCGGACATGTGCGCATGCCCGCCTATGTACGTGGCAAGCAAGGCGTGGTGCTGCACCGCACTACGGCGCAGTGGCCGTTCCCGGATGCAATCGGCCACGGCGACCGCAGCGCTGCGCATCAACCGACCTACCACGTCGAGTTCCGCGTGCAAGACCTGTGGGGCGATGCCGCCGACGACGGCCTGGTGGTGGTTGACCTGTTCGAAAGCTACCTTGATAAGGTCGACAGCCCGTGAGCGGTGAGCGCATGGCTGCCGGCGCCGCGGCAGGCCGACTTCCGGTAACGGTCCTTTCCGGCTTCCTCGGCGCAGGCAAGACCACCCTGCTCAACCATATCCTGCGCAATCGCCAGGGTTTGAAAGTGGCGGTGATCGTGAACGACATGAGCGAGGTCAATATCGATGTCGCCGAGGTTCAGCGTGATGTAACGCTGCACCGCGGCCAGGACGAGTTGATCGAGATGAGCAACGGCTGCATCTGCTGCACCCTGCGCGCCGACCTGCTCGAGCAGATCAGCGCGCTCGCGCGCCAGCAGCGCTTCGATTATCTACTGATCGAATCCACCGGCATCTCCGAACCGATGCCGGTCGCCGAGACCTTTGCCTTTCTCGACACCGAGGGCTTCAGCCTCAGCGAACTGGCGCGGCTGGATACCTTGGTCACGGTGGTCGATGCCAGCCAGTTCCAAGCTCTGCTCGACTCACCCGAAACCGTCGAGCGTGCCGACACCGCTGCGGATATGCCGCGGCGCCCGCTAGCTGATCTGCTGGTCGAGCAAGTCGAGTATGCCAACGTGATTCTGGTCAACAAGCGCGACCTGATCGACGAAACGCAATACCAGACACTGCGGGCGGTGCTGGCCGGGCTCAATCCAGGCGCGCAGATCCTGCCGATGGTCGCTGGTAATGTTGAACTGTCGAGAATCCTCGGCACGCAGCTGTTCGATTTGCCCTGCCTAGCCGCCGCGCCCGGCTGGATGAAGCAAATGGACGCCGGCAACGCTCCGACTGCCGAGTCGGACACCTACGGCGTGACCTCGTGGGCTTACCGCGAGCGTGCCCCTTTTCACCCGCAACGCCTGCTCGAATTTCTTTCCCGCCCCTGGGGCAATGGCCGTCTGCTGCGCAGCAAAGGTTACTTCTGGCTCGCCAGTCGCCACCGTGAAATCGGCCTGCTGGTGCACAGCGGCAAGCAGTTTCAGTGGGACTACGTTGGCCACTGGTGGAATTTCATAGACCCGGCGCAGTGGCCACAGGACAAGTACCGCTTGCAGGGCATCATGGCCAAGTGGGACAGCATCGTCGGCGATTGCCGGCAAGAGCTGGTGTTCATTGGACAGGACTTGGACACCGCAACGTTACAACGCGAACTCGACCATTGCCTGCTGAGCGCAGACGAAATCTCCATGGGTCCGTCGGCTTGGCCAACGCTCCCATGGGCAAATGTCTTTGACAGACTCGCCTTGTCGGCCAGCCAGATGCAGCCCCTCCCGGCTGCCGCCGCTATCCCGTTGGAGAGGTAGCATGCTTTTTTTTAATCGCACCAGCCGCTGGGTATTGGCCCCACTCGCCGACCGCCTCGACCAGCCCGATCAGCCGAGCGCGCCGTTGTCGTCGCGCAACCCGTTACTGCGGCGCATCCTCACAGGCGTCGAGCAACTGCTCCAAGAGCGGCGCACGCTCAAGGAGCAGGCGCGCGAACTTGCCTCTCAGGTGAGCCAGCTAGAACAGCGCCTGGCTGACCGCGACGAGTGGGTGCGGCAACTGGATGTACGCTGGGTACTGGCCACCCAAGGTGCCGATGAGCTGTTCTGGCAACTGCAGCCATCCGCCGCTGCCACACCCGCGCCGGAGTGCGTGATGGAGTGGACAGGCTCGGCTTCGATCCACGCGCCGCACCTGCCCCGGCTGGGCCAGTGGAACGAACGGTTGCATCCGGCTGATCGCAACGCCCATATGCAAGCCCTGGCCCGGCATCTCGCCGACCGCAGCGGACGCACGCCGTTTGCACTGGACGTACGCATGAAACTCACAGCCGACGGTGACTACCGCTGGTGCAGGGTCAGCGGCAGTTCGCTACGCGATGCAAACGGCGTTGCAATCGCCACAGCGGGCACCCTGCGGGACATCCATGAACAACAGCTGCATATTCAGGAGCTGGAACTGGCCGCCGAACGTTTCGACATTTCCCGCGAGATGCTCCATGACGGCCTGTGGGATATCGAGGTCGTGGCTGGCGACCCGGCCAACCCGAGCAACACCATCTGGTGGTCATCGCAGATGCGCAGGCTGCTCGGTTGCACCACCGTCGAAGAATTCCCCAACACCCTGGAAAGCTGGACCTCACGCCTGCACCCCGACGACAGCGCCCGCGCAATCTCGGCGTTTGTCGCCCATGTCGACGATCGCAGCGGCAACACCCCCTTCGATGTCGAGTACCGACTCCGGCACCAAAGCGGCGCCTACCGCTGGTTCCGCGGCCGCGGGCAAACCCGCCGTGGCCAGGATGGCGCGCCGTTGCGGGTCGTCGGGGCTATAACCGATATCCATGCCCGGCATGAAGAAAGCACCATCCGCGAGGCGCAGGCGCAACAACACCAGGTGATGCAGGAGACCCTTGGCAAACTGACACACATCGTCGCCACCATCCAGGGCATCGCCAGCCAGACCAATCTCTTGGCCTTGAACGCCGCCATCGAAGCGGCGCGTGCGGGCGAAGCCGGGCGCGGTTTTGCGGTGGTGGCGGACGAGGTGCGCAAGCTTGCAACCCGTACAAGCCAGGCAACCCAGCAAGCGGCGCAGATGATCGACAGCTAACCCGTGCCAGCGCAGGGTTGACGATTCAAAACAATTCCAATCAGGTACGTTACCCCACCTCTTGCGGGCCAACACACAACTCGAGAAACCGCGCCGCCGCCCGCGACGGGGTAGCGGCATGCGGCACCAGAATGGAAAACCGCCGCACCAACGCCTGCGGCACAACCTGCAAGCGTTGCAACGCCCCATCTTCATGCCGGATCGACATCGCCGACACAAATCCGATCCCCATCCCGGCCCGCACCGCCTCCTTCACCCCTTCCACCCCGGCAATCTCCAGCGCCACGCGCATCGCCACACCACTGCGGGCAAATGCCCGCTCGACGATCTGCCGCACACCCGAGCCGCTCTCGCGCAGCACCAACGGGTAGGCCCCCAGCGATGCCAGCGTCTGCTGGTCACTGCCAGCCAGCGGATGACCACGCGGCACGATGGCCACGATCTCGTCTTCCCGCCACGCTGTCACCGCCGTGCCCAATGGCAGTTCCTGCCCAGGCGGCCCTTCGATCAGGGCGATATCGACGCTGTCCAGCGCAGCGACGATTTCTGCCGTATTGCCATTGGAAGTGCTCACCAGCACCTCCGGGTAGCGGGCATGGAAATCGGCAATCAGGTACGGCAGCAGGTAGCTGGCCGGCGTGGTGCTGGCGCCGATGCGCAAGGTACCGCGCTCCAGCCCGCGCATGGCCTCACGCAATGCCTGGGCCTGGCGGAAGGTTTCGCGCAGGCGCTCGGCATGGGCCAGCAACTGCTCGCCGGCTGCTGTCAGCCGTACACCACGACCGGCGCGCTGATAGAGGGGCTCGCCAAAGGCCTCCTGCAGCAGCTTGAGCTGGCCAGACACCGCTGGCTGCGACAGGTGCAGGGCCTGGGCCGCATGGCTGATGTTGCCGTGCTCGGCGACGGTGGCGAACGTTATCAGTTGTTCTGGGGTCATTATTGAAAAGTATCAGCTATACGGATATTTGCCATCCTAAATTACGATTTTTTATAAGCTTATAACCAGATTAACGTAGGTCATGTCGAAATACCTTTCCGGAGGACTCACATGGCCACGGTTCCGTCCAACCCCGCCTTTGCACCTACCCTCTCCACCCGAGGGCGGCTCAATGGCATTCTGTTCGTCGCGCTTTTCGCGCTTGCGGTCACCCAGCTGGCCGCCCTGCCCGCCATCGCCAACCTGGGCATCAGCCCGCTGATCGTCGGTATCGTCGCCGGTGCGCTGTACGGCAATGCGCTGCGTGACGGCGTACCGGCGAGCTGGGCAGCGGGCATCAACTTTTCCGCCCGCGGCCTGCTGCGCATTGCCGTGGCCTTCTTCGGCCTACGGGTAAGCCTGCAGGAAATTGCCGAAGTCGGCTGGTCCGGGCTCATCGTGTCGCTACTGGTGGTGTCCAGCACCCTGCTGATCGGCCTGTGGTGCGGCATTAGGCTGTTCAAGCTGGACCGCGATACCGCCCTTCTGACCGCGGCCGGCAGCGCCATCTGCGGCGCCGCCGCGGTACTGGCCTTCGAATCGGCCCTGCGCAGTGCCCCGCACAAAAGCGCCATGGCGGTTGGTAGCGTGGTGCTGTTCGGCACCCTGTCGATGTTCCTCTACCCATTGGCGATCAATGCCGGCTGGCTGCACCTGGACACCATGGGCGCCGGGCTGTTCCTCGGCGGCACCATTCACGAGGTGGCCCAGGTGGTCGGTGCGGCCAGCAACGTCAGCCCCGAGGCCACGCATATCGCCACCATCGTCAAGATGACCCGGGTGATGTTGCTGGTACCGGTACTCCTGGTGGTGGGCCTCTGGATCAGCCGCGCACGCCAGCCGGGCCAGGCACAGGGCAACGGGCGCATCGCCATGCCCTGGTTCGCCTTCGGCTTCCTCGCGCTGGTGCTGGTGAACTCGCTGCAAGTGCTGCCGGGTAGCGTGACGCAGGCGGTCAACAGCCTGGATACCTTTGCCCTGACCATGGCCATGACCGCGCTGGGAATGGAGACGCGCTTCAGCCAGATTCGCCAGGCCGGGCCACGGGCGCTGGCGACCGGAGCGATTCTCAACCTTTGGCTGGTGTTTGGCGGCGTGGCAATTACCCTTGGCGTGCAGAGGCTGTTGGGCTGACTTGAGACCGTGCTGGCTTCTTCGCGGGCTTGCCCGCTCCCACAGGTACAGCGCAAACCTTGAGCGCTGCGCGGTCCCTGTGGGAGCGGGCAAGCCCGCGAAGAAGCCAACCGGGTCTCAAGCTTTTTCCACTCCCCCCTCGTTGCCGCCCGCATTTCTCGGTATGGTGTTGTCAAAGAAGGATGTTTTACCCGCACAGGAAAGACTTAGATGCCTCAACGCCATGTCATCAATGCATCCGTCAGCCCCAAAGGCAGCCTGGAGACGCTGTCACAACGTGAAGTGCAGCAACTGAGTGAAGTCGGTACCGGTAGCCTTTACACCCTGTTCCGCCAGTGCGCCCTGGCCAT
>Ga0247821_10000942_pt1 | contig 16144 bp, 17 predicted proteins | sample 13C_Glycerol_Day_FD_192481 | JGI IMG/M metagenome (GOLD analysis project Ga0247821, IMG submission 192481) | Soil microbial communities from agricultural site in Penn Yan, New York, United States - 13C_Glycerol_Day14 | ecosystem: Environmental > Terrestrial > Soil > Agricultural land | place... | reverse complement strand
GGCCTCGATCAACCTGGATGGCAGCGGCAAGGCCCGATTTGATATCGGCGTGCCTTTCCTTGAACACATGCTCGACCAAATCGCCCGACATGGGTTGATTGATCTGGACATCGAGTGCAAGGGTGACCTGCATATCGACGATCACCATACCGTCGAAGACGTCGGTATCACCCTTGGCCAGGCGTTCAACCAGGCCATCGGTGACAAGAAAGGCATCCGTCGCTACGGCCACGCTTACGTGCCGCTCGATGAAGCCCTGTCGCGTGTGGTCATCGACTTCTCTGGCCGCCCTGGCCTGCAGATGCATGTGCCGTACACCCGCGCCTCGGTAGGCGGTTTTGACGTCGATCTGTTCCAGGAATTTTTCCAGGGCTTCGTCAACCACGCCAACGTTACCCTGCACATCGACAACCTGCGCGGACACAACACTCACCACCAGATCGAAACAGTGTTCAAGGCTTTCGGCCGCGCCCTGCGCATGGCCATCGAGCTCGATGAGCGCATGGCTGGGCAGATGCCGTCGACCAAGGGTTGCCTGTAATGCAGACAGTTGCCGTTATCGACTATGGCATGGGTAACCTGCACTCGGTGGCCAAGGCCCTGGAGCATGTCGGCGCCGGCAAGGTGCTGATCACCAGCGATGCTGCGGTGATCCGTGAGGCCGACCGCGTGGTATTCCCAGGTGTTGGCGCGATCCGCGACTGCATGGCCGAAATTCGCCGCCTGGGCTTCGACAGCCTGGTGCGTGAAGTCAGTCAGGACCGTCCGTTTCTGGGCATTTGTGTCGGCATGCAAGCGCTGCTCGATCACAGTGAAGAGAACGACGGTGTTGACTGCATCGGCCTGTTCCCCGGCAATGTGAAGTTCTTCGGCAAAGATCTGCATGAAGACGGCGAGCACCTGAAGGTGCCGCACATGGGCTGGAACGAAGTCACCCAGTCCATCGACCATCCGTTGTGGCACAACATCCCTGACCTTGCACGCTTCTACTTCGTGCACAGCTACTACATCGCGGCGGCCAAGGCCGTGCAGGTAGTGGGCCGTGGTCACTACGGCGTTGATTTTGCCGCGGCGCTGGCCGAAGGTTCGCGTTTTGCCGTGCAGTTCCACCCAGAGAAGAGCCATACCCATGGCCTGCAGCTGCTGCAGAACTTCGCGGCCTGGGACGGACGCTGGTAATGAGCAAGTCCAGGACCAAGGTACCGATCCTCACCCTCGCACCAGAACAGGAACGTGAAGCGCTGGACGTACTCAAGCGCTTTCTCGAAGACCGTTTTGAGCTGCAATTGGGCTCATTCGAGGTCGCCGAAGTTTTGGAGCTGTTCACCAAAGAGATTGCCCCGCACTACTACAACAGGGCGATTTTCGATGTGCAGAACCACCTGAAAGAACGGTTCGAGAGCATCGAAAGCGACCTGTGGGCGCTCGAGAAGAACTGACTTCCCGAGCATCACTGTTTACCGAATAGACAGGTTTTGCAGATGCTGATTATCCCCGCTATCGATCTTAAAGACGGTGCCTGCGTACGTCTGCGCCAGGGCCGCATGGAAGATTCCACGGTATTTTCCGATGACCCGGTGAGCATGGCCGCCAAGTGGGTCGAAGGCGGCTGCCGCCGTCTGCATCTGGTTGACCTCAACGGAGCCTTCGAAGGCCAGCCGGTCAACGGCGAGGTAGTTACCGCCATTGCCAAGCGCTACCCGAACCTGCCGATCCAGATCGGCGGCGGCATCCGTTCGCTGGAAACTATCGAGCACTACGTAAAAGCTGGCGTCAGCTACGTGATCATCGGTACCAAAGCGGTGAAAGAGCCTGAGTTCGTGGCTGAAGCTTGCCGCGCTTTTCCAGGCAAAGTGATCGTCGGCCTGGATGCCAAAGACGGTTTTGTTGCCACCGACGGCTGGGCTGAAGTCAGCTCGGTACAGGTCATCGACCTGGCCAAGCGCTTCGAAGCTGACGGCGTCTCGGCCATTGTCTACACCGACATCGCCAAAGACGGCATGATGCAGGGCTGCAACGTACCGTTCACCGCAGCGTTGGCCGCAGCTACCAAGATCCCGGTCATTGCCTCTGGTGGTATCCACAACCTGGGTGACATCAAGGCCCTGCTCGACGCCAAAGCGCCGGGCATCATCGGCGCGATCACCGGCCGCGCCATCTACGAAGGCACCCTGGATGTTGCTGAGGCGCAAGCCTTCTGCGACAGCTATAAAGGCTGAGGACTCCGACATGGCACTGGCCAAGCGCATCATCCCTTGCCTGGACGTGGACAACGGCCGCGTGGTCAAGGGCGTTAAATTCGAGAACATCCGCGATGCTGGTGACCCGGTAGAAATCGCCCGGCGCTACGATGAACAGGGCGCTGACGAAATCACCTTCCTCGATATCACCGCCAGTGTCGATGGCCGCGATACCACCCTGCATACCGTCGAGCGCATGGCCAGCCAGGTGTTCATCCCGCTGACTGTAGGCGGTGGTGTACGTAGCGTGCAGGACATCCGCAACCTGCTCAATGCTGGTGCAGACAAGGTTTCGATCAACACAGCTGCCGTGTTCAACCCTGAGTTCGTCGGCGAAGCCGCCGCGCACTTTGGTTCGCAGTGCATCGTGGTTGCCATCGATGCCAAGAAGGTTTCCGGCCCGGGCGAAACCCCGCGCTGGGAAATCTTCACCCATGGCGGTCGCAAGCCGACTGGCCTGGACGCGGTGGAGTGGGCGAAGAAGATGGAAGGCCTGGGTGCCGGTGAGATCCTGCTGACCAGCATGGATCAGGACGGCATGAAGAACGGCTTTGACCTCGGTGTAACCCGAGCGATCAGCGATGCCTTGGGCATTCCGGTGATTGCTTCAGGTGGTGTGGGTAATCTGCAGCATCTGGCCGACGGAATCATCGAAGGCCACGCCAGCGCAGTGCTGGCGGCGAGCATCTTCCACTTCGGTGAGTACACCGTGCCGGAAGCCAAGGCCTTCATGGCCAAGCAAGGTATCGTCGTACGTTGAAGCTGTAGCCGCTGCCGGCAGGCTGCGATCGGGCGCGAAGCGGCCGTAGGTGGCGACTGCCATGCAGTCGATCGCAGCCTGTCGGCAGCGGCTACAAAGGGCGATGCGTTTAGCCGAGATTTTTACCCAGCAGGGCGTGATACAGCTCGCTGTCACCCAGAATCCCCACCACAGTATTCCCTTCCTGCAGCACTAGCTTGTTTCCGGTCTGGTAACGGATCTGCAGCGCCTCGCGCATGCCGATGCTGGCACTGACCAGGGTCGGTTTGCGACCCAACCCTTCTACCGCTTCACCTGGCGCCCAGTTCTGCAGGTCCATGCCATTGGCGCCCTGACGTGCGCCTTTGATGGTGTTGCCTTCGGCCAGATCCAGCCACGAGTCACCACCTGGATCGATGCACACCGAACCGTTGATCCGCTTGCACTTGTCCAGGGTGCGCATCAGGCTGCGACCACACAGCACGTTGAGCGGGTTGGTATGGGCGACGAAGGTACGCACGTACTCGTCGGCAGGGTTGAGTACGATCTCTTCAGGCTTGCTGTACTGGATGATCTTGCCGTCTTTCATGATCGCGATACGGCTGCCCAGCTTCAGGGCTTCGTCAAGGTCGTGGCTGACGAAGACGATGGTTTTGCTCAGTTTGCGTTGCAGCTCCAGCAGTTCGTCTTGCAGGCCCTGGCGGATCAGCGGATCGAGGGCGGAGAAAGGCTCGTCCATCAGCAAGATATCGGCGTCCATGGCCAGCGCGCGCGCCAGGCCAACGCGTTGCTGCATGCCGCCTGAGAGTTCATCAGGCTTCTTGTTGCGCCATTGGGTCAAACCCACCAGTTCAAGCTTTTCGTCGACCAGCTTGCGCCGCTCTTTTTCCGGGCGCCCCTGCATTTCCAGGCCGAAGCTGATGTTTTCGCGCACCGTCAGCCAAGGCATCAGGGCGAACTTCTGGAACACCATGGCGATACGCTTGGTGCGCATCATCTTCAGTTCCGCCGGGGTGCAGTGGGCGATGTCGATATGTGAGCCTTCGTGCTCAACGAACAATTTGCCGCGGCTAACAGTATTGAGGCCATTGATGCAGCGCAGCAGGCTCGACTTGCCCGATCCGGACAGGCCCATCAGCACGCAGATCTCGCCTTTGTTGATATCCAGGTTGGCCTTTTCAACGCCGACTACCAACCCGGTTTTCTTCAGGATCTGCTCCCGCGAAAGGCCTTGATCAAGCAGGCTGAGGGCCTCACGCGGTCGGCTGGAGAAGATAACGTCTACGTCTTCGAAGCGAATAATGCTCATGCTTCACTCCTTACCGGTGCGTCGGGTTGTTTGCAGATACGGTCGAGCATGATCGCCAGCAGCACGATTGCCAGTCCCGCTTCAAAGCCCAGGGCAATATCGGCAGTATTGAGTGCGTTGACCACAGGTTTGCCCAGACCGTCGGCACCTACAAGGGCGGCGATGACCACCATCGACAGCGACAGCATGATGCACTGGGTGACCCCAGCGGCGATGCTCGGCATGGCGTGAGGCAGTTCGATGCGCGAGAGTAATTGGCGGCGTGAGCAACCGAACGCCTTGCCCGCGTCGAGCAGTTCCTGCGGCACATCACAGATGCCCAGGTACGTCAGGCGGATCGGTGCGGCGATGGCGAACACCACCGTCGAGATCAGCCCAGGGACTACGCCCAGCCCGAACAGGGTCAGGGTCGGGATCAGGTAGACAAAGGTAGGGACCGTCTGCATCAGGTCCAGGACCGGGCGCATGGCGGTGTAAAACATCGGCTTGTGCGCAGCAAGAATGCCCAAAGGCACGCCGATGGCCACGCAGACCATGGTGGCGAACAGCACCTGGGCCAGGGTCTCCATGGTTTCTTGCCAGTAACCCAGGTTAAGGATCAGTAGGAAAGACAGCACGCAGAAAGCGGTCAGCGCCCATTTGCGCTGGATCAGGTGTGCGATGACTGCGATCAGGCCGATCAGGACGAAAGGGTTGAACCAGGTCAGTGCCCCGGTCACGCCATGAATCATCAATTCCAGTGCTTCAGCGAAGGCATCGAAGTAGTTGGCGCCGTGTTGCGTCAACCAGTCAACGAAGCCTGCGATGTACTGGCCCAAAGGTATTTTTTCATCGATCAGCATGATAGCGAGCGTCCACCTGCAAAAGATTGAAGACAGCCTGCGGCGGGACGAACCCGCCGCAGGTGGTGCTTACTGCGTCAGTTTGGCCTTGGCCGCCTCCAGGCCCGGTTTGCCGTCAACGGTGGTAACCCCTGCCAGCCAGGTTTCGAGTACCTGAGGGTTGTTTTTCAGCCAGGCTTTGGCGGCTGCGTCGGGTTTCATCTTGTCGTCCAGGACGTTGCCCATCAGGGTGCTTTCCATGTCCAGGGTGAAGGACAGGTTTTTCAGCAACTGACCCACGTTGCTGCATTCCTGCACGTAACCCTTGCGGGTATTGGTGAGCACGGTGGCCTTGCCGTATTCGGGGCCGAAGAAGTCATCGCCACCGTCGAGGTATTTCATTTTGAAGCGGGTGTTCATCGGGTGCGGTTCCCAGCCCAGGAACACCACATCGGTACCACGGCGTTGAGCGCGATCGACCTGCGAGAGCATGCCGGCTTCGCTCGATTCGACCACTTTGAATCCAGCGTCCTTAAGGCCGAAGGCGTTCTTGTCGATCATGCTCTGGATGGTGCGGTTGCCGTCGTTACCCGGCTCGATGCCGTAGATCTTGCCGTCCAGTTCCTTCTTGAACTTGGGGATGTCGGCGAAGGTCTTCAGGCCCTTGTTGTAGAGCGCTTCAGGGACAGCCAAGGTGTACTTGGCGTTCTCAAGGTTGGCTCGCACGGTTTCCACCGTGCCGGCATCACGGTACTGCTTGATGTCGTTTTCCATGGTCGGCATCCAGTTGCCGAGAAACACGTCCATGTTCTTGCCGTCGGCCAGCGACTTGTAGGTCACCGGTACCGAGATCATGGTGGTTTTGGTCTTGTAGCCCAGCGACTGCAACACCACGCTGGTGACCGCAGTGGTGACGGTGATGTCGGTCCAGCCGACGTCGGAGAAATTGACGGTGTGACACTGTTCGGGCTCTGCGGCCTGTGCCAGAACCGGCAAACTCAGTAGCGCGGTCAGCAACAGCGAAGGTGAACCTTTCATTCGATGGACTCCTGATGTTTTTTTCGGACGTCCCACGGGACCGCCGTGCTTTATGATTTGCATTCGGTCGGACCTGACTATCGGGCGATAGCGGGACAGGTGCCGTGCAATCGAGTCGATACCGATCATCTAACAGCGAAAATCAAACGCCTACAGGGCGCGTCGTATCCAGTACAGACAGGGTCGCATCCAGTGTCGATGAGGTCGTTTACAGATTTATCCCACCCCGTAATCGCTCTTTCGGCGCTTCTGCACCGCAAAAAAACGGCACACAAACGTGGGTGACAGCTGGCGGCGTTGCTGAGCAAGAACGCGTCGGTTGCAGACGTCAGACGTGCGCTTAAAAGCCTGATGATGCGCGAATTCGGCGGATTGCCGCCTATTTAGCGTAGCAGTTGCACCGCCCTTGGCTGGGCTTGGGGGTGGCTGCTCAATCAGGAGGTAGGTGGCATGGCCATCAGTGTGTTCGACCTGTTCAAGATCGGCGTCGGCCCTTCCAGCTCTCATACCGTTGGCCCGATGCGGGCAGCGGCGCTGTTCGTTCAAGGGCTACGTGAACGTGGCGAGCTGGAGCAGGTGCAGCGCGTCGAAGTACGCCTGTACGGCTCGCTGTCGGCCACCGGTATCGGTCACGGTAGCGACAATGCAGTGATCATGGGCCTGATGGGGGAGTGGCCGGACGCTATCGACCCGTCGCAGATTGGTCTGCGCATCGCCACGTTGCGCGAAACAGAGACGTTGTTGCTCGATGGCCGACTCGAAGTCGACTTTATCTGGGGCCGCGACATGCGACTGCTCGACGAAAACCTGCCCTACCATCCCAATGCCATGACCCTGATCGCCGAAGGCGCTAGCGGCGAGCTGCACCGCGATACCTATTACTCGGTCGGGGGTGGCTTCGTGGTTGATGCAGCCCAGGCTGCCAGCGGCGTACTGGACGCTGACAACACCGTGCTCCCTTACGATTTCAATAGCGCGGTAGAGCTACTGGAACTGTGCAAGCAAAACGACCTGCGTGTGTCGCAATTGATGATGGAGAACGAAAAAGTCTGGCGCAGCGAAGAAGAGATTCGCGCCGGTTTGCTCACGCTCTGGCGCGCCATGCAGGACTGTGTTGAAAACGGTCTGAAACATGAAGGCATTCTTCCTGGCGGACTGAATGTGAAACGCCGGGCGGCCAAGCTGCACCGCAGCCTGCAGGAGCTGAACAAGCCCAATGTGATCGGCTCCACCTTGAGTGCCATGGAGTGGGTCAATCTCTATGCCCTGGCCGTCAATGAGGAGAATGCAGCGGGCGGGCGCATGGTCACTGCACCGACCAACGGCGCGGCGGGGATCATTCCGGCGGTACTGCATTACTACATGCGTTTTAGCGATGTAGTCAGCGAAGCCTGTGTGGTCGATTTTTTCCTCGGCGCGGCGGCGGTGGGCATTCTGTGCAAGAAGAATGCATCGATTTCCGGTGCCGAGGTCGGTTGCCAGGGTGAGGTCGGGTCGGCCTGCGCCATGGCGGCTGCAGGCCTTGCCGAAGTACTGGGGGCAACGCCGGGGCAACTGGAGAATGCCGCGGAGATCGGTCTTGAACATAACCTGGGGCTGACCTGCGACCCGGTCGGCGGTCTGGTCCAGGTGCCGTGTATCGAGCGCAATGCGATTGCCGCCGTGAAGGCGATCAATGCCGCACAGATGGCCCTGCGTGGCGACGGTGAGCACTTCATCTCGCTTGATCGGGTGATCCGTACCATGCGCGACACAGGCGCCGACATGCATGACAAGTACAAAGAAACCTCGCGCGGTGGTTTGGCGGTCAATGCCATCGAGTGCTGAATCGAGCTGCGCCATTTATGCCCGCTAAAGGTAGCTGTGCCACCTTTTAGCGCACGGCTCGACACCCTTTGTTTAAACCCCTGTTACCCCAGTGCCTGGCGCCTGGGGTGACACTTGCGCATGTCGTTTCTGGGCATCCTTCCCACAAGTGCTACCGAATTGCTCATGTCGCCCAAGCACCGGCGCTAGCCCGGCGGTTTGCGTTTATCACGGCGCCTCGCAACAGCGGCAATATAGACGCTGCGCGACGTCGTTTTTGGGTTTTATTGAATGCCCATTCAATTTCAGGCATGGCATTTGCGTTGTGATTGGCAAAGCCCCTGCATTCGAATCGGGGCCGTGACAAAAAAAGCCCGCGCCTGCCTGAGGCGCAACCTGCATTGTGTGAGGAGATACCGCGATGACGTCGTACAACTCCGGGACCCCAACCCAAAACCGCACACCACAATCTATCGGCTTTCTGCTGCTGGATAACTTCACTCTCATTTCCCTGGCGTCTGCGGTCGAACCGCTGCGCATGGCCAACCAGCTGTCCGGTCGTGAACTGTATCGCTGGAGCACATTGAGTGTGGATGGCGGTCAGGTCTGGGCTAGCGACGGCTTGCAGATCACCCCGGACGCGGCCATGCACAAGGCACCGGCGATGGATACGGTGATCGTCTGCGGCGGTATCGGTATTCAACGCACCGTGACCCGTGAGCACGTAACCTGGCTGCAAAGCCAGGCCCGTCAGTCGCGGCGTCTGGGGGCGGTATGCACCGGCAGTTGGGCGCTGGCCTGCGCCGGCTTGCTCGACGGCTTTGATTGCAGCGTGCATTGGGAATGCCTGGCGGCGATGCAGGAAGCCTTCCCACGGGTCAGCATGAGTACCCGCTTGTTCACCCTCGACCGTAACCGCTTTACCAGCTCCGGAGGCACCGCGCCGCTGGACATGATGCTGCACCTGATCAGCCGTGATCATGGCCGCGAACTGTCGGCGGCGATTTCCGAGATGTTCGTCTACGAACGTATTCGTAACGAGCAGGATCACCAGCGTGTGCCGCTCAAGCACATGCTCGGCACCAACCAGCCGAAGTTGCAGGAAATCGTCGCGTTGATGGAAGCCAACCTGGAGGAGCCGATCGACCTTGATGAGCTGGCAGTGTATGTGGCGGTGTCGCGTCGCCAGCTTGAGCGCCTGTTCCAGAAGTACCTGCACTGCTCGCCGTCGCGCTATTACCTGAAGCTGCGCCTGATTCGTGCCCGGCAACTACTCAAGCAGACGCCGATGTCGATTATCGAAGTGGCTTCGGTGTGCGGCTTTGTCTCCACGCCGCACTTCTCCAAGTGCTATCGCGAGTACTTTGGCATTCCGCCGCGTGACGAGCGCGTGGGCTCCAATACCGCCCAGCAGGTGGCAATGATGCCGATTCCGCAGGCCTTGGTGTTGTCGCCGCTGGCGGGGCCAATGTCGGCATTGAGCCAGGCGCGCAATGAGTCGACATTTGCCAGTGTGCGGTTGTAGCTGAAAGCGCGTTGGGCCTTATCGCCGGCGAGACCGGCTCCCACAGGTTTGGGGGTGTGCACAAAACCTGTAGGAGCTGGCATTGCCAGCGATGGGGTCAGCCGCGAGTACTGTTGAATTGCGCGAGCGCCGGCAGCAGCTGCTTTTCGATGGCCTGGCGCACGGCCGGCAGGATGGTCGCATTGCTGGTGTATATCTGCTCCACCATGCCCTTCAAGGCCTTGGCCCGCGGTTCACTTAACCCCCGCACCGCACATTCGCAGGCCTGGTCGGCACTGGCGTCGGCTGGCATCTCGAAACCCAGGGCGCGCAGTTGCCCCAGTAGGTCGTCTTGATCAATCAAATCCGCGTGCATCATGGCTGTTGTCCTTGTTTGCAGGTGTGATCGTCAGTCGATTCTGTGGGCACAGGTGCAGGGCGGCAAGAACAGAATGTCGCGATGGCTGCTTTACCTAAGAACAGGTCGTTTTCGGGCAAACCGAGGTGTGAAGGAGGCGGCAAACTGAGGCCATGCACAGTAACAGGAAGGTTTGGTCACCCTCCGCTTCACGCATGTGGATGCTCACGCTAGGCCCCGGTTGCGTCACGGCTCCGGGGCCATTTTTTGCCTGAAAGTCTGCTGATCAATGCGTCGCGGCAAGGCCGATCACGCGTCCAACAAATTCGGCTGCTGGCAGGTCAACCTGCTCATCAACAATGGCCTGCAGCTGCTCCACCACCTTTGTTGCAAACGGTGCCGAGCGTGGTCCAGCCAAGTCTACATGCAAGAGCATCTGCTCACTGGCCGCCAGTGCCTCGTCAAAACCCTCACGGTGCAGGCTGTGATACAGGTGCAGGCGTTTGCGATCAAAGCCGATTACCTGTGTCTGTACCCATACCTGGGTGCCGAGCTTTACTTCGTGCAGGTAGTTCAGGTGGCACTCCAGAGTGAACAGCGAGTTGCCGCTGGCGCTTCGGTTGTCGCTATCGAGACCTATGCGGTCCATGAAGCCATCAGTGGCATAACTGAAGATCAACAGATAGAAGGCATCGCGCAGATGCCCGTTGTAGTCGACCCAGTCCGCCTGGACTGGGGTTTGGTAGGTGATCAATGCGGGCATCGCTGAACTCCGGTCAATCACTGAAGGCCATGCCGTGCTTGGCTTTGGTGGTTTTTACCGCCTCAAGCACTGCCAGCAGGCAATCATCACGATAGCGCTCCAGCGCGCTGATGCTACGTTCACCCAGCTGTTCACTGGTACCTTCGACCACGGCGTCAATCAGGCCATCCGTCAGATCCGGTGCTGGCAGGTAGGTCCAGGGCAGTTGTAGCGCTGGGCCGAACTGGGCCATGAAGTGACGCATGCCGGCATCGCCACCGGCCAAGGTGTAAGTGAGGAACGTGCCCATGAACGACCAACGCAAGCCCGCGCCAAAACGGATGGCGTCGTCGATCTCACCGGTGGTTGCCACACCGTCGTTGACCAGGTGCAGGGCTTCACGCCACAACGCCTCGAGCAGGCGGTCGGCGATAAAACCAGGGACTTCCTTGCGCACATGCAGCGGGCGCATGCCGAGGTTGGTGTAGACGGTTTTCGCCGCCTCGATTGCCTCTGGCGCAGTCTTGTTGCTGCCGACGATTTCTACCAGCGGCAGCAGGTACACCGGGTTGAACGGGTGGCCGACCACGCAGCGCTCGGGGTGAGTCGAGGACTCGTAGAACTCACTGGGCAACAAGCCCGAGGTGCTTGAGCCTATCAGCGCATTCGGCTTGGCTGCGGCGCTGATCTTGCTGTGCAGGTCGAGCTTGAGGTCGAGGCGTTCGGGGGCGCTTTCCTGAATGAAGTCGGCATCGCGCACGCATTCCTCAATGGTGGCGACAAACCGCAGACGAGCCTGTGACGCCCCTGGTGCCAGGCCCTGTTGCTCGAGGGCTGGCCAGGCGTTGGCGATGCGCTTGCGCAAGGCCGCTTCGGCGCCGGGTGCTGGGTCCCAGGCGATGACATCCAGGCCGTGAGCCAGGGCTCGGGCAACCCAGCCACTGCCGATCACGCCGCTGCCCAGGGCAGCAAATGTCTTGATCTCGGTAATAAAGCTCATTATTGGCTCCAGCAATCAGCGACGGGTGAGGTTCATTTTTACGCGGCCTTCGGCAGGGGTCAGGACCCGTGCGCCAAGGCGACTGAGGATCTCTGTGGCACGCTCGACTAACTGGCCGTTGCTGGCCAGCACGCCTTTGTCCAGGTACAGGTTGTCTTCCAGACCCACGCGCACGTTGCCGCCGAGCAGGACTGCTTGCGCGGCCATGGGCATTTGCATGCGACCGATGCCGAAGCCTGCCCAGGTCACCCCGGCGGGCAGGTTGTCGACCATGGCTTTCATCGTGGCGGTGTCGGCCGGTGCGCCCCAGGGAATACCCAGGCACAGCTGGAATAGCGGATCGTCTAGCAACCCTTCTTTGATCATCTGCTTGGCGAACCAGAGGTGGCCGGTATCGAAGATTTCCAGCTCGGCTTTGACCCCAAGCTCGGTAATGCGCTTGGCGCCAGCACGCAGTTGGGCTGGGGTCGATACATATATGCTGTTGCCGTCGCCGAAATTGAGGGTGCCGCAGTCCAGGGTGCAAATTTCTGGCAGCAGCGCTTCGACATGGGCCAGGCGCTCCAGCGGGCCAATCAGGTCGGTACCGGCGCCGAATTCCAGCGGTGTTTCGCCCGGGCCAATCTCCAGGTCGCCACCCATGCCGGCGGTGAGGTTGACGATGATGTCCACGTCGGACTCGCGGATGCGCTCCATCACTTCGCGGTACAGGGCGACATCGCGGCTGAAACGCCCGGTTTGCGGATCGCGGACATGGCAATGAACGACGGTTGCCCCGGCCTTCGCCGCCTCCACGGCAGCTTCGGCGATTTGTTTTGGTGTGACCGGTACCAGATGGCTCTTGCTGGCGGTGTCGCCGGCACCGGTCAGTGCACAGGTGATGATGACGTCATGGTTCATGTGCGGTTTCCTTCAGGCGTCGTGGCTCGCTTCGTCGTCACGGCAGGCGACGAAGGCATCAGGTTTGCTGGGTTCAGTTGGCAGTCAGTTGCAGGTTTTCGGCGGCGGGCTTGCCATCGAATGTGGTCACCCCCTCAAGCCAGCGCTTCTGGTCTTCGGGGTGATCCTTGAGCCATTGGCGGGCGGAGGCCAAGGCGTCTTTATGATCGAGCAGCGGCTGCATCATGCGGCTCTCGTCTTCGGCGGTGAATTTCAGGTTGCTGAGCAGGCGGTTGGCGTTCGGGCAGCGCTCGGCGTAGTCCGGGGCAGTGACGGTCCACACCGTGGCGCGGCCTTCGTCCGGGCCTAAGGCGTCTTCGCTGCCGCTCAGGTAAGCCATGTCGATGTTGACGTTCATTGGATGGGGCGCCCAGCCGAAGAACACTACGGCTTCTTTGCGCCGCACAGCACGATCGACGGCGGCGAGCATGCCGGCCTCGCTGGATTCGACCAGCTGGAACTTGCCCAGACCAAACTGGTTCTTGCTGATCATTGCCTTGATCTGGGTGTTGGCGCCGGAGCCGGGTTCGATGCCGTAGATCTTGCCGCCCAGCTCCTTCTCGAATTTGGCGATGTCGGCAAAGGTTTTCAGGCCCTTATCCGCCAGGTATTTGGGCACGGCGAGGGTGGCGCGGGCGTCATTGAGGCTCGGTTGCTCGAGTACTTTGACCTGTTTGGCGGTAATGAACGGCGTGATGGTCTGGGTCATGATCGGATTCCAGTAGCCGAGGAACATGTCCAGGCGGTTATCGCGGATACCGGCAAAGATGATCTGTTGCGAGGCACTGGTCTGCTTGGTCTTGTAGCCCAGGCCGTCGAGCAGGACCTGGGTCATGGCGCTGGTGGCCATGACATCGGTCCAGTTGACCACGCCGAGGCGTACGTTCTTGCAAACGGCCGGCTCTGCGGCCCATACGTTGGTGCTGAGGATTGCGGTACCGACGAGCGTCAGCAGGCTACGGCTGATCAATCTGTTCATGGTGGCTCCTCCAACGGCAGTTCTAATTGTTATAGGGGGCGGCCTCTGCGTGCCGTGCTGATCAAACTACGCGTACAGCCATGGGAAAATACGCACCCTGGCGACCAGCACTTGCACAGTGGCGACCTGCAGGGTATTAACCGCAGACCCGTGGCCGTCGAGTCGTTCGCTATGCCCCAGGATTTTTACTTTCTATTGCTTCCCGGTTTTTCTGCCATCGGCTTCATCTCGGCGATCGAGCCACTGCGGGTGGCTAATCGCTTTCGCGGCGGGTTATACCGCTGGCAGGTGTTGAGCATAGAGGGTGGGGCGGTGCAGGCCAGTAATGGTATGTCGGTCAATGTCGATGGCGCGCTGCAACCCTTGGCAAAGGGTGCAACCTTGCTGGTGGTGGCCGGGTTTGAGCCGTTGGGCAGCTTCAGCCCGGCGCTGCAGCATTGGCTGCGCAAACTCGATCACGAAGGCGTAGTGATCGGCGGCATCGATACCGGCGCCGTGGTTTTGGCCGAAGCCGGTTTGCTCGAAGGGCACCGGGTAACCCTGCACTGGGAAGCGCTGGAAGCGTTCAAGGAGTCTTACCCGCAGCTGCTGGCGACTCAGGAGCTGTTCGAAGTGGATCGACGACGTATTACCTCGGCCGGTGGTACGGCATCCATCGACCTGATGCTCGACCTGATCGCCCAGGCTCATGGGCCGGCGCTGGCGATCCAAGTGTCCGAGCAGTTTGTGCTCGGGCGCATTCGCCCACGCCAGGACCATCAGCGCATGCAGATCGCCTCACGCTATGGCATCAGCAACAAGAAGCTGGTGCAGGTCATCGGCGAGATGGAGCGCAACACCGAGCAACCGCTCAACACGCTGGTGCTGGCTGATTCCGTGCAGATTACCCGGCGCCAATTGGAGCGCCTGTTTCGGTTATACCTGCACGAAACCCCAAGCGGCTTTTACCTGCGTCTGCGGCTGGACAAGGCGCGGCAACTGCTGCGCCAGACCGACATGAGCGTGCTGGAGGTGAGCATTGCCTGCGGATTCGAGTCGGCGTCGTATTTCACCCGCTGCTACCGGGGACGATTCGAGCGTTGCCCCCGGGAGGACCGTAAGGCCGGGGCCGCCAGCCTTAGCGGCGCTTGAGCAGCAGCGCGCAGGCGCTCTTGTAGGCCTCGTGCTGGTACTTGTTCAGCGAGCCAGGTAACTCAAGGTTGTGCTTTTTCGCCTGAGTGCTGACGGTCTGTGGTGAAACCAGCTCAACTTCGCAGTTATCCAGCAGCTGCAACACGCCCTCGATCTTGAAGGTAGTCGGACCGCCTGCGAAATCGCCTTTTTTACTGCGTTTCTTGATTGCCAGGTGGCTGATGCCGTGTTCAGCAATAAAGTGCCGGGCTTGACTGGCGAAGGCTTTCACGTTGTCTGCCAGCTCGTCGTCTTCCAGAGCAATTTTTTTCGTTGCCAGGGATAAATGGACCAGGTTCCCGGCGTCCAGCGTGGCCACGGCCAACAGGGCTTCACTGCCTTTGATTTCGATTCCGCAGACTTTCATTCATACCTCGGGATGGGGTTATTGCAGGCCGAGCGATTGTAGGTATTCCGAACGATCGTCGCTGCGTTGGGCCAGGCAGGTGTTCTGCGCGGTTTCAAAGGCGCTGTTACCGGGGGTTTGGCCATAGGTTTCGACCTTGCAATCGGCATCGCGCAGTTGTTTCCAGATCGCTTGGGCGTCACGCAGGCGCTGGCTGAGTTCGGTGATTTGCGTCGTCTGGCCGCGGTATTGCTCTTTGATGCGTTCGAGCTGGTCGTTGAAGGCCGCATCAAGTTCGCGCTCGGCGGTCTGGCGGCTGTACAGTGCACACGCGTAGGTTTGCTGATCGGGTTCAACGTTGTCGCACGGGGTGTTCTCGTCTTCTTCTGCATGAGCACCGAACGCCAACAACACCAGGACCAAGCCTACCATCGATCTCATCTGCGACATTCTCTAAAAACCCGTGGGTATATGGGCGCCGATTCTCGCTCAGCGCTATGGCAAAGAACAGGGTAGCCGCAACGGCTATTGCCCTTCGAATGAAACTTGCCACGGCCCTTTGTCGCGGTTTGACGCTTTCGGCAATTCCCCTGTCGTTTTTGCATCTGGGCGACCTGGCCCCTAGGCATATGCTGGCCCCAAAGCGCCGGCAGACGATTCGGCGCAGGTATTACCAATAAAGGGGACAGCCTGATGAGCCCAGCCGAGTTACACGCCGACAGCATCGTTATCGACGGGCTGATCATTGCCAAATGGAACCGCGAGCTGTTCGAAGACATGCGCAAGGGTGGCCTGACTGCGGCCAACTGCACGGTGTCGGTCTGGGAGGGTTTCCAGGCCACGGTCAACAACATTGCTGCCAGCCAGAAACTGATACGCGAGAACGGCGACCTGGTGATGCCGGTGCGCAGCACTGCCGACATCCGCAAGGCCAAGGAATTGGGTAAAACCGGCATCCTCTTTGGTTTTCAGAATGCTCACGCCTTTGAAGACCAGATCGGCTATGTAGATGTGTTCAAGCAACTGGGCGTAGGCATCGTGCAAATGTGCTACAACACCCAGAACCTGGTCGGCACCGGCTGCTATGAGCGCGACGGTGGCCTGTCGGGCTTCGGTCGTGAAATCGTTGCCGAGATGAATCTCGTGGGCATCA
>Ga0247821_10000940_pt1 | contig 16161 bp, 14 predicted proteins | sample 13C_Glycerol_Day_FD_192481 | JGI IMG/M metagenome (GOLD analysis project Ga0247821, IMG submission 192481) | Soil microbial communities from agricultural site in Penn Yan, New York, United States - 13C_Glycerol_Day14 | ecosystem: Environmental > Terrestrial > Soil > Agricultural land | place... | reverse complement strand
TCGGCGCACGCCGACTCCAAAAGGTACGAGGCAACACCGTTATCTGCCAGCCCGGATCGGGAGGTAATGCCGCTGCCGAATGCCGTGGCAAATCCGCCGACCACCAGGTCGGGTTTTTGCGCGTACAGCACTTCGCTTGAGGGGTACTGACGGGCAATCACTGGCACCCCGGAGTAACGGCCTTGACGGTGTGCTGCGCCGTTGTCGTCGAGATAGGCCACGCCGATCAACGCCGGGCCGACTTCCAGGGCCAGCAACAGGTCCGCCGCGTGCTGATTGAGGGCGACGATGCGTGACGGCGGGGTACCGGGCCGGGGCCAGTCGTATGCGCAGTTGCGATAACTGTCGGCAACGGCGGGCACGCCCCAGAGCACTGCAAGCAACAGCAGCCAGCGCTTATTCATGAGTTGTCCGGTGCTTGATCAGCAGCTCATCGACGACGTTGCCGCCGAGCAAATGGCCCTCTACCAGATGTTGGACCTCCTGGTCGTTGCGTACCCGATACCAGCAGGCATCCGGGTACACCGTCAGCACCGGCCCCAGGTTGCAGGGAAACTGGCATGCTGTGCGCGTCAGCAATACACCGCCGGGGGTTTCGATTAGCTGGCGATCCAGCAACTGACGGCGCAACTGTTTCCACAAGGGCAGGGCGCCACGTCTTACGCAGCGTGGGCCGGTGCACAGAAACACCTGGCGGGCATACTCGGGAATCGTCGACCAGTCGGGGTCGGCCGCCACCGCATTGACCTGGTCACAGGGCAGATACCGCGTGTGCTCCTCGATACTGGCGCAGGCCATGCGTGCATCCAGTCCACGCCGCCCCAGCGCCTGGGCCGTGACCCAGACTTGCGTCTGGCTGCCATGTTCACGCGCCAGGCGCCCCAGTTCATCGCGTAGCCAGTCCAGGTAAGCACCGTCCGAGGTCGATTCCAGATCCACCACTAGCAGGTGTTCGAGATTGTCAGCCAGGGTTTCACGCAAAACGGCCCATAGCCCCTCGAAACCTTCCAGGGTATCGACAATGTCGTTCTGTGCGGCACTGCCTCGAAGGCGGCAGATCTCTGCACCAAAGGCGTCGGCATTCGAACCAGTGGCAAGGCCCGGTCCGACAAACAGCACGCGTTTGTAAATGACGGGTTCGGGGCAACGCAAGGAGGGTATTTCAGCAATCATGGTCTTCTCGAAAAGGATCTTCGCAGAAGCACGCAGGAGCAGGAATCAAGCACACGCCAATACCGGCCCATGCCCGCCCACCGCAGGATTTTGCCAAACAGACATCACAGGCCGGTCTCCGGGCTCACGAGGCTGGATACCGTCACCTTCCCATGGCCGTCGGGCCACAGTGGTCTTTGAAGGCATCACTCGTCTACCGTTGCGGGGGCAGCACCGGACTTGCTCAAGGGAGCGTACCGGTTTCCCGTTTCACCCCATGCACGGCGGCATGGAGCACCTGAAACTTAGCGGCATATGAACACCCGCCTGACCGTTCGTCAAGGATGCGCCAGTTGGCGGCCAATGCCGAAAGCACAAGACTTCGGGGCGAAAAGCCGGATAATGGCGGCCAAATCGTTTTGCTGCTTATGATGGTAATCCCGCATGGAAATCAAGGTTAACTTTCTCGACAACCTTCGACTTGAAGCCAAGTTCGATGACTTCACGGTGGTCGCCGATCAACCTATCCGCTACAAGGGCGATGGTTCGGCACCCGGTCCGTTCGATTACTTTCTGGCTTCGTCGGCGCTGTGCGCGGCTTACTTTGTAAAGTTGTACTGCCAGACACGCAATATTCCCACCGAGAATATTCGCCTGTCGCAGAACAACATTGTTGACCCGGAAGACCGCTACAAGCAGATTTTCAAGATCCAGGTCGAGTTGCCGGCCGATATCTCGGCCAAGGACCGCCAGGGCATTTTGCGCTCCATCGAGCGTTGCACGGTGAAAAAGGTCGTGCAGACCGGCCCCGAGTTTGTCATTGAAGAGGTCGACAACCTCGATGCCAATGCCCAGGCATTGCTGATGCTAGATCCGGCTTCCGATGCCAGTACCTTCATTGCCGGCAAGGACCTCCCGCTGGAGCAGACCATCGCCAACATGTCGGCCATTCTCGCCGGCCTGGGCATGAAGATCGAGATCGCTTCGTGGCGCAACATTGTGCCGAATGTCTGGTCCCTGCATATCCGCGATGCGCAGTCGCCACTGTGCTTCACCAACGGCAAAGGTTCGACCAAGGAAAGTGCCCTGGCCTCGGCGCTGGGCGAGTTCATCGAGCGCCTGAACTGCAACTTCTTCTACAACGATCAGTTCTGGGGCGAAGACATCGCCAACGCGGCGTTTGTGCACTACCCGGACGAGCGCTGGTTCAAGCCTGGCCGCAAAGATGCGCTGCCGGCGGAACTGCTCGACGGCTATTGCCTGGAGATCTACAACCCCGAGGGCGAACTGCGTGGCTCGCACCTGTACGACACCAACTCGGGCAATATCGAGCGCGGCATCTGCTCGCTGCCGTTCGTGCGTCAGTCGGATGGCGAGGTGGTGTACTTCCCCTCCAACTTGATTGAAAACCTCTACCTCAGCAATGGCATGAGTGCCGGCAATACCTTGGCCGAAGCACAGGTGCAGTGCCTGTCGGAGATCTTCGAGCGGGCGGTGAAACGCGAGATTCTCGAAGGTGAAATGTGCCTGCCTGATGTGCCGCACGAGGTGCTGGCGAAGTACCCGGCGATTCTCGCCGGCATTCAGGGTCTGGAAGAGCAGGGCTTTCCGGTGCTGGTCAAGGATGCATCGCTGGGCGGCGATTTCCCGGTCATGTGCGTGACCTTGATGAACCCGCGTACCGGCGGTGTCTTCGCCTCGTTCGGCGCCCACCCAAGCTTCGAAGTGGCGCTGGAACGCAGCCTCACGGAATTGCTCCAGGGCCGCAGTTTCGAAGGCTTGAACGACTTGCCGCAGCCGACCTTTGAAAGCCATGCGCTGACCGAGCCGAACAACTTTGTCGAACACTTCATCGACTCCAGCGGTGTAGTGTCGTGGCGCTTCTTCAGTGCCAAGGCCGATTTCCCGTTCGTTGAGTGGGATTTCTCTGGCCAGGGCGAAAACTCCAATGCCGAAGAAGCCGCGACCTTGTTCGGCATTCTCGAAAGCATGGACAAAGAAGTCTACATGGCGGTGTACGAGCACCTCGGCGCAACGGCCTGCCGTATCCTGGTGCCGGGCTACTCGGAAATTTACCCGGTCGATGATCTGATCTGGGACAACACCAACAAAGCGCTGTTCTTCCGCGAAGACATCCTCAACCTGCATCGCCTGGAAGAGGACGAACTGCGCGCGCTGGTCGAGCGTCTGGAAGAGAGCGAGCTGGACGACTACACCGACATCAAGACCTTGATCGGCATCGAGTTCGATGACAACACGGTCTGGGGACAGTTGACCATTCTCGAACTGAAGCTGCTGATCCATGTGGCCTTGCAGCAGTTTGAAGAAGCCAAGGAACTGGTGGAAACCTTCCTGCAGTTCAACGACAACACCGTTGAGCGTGGACTGTTCTACCAAGCCCTGAATGTGGTGCTGGAAGTGGCGCTGGACGACGAGCTGGAGCTGGATGACTACGAAGCCAACTTCCGCCGGATGTTCGGCAACGAGCGGATGGACGCGGTGATCGGCTCGGTGCAAGGCAGTGTGCGCTTCTACGGCTTGACGCCGACCAGCATGAAACTGGAAGGGCTCGATCGCCATCTGCGGCTGATCGACAGCTACAAGAAGCTGCACAAGGCGCGGGCCACGGTGGCGGCGTTGTCCAGCTAAAAGCGTTACGGGCAGGAAAGGAATCACAGCGTTCTTGCGCGTTCAAGGATCAAGCAACCAAAGGAGTGGAGCATGCATTTCAACGGCAAAGTCGCCATCGTCACAGGTGCAGCCCAGGGACTGGGACTCGCCTACGCCAAGGCGTTGCTCGAAGGCGGTGCGCGTGTTGTCATCAGCGACCTGGGCACCGACCGCGCAGGCGAGGGGAGTGATCAGGGCGTCGCCAGCGCTGCCGTGCGTGCGCTGCAGGCCGAAGGTCGCCAGGTAGTGGCGCATGCGGGGCGTCTGGACGATGAAGCCGGGTGCAAGGAACTGGTAGAGCTGGCCCTTGAACACTTCGGTGCGTTGGACATCCTGATCCACAATGCCGGCTGGGTGGGCTACCAGCCGATCGAAGAGCAGGACCAGGCGTTTCTGCAGCGCTCGCTGGGCGTTAACGTGCAGGCGCCGATCTGGTTGTGCAAGCATGCCTGGAAACCGCTCAAGCGCTCCGCCGCTGCGCGGGTGGTGCTGACCACTTCCGATCGCGCCATGTACCAGCAATACGCCCAAGTCGGCCTGACGGCCTACGCCGCAGGCAAGATGGCGCAGATCGGCATCATGAACGCGCTGAGCATGGAAGGCCTGGCGCACGGCATTCTGGTCAACGCGGTGTCTCCCGTGGCCAAGACGCGCATGTGGGGCATCTCCCAGCCTCCCGAAAACCTCAAGCCGGAATGGGTCACGCCAGGCGTGCTGTACCTGGCCAGTCCGTTGTGCCAAGACACCGGGTTGATCCTGCGAGCCAGCAACGGCCAGTTCACGGCCACGCGTTTCTGCGAGAACCCCGGTGTCGATTACCCGACCGATCTGGCTCGGATCAAGTGCGCCAGCGTGGAGGAGGTTGCAGAGCAGTGGGGGCGGATCAAGGAACAGGGGGCGCAATGACCTGGCGCCGCTTGGACATCAAGGGGCAAGCACGATGCTGCCGCCGGTAGCGGTGTCACTGGCACTGCCCGCAGTGGCTTCGCGCTCGGACAAGTAGCGTGCCGGTGGCTTGCCCATCGCTTTGCGGAACATGGTGACGAAACCGCTGGCGCTTTCGTAACCCAGCGCCAATGCCACCGTTTGTACGCTCTCTCCCTTGGTCAGGCGTTGCAGGGAAAGCACAATGTGCAGTTGTCGGCGCCAGCGCCCGAAACTCATGCCGACTTCCTGCATCAGCAGACGGCTCATGCTGCGTTCACTCATCCCGATGTGCCTGGCCCAATCGACCATCGGCGTTTTGCTCGAGGGGTCAGCAAGCAGCGCTTGCGCCAATTGGCGCAGGCGCCGGTCTTGCGGCATCGGCAAGTGCAGGAACTCCACCGGTGCCTGGCGCAACTCGTCCAGCAACACGCTGATCAACCGCGCCTCTGCACCGTGCTCGGCGTACAACTGTTCAAAGCCTGTCGCTTTGAGCAGCAACTCGCGCAGCAGCGGCGCTATGGCAAGCGTGCAGCATACGGTAGGCAGGCCTTCTATCGCGTCCGGGTCAACGAACAGGCAATAGCACTCGGTTTCCCCTGAGCCGCGAGTCGAATGCAGCATGTCGCCCGGAATCCACACCGCACATTGCGGCGGAACAATCCACACGCCTGTTTCCACCTCGCAGTTAAGGATCCCGCGCACCGAATAGATCAACTGCGCTTTGCGATGGCGGTGAGGCGCATGCTCCCAGTCTTTGCCCACCCGGGATGCGTTCAACGCCGTGACCTGGCGCGCAATGCTGTCGACGTCCCACGAAAGCGACGGGTCGTCAGAGGTAATAGGTTCCACGCACGCCGCCTCTGTGGCTGAGAAAATCAGTTGGCCGAAATGAAAAATAGTGTGACCAGATTTCGCAATGACGTAAACCCACCCGGCTGGGTATCGTGCAGGTGCATTTCGGGCACCCTTGTTTTCAGCCGGTGCCGCTTACTAGTCATTACAGAGGGCGGATCAAATGGTTATAGATTCCACACGCTTCCCAATGGTCTGGATGAACATTGGTACTTCTGGCATCCACACCGACGATGAGGGATTCAGGGCGTTCGAGGCATTGCTGGCACGTGCAGAACCCTTCGTACTGCTGGACGAGGAACGAGCGAACGAGGAACAGCAGGAGCACAGCCATGAAGAGCAAAAGCAGTTATCGCTCTGGATGAAACGCCACAAAACCGCGTTGCGCTCGTTCGTCAAAGCGCAGATCCACATCGAACCGGATGTCACCAAACAGCAGGCGGCCAAACTGTTTGCGGTCAAGTTCGAGTATTTCTGGGGTTACCCGTTGTTGGTGGTCGACAGCAAAGCAGACGGCCTGGCGTTGGCGCGCCAGCTGATGGCGCAGTGAGCGGCAAACGTCCATGGGTATCGTTGCCATCAACACTGTCGAGATCCATCCGGCCAATGGTTCGGCAGCAGCCCTGCGGGTGAGAGTGGAAGGGCTGCTGGTGAAATTGAATCGCATGTCGGGCTGTACCGCGTACAGCCTGACGTGCGGGAGCAATCCCGGCGACCCGTGGGTGGTCGCCGGGTACTGGGATTCAACCGAGCAGATGACCGCACACTTCAATCTGCCGTGTCTGGCCGAGTTGTTTGAACTGACAGCCGAGCGACTTGTGGGGCAACTGCGTTTTTCTACGTTCCTCCTGGCGGCGCCTAAAGACCACTGAACATGCCAATGATCAGTGCATTGACCAGGTCAATGAAAAAGCCGCACACCAGCGGCACGATCAAAAAGGCCTGGTGGGCCGCACCGTATTTTTGCGTCACGGTGGTCATGTTGACGATCGCTGTCGCCGTGGAGCCCAGGGTGATCCCGCCGAATCCGGACGCAATCACGCTGGCTTCGTAATTGCGGCCCATGCAGCGGAACACCACAAAATACGTATAGGCAACAGTCAGCAGCACCTGCAGGGTCAAGGCGCTCAGAATGAACATCAATGCGCCGCTGAGCTGCCATAACTGCAGGCCCATCAGCGCCATGGTCAGGAACATGCCGAGACAGATATCCGAGATCAGCGCCAGGCCCAGGCTGGCGCCGCTCCAGGTTTTCAGGCGCTTTTCACCCACCACGGCGAGTACGACGTGATGGATGACGATGCCAGCAAACAGGCAGCTGACGAATTTCGGCAGGGTGATGCCGGCATCCACCAGCAGCAGGTTGAGTCCGTAGCCGAGCATCAGCGTCAAGTTGAGCCACATCCAGGCCCAGAGCACGTCGTAGTAGTTCACGGCGTTGACCGGTTGATGTTCGAGAATGCCGATTTCAAGCGCTGCATCCCTGGACGGCGTCAGTTGATAGCGGCGTATCAGCTGGTTGGCGATCGGGCCGCCGATCACGCACGCGGCAATCAGACCGACGGTGTTGCTGGCGATGCCCAGCTCATGGGCGTTACTGATGCCCAGTTTTTCGACAAAGAGCGGTGCCCAGGCCAGGGTCGTGCCAACCCCACCGGTCAGAGAAATGGAACCGACCATCAAACCGGCCTTGGGGTCGAGTCCGAATGCTTCGGCCAAGCCCATGCCCAGGGTGTTTTGCAGGACGATGAACACACTGGCCAGCAACAACAAAATCAGGAGTGGACGCCCACCCTTGAGCAGTTGGCGTATATCCGATTTCAGGCCGATGCCGGCAAAGAAATACAGCAGCAGGGTGTCGCGAACCTGCAGGTCGAACTCGATCTGGATGTTCAGACCGAAGTACAGAAGGCTGGTCACCGCCGCACAGACAAAACCGCCGACTACCGACTCGGGAATGCAGTACTGGCGCAGCATCGCAGTGTGCTGGACAAGGGTTTTGCCGAGGAACAGCAGGAGAATGGCGAGGGTAAAGCTCACAAGGCCGTGAACGGGGAAGAGCTGGGAGGTCATCAAGGCCTACCTTCAAATCTGAAAAAAACATTATCAGGATTCGGCCCCAGGCTGTTCCGACTCAAATCAATGAAGCGTGAAATGGCAGAAACGGAAAGTCGATTCAGCCCCTGTCGAGGCTGAGCAAGCAGAGCTGCCCACTGGCGTGCACGACGATGCCGTGGGCCACTGAGCAGCGATATGGCAATGGCCGGTCAGTAAGTCGCACGTACAGTGAGGGTAAAGTTGCGCGGGTCACCGTAGAAGTTGCCGTTGGCGGAGGTGCCGACGGTCTGGTAGTACTTCTTGTCGAAGATATTGTTGGCATTGACGATGGCCGACCAGTGCTTGTCGATCTGGTACTCCAGGCTCGAATTCCAGATCGCGTAGCCGGCCTGGACAAACGTGAATGCCTCGGCGGCGCCGTCGTACTGACCGCTGGCCGGGTTGAAGGCGTTCACCGTGCCGCTGCGGGCGTTGCTGCTCTGCGCGGTGACACCCATGCCGAGCTTCCACTTTTCCAGCTCGCCCGGCAGGCGGTAGGTGCTCCACAGTTTGAACAGGTGCTTGGGTGTGACCGCCGAATAGATGGCGCGGGTTTCATCGTTGGCCTTGTCGACGGTGTGGTTGTAGGTGTAGCCGGCGAACAGCTCGAGCCCGGTCAGTACTTCACCGCTGATCTCGGCGTCGAAGCCCTCGCTGACCACTTCACCCTGGTTCAGGTAGCAGCAGTTGTATGCGCCGTAACTCTGCGGGAAGCGCGGGTCCTGGATGGCGGCGTCTTGCTGCTCGATACGGTAGATCGCGAAGCTGCTGTTGACCTTGTCATCGAAGATCAGGCCCTTGAGGCCAATCTCATAGCTCTTCGAGGTGGCGGCGCTCAGCGCCTGGTTCGGGTAGGCCTGCTGCAGGAACTGCGGCTTGTAGGTCTCGGCGTAGCTGAGGTAAGTGGTCCATTGCGGTGTCAGGTCGAAGGTCAGCCCGGCATAAGGGGTGGTCACGCCTTGTTCCTTGAACCGACGGTGGTAGGGTGCAGGGTCGTCGAGCACGTTGCCGAAGTCGTCAAAGAAGACTTCCACGTCACGGTATTTGTAGGTGGCCACGCGGGCGCCGAGAATCAGCCTGGTGCTGTCGCTCAGGGACAGGCGGGTCATGCCGTAGTAGCCGTACTTCTCGGTGGTGTTGTCATCGGTCTTGTTCGGCAGGCTGCCCAGGTCGGCCGGACGTTCGAGGTCGAAGATGTTGATCGGGATGAAGTTGTCGTTGCCCCAGCGCTGCACGGTATAGCCTTCGGCATGGGAGTAATCGGCGCCCAGCAGCACGTCGTGGCGCAGGTCGAAGAGCTCGAAGCCGCCCTTTACGTAGCTGTTGATGCCCTTGCGCTCCAGGCCGGTCTTGGCCGGGTAGTGCAGCCACCTCGGGCCTTGCAGGGTGATGGGGTCGACCGCGCCGTTGGCGAACAGGGAATTGGCGTCGCGATCCATGTCCATGTAGGTCAGGTCGGTGGTCCAGGTCCAGTCTTCGTTTAAGGTGTGGTCGAGCTTGAGGTAGGCCTGCTTGGTTTTCTCGTGCACGGTGTCCCAGGTGGTGACAAACGCGGTGTCGCGCGACAGGCCGATGTCTTCGCCGTTCTTGTAGCGGGGCAGGCCGCCGAAGTTGGAGATGCCTTCGCCTTCCTGGTAGCTGCCACCGACAGTAAGCAAGGTATCCGGGCTCAGGTCGAACTCCAGCGAGCCGTAGAACAGGTGCTTTTCCATGTTGGCCACGTCATAGAAAAACTGGTTGTTCTGGTAGGCCATGCCCAGGCGGCCACGGATGTTGCCGGTCTGGGTGAGCGGGCCGGTGACGTCGAGTTCGCTGCGATAAGTGTCCCAACTGCCGGCAGACGCGGAGAACTTGAGTTGGTTATGGTCCAGGGCCCGTTTGCGCACCAGGTTGATGGTGCCGCCCGGGTTACCGCCGCCGGAGTAGAGACCGTCGATCCCACGGAGGAACTCGACATGGTCGTATTGGGCCAGGTCCAGCTGACTGATCGAGCCGTAGCCGGAGATCGAGGTGTCCATCGGCGCGCCACCATCGAACTGAATGTTCGAGACTGCGAAGCCACGGGAGTAGAAGTTGGTGTCGTTGCCCAGCGACGAGCCGGAGGCGCCGTTTTTCTGCAGGGTGACGCCGGTGGTCTTGTCCAGTGCATCGGTCAGGGTGGTGAGGTGCTGATCCTCGATGCGTTGGCGGGTGACCACCGACACCGAGTGGGGGACTTCCTTGATCGACTGGGCGATCTTGCTGCCGACGCTGATGGCACCGGTGGTGTAGGAACCGCTGTTCTCGGTCATGGCGTCGAGCCCCGTGGCATTGATGCTGGTTGCGCCCAACTCAAGCACCGTGTCCTGGGGCTGTGGCAACAGCACGTAGTCGCCGCTACTGCTGCGGACTACCTTGAGGTCGCTACTGCCGAGCAACTGCGCGAAACCTTGCTCGATGCTGTAGGTGCCTTGCAGGCCGGCGCTGTGCCTGCCCTGTGTGAGTTCGGCGCCGAACGACAGCACCACCCCGGCCTCGCTGGCAAACCGGCTGAGCACCGCGCCGAGTGGACCGGCAGCGATCGAGTAGGTGCGTGGCGCTTCTTCGGCATTGGCATAGCCCTGCTGGCTCAGGAGCGGGTGGACAAGTCCTGCCTGCACGATCAATGCAGCGCTGAACAGGGCGACTGCGAGTGGTTTTGCGGGGTAAGCGGGACGAGGGGCGCGGCGTGGCATGGATGACTCCTTCAAATGCCTTGAGGCGGTTTGCAGGAGGGGTCGAGCGAAACCGGAAAACCGACAATGCTAATGAGAATTTTTTTTAATTGATTGGTTAGCCAAGACCCCGAACCCTGACCCAATAGCGGGTGCGCGTCTCGATGCGTACCGGCAGCACCTGGGCAATCGCTGCCAGTGCGCGGGTGGTGTCGTCCAGCGGGTAGGCACCTGAAAGACGCAGGTGGGCAATGTCGTCTGCGCACTCGATGAAGCCCGGGCGATAGCGTTGCAGTTCGTTCAGTACCCGCTTCAGCGGCCAATTGTCGATCACCAGGCTGCCATTGACCCATTCGGCCCGATTGGGATCGAGTGTCTGAGGTGTCGGCAGCGGACCAGAACCGAAGCGCAAGCTCATGCCGGCCTCAACCCGTAGTGGCGCTGCATGCGCCTGATTGCGCACGGCGACAGCCTGTTCGATGACGTCAAGTTGCGTCAGCTCGTCCAGCTGCCGCACGCTGAAGCGAGTGCCCAGTGCACGCATCTCTCCGTGCTTGCTGCGTACGCTGAGCGGGCGCGGATCCTTGCCCGTTTCAAGCATGATTTCCCCGGCACGCAGGATGATCAGGCGTTGATTCTCTTCATAACGGATGTCCACGGCGGTAGCGGTGTTGAGCGTCAGCCGCGTGCCGTCTTGCAGCAGCAGATCACGGCGCTCGCCCGTGGCGGTGCGGACATCGGCCAGCCACAGCGGGGTTTGTCGATAGCCCGTCCAGGCAAGCCCGGACAAACCGAGGCCCAGCAACATGCCTTTGAGCACAGTGCGCCGGCCAGGCACCAGTGGTGCTGTCGCCAAGGTTCGCTGCGCCAGCGCAGCAGGTACGCCACTGAGTTCGGCATGGAAGGCCTCCAGGCGTTGCCAGGCCCATTGATTGACGGCGTCGTGCTGATGCCATGCCTGCCATTGCTGGCGGGTTGTTTGGCAGTCTGGATCGGCGCCAAGGCGCGCGTACCACTGCGCCGCGTCACGCAGCGCCTGGCGCTGTCTGACCGCGGTCATGCATCGGCGTCCAGCGCGAACAGCAGGCAGCGTTCAGTCGCCTTGGCCACGTACTTGGTTACCGAACTCACCGAAACGTCCAGGCGCCTGGCGATTTCGGCATAGCTCAAGCCCTCGAGGTGAGCGAGGAACAGGGCCTGACGGACTTTGTAGTTGAGGCCGTCGAGCATGGCATCGAGCTGTAGCAGGGTTTCCAGCAGGAGCAGGCGCTCTTCCGGTGATGCCTCCGACAGTTCCGGCTCCTGTGCGAGTGCCTGCAGGTAAGCCTGCTCCAGGCTGCGTCTGCGCAGATGGTCGACCATCACCCGTTTGGCCACGGTCGCGAGGAAACTGCGAGGCTCGCGCAACGGATGGGCGACGGTGCTGGCAAGCAGGCGCACGAACGTATCGTGGGTGATATCCGCAGCGCGCTCCTGATCATGCAGCCGCCGCTTCAGCCACCCTCGTAGCCAACCGCTGTGGTCGCGATACAGGCAATGCATAGCGTGCGATGAAGACGCAGGTGGAGTTTTGTACACCCAAGTGATCCTGAAAAGCGTTGCAGATATGAATGAGTTTGAATCTTAGTCGTATTGCCGGCTAAAGGAAACCGCAGCGAACGGGGATCGATAACTACCGGCCCCTGCCATCCATCGCCAATACGCTGTTCGTCATGAAATGAGAAGCACCTGTCGCGGGATGAAAAGCCGGTCACATAAAAAACACGTAGAAAACCAGTCGCTAACTACACCCGTTCAACCCACTAAGGGGGGGGTATTCACCCTCGCTTTAAGTAATAGTTCGATCACTTACCAGCTATTGGCTTCACAGGACGGAACGCTGATGGCTGCTGCCAACTGCTTAAAACTTATAAGAAGAAAAGTATGCTCAGAAATATTAGTATTGCCTCGCGTGCGTCCATTGGTTTCAGCCTGGTGGTGGCGTTAACCACACTGTTAGGCGTGTTTGCGCTTAACAAGTTAGAAGGTATGCGTGAGAGTACCCGGCAAATAAGTGACGATTGGTTGCCCGGCGTCATGATCTTGAGTCACGGCGCGCAAAACGTTCAGCGTATCCGTGCCTTGACCCTGCGCATCATGATCAGCCGTGACCCGATGAGCCTTGAGCAGAACTACCGCAAGATCGACGCGCTCAAGGCCGAAACTCGCGAGGCGATGGAGCAGTACGAAAAAACCATCCTCGTCGATGAAGACCGGGCGATGTTTCAGCGCTTCCAGGCCGCCGAAGCGGCCTATATGTCACTTCAGACGAAAGTGATCGATTTATCGCGTAAAGATAAACTCGACGAAGCCAGGGACATTATCAACGGTGAGATGAATCCGCGTGCCGATGCGCTGAGCAAGGCACTCGCCGACTTGATTGAACTAAACAACCGTGGCGCCAATGGCGCTGCCGCCAACAGCGTTGAAGTGTTCCAAAGTGCGCGTAGTGGTGTTATCGGGGCGTTAGTGATTGTCGCCCTGGCCTCCTGCGTTGTGGCAATCGGCTTGATCCGCAGTATCGTCCTGCCGCTGCGTCAATCGGTGCAGGTGGCCGAAACAGTGGCAACCGGCAATCTCACCACACGCATTGTGGTGACTGGCAACGATGAGCCCGCGCGATTGATGGGCGCATTGGCCACCATGCAGAGCAACCTGCGCGACACCATCATGTCTATCGCCGAATCGTCCAATCAGCTGGCGTCGGCAGCCGAAGAGTTGAGTGCCGTTACCGAAGATGCCTGTCGCGGATTGCATCAACAAAATGGCGAGATCGAGCAGGCGGCCACTGCGGTCAATGAAATGACCAGTGCTGCGGAAGATGTTGCCCGCAACGCCACTTCCACAGCCGATGCCACACGTTCCTCCGACCTGACTGCACAGCAAGGCCGGCAGCAAGTCTTGCGCACTGTCGAGGCGATTGCCGAGCTTGCCAGCGGCGTAACGGCAACCGCCGGTGAGGTGGAAAATCTGGCCGAGCGGGTACGCGACATCAGCCAGGTGGTCGATGTCATCCGCTCGGTGGCCGAGCAAACCAATCTACTGGCACTCAACGCGGCGATTGAAGCCGCCAGGGCGGGTGAAGCGGGTCGTGGTTTTGCCGTGGTTGCCGATGAAGTTCGCAGCCTGGCGCACCGCACCCAGAGCTCGACCCAGGAAATCGAGCAACTGGTCACGGCCATCGAAGGCGGCACGGTGCTGGCCGTCAATGCGATGAAAGGCAGTAACACCCGCGCGCGCGACACGCTGGAAGTGGCCCATGCAGCGGGGCAGGCCCTTGACCAGATTGCCTCCTCGTTCACCCAGATCAATGAACGCAACCTGGTAATTGCCAGCGCTGCCGAGCAGCAGGCGCAAGTTGCCCGGGAAGTGGATGGCAACCTCACCACTATCCGTGATCTGGCTGCGCAGACCGCTGCCGGTGCGACACAAACCACTGCGGCCAGCCAGGAGCTGTCGCGCCTGGCGGTGTCGCTCAACGGTCTGGTATCGAAATTTTCGGTTTAACCCACGGCGATCGCAACCTGCTGCAGGCGTCACCGTGGCCTGGGAAAACTGTACGGGCCACGGTTCCGAACAACCTGCGTGATTGACCCTCAGCCAGCGCTGATGTTGCCGCAGAACAGTGCGCGGCTGCCGTCGGCCGGGCTGCTGCGAACGAGCAGGGCGTAGTCACCCTTGGTCAGTTCGCTCAGTGCCACCGGCGCTTGGGCCCAGAGCTTGGTACGTGGCGCCATCGAGGGATAATCGACGCTGTTGGCCTGACGGGTTTGGTACGCCGGTTGTGCGCCCAGGTGCTGGCAGGAACCCGCGTAAATGGCGCTTTCCAGGCGGCTGGGAACCGCCAGGTCGTGGGGAACGCCACCGACGGTGAGCACAATGCCGGTGTGATCGCCCACCGGGCTGAGGGTGGCTCGAGCGATATGCGTTGCGTTTTGCGGGGTAGCATCGAGGGGGACATCGACAATTTCGGTTCTGCTCGCGCACGCCGAAATTGCCCCTACCGCCACTACCAACGCCAGACAAGATGCTCTGTTCATCACAGATCTCCTGATAAGAGGTGCGTTGATTGATCCCCCCTGTGAAGTCTAGTGGCCAGCTCCGGGCGCGGGATCTGGCTGATGGGTGGTCATCGATGGCGATCGGGCACAGTGCTCCGCACCTGAGCCTGGCTGCTCACTCAGCAGGTGTGTTGGCGTCGGGGATGGATTCAGCTTCCAGTTTCAAGCGGTCTGCTTTGCTGATGTATTTAGGCTTGTTTTTCGGTGCCAGTTTGGCGCTGGCCTTTTTCGCGTGCGCCTTCAGCAACTGCTTGATCTTCTTTTGACGATTCATTTTTTGCTCGGGTGGTTAATGCATCAATGATACCAGCTTAAAACCAGTCTCCCATACGCTAAGGCATGGTGACCGTTCCTTGGCAAAAAATGAGTATTGGATTTGCGGCTGCTGCGCAGCCCGTCGCCGGCTGCGTCAGCGCCCACAAGAATTGAGGCCAACCTTGAAGGGTCAGCCAGTCAGGGTCAGCCGAGAATGAAGTAGGTCTTGCGCACTTTCTCGATGATCTCCCACTCACCATGGGTGTTGGCGGCAAAGTACAGCGAGTCGCCTGCCTTGAAATGCACGGTTTCGCCGCCTTCCGGGGTGAAACTGCCTGTGCCTTCGATGATGTAGCTGAACTCGGCTTGCATCACCCCGCGGCGCAAGCGACCCGGCGAGCATTCCCAGAAGCCGCTGGAGACGTTTTGCCCGGCGATGTCATGGTGCACCGCAGTGCGCGTCATCGGCACCGGTTCGCCGACGGGCAAGCCCGCAGGCTCCGGTGCGGAGAATTGGGCTTCGTTTTCAAGACGGATCAGAACAGGGGACATGGCGTTTCCTCAGGATTTGTCTTCAAGACCAGCAGGGGCAAAACCGGCCATCAGTACGTCGAGCCGGTTTGCCTTGTTATTGCCCAGTTCCGCGCGTTCCTTACGCAGGACCGAACCTCGGACCATGGCGCCACCCAGGTAGCGCACCGGCTCCGGTGGGAAGGCTTTGCAGCGGCGGCCGACCAGCGCGCAGCTGCTCCATTGATCTTTTCTGCCCAGTGCGAGGCTGGCCAGAATGCGCCCGCCAAGGCGGCTCGGGCCGACGCCGTTGCCGCTCCAGCCAATGCCGTAATGAATGTTGTCGCAGCCGGTAATGTGGTTGAGCACAGGCAGGCTGTCGTAGGTGCGATCGATCGGGCCAGACCAAGAATGAGTGACCTCGACATCGGCGAGCATGGGGTAGGTGCGCCGCAGGTCGGCGGTGGTCAGACCGATGCCCTCGGCGTCTTCACTGAACACCTTGCCCATGCGCGAACCGTAGGACAGCGCGCCGGTACCCTTGCCAAAAGCAATCCGGCCGTCGGGGGTGGTGCGGTAGTAGTCGACCAGCAATTGGGAGTCAGTGATGGCTTCGGCACCGCTCCAGCCCATGCTCTGCAGGCGTTCGCCAAGAGGTTGGGTGACGACAATGGAGCTGCCGACCGGAACGAACAGCTTCGCCAGTTCCGGGATGGCGGCCGACCAGGCGTTGGTGGCCAGGACTACATTGCCTGCCGTGACCTGGCCTTTGGCGGTCACGATCTGCACCGGGCGCCCCGGGCGAATTTCGCTGACCGCGGTATTTTCATGAATCTCGACGCCGGCGTTGATCGCCACCTTGCGCATGCCGCGCACCAGCGCTGCCGGTTGCACGGTGGCATTGC
>Ga0247821_10000939_pt1 | contig 16187 bp, 16 predicted proteins | sample 13C_Glycerol_Day_FD_192481 | JGI IMG/M metagenome (GOLD analysis project Ga0247821, IMG submission 192481) | Soil microbial communities from agricultural site in Penn Yan, New York, United States - 13C_Glycerol_Day14 | ecosystem: Environmental > Terrestrial > Soil > Agricultural land | place... | reverse complement strand
GGCCAGTGCAGACGAATACAAGTCAGCTGGTAATCAACCGCTCCCGAAGCTGGGTAATCTCGTCACGCAACTGCGCCGCCGCCTCGAACTCCAGGTCACGGGCAAACTGCATCATCTTCTCTTCGAGCTGCTTGATGCGCTTGGTGATCTCACCCGGCGTGCGCAATTCGGCCTCGTAACGGGCGGCCTCCTCCGCAGCCTTGGCCATGCCCTTGCGCTTCTTGCTACGTGCCCCCGGCACGGTGGCGCCTTCCATGATATCGGTGATGTCCTTGACCACCCCCTTGGGCACGATGCCATTGGCCAGGTTGAACGCGACCTGCTTCTCCCGACGCCGTTCGGTCTCATCAATGGCCCGCTGCATCGACCCCGTCATCTGGTCGGCATAGAGGATGGCCCGGCCATTGAGGTTACGCGCGGCGCGACCAATGGTCTGGATCAGTGAGCGCTCCGAGCGCAGGAAGCCTTCCTTGTCGGCATCGAGAATCGCCACCAACGACACCTCGGGCATGTCCAGGCCCTCGCGCAGCAGGTTGATACCCACCAGCACGTCGAAGGTACCCAGGCGCAGGTCGCGGATGATCTCTACCCGTTCCACGGTGTCGATGTCCGAGTGCAGGTAGCGCACCCGCACATCGTGGTCGGCCAGGTAATCGGAGAGGTCCTCGGCCATGCGCTTGGTCAGCGTGGTCGCCAGCACCCGCTCGCCCTGGTCGACGCGCTTGCGAATCTCCGACAGCAGGTCATCGACCTGGGTCAGCGCCGGGCGCACTTCGACCTGCGGATCGACCAGGCCGGTGGGGCGCACCACCTGTTCGACTACCCGCCCGGCATGTTCCGCTTCATAGGGCCCCGGAGTGGCCGAGACAAAGATGGTCTGCGGGCTCACCGACTCCCATTCATCGAAGCGCATGGGACGGTTGTCCAGCGCCGAGGGCAGGCGGAAGCCGTATTCGACCAGGGTTTCCTTGCGCGAGCGGTCGCCTTTGTACATGGCGCCCACCTGCGGCACGCTGACGTGGGATTCGTCGATCACCAGCAGCGCATCCGCAGGCAGGTAATCGTACAGCGTTGGCGGCGGCGCCCCGGCCGGTCGCCCGGACAGATAGCGCGAGTAGTTCTCGATGCCGTTGCAGTAACCCAGCTCGAGGATCATCTCCAGATCGAAGCGGGTACGCTGCTCCAGGCGCTGGGCTTCTACCAGCTTGTTGGCCTTGTGCAGGTATTCCAGGCGGTCCTTGAGTTCGACCTTGATGCCTTCCACCGCGTCCAGCAGGGTCTCGCGCGGGGTGACGTAGTGACTCTTGGGGTAGAAGGTGAAGCGCGGCAGCTTGCGAAAGACCTCGCCCGTCAGCGGGTCGAACGCCGCGATGTTCTCTACCTCGTCGTCGAACAGCTCGATACGGATGGCTTCGAGGTCGGATTCCGCCGGGAAGATGTCGATCACGTCGCCGCGCACACGGAAGGTGGCGCGGGCGAAATCCATTTCGTTGCGGGTGTACTGCAGGTCAGCCAGGCGGCGCAGCAGTGCGCGCTGGTCGAGCTTGTCGCCACGGTCGACGTGCAGCACCATCTTCAGGTAGGTCTCGGGGCTGCCCAGGCCGTAGATGCACGACACCGTGGTGACGATGATCGCATCGCGCCGTTCCAGCAGCGCCTTGGTCGCCGACAGGCGCATCTGCTCGATGTGGTCGTTGATCGAAGCGTCCTTCTCGATGAAGGTGTCCGACGACGGCACGTAGGCTTCGGGCTGGTAATAGTCGTAATAGGAGACGAAATACTCCACCGCGTTGTTGGGGAAGAACGCCTTGAACTCGCCATACAACTGCGCCGCCAGCGTCTTGTTTGGCGCCAGCACCAAGGTCGGCCGCTGCACCTGCTGAATGACGTTGGCGATGCTGAAGGTCTTGCCCGAACCGGTCACCCCGAGCAGGGTCTGGTGCGACAGGCCGGCGTCGATGCCTTCGACCATCTGGCGGATGGCCTCGGGTTGATCGCCGGCCGGCTGGAAACGGGTGACGAGCTGGAACTCGGACATGACGGACCTCGCGGCGTTGCAGCAACTGTAAATTTAGCCAGTAGTCTATACCCAAATGCGCCCTGCCGGTGCCGGATTCAAGGCCAAGCCGAGAGCGCCTATTGCGATGGACCTGGCAATTCGACCAATGGTCGAAAAATATTTGCGCAAATTATCTGAAAAGCTGCGTCACAGTGTCGCCGTGACCGATCGGTATCACTATACTGACTCCCCGTTTGTGCACCGCTTCAGTGCATTCGGCTGGAGCGTGTACGTCCTATCACTCTCCATTCAGAGCCAAGGTAACAATGAGCCTGTTTTCCGCTGTAGAGCTGGCACCCCGCGACCCTATTCTGGGCCTCAACGAAGCATTCAACGCCGACCCGCGTACCGACAAGGTGAACCTGGGCGTGGGCGTCTACTGCAATGAGGAAGGCCGCATTCCGCTGCTGCGCGCCGTGATCGAAGCCGAAACCCAGCGTGCCGCCCAGCACGCCTCGCGCGGCTACCTGCCGATCGACGGTATCGCCACCTACGACCAGGCTGTACAGAAACTGATCTTCGGCGCCGAATCGCCACTGCTGGCCGCTGGCCGCGTGGTGACCGTGCAGGCCGTTGGCGGCACCGGTGCTCTGAAGATCGGCGCCGACTTCCTCAAGCGCCTGTCGCCCAATGCCGTGGTGGCCATCAGCGACCCGAGCTGGGAAAACCACCGTGCGCTGTTCGAGACTGCCGGCTTCCCGGTGCAGAACTACCGCTACTACGACGCACCGAGCAACGACGTCAACCGCGCCGGCATGCTCGAGGACCTGAACAACCTGCCGTCCGGCTCGATCGTCGTGCTGCACGCCTGCTGCCACAACCCGACTGGCGTAGACCTGGGCCTGGACGACTGGAAAAACGTCCTGGAAGTGGTCAAGGCCAAGGGCCACGTGCCGTTCCTCGACATGGCCTACCAGGGCTTTGGTGACGGCATCGCCGAAGACGCCTTCGCCGTGCGCCTGTTCGCCGAATCCGGCCTGGAGTTCTTCGTTTCCAGCTCGTTCTCCAAGTCGTTCTCGCTGTACGGCGAGCGCGTCGGTGCGCTGTCGATCGTCACCGCCTCCAAGGACGAAAGCACCCGCGTGCTGTCCCAGGTCAAGCGCGTGATCCGCACCACCTACTCCAACCCGCCGACCCACGGCGCGACCATCGTCGCCACCGTGCTCAACAGCGACGAACTGCGCCAGATGTGGGAAGCGGAGCTGGCCGAGATGCGCGTGCGCATCCACGGTATGCGCAAGCAGATGGTCGAGCTGCTGGCCGAATACGGCGCCAAGCGCGACTTCAGCTTCGTCGGCCGTCAGGCGGGCATGTTCTCCTACTCGGGCCTGACCGTCGACCAGGTGGCTCGCCTGAAGAACGAGTTCGGCATCTACGCGCTGGACACCGGCCGCATCGCCGTTGCCGCGCTGAACCAGAGCAACATCCACGTGGTCACCAAGGCCATCGTTGAAGTGCTGTAACTGCTTGATTTAGCTGACTGAATTGCCAGAGGTGGGTTGACTTGCCTCTGGCAATCAGTAAGATAGAAGCAGATTCCGCGATAGCTCAGTCGGTAGAGCAAATGACTGTTAATCATTGGGTCCCTGGTTCGAGTCCAGGTCGCGGAGCCAAATACTGAAAAACCTCCAGTTGCGTGAGCACTGGAGGTTTTTTGCTTTTGGCGTTCTTGTGTTCCCCATGCCCTGCTCTATCGTTTACAAGCGCATCGCGCGCTCATCGACAGGGAGTCATCATGGACACCATCCAGAATGCCCAGCAGGCCGTGGACCTGGTCGCCAACCAGGCCATCCTGGCCAGCCAGCAAAGCACCTTCGCGGTCGGCGGCTGCATCGTCGACAATCAGACCGGCAACGTACTGGCCGCCCTGCACAACAACGTGCTGATGCCGTTCCCCGGCAGCACCGTGCAACCGCCCTTCCTGCCCCATGACCCGACCGCCCATGGCGAGCGACAACTGGTCGATTGGTACTTTGCCAACCGGCAGTCACTCAACCTGCCACCTCCTCAGCAGCTGACCGTCGTGACTACCCTGGACCCCTGTGCAATGTGTGCAGGCTCGTTGCTGACCGCAGGTTTCAACGTGGCGGTCAGCGCCATCGATACCTATGCCGGGATCAACTACAACAGCCAGTTCGATTTCCCGACGCTGCCGCCCGCCGTGCGCCAGCAGGCTCGGAATACGTGGGGCTACTACGCCGTCGATGCACCCATCGACCGCGCCTACCAAGGCTCGCAGGGGCCGATTTATGCCGGCCAATCGATAGACGCGGCAGCCTTCACCCTCACCGGTAGCGTATTCGATGCCAGCGTCAACACGGTGCGTGCGGCGAGCAACAACAGCGGCCTTGCGCCTTCCGAACTGAAGGATCCGAGCACCTTGCCTGCCAATAGCAAAGTGCGCCAGGCGCTCAACGCGTTGAGCCCTTGGGCGCTGCAGGTCAAGAGCACGAACCCGCGCATGCCAGGCCAGGAGCTGGCAAAGCCGCTCATTCAAACCGCCCAGCAGGCCGACACGCCAAATGCCGTGGCCTTGCTCGACCCGTTCGGTAACCTGCTGGCCTGCCTGGGCGGGGTGGAAAACCAGTCGCCCATCCGTACCGCGTTCATGGAGACCACGCGCAACTACGCGATCATGCGCTGGACCCTGATGAACGACGCAGACCCAGTGGTTCGCCAGCAGGCCAATGATTACTTGACCCACCCCAAGTACGGCACCTTTGTTTTCCTCTACATCCCCGACCCGAGCACCAGCCAGGCGGTGATGACCTTGGGCGCGTACGGCTCGACCATGGAGGGCGCCGTACCGCAGTCGTTCCCCTCCAACCTGCAATATGTCCTGCTGCCAGACGGCACCACGGCGCAGGCGGTCGCGCAACTGGCGCTGAGCCTGCCGCCCTTCTACACCCAGAGCGTGCAAGTCGCACCCAGCCAGGTACTGGACCCCGAACTGGTCAACGCCGTGCAAGCCTTGCTCTAGTCACGACCACCCCGCCGTTCGCGGCGGGGTGCTTCATTGCGCCAGGGGCAAAGTCACTGGCTTGCCTTCATCCACCAGGCTCCAGACCAGCAACTTGGCAGGCTTGGTCTTGCTGGCGTTGCGCGACACGCTGTGCACGGTACCCGGCGCTTCGTACCAGTAATCACCCGCCTTGTAGGTCTTTTCCGGCTCATCGTTGAGCTTTGATACCACTGCCCCTTCCAGCACATAGGCCATCACCGCACCGGGATGCTGGTGCGCGGGCGATGCCTGGCCGGGCGCATAGCTGACGGTAAGCATCACCGCTTGCTTGCCGGGGGCATTCGAAGGCTGTTTTTCCTGCAGGACCTTGACCTGGTCAGGCACGTCACCGTGCGCCCAGGCATTGGATTGACCAGCGAGCAAGCCGATGCTGAAGAGCATGGCAAAAGGAAGATACGAGGGTTTCATGGGGCTTCTCCTGATTGGCAACTGCCTGCAGGTTAGGCCCGGGGCCACGAGAGGCAAACGGCCAATTCGAGGAAAAAACAGGGGGCCGCTTCACAGCCCCCAGGGTTTCAGCAATTACGCCCGATGGGATAAAACTCGCCATGGCTCCATACACCCAGCCATTCCTCGCCATCAATGACACGCGGGACCGCCAGCTCGACCAGCTGGTAGAACACATTGCGATGGATCAATGCTTCGAGATTAGTGCGCATCAGCACATACGGTGACGGCTCCTGGGTGACGGGATCGATCTCCACCCGCAAAGGATTAGCCGGGCCCGCCTCGACCTGATCCTCGACATTACTGGTAAAGCTCAGCACCTGTTGCTCACCACTGCCCTGCACGTCCAGGGTCACGGCAACGAAAGGTGCATCGTCGACACGGATGCCCACCTTCTCGACCGGCGTGATCAGGAAGTAGTCGTCCCCATCACGACGGATGATCGTGGAGAACAAGCGCACCATCGGCTTGCGACCGATCGGTGTGCCCAGGTAGTACCAGGTACCGTCACGGGCAATGCGCATGTCGATGTCGCCGCAAAAATCCGGATTCCACAGATGCACCGGCGGCAGGCCCTTGTGCTTGGGTATCTGTGCCAGTAGATCATTGGCCTTGCCGGAATCCGTCATCGCGCTCGCCTCACTCACTCATCCCCAGAAGGCTACGAGCGTACTCGCGCATGGGTGCGCCAAGCAAATCCTGGGGCGAATTGTCGTGGAACGTCAACAATCCGCCACGGCTCTTGATCCGTGCGGTATCGATCAGGTAACGGGTACTGGTTTCGATCAGCATCATCTGTACGACCCCTGTATCCCAGCCCAAGCGATCGACCGCCTGTTCGTCATACCATTCATCGCCGTTGCCAATACGGTCGTCGGTGCGAGCGAAACGGGTATACAGCACGTAGTCGGCACCGACCGCACGCGCCTCGGCAATCGCCTGCTCCAGGCCCAATGGGCCCTGGGCGCGACGCACCAGCGGGAAGTACTCGACGAAACTCTTGAACGCCTCTTCGGCCACTACATTCTGCTGCGGCAGCGGGCCTTTGCCCGGTGGCACGAACGCGCCCTGGCCAATGAAGATGAACGAGTCGGGCTGCAGGCGAATCGAGAGGGAGCGGCGAGTATCGCTGTGGTCCAGCAGGCCGGCATCGCTCATGTGATAACGGACGCCTTCGCCCATATCGCTGACATTCATGCAGCCACCCAGCGCCAACAGCGCCAGGGGCAAGACCAGGCTACGCATCTTTCCTCCAATGGCCGGCGACGAAAAACCGGCGAATAGCTGGCGGATGCAGCTTTTGCGCCAGATCAGCCGCCGATCACCTTCATCACTGTCACACCCCCGGAAAACGCCAGCTCCTGCTTATCGGCCAAGGCCTTGACCAGCAAGCGCTGCAACGCAGGCAGTGCCTCGTGACGTGGCTTTTCCAGCAGGTCGCCGACAAAGTGACGATTGCTCGACGACAGGCAGCCATGCAGCCAACCGGTGGACGATAGCCGCAAGCGCGAACAGGTGCGGCAGAACGGCACGCTTTCGTTGGCAATTACACCGAAATGGCCCTTGCCGGGGATCTGGTAGCGCAGCGCGGTGGCATCCAGGGGGGCCTGGGCCTGCCGGTAATCGTGCGCCTGGCCGATCAGGGCGAGCAAATGGTCAAGCCCCACGAATTGCTGCAGGAACGCATTGTGATCGCGGGCCAGGTGGCCCATGCGCATCAGCTCGATGAAGCGCAGCTCAAAACCGCGCTCAAGGCAGTAATCGAGCATTGGCAGCACCTGGTCCAGGTTCTGCCCCCGCATCGGCACCATGTTCACCTTGATCTGCATGCCCATGTCCCGGGCCTGTTGCATGCCGGCGAGCACGCTGGCCAGATCGCCGCCGCGGGCGATACGGCGGAAGGCCTGGGGGTCGAGGGTATCGAGTGAAACGTTCAGGCGGCGAATGCCGGCCGCAAGCAGTTGCGGCAGCTTGCGCGAGAGCAGCTGGCCATTGGTGGTCAGGGTGATGTCTTCAAGGTCGAGCCTGGCGACGCCGGCAAGAAATGCATCCAGCCTCGGGCTTACCAGAGGCTCGCCGCCGGTAATGCGCAGGCGCTCGATACCGGCGGTTTCGATCAGGTAGGCCACACCGCGGGTCAACGCCTCGGCCGTCAGTTCATCCTGGGCCGCCACCAGGCGCTTGCCGTCAGGCACGCAATAGCTGCAGGCATAGTTGCAAGCAGCCGTCAGGCTGACGCGCAGGTTGCGAAAACGTCTGCCTTGGCGATCGACGATCATGAATGACTCCGGCATGGATGAAACGGGGCCGGCAAAACCTGACTCAAAATTCAGGTTTTTGCAAGCCCCTGCTCGATGCCGGCCTCAATTCGAGGCAATGAAAGCCTTCAGTTGGTCGCTTCCGGGTCGCGCTTGCGCTTGTTGCCCATGCGCACGCCGATGTCCATGAGGAACTGGAAGAATCCTTCCTGGTCCTCCAGCACATTGCTCCAGAACGGCGAGTGGTACAGCGCCACGGCGCCGTGAACCAGTGCCCAGGCGGCGCAGTAGTGGAAGTACGGCGGCACGTCTTCGAGCTTGCCTTCGCTGATGCGGCCCTTGATCAGCTGGGTCAGGCGGTCGAAGTTGGAGGCGCGAATGCTGTGCAACTCCTCGACCATCTCGGGTACCTGATTGCCCTTGACCACCTTTTCCTCCAGGCGGTCGAACAACCGATACCGTTGCGGATCGCGCATGCGGAACTCGAAGTAGGCGCGCGACAGCGCCTCCTTGTCGCGGTCGACATCGGCCGAATGCAACAGCGCGTTCAAATCACGCTCGTAGTCGAGCATCAGGCGCAGGTAAATCTCCGCCTTGGATTTGAAATGCTTGTAGATCGTGCCTTTGCCGATACCCACGGCATCAGCGATCATCTCGACGGTGACGCTATCTTCACCCTGTTCGAGAAACAGCTTGAGTGCAGTGTCGAGGATTTCCTGTTCGCGACGGCGAAACTCACGGACCTTACGAGGTTCTTTCTGCATAGGAAGGACTGGATGACAATCGAAGCGGTTTATTATGCCTAACTTGCAGCAAATTGCACGGATCTTCCAACCATGTCTATGTTTCACGATGAGTTCGAACAGGCCCCGGGACTGCGCTACCTGAACCATGCGGCCATCGCGCCCTGGCCACGTCGGGCCAGTGAAGCAGTGGCACGCTTCGCGCGTGACAACGTCAACCTGGGCGCCAGCGAGTACCCGGCATGGCTGGCCACCGAGCGGCGCCTGCGCGAACGCCTGGCCCGCCTGATCAACGCCCCATCGCGTGGTGACATTGCCCTGGTCAAGAACACCTCGGAAGCCCTTTCGCTGGTTGCTTTCGGCCTCGACTGGCAGGCGGGCGACCAGGTCGTGATCAGCGACGAGGAGTTTCCCTCCAACAGGGTCGTTTGGGAGGCGTTGGCCGATCGCGGCGTGGAGGTGATTCAGGCAAGCCTTGCCGGGGCCGACCCGGAGTCTTCGCTGCTGGACGCCTGCAGCCCGCGCACGCGCTTGCTGGCGGTCAGCGCCGTGCAGTTCGGCAGTGGCCTGCGCCTGGACCTGGCGCGACTGGGCCAGGGCTGCCAGGCGCGCGATGTGCTGTTCTGTGTCGATGCCATCCAGCATATCGGCGCCCTGCCCTTCGACGTGCAGCACTATCAATGCGATTTCGCCATGGCCGATGGCCACAAGTGGATGCTGGGCCCGGAAGGCCTGGGCGTGTTCTATTGCCGCGCGGCATTACGTCCGCGCCTCAGGCTCAACGCCTATGGCTGGCATATGCTCGAACACTTGGGTGACTTCGAGCGCCGACAGTGGCAGCCGGCGCGCAGCGCGCGACGCTTCGAGTGTGGCAGCCCCAACATGCTGGGCGCCTGCGCACTGGAGGCAAGCCTGTCGTTGCTGGAAGAAATCGGCATGGATGAGGTGGCGCGGCAACTGCAACAACGGATCGACCAGTTGCACCAGGGGCTGGCCAGCATTCCCGGGGTGCACCTGCACAGCCCGGCGGCCCTGCAAAGACGGGGCGGCATCGTGACTTTCAGTATTCAGGGACGCGCCAGTGCCGATGTTTATCGAGCGCTGTCGGCTGAGCGGACGATCTGCGCCCTACGCGGCCCCGGCGTGCGCTTTTCGCCGCATTTCTACACCAAAGAACAACTGATCGACGAAGCTATCCAGCAAGTGCGGCGCCTGGCCATACGCTGAAGAAGGAATGGAAGGCAGACGTATTCCAAATCTGTTTAAAAAACGATCAGCAGGCACTGGCACTGCGCCAAACCTGACCAATACTTGAAGTGTTGGCGCGGCGCATCCCCCCCAAGTGGCGCGCCAATAAAGGTGCTCAGGGACCGCGTACCTTTGTTTTACTCCTAATGGTCTTAACCCGGATTCCCCCCCCAGAACCCGGGTTTTTTTTGTCCGGGTGCCAGACGTGGAATCTTTGTCGCCTGGACGATCGAGCGCCGCGCGGGCGGCGCTCGATATCAACAACACCGCCCAACCAAAACCCTACACTCGGGCCAGCGGGAACAACCGCTTGAAGTTGGCGGTGGTCTGGCTGGCCAGCTGCTCGTAGCTGACGCCACGCAAGGAGGCCACGTACTCGGCCACCTCGCGCACGTACTGCGGCAGGTTTGGCTTGCCACGGTGCGGAATGGGCGCCAGGTAGGGAGAATCGGTTTCCACCAGCAAGCGATCGAACGGCACCTGCCGGGCAACCTCGCGCAAGGCCTCGGCGTTACGGAAGGTCACGATGCCCGACAACGAAATGTAGTAGCCCAGGTCCAGGGCTGCCTTGGCCATGTCCCAGTCCTCGGTGAAGCAGTGCAATACACCGGCCTGGGGCAAGTTCGCCTCGCGCAGCAGCGCCAAGGTATCGGCCCTGGCCCCACGAGTATGCACGATCACCGGCTTGCCGGTCTGGCGCGAGGCCTCCAGGTGCAGGCGGAACGAGGCCTGCTGCAATTCGGCAGCTTCAGGCTCGTAGTGGTAGTCCAGCCCGGTTTCGCCGATGGCAACCACATGCGGATGCGCCAGCTCGCCCATCAGCCACTCCAGGGCCGGAGTTTCGCCCGGGGCGAGGTCCAGCGGATGTACCCCTACCGAGCAATCGACATCGGCGTACTGCTCGCTGAGGGCCTTGACCGCCCCGGCATTCTCGGCGCTCACGCCAATGCACAGAAAATGACCGACACCCCGCTCACGCGCTGCCTGCAGGGCGGCATCGAGGGAGCCCTGGTGGGCGCTCAGGTCAAGACGGTCGAGGTGGCAATGGGAATCTACGAGCATGGGATACGACACACATGAAGAAATGAGAGATCAGCGAGCACCGGGCAGTTGCAGCCAATGGGCCAGCAACGCTTCCAGCAGCAGCACGCGGTTGAGGTTGGCCTTGCCCAGCACCTTCTGGCGCTGTTCGAGGATCCATGCCTGAACCTCGAGCACCTTGGCCTGCCGGCTCTTTTGCGCCAGGTATTGCACCACCTTGCGCATATCGGCCAAGCCTAGCCCCGCTTCGTCCTGGCTCAATTGATAGCGCAGGATCAGGTGCGACCAGTCGAAGAACCAGTCGAACAGCAACAACAATGGCACATTGCTCCAGGCATCGGCCAGCTGGCTGGGCGATTGCTGTTGCTTGAGCAGCTTTTTCACACCCTCGGTGACCAGCGCACGCTGCTCGCGCACACCCTGTGCCTGCAGGCTCACGGCCATCAACGGCGAGCCGGCAGCCAGGGTCAGCAGTTCATCGCGCTCCACCTCGTCGCTGTCTGGCAGCGCCGTCGTCAGCCAGGCCTGGCTCTGGGCCAGGCTGGGCTGCGGGCAGGTGACCTGCTGGCATCGGCTCTTGATGGTGGGCAGCAAGCGGCTGGGTTGATGGCTGACGAGCAGCAGCACGGTATCCCCGGAGGGCTCTTCCAGGCTTTTGAGCAAGGCGTTGGAAGCATTGATGTTCATCGCCTCGACCGGCTCGATCAGCACCACCTTGCGCCCGCCCAACTGAGCGGTCTGGACGATGAAGGACACCAGCTCGCGCACCTGGTCGACCTTGATCGGCTTGTCGGCCTCTTCCGGCTCCAGCACGAAGTTGTCTGGATGGCTACCGGCCTTGAGCAACAGGCAGGCCTTGCACTGACCACAGGCATCCAGCCCCTGCGGGTGCTGGCACAGCAGGCGGGCCATCAGGCGCTCGGCCAAGGCGCGCTTGCCGATCCCCTGGGGGCCGTGCAACAGGTAGGCGTGGGCATGCTGGGCACGCCCGGCCAACTGCTGCCACAGCGCCTGCTGCCAGGGGTAGGCTTCAGCCACGGCAGCGCTCCACGATAGCGGGCAACAGCGCGTCGATGGCGCGCTGCACCACATCCAGCGGCTGCGCGGCATCCAGCAGGTTGTAGCGCTGCGGTTCGCCCTGGGCGCGCTGCAGATAGGCCTGGCGCACAGCTTCGAAGAAGGCCTGACCTTCCTGCTCGAAACGGTCCAGACGACCGCGGGCGGCGGCACGGGCCAAGCCGACTTCAACAGGCAGATCGAAAACCAGTGTCAGGTCCGGGCGCAGATCGCCCTGGACGAACTGCTCCAGGGCGGCGATGCGCGCCACCGACAGACCACGACCGCCCCCTTGGTAGGCGTAGGTTGCGTCCGTGAAGCGGTCGCACAGCACCACCGAGCCCTTGGCCAGCGCCGGGCGGATCACCTGGGCCAGGTGTTGGGCACGTGCAGCGAATACCAGCAGCAGCTCGGTGTCGGCAGCCATCACTTCATCGCTGGGTGCCAGCAAGAGCTCACGAACCTTCTCGGCCAGCGGGGTACCGCCGGGTTCGCGGGTCAACACCACATCCAGACCGTGTTCACGCAGTCGCGCGGCCAGGTAGTCGCGATTGGTGCTCTTGCCCGCGCCTTCGGGGCCTTCCAGGGTAATAAACAAGCCGCTCACAGGCAGTCCTTAATGTTGTTCGTCAGGTGCCGGCGCATCGGCCGGGGCAGGTTCGCTGGCGGTCTCAGGCTCGCTGACCGGGGCCGACTCCTGCGGCGATGGCTCGTCCGGCTCGTCCGGCTCGGGCTGTGCCTCTGGAGCAGCCTGCGGCCCGGGGCTTGAGCGGTAATCTGCGCGCCGCTTGAGCTGGAACTCGCGCACTGCCGAGTTGTGATCGTCCAGGTCGTCGGAGAACACATGGCTGCCATCGCCACGGGCGACGAAGTACAGGCTGGTGCCATCGGACGGGTTGAGCGCGGCGTGGATCGCCTCGCGCCCGACCATGGCAATCGGTGTCGGCGGCAACCCGGTCATGGTGTAGGTGTTGTAGGGCGTCGGCTCGCGCAGGTCGGCGCGGGTAATCCTGCCGTTATAGCGCTCCCCCATGCCGTAGATCACCGTCGGGTCGGTCTGCAGCATCATCCCCAGGCGCAGGCGCCGGACGAACACGCCAGCGATCTGCCCACGCTCCTGGGGAATCCCGGTTTCCTTTTCCACCAGCGAGGCCATGATCAACGCCTGGTAAGGGTCACGGTAAGGCAAGTCGGTGGTGCGCTCGGCCCATTCCTTGGCCAGCACGTCATCCAGGCGCATGTAGGCCTGCTGCAGCAGCTCCGCGTCGCTCATGCCGCGAACGAAGCGGTAGGTATCCGGGAAGAAGCGCCCCTCGGGGAACACACCGGTATGGCCAAGCTGGTCCATCACCTCGGAGTCGGACAGGCCATCGAGGGTGTGCTTGAGCTTCTCATGCTTGGCGATTGCCGAACGAACCTGGCGGAAGGTCCAACCTTCGACCAGGGTCAGGTTGTACTGCACCACGTCAGCACGGCGCCAGGCGTCGAACAGATCTTCGACGGTCATGCCTGGGGTGAGGCGGTACTCGCCGGTTTTCAGCGGGGTGCCTGCCATATTGAAGCGCCAGTACAGGCGCAGCCAAACGGCGTCATCGAGCAGCCCCTCGCGCTCCATGCTGTAGAACATGCGATTGGGGTTGGTGCCATTGGGCACGTCGAGCAGGCGCTCCTGCGTCACGTGCAAGGGCTGCTCCAGGACCGAGTTGATCTTCCATGCCGACCAGCCCAATGCCAAGCCGGCGAGGATCAAACCCATTTCCAGCAGCAGCAGGAATTTGCGTCTCACGAATTCAGGTATCCAGTAACGTACGGGCAACGGCCTGCAGTTTAAGGGTGAGCGGGCCCGGCGACCAGTTCAGCGCGGCAATTGCACGCACCGGCCAAACTCCGTAGACACTGTTGCAGACGAACACTTCATCGGCCTGCTCCAGCGCGTCGAACGGCAGGTCGCCTACCTGCACCGGTATCGCCAGTGCCTGCGCCTGTTCCAGCAACGCGCCGCGCATCACACCCGCGACCCCACAGCGGCTGAGGTCGGCGGTAAGCAACACGCCGTCGCGTACCAGAAACAGGTTGCTGTACACACCTTCGATCACCCTGCCCTGCCCGTCACGCATCAGGCCTTCGGCATGTTCGCTGTCCTGCCATTCGGCACGGGCCAGCACCTGCTCCAGGCGGTTGAGGTGTTTGAGGCCGGCCAGCAACGGTTGTTCCCCTAGCCGGGTCTGGCAGGGAAACAAGCGCACGCCGAGCTCGGCATGTTCGACAGGATAGCTGGGCAGCGGGCTGCCTTGCAGAATTCGCCGCGGTGCGACACCCGCCGCCGGTGCATAGCCACGCTGGCTGTCACCACGGGTGAGGATGAGTTTGGCTACACCGTCACCCAACTGGCAGGCATAGCGCTGGATTTCATCACGCAACAGCGCCAGGTCGGCGTCGAGCCCCAGGCGCTGACAACCCAGCGCCAGGCGGGCCAGGTGGCCGTCCAGCAAGCTGGGCCGGCCCGCGCGCACGGCGATGGTCTCGAACAGGCCATCGCCGTAGGCCAGGCCACGGTTCTGCAAGTTGACCGTGGTCGCAGGCAGGCCGTCGACCCAGCTGTGCATCAACCGGCGAACCGGCGGAACACCAGCGAGCCGTTGGTGCCACCAAAGCCGAACGAGTTGGACAGCACCACGTCGATCGCCATGCTGCGCGCCACGTGTGGCACGAAGTCGAGATCGCAGCCTTCGTCCGGCTCATCCAGGTTGATGGTCGGCGGTGCCATCTGGCTGTTGATTGCCAGCACACTGAAGATCGCCTCGACAGCACCCGCAGCACCCAGCAGGTGACCGGTCATCGACTTGGTCGAGCTGACGGCCACCTTGTAGGCGTGGTCGCCGAATACCCGCTTGATGGCCGCCACTTCGGCTACGTCGCCGGCGGGCGTCGAGGTGCCGTGGGCGTTGATGTAGCTGACGGCTTCCGGCTGGATGCCGGCGTCGCGCAAGGCATTGGCCATGCAGCGGGCCGCACCTTCACCGCTGTCAGGCGGCGAGGTCATGTGGTAAGCGTCGCCGCTCATGCCGAAACCTACCAGTTCGGCATAGATGGTCGCACCACGCGCCTGGGCGTGCTCCAGCTCTTCGAGCACCAGGGCGCCGGCACCGTCGGAAAGCACGAAGCCGTCACGACCCTTGTCCCACGGGCGGCTGGCCCGGGTCGGCTCGTCGTTGCGGGTCGACAGCGCGCGCGAGGCACCGAAGCCGCCCATGCCCAGGCCACAGGCTGCCATTTCGGCGCCACCGGCGATCATCACGTCGGCTTCACCGTAGGCGATGTTGCGCGCGGCCATGCCGATGCAGTGGGTGCCGGTGGTGCACGCCGTGGCGATGGCGTAGTTCGGCCCCTGCAGACCCAGGTGGATCGACAGGAAACCGGAGATCATGTTGATGATCGAACCCGGCACGAAGAACGGCGAAATGCGGCGCGGCCCCTGCTCGTGCAGGGTACGGCTGGTTTCTTCGATGTTGGTCAGGCCGCCGATGCCCGAGCCCATGGCCACGCCGATGCGCTCGCGGTTGGCATCGGTGACTTCCAGGCCGGCATTGCGAACTGCCTGGAAACCAGCCGCCAGGCCGTATTGAATGAACAGGTCAAGCTTGCGAGCTTCCTTGGCCGACAGGTACTGCTCGACTTCGAAGCCCTTCACCGAGCCGCCAAAACGGGTGGAGTAGGCAGACAGATCCGTATGTTCGATCGGACCAATGCCACTGCGGCCAGCCAGAATGCCCTGCCAGGTGCTCGGTACATCGGTACCCAGTGGCGACAGCATACCCATACCGGTGACCACGACGCGTCTACGCGACACAGTACTCTCCTTTTCTAATAACTAGAGTCTCTTGCCATTGCATTCAGGCAATGGAATGAAATGGCAACAGGCTCTCGGTGCGAGCGGATCGACGCCAGCGTTTCGCAAAGAAAAAACCGCACGCCGGCAAAGGCAGTGCGGTTTTTCTCGTCAAGAAGCGACGACTACAGCGTCTTAGGCCTTGTGGCTGTTGACGTAGTCGATGGCAGCTTGAACGGTAGTGATCTTCTCGGCTTCTTCGTCAGGGATTTCGGTCTCGAATTCCTCTTCCAGAGCCATCACCAGCTCAACGGTGTCAAGCGAATCGGCACCCAGGTCATCGACGAAGGACTTCTCGTTGGTCACTTCCTCTTCCTTGACGCCCAGTTGCTCGGCGACGATTTTCTTGACGCGTTCTTCGATGGTGCTCATACCTAGTTTTCACTCCTAATGGACATATGTCAGGCAGCTGGCCGGTGACCAA
>Ga0247821_10000937_pt1 | contig 16215 bp, 15 predicted proteins | sample 13C_Glycerol_Day_FD_192481 | JGI IMG/M metagenome (GOLD analysis project Ga0247821, IMG submission 192481) | Soil microbial communities from agricultural site in Penn Yan, New York, United States - 13C_Glycerol_Day14 | ecosystem: Environmental > Terrestrial > Soil > Agricultural land | place... | reverse complement strand
ACCACGGTCCGGCCGGCCCGGCCGGCCGGACCGTGGTGATCAACGGGCTCGCCGAGGCGATGTTCGCGAAGACGAAGCACCCCGACGAGGCCGGCAAGCTGGTCGCCTTCCTCGGCTCCGAGAAGGCCCAGCGGCTGATGGGCGACGCCGGCTACATCATCCCGGCCCTCAACGACGCCGGCGCCGGGTACCAGGCGTTCTGGAAGAAGAAGAACATCGACGTCCAGCCCTTCCTCGAATCGGCCGCCGGCAGCACCGTCAACCTCCCGATCGCCGAAGGCTGGACCGCGAAGTCCCCCGAGATCAACAAGACCGTCAACGACCTGTACCTGAACAAGGTCGGCGTCGCCGACATCGCCGCCGCCATGGACAAGATCGGAAACGACAAGTGAAAGAACTGACGGATTCGTCCGGTGACGTGCTGGATGCCGGCGTACTGCGGGGACGGCTGGCGAGCGACGGATACCTGTTCTTCAGAGGGCTGTTGCCTGCCGATGTCGTGGGGGATGTGCACGAGCAGCTCGCGCGGATTCTGTACGACAGCGACTGGCTGGTGGGGGATGCCGATCCGTTGGAGTTGGTGGCGTCGGGGCGGGCTGTCGAGGAAGGATCGGCGGGGTTCTTCGGGGCCTATACGGCGATCCAGAGCACGGAGGCGTTTCACCGGTTGGCTGTGCGGTCGGAGCTGTTGTCGTTGACCGCGCGGTTGCTGGGTGAAGAGACGTTCGCGCATCCGGCGCACATCTGCCGGATCGCTCCCCCGTCGCCGGGTGCGAATCCGACGCCGATCCATCAGGACTACCGGTTCATCCAGGGGTGTGTGGACACGCTCACCACCTGGCTGCCGTTGAGTGCGGCGCCGCCGGAGATCGGCGGGTTGCGGGTGCTGGCCGGGTCGCCGCGGCTCGGCGTGCTGCCGGTGAAGGCGTCGGACGGGCCGGGGATGATGCGCGCCGAGGCCGACGAGAACCATCCGGAGTGGCGGACGACGTCGTACCGGCCGGGTGACGTGCTGCTGTTCGGCAGCCTGACCGTGCACGGCGCGATGCCGAACCGGACGAAACGGCTGCGGCTGTCGGCGGACTTCCGGTACCAGGCGGCAAGCGCACCGATGGCCGTCGACCTGCTCGGCACCGGGAAGCCGCACTATCACCCGGACGTGCCGGACTTCCCCACCCTCACCCGCGGCTGGACCTCGACAGACTGCATCGAGGTCCCCGCCGGGGTGCACTTCGTAGACCGCTGGGACCCACGCGTCGACGAGGTACCGACACCGCGGTCCCGGTTCGCGTACGCCTGAGCGCCGGACCTGCACCACTCATCAACCGGCCACGGCCGACCGAGCGCCCGCGTGAACTGCCCGGTCGATCCGCCGCCGGCGGAGGTTGATGAGTGCTGGAGGTCCGCCTACAGAGCGAGGACGATCTTGCCGCGGGCGTGGCCGGACTCGCTCAGCTCCTGAGCCTTGGCTGCGTCCGCGAGGTCGAAGGTCTCGGCGACCCGGATCGTCAGCGTGCCGTCGGCGACCGCCTGCAGCTGGGCACCGAGGGTGGCCCGGACCTCGGCGGGCGTCGCCGTCCCAGCCATGGAAGCGGTGACGCCGAGCTCGGCCGCTGCGAAGTCGGCGATCGTGACGATCCGGCCGGTGCCGCCGCGCAGCTCGATCGACTCCTGCAGACCGCCCTGGCCCGCGGTGTCGAACACTGCGTCCACACCGTCCGGAGCCGCCGCGCGCACCCGCTCGAGCAGACCTTCGCCGTACTCGACCGGCACCGCGCCGAGCGACCGCAGGTAGTCGTGGTTCGCGGTCGACGCCGTACCGACGACTGTCAGACCCGCAGCCTTCGCGAGCTGTACGGCGACCGAGCCGACCGCACCCGCGGCGCCGTGAATCAGGATCGTCTCGCCGGACTTCACGCCGAGCAGGTCAAGCACGCGCTGTGCGGTCTCACCGGCCACGGGTACGCCGGCAGCCTGCTCCCAGCTCACCCCCGCGGGCTTGCGCGCCACGTTCCCCGCGATCGCGTACTCGGCGTACGCACCGCCGTCCGACCAGCCGACGACCTCGTCGCCGACCGCGAACTCGGCGCCCTCACCGACCTGGTCGACCACACCGGCCACCTCGAGCCCCGGCACGGCCGGGAGCACCGGGTCGATGAAACCCTTCGTCCAGCCGCGGCGCACCTTGAAGTCGATCGGGTTCACGCCGGCCGCGCGGACCTTGATCCGCACCTGCCCCGGCCCCGCCTGCGGCTCCGGCACCTCCTGGACCCCGAGTACCTCCGGCCCGCCGAACTCCTCGAACACCACCGCTCGCATCGCACTGCCTCCACAATTTGGTTGTCGCTTTAATAAAATGCTCGCGGATCCGCGGACATTCCCGACTGGCCGATCGGACAGTTCTTCCCCGTCCGAAAGACGGGCCCGGGTGGACGCGTCAACCGACGTACGCTGAGGGGCATGGGAGAAACGGACGTGCTTGCGCACGCGCAGGTCCCGGACGCGAAACCGCTGGCGCCGACCGCCGACGCACAGGTGCTGGCAGCGGCCGCGCAGGTCATCGACGGGCCGGCCGAGGACCTGCTCTCCCGGCTCTCGGCCGCCACCGCCGACCTGATCCCGCACCGCGCCGTCGCCCAACTGGCCTCGCAGTGCGCGTCCACCCCCGTCACCGCACACGGCGATCCCGCGCTCGCCGCGGCGATCACCGGTGCCGACCTCGCCGCGCTGCTGGGAACCGTCACTGCCGGACATCCCTGGCAGGGCATCGTGAACATCGCCGGATCCAAGCACCCCGTCCTCGCCATCGCGAGCGATCGTGCGCCACGTGGCTCGGTCGTCGTCTTCCTCCGCGCGGCCGACGAACCGATCGCCGCCGACGCGCTGCAGGCGTTGTGGGACGTCGTCACAGCGCACATGTACCGGCTGACTCTCGAACGCGAACCAGGCGCGATCGCCCAGAACCGCGCCGTCGCCGAGGCCCGCAACGATGTGGCGGCCGAGCTGGGTGAAGCTCAGGCGGCGACGCTCGCGACCCTTCTCGGCGTACTGCGGAATCAGCGGATCGACGACGCGACCGCTCGCACGATGGCGGTCGAGCTGGCGCTGAACGGGCTCGGTGAACTTCGCAACGACACCCAGCGCGACCGCGTCTGCAGCGGCGAGGAGCCGGTCGGCAAGGCCTTCGACCGGCTCGCGGACTCGCTGCGGGCGCTGCTCCGGCACGGCCCGGTCGAGCTCGAGCTGGATGCCCCCGGCAACGACCGGTTGATCCCGGGCGGGGTCGCGCATGCCGGCCGGGTGGCGGTCCGGGCGGTGGTGCTCGCGATGCTCACGCAGGACCGGCTGACCCGGATCCGCGTCGGCTGGCGCTGGAGCGGCACCGAGTTGCAGGCGACCGTGCGCGACGACGGCCCCGGCCGGATCGAGAACGTCCTCGACCTCGGGCAGCTGTCCGAGCGACTGCGTCTGCACGAGGGCGACCTGGACCTGGACGCCGTCCCCGGGTGGGGCCTGACGGCCCGGATCACCCTCCGCACGGCACAGGCGCCGCTCACCGTCACGTCCGACCCGCTGGCCGCGCTCGGCGCCCGCGAACTGGAAGTGCTCGAGCGGCTGGCCCGGGGGCAACGCAACCGCTCGATCGCCGACGACCTGCACATCAGCGAGTCGACCGTGAAGTTCCACGTCGCCAACATCCTGACCAAACTGGACGTGACCACGCGAACCCAGGCCGCCGCGCTCTACCTCGCGGTTTAGGCCAGACAGGGCCTAGACCAGGCGGGCGGCGCGGGCACGGAGGTAGCGCTGCTCGGGTGCGCTGGTGGTGAGTTTGGCGGCGGCGAGGTAGGCCTGGCGGGCCGTGTCCAGCGAACCGGACTGTTCCAGCAGGTGCGCCCGGACGGCGGCCAGCCGGTGGTGACCGGTCAGCTTCGGGTCGGTCGCGAGGCTGTCGAGCAACTCCAGGCCCGCGGCCGGTCCCCGGTGCATGGCGACAGCGACCGCGGAGTTCAGCCGGACCACCGGATCCGCGGACATCCGGACCAACACGTCGTACAACGCGACGATCTGCGCCCAGTCGGTGTCTTCGAACCGCTCGGCCTCGGCATGAACGGCGGCGATCGCGGCCTGCAGTTGGTACGGCCCGGGCCGGCGTCGCGGCAGCACGTCCTCGAGCAGGGCGACACCTTCGGAGATCAGCTCGCGGTCCCACCGGCTCCGGTCCTGTTCCGCCAACGGGATCAGGTCACCGGTGGGACCGGTGCGGGCCCGCCGGCGCGCATGGGTCAGCAGCATCAGCGCCAGCAGGCCGCCGACCTCGGGCTCGGACGGGAGCTTCTCGCGCAGCATCCGGGTCAGCCGGATCGCCTCGGCGGCGAGCTCGACCCGCTGCAACGTCGTCCCCGAGGAGGCGGTGTAGCCCTCGTTGAAGATCAGGTACAGCACCTGCATCACCACGTCGAGCCGCTGCCGGCGCTGCTCCGGCGCCGGCAGCCGGAACCGTGCGCCGGACTGGCTGATCCGCTGCTTCGCGCGGCTGATCCGCTGCCCGACGGTCGCCTCGGGTACCAGCAGTGCCCGGGCGATCTCGGCCGTCGTCAGACCCCCCACCGCCCGCAGCGTGAGAGTCAGCTGACTGGCCGGCTGGACGTCGGGATGGCAGCACAGGAAGAGGATCACCAGGGTGTCGTCCTGGTCGGCCGTCGTGATGCTGTCGTCGCCGAGCAGGCTCTCGGGCAGCCGGCGGGTCGCGTCCAGTTGCTCCCGCCGGCGCCGGGCCTGCTCGCTGCGCAGCATGTCGGTCATCCGGCGGACGGCGACGGTCGTCAGCCAGGCGGCGGGGCTGGGCGGTATGCCGTCCTGGGACCAGCCGCTCACCGCCGCCAGCAGCGCCTCCTGGACCGCGTCCTCGGCGAGATCGAACCGGCCGAACCGCCGCGTGACAGCGGCGAGGACCCGCGGCGCGAGTTCGCGCAGCAGGTCCTCGATCCGGGCCTCCGCCGGGACCTCCTCGGCCGGCCCGGTCACATCTCCTGGCCGCCCTGCTCCAGCACCGGCCGCAGCTCGACCCTGGTCTCGACCAGCGCCGAGAACCGCGCGGCCAGCTCGACGGCCCGGTCGTGCGAGTCGACCTCGATGATGCCGAAGCCGGCCAGCACCTCCTTCGCCTCGGCGTACGGACCGTCGGAGGCGACCGGACGGCCGTCGACGACCTCGATCGTCAGCGTGTGCGACGGGTCGGCCAGCCCGAAGCCGGTGACGAGTTCACCGTTGGCCGCGAGCTCGCCGTAGAACTCGCCCATCGCCTGGTAATGCGCGTCCACCTGCTCCTGCGACCAGGTCGATTCCCGGCCGCCGAGCCCGAGGGTGTCCCAGGCCGACTCGTCCCCGAACGTCATGATCATGTACTTCACTGCCGATCACCCCACGCGCGTCATGGTCGACTCGTACCCGCCGCCCGGCCACTGCCAGGCACCGGTGTTGACTGTGTGGCCGGCGTCGAACTCCCCGACGAACTTGGCCGGCGAGTCGGTACCGCCGAACCAGATCGTCAACGTGCCGCCGGCCAGTTGGTAGGTGTACTCGAGGATCTTGCCGGTGTTGGAGAAGTAGTGGGACCGGAGCATACCGGTATCGGCGTCCACGCCGATGTACTCGACACCGCGACTGGTCTCGCCGTCGCTCACCAGCTCGACCCGCTGGACGACGAACGCGCCGTCCTCGAACCATTCGTAGCTGACGGTGCCGTGGTGGCTCGGTCCCTCGACCTTCCAGGTGCCGATCAGCGGCGCGAGAGTGCGCAGGGCGTCGGCGGGTGACTGCTCGGACATGATGGTCTCCTCGAGTGTCAGCGACGGACGGAACGGCCGAGTACGACGAGCTGCTGCCGCCGCGCGTACGCCACCACCGCGGCGAGGACGCCGAACGCCAGCGGGGCGATCGGCGAACTGCCGAGGATCGCCACGTTCGTGACCACCGCGCCGATCATCAGGCCGACCAGGCCCGCCGCCGCCGGCCCTGCCAGCCGCGGGACCAACAGCCCGACCGCACCGGCGACCTCGAGAACTCCGACGAGCACGCGGAGCCAGTGCCCGGCCCCGATGTCGTCGAACATCCGCACCATCTGGTCGGAGCCGGCGAGTTTGCCGGCCCCGCCGACTCCGAACTGCACGGCCAGGGCCACCCGCACGGCCCAGACGGCCATTGTCCGCACTACGGTTCGAACCCGCGCGGCGGGCCGGACCACTCCAGGAAGTACGCGCTCACTCATCGTTCGCTCCGATCATCAGGGTCACTTTCACCCCGTTATCGGAGCCACCACCGCGGCTTCGACAGCCCGGCCGAACTTTTTCTCAGGCCTCTTCGAGGCGCGGGAACAACGGCTCGCCCTTGGTCAGGGTGGCGCCGGCCGGGAGCTGGCCCCAGGTGCCGGCGTCCTGGACACGCTGGTCCTTCAGCGCGCCGAGCTTCTCCTCCGCGCCGAGCAGCGTCCACAGCTTCGCGGACGTCTTCGGCATCGTCGGGTTGTGCAGCACGGCGACCCCGCGCAGCACCTCCGCGGCGCTGTAGAGGATCGTCGCCAGCCGGGCCCGCTGCGAGTCGTCCTTCGCGACCTTCCACGGCTCCTGCTCGGTGACGTACCCGTTCACGGCGCCGACGAGCTCGTTGATCGCCGCCAGCGCGTCCTGGAACGCGAGCGTGTCCAGAGCCTTGTCCGCGGTGGCCACGGTCTGCGCGAGCTTGTCCGCGAGCGCCTGCTCGGCCGGTCCGTGGTCGGTCGGCTCCGGCAGCGCGCCGTCGAAGTACTTGCCGACCATGGCCGCGATCCGGCTGGCCAGGTTGCCCAGGCCGTTCGCGAGCTCGGAGGTGTAGACCGCGCTCAGGTGCTCCCACGAGAACGAGCCGTCGGACCCGAACTGGATCGTGCGCAGGAAGTAGTACCGGAAGGCGTCGGAGCCGAAGTGGTCGGTGATCTCGTGCGGCGCGATCGCGGTCAGCTTGGACTTGCTCATCTTCTCGCCGCCGACGAGCAGCCAGCCGTGCGCGAAGACCTGCTTCGGTACGGCGACCTCGGCGGCCATCAGCATGGCCGGCCAGATCACCGCGTGGAACCGGAGGATGTCCTTGCCGACCAGGTGCACGTTCGCCGGCCAGAGCTCCTCGAACCGCTCCGGGTCGGTGCCGTAGCCCGCGGCCGTCACGTAGTTGAGCAGCGCGTCGATCCACACGTAGAGGACGTGGTCCTCGTCCCACGGGACCGGGATGCCCCAGTCGAACGTCGAGCGGGTGATCGACAGGTCCTGCAGCCCCTGCTTGACGAACGCGATCACCTCGTTGCGGGCGCTCGACGGCGCGACGAAGTCCGGCTGCGATTCGTACAGCTCGAGCAGCTTGTCGGCGTACGCCGAGAGCCGGAAGAAGTAGTTCGTCTCCGAGACCGTCTCCAGCTCGGTCCCGTGGATCATGCACCGCTGGGTGCCGTCGGAGTCGGTGCGGATGTCCGCCGGGAGCTTGAACTCCTCGCAGCCCACGCAGTACAGGCCCTCGTACTCGCCCTTGTAGACGTCGCCCTTGTCGTAGAGCGTCTGCCAGAACTCGCGGACCCGCTCGGTGTGCCGCTGCTCGGTGGTCCGGATGAAGTCGTCGTACGCGATGTCGACGTCCACCCAGGCCGGCTTCCAGGCCTCCTCGACGAGCTTGTCGGTCCACTCCTTCGGGGTCATGCCCTGGGCCTGCGCGCTGCGCATCACCTTTTCGCCGTGCTCGTCGGTACCCGTCAGGTACCACTTGCGCTCGCCACGCTGGGCGTGCCAGCGGCTCAGGACGTCCCCGGCCACCGTCGTGTACGCGCTGCCGATGTGCGGCGCGGCCGTGACGTAGTAGATCGGGGTGGTGACGTAATAGACCTTCTCGGACATGTCAACAAGGGTAGTGGCGCGCGCCAGTGCTATTTACCGGGGTCCCGGGCAGCGAGTACGGCGTCGTACACCGTCCGTTTCGGCACGTTGAAGCGCTTCGCGACGTCGGCGATCGCCTGCTTGCGCGGCGTCCCCGCCTCCTCGTCCACGGCCACCTCCCGCGCCAGGTCCTCCGGCGTCATGACCCGATGCGGGTCGGCGCCGGACACGACCACGGTGATCTCACCCCGGACGCCCTCCTTCGACCACAGCACCAGGTCGTCCAGGGGGGCGCGCTTGACCTCTTCGTACGTCTTGGTGAGCTCCCGGCACACCGCCGTCCGCCGGTCACCGCCGAACGCCTCGGCCATCGCCTCCAGCGACTGCGTGAGCCGGTGCGGAGCCTCGAAGAACACCATCGTCCGCTGCTCGTCCTTCAGCTCGCCGAGCCGTCGCCCGCGCTCGCCGGGTTTGCGCGGCAGGAACCCCTCGAAGGTGAACCGGTCGACCGGCAGCCCGCTGAGCGCGAGCGCCGTCAGCACCGCCGACGGGCCCGGTACGGCGGTCACGTCCACGTCGGCCTCGATCGCAGCCGCCACCAGCCGGTACCCGGGGTCGGACACGCTCGGCATCCCCGCGTCCGTCACCACGACGACCGTCTGCCCCTGCTGGAGCGCCTCGAGCAACTCCGGCGTCCGCTCCCGCTCGTTCCCCTCGAAGTAGCTGACCACCCGCCCACCGACCTGAATCCCCAACTCGGAGGTCAACCGCTTCAGCCGCCGCGTATCCTCCGCGGCCACCACATCGGCCTCCGCCAGCACCCGCCCCAACCGCGCCGACGCGTCCCCGACGTCCCCGATAGGGGTCCCTGCCAGCACCAGTCGCCCGCTCATCGGCCCATCATCCCAGCCCGGTGCGGGGATCTGAGGAGGCGGTGGTACCGCCGCGTCCGTACGATGGCGGGCGTGGCTGCTGTGATCGAGGACGGTACGGCGCGGCGCGGTGACGCCGGCGCGGAGCGGGAGACGCTCGGGCGGGACGTGCTCGGACGACGGCTGCCGCCGCTCAAGGAGCGGTTGTACCCGGCGATGCCGCGGGACTTCGACGGGGGCTGGATCGCCACGCTGGCGATCACCCTGCTGGCCGGCGTGCTGCGGTTCTGGCACCTGAGCAACCCGGTGAAGTTCGTCTTCGACGAGACGTACTACGCCAAGGACGCGTACAGCCTGCTCAAGTTCGGCTACGCACGGCAGTTCATCGACCAGCCCGAGGGCGCCGCCGACAAGGCGATCCTGGCCGGCAACCTGGACGTCTTCAAGGACACTCCGAGCCTGACCGTGCACCCCGAGGTCGGCAAGTGGATGATCGCGGCCGGTGAGCAGCTGTTCGGGATGACTCCGTTCGGCTGGCGGTTCATGCCGGCCCTGTTCGGCACGCTGACCGTGCTGCTGCTGATCCGGACCGTCCGCCGGATGACCCGGTCGACGCTGATCGGCTGCATCGCCGGCCTGCTGCTCGCGGTCGACGGCCTGCACTTCGTGATGTCCCGGGTCGCGCTGCTCGACATCTTCCTCGCGTTCTGGCTGGTCGCCGCGATCTCCTGCCTGGTCGCCGACCGGGACTGGACCCGCCGCCGGCACGCCGAGACCCTCGACAAGCCGACGCCGGACGGCGAGCGTCGAGGTGTCGGCCGGTGGCTGCTGATCCGGCCGTGGCGGCTCGCCGCCGGTGTCTGCTTCGGCCTGGCGCTCGGCACCAAGTGGTCGGCGATCTGGGTGCTCGCCGCGTTCGGCGTGATGACGTTCGCCTGGGACCTCGGCGCCCGCCGCGCCCTCGGCGTCCGGTTCGCGTTCGTGAAGTCGGCGCTGGTCGACGGCATCCCGGCGTTCGTCAGCCTGGTGCTGGTCGCCTGCGTCACGTACGTCGCCACCTGGACCGGCTGGCTGCTGCACGACAACGCCTACGACCACAACTGGGCCGCGAGCAACCCGGCGCACGGCGTGATGAAGGTCGTGCCGGACGACTTCCGGTCGCTGGCCTACTACCACAAGGAAGTGCTCGCCTTCCACACCGGCGACTACATCAAGCACGCCACCCACCCGTACGCCTCGAACCCGGCCGGCTGGCCGATCATCGCCCGCCCGATCGGCTTCGACGCGGTCAACGACATCAAGCCCGGTACGCCGGGGTGTGACGCGCCCGCCGGCACCAACTGTCTGCAGGTGATCTCTGCCCTCGGCACGCCGCTGCTGTGGTGGGGCGGTGCGCTCGCACTGATCGCCGCGCTGGTGCTGTGGATCGGCGCGCGCGACTGGCGGTTCGGCGTGCCGATCGTCGGGTTCGTGACGTGCTGGGTGCCGTGGTTCGCGTTCGACGACAGACCGATCTTCTTCTTCTACGCCGTCACGATGATCCCGTTCACGGTGATGGCGCTGGCGCTGGTCCTCGGCAAGGTCCTCGGCCCGGCCCGCGCCGCGATGAGCACCGCCACGCCCCGCCGCCTGATCGGCAGCGCGGTCGTCGGCGCCTTCGTCGTCCTGGTCGTCCTGAACTTCGCCTACATCTGGCCGATCCTGACCGACAAGGTGCTCCCGCACCCCGACTGGCTCAGCCGCATGTGGTTCAAGTCGTGGATCTAGCCGCGTAGTCGATCGTCTCGAACGGCCAGTCCGTCGTCAGCCAGGTGTGCACGGCGTCGTACAACGGCTTGTCCAACGCCGCGCGGTCGCTGCGCACCCATGAACGGACGTCGGTGATCCGCTCGTCCTGGCGGGACGGATAGATGTACACGCACCCGATCACCTCGCCGGTCCCGGGCTCGAGCACCGTGAACGTGAAGCCCCGGCGTCCGGCGAAGTCGTCCGCGTGACGCTGCAGGTCGGCGAGGTTCCGCTCGAGTGACATGCCGTCGGCCGGCGGCCAGCTGCCCTGGAACCCCGGGGTCGCGCGGACGTGGTCGATGCTGCCGGTCCACGCGGCGTGGTCGGAGACGTTGTGCTCGGGACCGAGTGGTTCGAGGCGGAACCGCGGCGTGATCAGTTCGGTGGGCACGTCGAAATCGGCCGGCACGAAGTCCATGGCCGAAGGTTAGGTCGCGCCACCGCCGGGTCGCACCCGAATTGCTCAGTGCAGCTCGTGGTGGCCCTTGCCCTTGTTCTTCTTGCCGTGGCGTTTGACCGAGGACTGGCCGCCGACACCGCCGAACAACGCCAGGCCCTTGACCACCACGACGGGAGCGTTCGGGTCCGGGTCGTCGCTGCCGCGGGCGCCGAAGCCGCCGAAGATGCCGACGCCCTCGTTGCGCACCGTCACGCCCTCGGGCACGGTGATGTCGATCCCGCCGAACACCGCGAACGCGTAGATCGTCACCTCGCGGCCCTCGAAGACCGCGTTGGTCATGTCCAGGTCGTGCCCACCGAAGACCGCGAACGCGTTCGTCCGGCGCTTCACCCGCCAGCGGCCCTTCCGCTCACCGCCGCCGAAGATCGCGACCATGGTGTCGAAGCTCTGCGACGGGTCGGCCGGCTCCTCGATCGGGACCAGGCTGGTCGACGCGGCCCGCACCGGCTGCGCCGCGGGCAGCGGCTGACCGGGGACGACGAGGTCGCGGGTGATCGGCTCCAGCTCGCCGAGGGTCTTCGCCCCCAGCGTCTGCTCGAGCCGGTCGGCGTGCTCGTCCTGCGTCAACCGGCCCGACATCAGGGCCTCCCGCAGTACGTCGACGACCTGGTCACGATCGGTGTCGGACGCCCGCAGATGCGCGTGCGGGTGCGGGCGGTCGGGCAGGTTCTCCATAAGACCGAACGATATATCGTCAGCGGCTCGGTGAGGACCCCGATTCATCCCGGAACCAGCCCCTACCCGGCGATCCTCCGGCGCTGCACGCGCAGTGCGCATCCCACCGCGACGAGTGTGATCGCGGCGAACGTGATCGCCGTACCGGGGTAGCCGCCGAGGCCCAGGCCGAGGCCGCCGATCGCGGCGCCGAGGAACGTGCCGAGACTCATCCCGGCGGCGTTGACGCTGAGGGCGGAACCGCGCAGCGCACCGCTGCGGTGCACCAGCAAGGTCGTGACGCAGGCCGCCACCGTCGCGTGACTGGCGCCCATCACCGCGGTCAGCAGCAAGGTGAGCGGCAGCGTCGGTGAGAAGTAGAACGCCGACACCGCGATCAGCGCGACGATGATCCCCGCGAGGAGCAGCCGCTCGGGCGCGATCCACGGGCGTGAGGTGGCGAGGTACCGGCCGGCGAGCAGGTTGCCGAGGAAGAACGACGCGCCGCTCAGCGACCAGACCAGCGCGAACCAGCCGGGCGCGAGGTCGAACTTCTCGTCGTAGAACGCGGCCAGGTACGCGAGGTAGCCCATGAAGGCGGCCGTCCTCAGCATCGCCACGGCCAGCAGCGGCAGGGCACCCGGAATCCGGGCGAGCTCGCGGTACGTCGCCAGATAGCTCACCCGCTCCTTGCCGGTGATCGGCGCCTTTCGGCCACGCCCGCGCCAGAAGAAGGCCGCCGACAGGGTGAGCGAGATCGCCGAGGCCCCCAGCAGGTTGCCCCGCCAGCCCCAGATCAGCCCGGGCCCGGCCAGCACCGGGGCCGCCAGCATCGCCATCGCCGAGGTCGTCGCGGACACCAGCGTCGCCGCGCGACCGGCAGCAGCCGGCGACCTGAAACGGTCGGCCGCGGCGGCCCCGATCGACGGCGCGAGGATCGAGGTCGAGGCGCCGATCAGCAGACAGAACGCGGCCAGCGCGAAGACGTTGCCCACAGCCCCCAATGCCGCGGAGATACCGAGCAAGGCCAGGCCGCCGGCCGCGACCAGCTCGCGCGGCGCCCGATCCATCAGCGGCGCGAGCAGGACCCCGACCGCCAATGCCGCCAGCCCGCCGAGCCCGCGCAGGCCGCCGATCTCCGCCACGCTCCCGCCGGCGGCGTCCGCGATCGGCACCAGGTACATCCCGAACACCGTGAACGGGATCAGGCTCACCGTCGAGGCCAGCAGGAACGGCCACAGCCGCTTGGCCATCCGGAGATCGCCCGGCACCTCGGCGGTGACCGGCTGGGTCTGTGTCATGTGTCCGTCCTGTAGCGATAGAGGCTGCTCGGGCGGGAGCTGAACTGGGAGAAGGGAAACGGTTCCGCCGACAGCGCGGTGACGCCCGCCCCGAGGAACGCGCGGGCCACGGCGCTGCCGGTCTGAGCGTAGACCGCGAGCGGCTTCGATTGCTCACGGCAACGAGTCAGGAGAAGGTCGAAGCTGCCGTTGGACAGCGTCATCCCGGTGGCGACGACCGCGTCGGCGGCGTCGACCACCTCGGTCATGTCACGGGAAACGGGCAGGCCGGACGCGGTTTCCCGCAGGTTGAAGTCGCACGGCAGACAGCTGCCGCCGCGCTCGGTGATCGCGTCGACGAGCGGGTTGACGACGCCGATCAGCGCAACCTTGGTGCCTTCGGCAACGTCGAGCAGTCCCGCGACGGCGGCGTCGCGGGCGCGGGCGCGGACATCCGGCGTACCGGCGGGGAGGACGACCTCCTCGGCGTACGGCGAGGTGTGGTGCGGCTCGACCGCGGCCAGGTACGCGTCCAGCGCCGCGATGCGGACCGGGAGCGGATCGTCGGACGAGAGTACGTCGGCGAGCGTGCGGCCGGAGGTGTCGGCGCAGTACGCCGGGTCGAGCTCGCCGGCCTCGAAGGAGCAGGCACCGAAGACCTCGCCCACTCGCAGCAGCACGTAGTAGTTCCGGTAGGTGACGTCGGCGCCGGGCAGCCGGGTGGTGTGGTGCAGCCAGAACGCACTGGTGACGTCGAACTCTGCCGGTGCAGGACCGCGCGATCCGTCCAGAACAGAAGCGATGAGATCAGCCACGTGAGCGGTCATGGGAGATCGGCCAGCCTTTCGGGGTTGTCGTGCAACCAGCAGGACCACATTAATGCGACGGAGTCGCAGATGGGAATTCCTCGCGCCGGGCCTGCGCGGACTCCCGGCGGTCCCAGGACATCGCCGACCAGGGCACCGCGAGCTCGTCCAGCGAGTCGATCTCGCGCGGCCGCATCGACGCCAGCGGCCGCGCCTCGGCGTGCCGCGCGAACGCGGACTCGACGTACCGCGTCCCGGTGTCCGCGGCCAGGAAAACGTGTTTCCGGCCGCGGTCGCAGTTGTGCTCCCACAACGCCGACAGGTACGCCGCACCGGCGGAAAGTCCCGCGAAAACGCCGGACGTGCGGAGCAGGTCGACCGCCGCCGACATCGCGTAGTCGAACGAGACCCAGTGCAGCCGGTCGTACAGCTCGTGCCGCACGTTCCGGAACTCGATCGAGCTGCCGATCCCGGCGATGATCATTTCCGGGTCCTGCGTGTGCCCGGCCCCGAACGTGACGCTGCCGAACGGCTGCACGCCGACCAGGTTCACGTCCCGCCCGCGCTCGCGCAGGTACGCCGCGATCGCGCCGGTCGACGCTCCGGTCCCGACGCCGCCGACCAGGCACAGCGGACCCGCCGGCACCAGCCGCGCCACGAGGTCCGCGACCGCCGCGTAGCCGAGATAGTGGATGTCGTCGTGGTACTGCCGCATCCAGTGGTACGACGGGTTGTCGCGGAGGATCTCGCCGATCCGCCGGACCCGGAGGTTCTGGTCGAGCTGCAGGTTGTTCGACGACGGCACCTGCTCGACGGTCGCGCCGAGGATCTCGAGCTGGATCCTCAGCGTCCGGTCGACCGTGGCCGAGCCGACGATGTGGCACTTCATCCCGTACCGGTGGCAGGCGAGTGCGAGTGCGTGCGCGTAGATCCCGCTCGAACTGTCGATCAGCGTGTCGCCGGGCCGGACCTGCCCGGTGTCCAGCAGATGGCGTACGGCGCCGAGCGCGGAGTACACCTTCATGGTCTCGAACCGCAGGCAGATCAGGTCGTCGCCCGCGGCGGAACGGACCCGGATCGGATCGGGATCCTTGATGGCCTCCGCCAGGTGGTCGTGCAGTCGCGTCATCGGCGCGGTTCGCTCCTTGTGTCGATGGATGGCACGGGCGGAGATGAGGGGTGGCCGATCTGGGCAGCCGCGACCAGTTGGCGGGTCAGGGCGTGGCGCGGTTCGGTGGTGAGGGTTTCGGGCGGGCCCTGCTCGACCACGCGGCCGGCGTCGAGGACCATCACCCGGTCGGCGACGGCCGCGACCAGCCGCAGGTCGTGACCGATCCAGATCAGCGCCGTACCGCGCTGCTTGAGCTCGGTCAGGAGGTCGAGGACCAGCTCCGTACCGCGGTCGTCGAGGGCGGTGGTGATCTCGTCGCAGATCAAGACGTCGGGGTGCGCGAGCACTGCACGCGCCAGGGCGGCCCGTTGCAGCTCGCCGCCGGACAGACGGCTCGGCGGACGGGCGGCGGTGATCGCGGCGACGCCGAGCCGGGCGAGGGTGGCGACGGCCTCGGCGTGGGCCCGGTCCGGCGCGAGTCCACGCAGGCGTTGCGCCGTACGGGCGACCTGCTGGTCGACGGGACGGCGTTCGTCGAAGGAGCCGCGGACCTCCTGCCAGACGTACTGGACGCGGCGGTGCTGGTCGCGGGTGCGCCTGCGCAGGACCGGCAGCGGCAGGTCGTCCAGCAGGATGCTGCCGGTGTAGCGCTCGTGCAGTCCGGCCAGGCAGCGCGCCAACGTGGTCTTACCGCTGCCGGAACGCCCGACGATGCCGAGGCAGGCGCCGGCGCGGACGGACAGATCGGCCTCGTGCAGGACGACTTCACGGCCGCGCGGACGCAGCGAGGCTTTCAGGTTCATTGCCGTTAGCAACGGTTTGCCCGCCGTGGAGGTTCCCGGGGTGTCCAGGTCCGGCGTTCGCGGGAGTACGTCGGTGGTGCCGGCGGCGATCACCTGACCGGCGTCGAGAACGACCACGCGGGTGGCGAGCGCACGGACGAGGTCGAGATCGTGACTGAGCAGCAAGATGCCGAGACCCGCGGCTGTGAGCTCCCGCAGCTCGTGGACGAGCTGCAGCCGGGTGACCGAGTCGAGGCCGGTGCTCGGCTCGTCGAGCACAAGCACCTCAGGGCGGCAGGTGAGCGTCTGCGCGAGCGCCACGCGTTGCCGCTGACCGCCGGAGAACTGATGCGGAAAACGTTTGAGGACGGCGTCATCGCCGGGCAGCTGCGCCTGGCGGACAGCCTCCTCGGGATCGCCGCCGTGCAGCTTCGCCAGCTCCCGGAGCGTCGTACCGATCCTCCGCGCCGGATTGAGCGCACTCCCCGGGTGCTGCGGCATGTAAGCCACGACTCGGCCGCGTACCGCCGCCGCGGCGGCAGTCACGCCGTTGCCATCGACAAC
>Ga0247821_10000935_pt1 | contig 16225 bp, 13 predicted proteins | sample 13C_Glycerol_Day_FD_192481 | JGI IMG/M metagenome (GOLD analysis project Ga0247821, IMG submission 192481) | Soil microbial communities from agricultural site in Penn Yan, New York, United States - 13C_Glycerol_Day14 | ecosystem: Environmental > Terrestrial > Soil > Agricultural land | place... | reverse complement strand
CACCATGGTGCATGAGCCGCTCAATCAGGTCATGGAACCGCGCAGCGCCTGGCAGTACATCCCCGGCCAGCGCCGTGTACGCCGCGCACCGACCGTGGCCTACGACACCAGCGCCCGTTACAGCTATGGCCAACTGACCAGCGACGGCGTCGGCGGCTACAACGGCGCACCCGATCGCTATGAATGGAAATTGCTCGGCAAGCAGGAGCGGCTGATCCCCTACAACAGCTACAAGCTGGCCAGCAAATCGCTGAAGTACGCCGACATCCTCAAGCCCAACACGATCGACCCGCAGCTGGTGCGTTATGAAAAACATCGGGTCTGGGTGGTGGAGGCAACCCTCAAAGCGGGCAACCGTCACGTTTACGGCAAGCGCCGCTTCTACCTCGACGAAGACACTTGGCAGATCGCCGGCGCAGAGATGTATGACAGTCGTGGCGAGCTGTGGCGCGTGTATGAGAACTACCCGATGCAACTGGCCGATATCGAAGTACCGTTCCCGGCCATGGATGCCACCTATGACCTGATTTCGGCGCGCTACACCACCAACTTCATGACCAATGAGTACCCGCAGAAAATGGTCTTCAACGCTCTGGCCAAGAAAGAGGACTACAGCCCGGCGGCGTTGCGGCGCTACGGCAAATAACATCGCGTATCGACGCACTTTGAGGGTTCGCTTTACCCAACCGCTGCTGATGCAGCGGTTTTTTTGCAGGTCTCTGATCCTCGTTAAGGAGGCTTATGAGGTTTGTTGTAGGAGCGGATTTATCCGCGATGGCCTGCGTAGCAGGCCCATTTTTAGGGCCGCTACGCGCCCCATCGCGGCGGTCCGGCGTCCCGGTGAATCCGCTCCTACAGGTGCATGGAACCATCACCCCACCGGGCTTTGGCAGAACTCCAGAAAACGCGCGAGGCCGCGGGTCGGCTGCTTGTCTTTGTGGATTACCCGGTACAGGGTGCGTTTGAGCGGGCCGCTGGGGCAGGGCAGGGTGCACAGCTGACCGAGGGCCAGTTCGCCACGCACCATCACCCGAGACACACAGGCAATACCCGCGCCGGCGATCACGCAGTGCTTGATCGCTTCGCCATTGGACACCTCGAGCAATTGCTGCGGGCTACCCAGCCACGGACCGATCAAGTGCTCGAGCATATTGCGCGTTCCCGAGCCTTGCTCGCGGGTAATCCAGCGGGCGCTGGCCAGTTCTTGAGCGTCAGGCTGGGGCAGGCGGCTCAAGGGGTGGCTGGGCGCGGCGATCAACACCAGTTCGTCTTCGCGCCAGGGACGTACGTCGATATCCGGATGCTGTACCGGTCCTTCGACAAAGCCGACATCGATAGTGAAGTTACACAGTGACTCGACGATGCGCTCGGTGTTCTCGACCTTGAGTTCCAGACGACTATGCGGTTCGGCGGCGAGGAAGCTGGCCAGCAGTTCCGGCAGCAGATAGGCACCAATGGTCGTGCTGGCGCCGATGCGCAGGTGGCAGGTCAGTTGCTGCTGGAACAGCGTTTCTGCCTCTTGGGCGCCTTCCAGTGTGGCCTTTGCATGAGGGTAAAACCGCCGCCCGTGCTCGTTGAGCACCAGGCGTTTGCCATGACGATCGAACAGCCGGGTGCCGAGTTGGTGCTCGAGGTCTTGCAGCGACATGCTTGCCGCTGCCTGGCTCAAACTCAGGTCTTTGCTGGCGCGCGTGACGCTGCCGTGATCGGCGACGGCGACGAAGGTTGCCAGCTGTTTAAGCGTAATTCGGCACTGCATATCAGCTTTCCTGATATGACCAATAAGAATATATAGCTTCATATAGGTTATAAGAGATTGCAAGCTAGCGTCACCACAAACGAGGTTTCGTTATGCTTGTTCTCAGTCGTACACAGCTTCCCTATGGCCTGCTTACCGGCGTCACCGGCAGCCTGGCCTTGGCAGCACTGGCCATGTGGCTGTCGACCTCGCCAGTATTGCATGGCAGCGGTATCGGCACCCTGACCCTGGCAATGCTGCTGGGTCTGGCCGTCGGCAACCTGGTACCGGGTAGCGTTCATCGTATGGCCGCTGCCGGTGTGCAGCTGTGCAAGCAGCCCGTGCTGCGCGTGGGTGTGGCGCTGTATGGCTTCCGGCTGACGGTGCAACAGGTGCAGGCCCTGGGTGTGCAGGCGTTTGTCACCGATGCACTGCTGATTCTTTCGACCATCAGCCTGGCGATCTGGCTGGGCACTCGCGTGCTGGGCATGGAGCGTGGCACCGCGGTGCTGATCGGCGCGGGGCATGCCATCTGCGGCGCCGCGGCGATTCTGGCCAGTGCCGGGGTGGTCAAGGCGCGTAATGATCAGGTTGCCGTGGCGATTGCCTGCGTGGTGCTGTTCGGCACGCTCGGCATGTTGCTCTATCCCTGGCTGTTCAGCGTGATGCCAACGCTGTTCGGCGATAGCCACGGCTTCGGGATTTTTACCGGCGCAACCCTGCATGAGGTGGCCCAGGTGGTCGCCGCAGGCCAGGCCATGGACCCGCAAGCCGCCGAAGCCGCTGTGGTCGCCAAGCTGATCCGGGTATTACTGCTGGCGCCTTTTCTGCTCGGCCTGGGCATCTGGTTGAGCCGCAAAGCCGACAGCGGGCACAGCGCTACGGCGGTGAAAGTGCCGCTGTTTGTCCTGGGCTTTATCGCCTGCATGCTGATCAACTCATGGCTGCCGCTGGATCAAACCCTGCATCAGGCGCTGGTCAGCTTCGATGACCTGCTGCTCGCCGCTGCCATGGCCGCCCTGGGATTCAGTACGCGTTTGATCGATTTGCGCAAGGCGGGGCTCAAACCGTTGATTCTCGCGGCTGCGTTGACGCTGCAGCTGATGATCGTGGGTGGTGCGTTGACGCTTATATAAAAGCTACGTTACCGGACTCACCGCGGGCATGGTCCGCGATGAGCCTTGAGGGGAGGGCACTAGTAGTTGAAGGTGTAGCGCAGGATCAGGCGGTTCTCGTTGGCGCTGTCGGCGTAGGTGGAGCGGTTGGTGGAGTTGCGCCACTGCACGGCAAGTCCTTTCACCGGTCCGCCCTGGACCACATAGGTGATGTCGGTCATGCGTTCCCATTCCTTGCCGGATTCACCGGCGGCGCGAAGACCGGCCGCTTGGGAGGTGTTGACCATGGTCGGGTCGACGTCTTCACCCTTGGCGTACTTGACTCCCAGCGTCAGCCCGGGAACGCCCGCTGCGGCGAAGTCGAAGTCGTAGCGGGCGAACCAGACGCGCTCATTGGCGGCGGTGAAGGTACTCACCAGCGATTCAGCGAAAATGTAGGTGTCGGTGCCGTTGACGAAGGCAAATGGCGTGTCGCCCCAGGCTTTCTGGTAACCGCCGCCCAGGGTATGGCCCTTGAGGCTGTAGCCGAAGTAACTGGTGAGGGTGCGGTTGTCGACTTCACCCAGGCGCTTGTCACCCGTCTCGTTGGCATCGAACAGGCGCACATCGGCGATCACCGCACCGGTCGACAACGGCTGGTTCAGTTTCATGCCGAAGAAGTTGTTGCGGTACAGGTCTTCCAGCTCGGCGACGTGATAGCTCAGGGTCAGGGTTGGCAGTGCCTTGTAGTCGAATGCCAGGTAGTTGTAGTGATCGGCCTCAACCGGGGCGTAACCCGTTGCGGTCAGCGATTCGAAGTCGGTGGAGTTGCGTTGTTTGACCGCGTTTACCCGCAACGCCGAGAAGGTCAAGGGGGCAAAGTCGTTGGAGACCAGCAGGCCGCCGCGAAACACCTGCGGCAACAGGCGGCTGTTGTTGCTTGCCAACAGCGGCATCACCGGGTTGATACCGCCGATACGCAGTTCGCTTTTCGCCAGGCGGGCCTTGGCGGTCACCGTCATCTTGCTGTAGGAATCCTCGACGTTACGCTCCGAGTCATAGGCCAGCAGGCCCGAGCCGGTACGGTCAGGGCTGGAATCGAGCTTCACCCCGAGCAGGCCAAGGGCATCGACGCCAAAGCCGACCGTGCCTTCGGTAAAGCCGGACTGCAGGTTAAGGATAAAGCCCTGGCCCCATTCGTCACGCTTGTTCTGGCGGGCGTCGTCATTGCGAAAGTCGCGGTTGTAATAGAAGTTGCGCAGCTCGAGGCTCGCCTTGGAATCCTTTACAAAGTCCGCCATTACTACCGGCGCTTGAGCAGCAATTGCCGTGGCGAGCAGCAGCTTCACAGGGTGTTTCGACATTACAGGCACCTTTTATTTTTGTTGTAGTGATCAAGGGTGAAAGGTTGCAAACGCACTGACCGGTTCCCGATCGGTCACCAAGGTGTTTTCGATACTGGCGGGGTCGGCGTAACCAAGGCTCATGCCGCACACCAGCATCTGCTCAGGCGCAATCCCCAGCTGCGCCGAGATCAGGCTGTGGTATTTGAGGAACGAGGCCTGGGGGCAGGTATGCAGGCCGCGGCCGCGCGCGGCGACCATCACGCTCTGCAGGAACATGCCGTAGTCCAGCAGGCTGCCCTCACCAAGGCTGCGGTCGATGGTGAACAGCAACCCCACCGGGGCGTCGAAGAAGCGGTAGTTGCGCCCGTGCTGCGCGTGCATGCGCGGCTTGTCACTCTTGTCGATACCGAGCAAACCGTAGAGCGCCCAACCCACGGCCCGGCGCCGGTCGAGGTAGGGCGCTTTCCATTGGCGCGGGTAGTAGGCGTACGGGTCTTCAAGCTGTGCGGCGGCGGCCGGGTCGTTGTCGATCCGGGCGATGGCGCGCGACAGCCGTGCCTTCACTTCGCCGGTGAGCACATGAACATGCCAAGGCTGCATGTTCACCCCGGTGGCGCTGAAGCGTGCGACATCGAGGATGGCCTCGATGTCCTCCTGCGCCACCTCGGTGGGAAGAAATGCCCTGATACTGCGTCGCGTGGTGATTGCCCAGTCAACCGCGTGGTTCACAAGCTGCGCGGAGGCTGGCGGTGGCGATAATCGGTTCATGTTCGTTCCTGCAGCTAGCATCTGGCGTAAAGGCATGTGTTCAGCGAGACAGCGCGAGGGCCTTTTTCTCGTGGGTCGATTGCGCCCGGGACTGGTTGATCAGGGTGACCGCCAGGGCGCCGATCAAGCCTGCCAGGCTGATGGCCATGAAGTTCTGCTGCAGCGGCAGGCTCAACGACACCAGCCAGCCGATCAGGACCGGCGCGACAATGGCGCCGATGCGACCGACGCCGGAGGCAAAGCCGACACCGGTGGAACGGATCTCGGACGGGTAGAAGTCACCGGCATAGGCATAAGCCAGCAGCTGCGTGCCCAGGGTCGAGGCGCCGACCAGGAATACCACTGCGAACAGTGCCGTGGTGTCGCGGGTGTAGCCGAGGAGGGTGAGGGCGATGGCACCGGTGATGTAGAAACACACCAGCACATGCTTGATGTTCAGTTTGTCACTCAGCCAGCCACCGAACATGGCCCCGGCAATCGAGCCAAGGTTGAAGACGATGACAAAGTTGAGCGCCGAGCCGAGGCTGAAGCCGGCCATTGCCATGAGTTTGGTGAGCCAGGAATTGAGGGAGTAGACCATGAACAGACCGGTCATGAACGCAGTCCAGATCATCACCGTACTGAACCCGCGCCCTTGCTTGAACAGGTCGCGCACCGGGGTTTCCTGGGTGTTCTGCACGGCCACATTGCCGGTAACCACCAGCGTGTCGTCAACCGCACGGCCTGGCTCGATCTTGCGCACGATCTCGCGCAGTTCTTCCTGGCGACCGTTACGGAGCAGATAACCAATGGATTGCGGCATGCTTTTGAGGATGAAGGGAATCAGCAGCACCGGCAGCCCGGCTACATAGAACACCCATTGCCAGCCATAGCTCTCGATCAGTTGCTTGGCGGTCAATGCGACGAGGATGCCACCCACCGAGTAACCGGCAAACACCAGGGTGATCAGGCGGGTGCGCAACTTGAGCGGCGAGTACTCGCCCATCTGCGCGGTACATACCGGCAGTACACCGCCAATGCCGAGACCGGCAATGAAGCGGGCGATACTGAAGCTGACCGGGTCGTTGGTCAGACCCGCCACCGCCGTGAAGATACTGAACAGCGCCACGCAGACGGCGATCATGCGCGGACGACCGATGCGGTCGGCCAGGGTGCCGAGGAAGATTGCGCCGAGCATGGTGCCCAGCAAAGCCGAGCCGGCCATGATCCCGGCACTGGTAGGGTCGACGTTCATGTCCTGCATGATCGCCGGCAATGCCGCGCCCACCACGGCCAGGTCATAGCCGTCGATGATCAGGATGAGCACACACCAGAAGAGGATGCGTCCATGGAATCGATTGAACTTCGAGTCCCCCGTTAACGCATAGATGTTCACCGGTTGCATATCGTGTCTCCTTCGCTGTTGTTTTTGTTTGTGAAGTGCACAGTCGTATGTCTGCAAGCTGGCCAGGGCAGGTGAGGGCCACAGCGCAACCTGTTGCGAATCCTAGGGCCGATTAGTGGTGCGGCACATGCCCGTGGGCGTCGATGTGTTTGACCGATCTGGGCACATTGGCGCGGGCAAGGGGCAAGCGGGAGAGAAGGGGCAGGGGATCAGCCTGCCGATTGAGTCAGCGCGAGGGTTGAGGCATCCGTACTCGAGCGCCGATAAGCACCAGGGCTTACCCCGGTCCATTTCTTGAAGGCGCGGTGAAACGCGCTGGTTTCCTGAAAACCGGCCTGGGCGGCAACCTCACAGACCGTAAGGTCCGACTGGCCGAGAAAGTTGATGGCCATATCGCGCCTGAGGTTGTCCTTGAGCCCCTGGTAACTGGCCCCCTCCGCCTGCAAGCGCCGCTGCAGGGTGGAACTGGACATGCTCAACTGATTGGCCACTTCATCCAGCGCCGGCCAGTTTTCCGGCGTATGGTTGCGTAGCCGCTGCCGGATCTGGGCGCTTAAACTGGCGTCGTTGCGGTATTTGACCAACAGGCTTGCCGGCGAATCTCGAAGGAAAGCGGCCAGGCTCTCGGGCGTCTGGGCCACCTTGAGGTTCAGAAAACACGCATCAAAGCAGACTCGAGTCAGCGGGGCGGCGAACTCGATCTGCTCACAGAAGCGCATGCGGTAGTCGCTGTCATCTGCTGGACGCGGCGAGCGAAAGCTCAGGGCCTGCAACGGAATCCTGCGGTTGCCGAGCCAGCACAGCAGCCCGTGTACCAGAATCAGCCAGGTGCCATAACTGAACAGCCTGCGCTCGACGCCATGGTCGTGGATGATGATCGACGCCGTGTCGCCGTCCAGGTGCAGTTCACCGTACAGGTCATCGAGCCCCAGGCGCAGGAACGCCAGTATTCGCCGCAGGGCCTGTTCCAGTGTCTCGCAGCCGATGGTGGCGTGGCACATGAGCCGAAAGCTGCCGCGCCGCAGCGGATGGCTGTCGATGGCGAAGAATTCATCGTCGAGCATGTCCGACAGGGCGACCCATAGCCTGGAGAACGCCGAGGCGCATACACGAGCATTGGGAGAGGAGAGCAACTGCGGATCGATATGCGCCTGCTGCAAGGCAAGGGATATGTCCAGACCTCGCTGGGTTGCGCCGTAAAGGGCTTCACGCACCAGGCTGATGGAGGTGGTTCCTTTGTAGGCTGCGAGCATCTGTTCATCTCCATCCGGTGGTAGAACCTGGACGGAAACTTACCAGATGGTTACCACGGGCGGAGCGCGCATTTTTGCATAAGCCACCGGCGTTTTAGCGGCAGGTCAAGGATCAACTGCAGCGTGCGGAAACTCTTCGCGTAACGTCGCATTCAGCCAATTGATAAACCACAACACGTCGTCCGCGACCGCGGGCTGCGGCGTGAGCACCTGGTAGGTTTCCAGCGCTACCGACAAATCGCTGCAACGCACCAGCGCACCATCGGCCAATTCACGCTTGACCAGCACCTCCGTCGCCAGGGCGATGCCATGACCATGGCGGGCAAGGTTCAAGGCAATGTCATTGCTCATGTGCGAGGCATGCGATTTGACCTTGAGTGCAAGGCCCAGTGCGGCAAACCAGCTGTTCCACCAGGTGCCGTCGTCGACATGGATCAGATCACAGCTCGCCAGGTCCGTGGCCGACAGCGTGCTGCCTGGCAACGTCGCCAGATAAGCCGGCGAACACACCGGGAACACCTTGGGCCTGATCATCCGCGTATGCACGCCGGCATGTTCCCCCGGCAGCCCATAGGCAATACCCAGGTCAGCCTGCCTGGTATCCACACTGGTGAAAGAAGCGTTGGGTTCGATGGCCAGTTTCAGGTCCGGCCGCAGGCTGCGCAGACTGTCGATATGCGGCGTCAACCAGCGCGAGGCGAAGGCCGGTACACAGAGGATGCGCAGCCAGCGTTCTTCCTTGCGCTGGGCCACGTGCGAACCGGCATCGGCAATGATGCGCAGCGCTTGCGAAACCGCCTGGTAGTACTGCAAACCCGGTGGCGTAAGGGTCACCCCCCGCGGGGTGCGATTGAACAGTTGCACCCCGAGCCAGTCTTCCAGGTTTTTCACATGCCGACCGACTGCCGGTTGGGTCACATGCAAGGCTTGCGAGGCGGCGACATAACTGCCCAAGCGGGCAGCCGCTTCGAAGGCGCGAATGGCATTGAGCGGAGGAAGCCGATCGGTCGACATGAGGCTCACAGCTGTTAGTTTTATTAATATCGACCCGGACTTTATGTTGCTTTTCCTGTTCCGGCAAGTTGATATCCTCGAAATCGACGTACTGAAGTTCATTGAAATGTCGAGGAATACAGATGTTGCGCAGAACAATAACAAAGCACTCGTTACAGACTTTTTCCCTTCGTTTGCTGGCGGTTGCCACTCTGGGAATGGCCCATGCCGGTGTAAGCCTGGCTGCCGATCCGGTTGCTGCATGCGGCGTTGCCGGCCTCAAGGTGTGCCCGCAACCCTTCGACAAGACACTCCCCGATCCCCACGCCATGCTGACCTGGGACCAGGACACCCGCGTGGTGGGCTTTCGCAATACCTACCGGCTGTATGAGGGCGATGTCTTCAGCAGCAACGACGCCAAACCGTATCCATTGCCGCCCGCGAGTCAGGCACTGCCGGCCATTCACTATTCAATGAACGGCACCACGTACAACCTCGACAACTACCTGGCCAATCAGAGCGTCACTGGCTTGCTGATTCTCAAGGACGGCAAGATCGCTTATGAGTATTACGGCAAAGGTAATACCGCCAACACCTTGTGGACGTCGCGTTCGGTGGCCAAATCAGTGGTCAGCGTGCTGGTGGGCGTGGCTATAAAGGAAGGCAAGATCAAGTCGGTCGACGACAAGATCACCCAGTACCTTCCCGAGCTCAAGGGCACCGCCTGGGAAGCGGTGACCCTGCATCAACTGATGCAGCACACCTCAGGCGTGGTCTGGGATGAAAACTACGCATCGCCGGACTCCGATTTCTCCCATATGACCCAGTGCGAGGCCAAACCGGCGCCTTATGACTGCGTGCTGAACCTGGTCAAATCGGTCAAGCGCAAACCCGGGGTCAAGCCAGGCGAAGTGTGGTCCTACAACACCGGCGGCGCCTGGCTGGTGGGACGTGTACTGGAAAACGCCACCGGCATGACCATCGCCAAGTACCTGGAAAGCCGCGTGTGGAGCCGTTATGGCATGCAGCAGGACGGTGTCTGGCACGCGCTGGTCAAAGACAAGGTCGACATGGGCGGCCACGGATTCAACGCCTCGCTGCGCGACTGGGGCCGTTTCGGCCAGTTCGTCCTCAGCGGCGGGCAACTGCCAAGCGGCGAGAAAACACTGCCGGACGACTGGATCGCACGCTCGACGCACTGGACGACCGCCAAAGGCTCGGTCACAGCGTCGGCACCCAATGGCCAATATGGTTATCAGTGGTGGTACTCGGCACCGGCGCCGGACGCCAATGCCGAACCGAAAAAAACCGCCACCAGCGACCAGACCTTCTGGGCACTGGGCATCTTCGGCCAGTCCATCGCGATCAACCCCGCAGAGAAACTGGTAATGGTTCAGTGGTCGACCTGGCAGCATGCAGAAACGCCAAGCTCGCTGTATGACGAGCAGGCGCTATTTGTGAATGCGGTGAGTGAGGCGCTGGACGCCAAGCAGTGAAGCAATAGTGGATTCATCCAGTGAGTTACACCTACTGGTTGAATCCACTAACGCGGGCCCGGCCTACTCGGCCTGCTGCTGGACGATCACCCGTTGCGCTGGCATCGGCGCCGGGAAGCCGGCCTCGCCGAGAGCGTCCTTGATGATGCGGTTGGTGTCGAAATAGACCTGCCAATAGTGCTCGTTCTGGCAGTACGGGCGCACCGCCAGCACCGGGCCAACCAGGTTGAACTCCAGAATCTCCACATCCACCGCCGGCTCGACGAGTACATTGGGCACGGCCGCGATCTGCTGCTTGAGCAAGGCTGCCGCCGCTTTCCAGTCGGTCGCTCCGGAAAGCTGCGCTGTCAGTTCGACGCGACGGTACGAGTTGTGGGTGAAGTTCTGAATGTTGTCGCCGAAGATCTTGTTGTTGCCGACCAGGGTCAGCACGTTGTCAGGGGTGTTGATCGCGGTGGCGAACAGGCCGATCTCCATCACCGTGCCGGTCACTCCGCCAGCGCAGATGAAGTCACCGACCTTGAAGGGACGCAGGACAATAATAAAAGCACCGGCCGCAAGGTTGGCCAGCAACCCTGACCAGGCCATGCCGATCGCCAGGCCAACCGCAGCAAGCAGTGCCGCGAAGGTGGTGGTTGGCATACCGAGGTAACCGAGGATACCGATCACCAGGATGATGTTCAGCGTCACGGTGATCACCGAACCGACATAGCGCAGCACGGTAGGGTCGAGCCTTTGCTTGCCCAAGGCCCGCTGCACCATGCCGACGGCAAAGCCGATCAGCCAGCGCCCGATGATCCAGAAGGCGATAGCGGAGAGGATCTTCACCGCAAAAGCGGCCCCGTACTGTTGCACCAGAGTGATGAACGCATTGAACTTCGCGGTAGTCACGTTAACGATGGTTTCGTCCATGGCTGGGACCCGAAAATGAGGGATTGGCCTCAGAACGCTAGCACAGCCTGTGTGGCCCGCCAGCTAAACGGTCCACGCTAGCAATCGCCGTTTCACATCGCATCGCGGGGCAAGCCGTTGCCTACCGGGTCGTTTACGGTTTGCGGGCGCGATACGCTCAACCCCAGCAGCCCACCGACCACCAGCGCAGCGGCCATGAAGTACATCGCCGCATGGGTGTTGCCGGTGAGCTGGGTCAACCAACCCACCGCAATCGTACTGAAGAACCCGGCCACATTGCCCAGCGAGTTGATCAATGCAATGCCCGCTGCCGCCGCCGCACCGCCAACCACTGCCGTGGGCATGCCCCAGAACACTGGCAAGCTGCTGATCATCGCCGCTGTACCGACGGTGAGGCCGATCATCGACAGCACCAGGCTGTCGCCGAACAATGTGCCGAACACCACCCCGGCACCGCCGATGAAGGCACAGATCGCCAGGTGCCAGCGGTACTCGCGAAACCGGTCCGAGCTGCGGCCAACCAGCACCATGCTCACCGTGGCTACCGAGTAGGGGATTGCCGTCAGAACGCCAATGGCCCAAGGCTCGGCGACGCCGCTGTTGCGGATGATGGTCGGCATCCAGAAGCTGATGACGTACTGCCCCAGCACCAGGCAAAAATACACCCCGCCCAGCAGCCAGATTTTCGCGTTGAACAAGCCGTCGCGCAGTGAGTGGCGAGACTTGGACAGGGCTTCGCGATCCAGCGCCGCCTGCATTCCGCGCTTTTCTTCGGGGCTTAGCCAGTGAGCATCGGCAATGCGGTCACGCAGCAGGAAAAACACCGCAGCGCCCAACACTACCGCGGGCAGGCCTTCGATCACGAACAGCCACTGCCAGCCGGCATAACCGGCCACGCCATCGAAGTGCTGCATGATCAAACCGGAAATCAGCGAACCGAGCATGCTCGAAATCGGCAGGGCGGCGATGAACAGCGAAATCATCACCCCGCGGCGATGGCTCGGAAACCAGGTGGTGAGATAGAAGATGATCCCCGGAAAGAAGCCGGCTTCGGCGATACCGATCAAAAACCGCAGCACATAGAAGGTCATCGGCGTTTCAATGAACATCATCGCCGCCGACAGCAAACCCCAGGTCATCATGATCCGGGCGATCCAGCGGCGGGCGCCAAACTTGTGCAGAGCGATGTTGCTGGGGATCTCGAACATCAGGTAGCCGACGAAAAAAACACCGGCGCCCAGGCCATACACCGCATCGCTGAACTTCAGGTCATCGAGCATCTGCAGTTTGGCAAAGCCAACGTTCACCCGGTCAAGGTAGGCCACCAGGTAGCAGACGATCAGCAGCGGAATGATCCGCCACGCGGTTTTACGGTAGGCGCCGTGCAGGGCAGCGTCCGGCATGCTGTCGGGGAGAGGGGGTAGGGTGGTCATCTCGAGCCTCTTTCTTGTTGTTGTAGGGGCGATCCTGAAATGGCAGTACAACGGGTCAGAGCGCGCGGCCTCCCGGCCATTCACCGCGCACGCACATGTCCCGGACAACTTCGCGGATCAACTCGCTGATCAGCGTTTTAAGGTGGCTGGCAGGCATAGAAGCGCAACTACAGATGCCCAGGGTGCGCGACACATCCGCAGCGGCAATCCGGTGCGCCACCAGACGGCCGTCATCGATTTCGCGCATGGCCAGGTTCAACGGCATGATGGTGTGACCGATGCCGGCCTCCACCGCGCTTTTGAGGATGTGTACGGAATTGACCTCCATGGCGATCTCACCCACGCTTAGTCCGTGCCGTGCCACCGCCTGTTCAACCAGGGTGCGGGTGCTGTGGCCGTGGGCCTGACTCGGGAACACCAGCGGCCGGGCCAACGCCTGCTCCAGCGACACGTCACCGGCAGGTGGCGCATCCGGCGCATTGGCCCGGTGGATCAGGTAGAAGTCTTCTTCGATCAAGGCACTGAACAGCACCTGCGCAGGCAGGTCGGCGCTGGTAAACAGGGCAAGGTCGACGCGGCCACGGATCAATTGGTCCATGACGTTGCCGGTCAGCTCTTCATTGAGGTGAAACGCTACCTGCGGGTAACGCGCCGCCACCGCCCGCATCAGCGGCATGGCCAGGATGGTCGCGACGCTTTGCGGCAACGCCACGATGATCGAGCCGTTGACCGAGTTCGGGCTGCTGGTGACGGCGGCGCGGGCATCGACCAGGTGTTTGAGCATGCCCTGGGCATATTCGTAGAACACCTTTCCGGCTTCACTGGCGACCACACCATTGTGGCTGCGATGAAACAGCTGCACCCCGAGCTCGTCCTCCAGCGCCGACATCTGCTTGCTCAAGGCCGACTGCGCCACATGCACCTGGCGCGCGGCTTGGGACAGGCTGCCGCAATCAATCACGGCGACAAAGTATCTGATCTGGCGGATTTCCATTTGCGCTTCCTGCAGCACGGGAACATACGGGACCGGTGATGGTACAGCGCGTCAGCCTGCGGTGTGTCCGCGAGGAAAGATCTTCCCGGGATTCATCAGTTGCTTGGGGTCCAGTGCGGCCTTGATCGCCTTCATGGTGTCCACCGCGTTTTCCCCGTGTTCAACCGCCATGAAATGCTGCTTGGTCAAACCGATGCCATGCTCGCCGGTGCAACTGCCGTGCATGGCGATTGCACGTTCGGCCAGGCGGTGAGCGGCTGCCTCAGCACGCTCGACTTCGGCTTGATCATCAGGGTCGACCAGAATCAGCGCGTGAAAATTGCCATCGCCAACATGGCCGAAGATCGGCGCTAGCAAGCCGTTTTGCGCAAGGTCTGCCGCGGTGGCTTCAATGCAGTCGGCCAGGCGCGAAATCGGCACCACGGCATCGGTGGTCAGGGCACGACAACCGGGACGCAAGGCCAGGGCTGCGAAATAGCCATCGTGGCGAGCTTGCCACAAGCGGCTGCGGTCTTCCGGATGCACCGCCCATTCAAAATCCAGGCCCTGGTGTTCGTCGGCGACCATGCGTACGGTCTCAAGCTGCTCCTTCACACCGGCTTCGGAGCCATGCAGTTCGAACAGCAACGAAGGCACCTCGCGCAGTTGCGTCTTGCTGTAGGCGTTGAGCGCGCGCATGGTCAAGGCATCGAGCAGCTCGATACGGGCGATCGGCACGCCGAGCTGGATGATCTGGATCACCGCGCGTACCGCGTGATCGACACTGGGGAAGCGGCACACGGCTGCCGAAATGGCCTCGGGGATCGGGTGCAGCTTGACGGTCAGCTCGGCGATGGTCGCCAGTGTACCGCCCGAGCCGACCAGTAAATGGGTCAGGTCGTAGCCCGCAGAAGACTTGCGTGCCCGGCCACCGGTATTGATCACACGCCCGTCGGCCAGCACGGCGGTCATGCCCAGCACATTCTCGCGCATGGTGCCGTAGCGCACGGCGTTGGTACCAGAGGCGCGGGTTGCGGCCATACCGCCCAGAGAAGCGTCGGCACCAGGGTCGATGGGAAAGAACAGCCCGGTACCATGCAAGGCGGCGTTGAGCTGTTTGCGGGTCACGCCCGGTTGTACGGTGGCATCCATGTCATCGACGCGGATCTCTACAATCTGGTTCATGCCCGAAACATCAATACTCACGCCACCGTGAGAGGCCTGCAACCAGCCTTCAAGGGACGTGCCGCTGCCATAGGCAATCATCGGCACATCGTGGCGGTAGCAGGCGGCGCTGATACTGACGATATCGTCGAGGTTGTTGGCGTAGGCAACGGCATCCGGCGGCATCGGGTCGAGGGCGGAAATATCGCTGCCGTGGTGCTCGCGCACACTGGCGGAGGTAGAGAACCGGTCACCGAGCAACAGGCGCAGGTCATCGCACAGGGAGTGGGGAAGGGGCATCGAGCAGTCTCCGGTTCTTGTTCACCGCGTAAGCGTTGCGGTATTTGTAGGGAGTTATTGCTCATCTTAGGCAGGCTTTGGCCAACACCCGTAGTGCTGATTTCAGATGGAGTTATCTCTTCAAGAGATGACCTTGCGGCAGGAGCGCTCCGATGTTGGAACGCAAGAAGGACTGAAATAGCTAGGCGAGGACACTGTTAGGTTGGTTTTAACGCATCCATACGACGCGCCGATAAATAGCTCAACTAAATAGTCATTTAGTTGAGTTAAGTGTGAAAGGCATTAAATAACGGCTTAACGAAGGAATAGGGTAACGAACTCGCTGCGCCTCTTCAATATTGGCACCGTAATTGCCGAGGGCTCGATTAACAGCGTCAGGTGCGTGCCCAGGTCATCAGATACTCCAACTGACCTGTCTGTTCATCTATTTGTTCTGCACTCACTGCAAAGCCTTGCGAACGGTAAAAGGCACAACTGGCGACGTTTGCCTTGTAAACCCCCAGGGTCAACTAACTGCGCAATGTCTTTGCGTGCGCGAGCAATTGCTTGCCAAGCCCCATGCCTTGGAAATCGGGTGCCACGAACAACGCCGCAAGTTGCTCATCGTGCAAGGAACAGAACGCGACCACGCGTGACTCACGCTCAATCACGTAGGTTTCCGATGCCGGGATGTACAGATTTCGCATAGGCTCCAGGTTAGCTCGCCAGAACTCAGCGTCTATGAAGTCATGGGCTTTGAGTGACGCGTCTAACCAGATTCGCAACACAGCATCCATGTCTTGTTGGTTGAAAGGTCTAGGCGCTGCAGCACTGATCATTCCTTGAGGCTCCAGGTGTGTGTGTTGTGCAGGTGCAATGGGACTGCGGCAATGTTGAAGCGCAGTAGTATCGCGATGGAGGGATGGCAAGGCAATGATTGTAGGCTTGGGTCGGCGCGAATGGCTTTGGTGGTTTTTGAGGGGTGCAGCAGCTTTGAAAGTGGTACACCGGTGGCCGTGACTCTCTATAGAGCACTACGCATAATGTATATTATGTTAAATGAGGTGCTATGTCATAGATGTTCATTAGCCACCTAAACCACTGATTAGACAAACCGGATTCCAGCGTCCACGCTCCCAACGGGCCATGTCCTTTATGTTCATGGCGAGTCGTTTCATGAGGTGGCTGCCGATGAAATTGATTCAGTGTCATTTATCTTCCGGTCAGCGTGCACCGCTGCTCGTGCAGACTGGAGCTGGGGCGCCGTTGCCCATGCTTGTCCCGTTCATCTACGTTCAACTCAAATTGCGATACCGCGCGTACAACACGGCTGCGGCGCATTTGCGTGCGATCCAAGCGTTCTACACCTATGCGAAAAGCCGAGACCTGGAT
>Ga0247821_10000933_pt1 | contig 16268 bp, 18 predicted proteins | sample 13C_Glycerol_Day_FD_192481 | JGI IMG/M metagenome (GOLD analysis project Ga0247821, IMG submission 192481) | Soil microbial communities from agricultural site in Penn Yan, New York, United States - 13C_Glycerol_Day14 | ecosystem: Environmental > Terrestrial > Soil > Agricultural land | place... | reverse complement strand
ATATTAAGTCCTTGTCGTTGCGGGATTGCAGTAATGAAGTGACAGCTGAAAGTTCTTTCGGGTATTCCGATAGTATGTAGTCGCGGCCGTATCTGTAACTATCAATGTTGCTTAGGAATGTAAGTGTTGTTTCCCAGTTGAAAAAATTTTCAGGCGCGCTTCGATAGAACTTTTTTGCAATCTCATCGCTCGAGTTTCTAATGAATGAAGCAGAATGGTACTCAAGAATGCTCTTGTGTAGGAAAGTGACTTGATCAAAACCATCCTCAAGCATAAGGCACGCGACATTAATGATGTCTTTCTTAAAGCCTTCTATTTGGCAATTGGAGTCAGGGGTGTATTTTACTGCTTTTTCGAAACTCGAATTGAACTCAAGATGACTCAGAGATCTTCCTGAGCCGGATTGCAGGGTCATGAAGCAAAATGCATCAAAAAGCTTTAATAGCCTTGATTCAGATAGACCGCTATTATGCTGCCTGTTGAACCCTGCCTTTAGTTTATCGTGCTTGGTGAATACTGTGTTGAACAGCTTGTCGAAGAAAATCGGCAGGGTAGATGGTATTTCACTTTCAGACTGGTAGACCAGAACAAGGAGTGTCAACATTAATGGGGTTGTTATCACTCCTTTTACATTTTTTGGAGCTTCGGCAATAGCTTGTGTTATAGAGAAGCGCTTTGTGATGTCTGGAATGAGTTTTCTGAGGAACGGCTCATAATCTGAGTCTGTCAGCTCGGCCAAAGAAAATACTCCGAATCCCCCCAGGTTTTGTATTGCGTTATACGGTCTGGATGATACGATGATTTTTAAGTTTTGATGTTTAGCTTTTAGGCGCTCGATCTCATAAATTGTGTCAGTTACTTTGTCTGTTGGTATTTCATCGAATCCGTCAAGAATTAATACTAGCTTCTCTGTGCTGGATAGATAAGATAGAACTTTTTCTTGCCCCTCAATTCCGGCGGAGTCTAGAAAGTCAAAAATTAGCTGCCGAAGTGAGCGGCTTTCAGAAATCATGCGCAGCTCAAGAAATATTGGGATTATTTCTTTTTCAATTGCGGAGTTGCAAAGTTGTCGTAGGTAAATGGATTTGCCTTGTCCGACGATACCTTCGATTATTACATGCTTTGGTAAGTCATCAATGCTTTTTATTTGTGCGGTGTAGGCTTTTTTCTGGAGCTTCGAAGGGTAGTAAAAGTCATCTATAAGGGTGCCTGATTCTCGGGACCACATGGTTTTTACTGTATTAATGTCTAAAAGAAGTTTTGAAAGCTTTTCGACGGACTTAACGGAGTTCCATTTTATCTGTTGATCTTTTACAACATCTATCCCTCCCTTTGCTAGTGAAGCAAAAATCGGGGAAAGTGCTTTCGCCAAAGCAGGGATGGTAATTTCTAACGGCATTTTGTCCTCCATGGTCAAGCCTCAATCATAGAGAAAATGTCTCTTTTCCGCACGGAATGGATCTGTTCTTATAGCAGCATGTGTTGCTGTGAACGCAACGGAACGCCTTCAAGAAACCGGCCAATGAGCCGGTTTTTTTGTGCCCATGTACAGCCCTGCCATCGTGCGGAGCCTTTCTTTTTGGACCCCATGCCTGGTTCCTTGCTCCAAGCGGATGCCAGCGCGATGGAGGCCGGAGCTATTTGAGGACTACAGATGAACACTGAGCATCAAACACTTGCGGATGTGCCCCTATGGCTTTTGGTGTTGTTGAGCATGGCCGGGCTTTCTGGGGAAATGCTGAGGGCATCAGGTACAGACCTTGGTCTTCGACAGATACTGCAACGCGTAGCCCTGCGCTTTCTTGCGTCTGGCCTGCTTGGCATGGCGACGCTACTGCTCGCGATGGCTCTGTGGAACAACCTCTACCTTGCCGCTGGCTTGGGCATAGTCATTGCGGTGATCGGTGCAGATGTCGCCGGCGGCTTGTACACCCAATTTCTGGCCAAGAAGGCTGGAATCAACTCCCGCAGCTAGTAGTGAGGTAGGGGCAGTGCTCAATCTCAGTATCGATACCGATAGTGCCCCGCTGTTCCGCGAAATCTCGGACATTCAGCGTAAGCAGATCCCGTTTGCCCTGGTGCTGGCACAAACCAAGCTGGCCCAGCGAGTGAAGCCTGGCATGCTCAAGGTCATGCAGCAGCGTTTGGATAGGCCAACACCGACCACGATGAAAAGTCTGTATGTGCAGGCAGCCACCAAGGCCCGTCCGGCCAAGGTGTTCTTCAAGGATTCTTGGACCACTGGCATTCCTGCCGATGCCTATCTGCAGCAGGCCGTGCAGGGTGGGCAGCGGCCACATAAGCGTTTTGAGAAATCGCTGATTGCTCAAGGGCTGATGAAGTCGGGGCAGTTCGCGCTACCGGCCAAGGATCTGCTCAACCAATACGGCAACGTATCGCGCGGCACCATGACTCGCATCCTTTCGGGGCTCGGTGCTGCCGAGTCGGGGCGCGGGCATCAGGCCAACGCCACGGGCAGCAAACGCAGTCAACGCAAGGGTAACGCCAAGCGCTACTTCACTGGCGCGGTCGATGGGCAGCAGGGCGTGTGGGAGCGCAAAGACACGGCGTTCGGCGATGGCGTTCGCCCGGTGTTCCTGTACTCCAACGGCGCACCGGCTTACCGCGTGATCTTTCCGTTCTTCAAGATCGCCGACAACATCGTCAAGGCGCACGCCCAGGCCGAACTCACAGCGGCATTGGGGCAGGCCATCGCCACCGCCCATCCGTAATGCCCGGAGCAGGGGGTTGCCGCCACTCCATCCCTCGTCAATGGGTCCTCCCGGACCCACCGGGCCTAGGGGGTAATTCGGGCCCCGCTCATTCGCTACGTATGACCCTTTTGCAGAGGTTGGTTGTTGTTTCGACTATGGCTAATCAAACCATCACCCGCGAGCCGTACTGGCTCAACAAGACGCGCATGGCCGCGAGCCTTGGGATTTCGGTTCAGGCCTTTGATAAATGGGGCGTCCAGCCGGTCGCCCGGATCGGCAAAGAGGCGTTTTATGACACCAAATGCGTGCTTGCCAATCGCCTGCAGCACCAGAGCGGAAAACAACAACCCGACTTGGACGGGGTCGATCCGCTCATTGAGTACAAGATCGCGGTCGAGCGTCTGCGCCTGACCAAGGAGCAAGCGGACTCCCAAGCGCGCAAAAACAAGGTCGGGGAAAAGGAACTTGTGCCGGTTGGGTTCATGGTGTTCGCGCTGGCTGATCTGTCGGCGCAGCTGGCATCCGCCCTCGACACCACCCCGAAAAGCGTGAAGCGAAAGCATCCCGATATCGCGCCTCGACACATGGAGGCGTTCGAGCACGAGATTGCCGTTACTCGTAACGCTGCGGTGGATCTAGCCGACCGCATACCGAGATTGTTAGATGAATACCTCACCACTTTGGATGAATCCGCTGGTTGAGGCCGTTCGGCGTGGGTTCAAGAGTCTGAAAAAAGATCCGCCCATGACGGCCTCGGCCTGGGCGGACGAACATTTCTACATGTCGTCGGAGTCCTCATACGGTGAGGGCAAGTGGACGACAGCGGCGTTTCAGGTGGCGTTGCTCAACGCAATGGGCAATGACCTGATTCAAGAGCTGAACCTGATCAAGTCTGCGCGTGTTGGGTACACCAAAATGCTGGTGGCCAACATCGCCTACAAGCTTGAGCACAAAAAGCGCAGCGTGTGCATGTGGAGCCCTACGGACGGTGACGCCGAGGGGATTATGAAAGAGCACGTTGAACCGATGATTCGCGACGTGCCAGTGATCAAGGCCCTGGCGCCCTGGTACGGGAAGAAACACAAGCACAACACCATTGAGGTTAAGACCTTCGAGAATCGCAAGGTGCTGTGGTGGATGGGTGGCAAGGCGGGCGGCAACTACCGGGAAAAAAGCCCGGACGAAGTCGGCTATGACGAGCTGTCGAGCTTTGACGAAGATATCGACAAAGAGGGCTCGCCCACCTTCCTGGGTGACAAGCGCTTAGAGGGTGCGACTTATCCCAAGTCGGTTCGTGGCTCGACGCCCAAGCTTGCCGGCAGTTGCCAAATCACGCGGGCGGCCGAGGAGTCGGCGTACCTGCTGCGCTTCCACATTCGCTGCCCGCACTGCCAAACCGAGCAGACCCTGAAATGGGGTGGCAAGGATGAGTCCTTTGGGGTCAAGTGGTCCAAGGATGAGCTAGGCCAGGTCGATCATGCTTGGTATCTGTGCGAGTCCGGCAATGGGTGTGCTTTTGAGCACTATCAAATGGTCGAGGCGTCGAAGTCTGGCCGGTGGATATGCGAGAAAACTGGTGTATGGACCCGCGACAGCATGGAGTGGTTTGGTGCGAGTGATAAGCCTATTCGCACCCCTCGCCGGCTGACGTTCCATATCTGGACGATTTACTCGACCTTTACGACCTGGGTGAAGATTGCCGACGAACGCGTCAAGGCTGGCAATGACCGGGGCAAGCTCAAAACCTTCGTGAACACCACGCTCGGAGAGACCTGGGAGGAAGACCTTAGCGAGAAGGTCGACGCGGAGCTGCTTTACGAGCGCCGCGAGGTATTTGCCGCCCAGGTGCCGGCGCGCGGCTTGGTCCTGGTGGGAGGCATCGACACCCAGGACGACCGTTACGAACTTCGGGTTTGGGCGTTTGGCAAGGATGAGGAGGCGTGGCTGATCTACCGCCGCGTGCTGACGGGTGACCCGGCCAGCGGCGAACTGCTGCGCCAAGTTGGGCTGGAGCTGAACCGCCAGTTCACCCGTGCCGACGGCACGAAGATGGGCGTTATGCGCTGGTGTTGGGACTCCGGCGGACACCACTCGGAAACGGTGCGAAAGCAGAGTCGCGATCATGGCTTGCATTGGGTCATCCCGATTTTCGGGGCCAGCACCTACGGCAAGCCCATAGCCAACTTTCCGCGCAAGAAAGAGAAAAAGTCGAAGACCTACCTGACGGAGGTCGGCACCGACAACGCCAAAGAGGTCATTTACAACCGCCTCAAGCTGCAGCCGAACGGCAATCGTCCGGTGCCCGGCCTGCTTCATTTCCCAGCCGATGATTCGATCTGTGACCGAGACGAACTAAAGCAGCTCACCAGCGAAACCAAAAAGTGGGTGCTGGTGAAGGGCCGGCGGGTGCTGCGCTGGGATGCCAGCAAGAAGCGAAACGAAGCGCTCGACTGCCTGGTGTATGCCTTGGCGGCGCTGCGCATCAGTCAAGAGCGCTTTGGCCTCGACCTTGACCTGCTGGCCAGTCAGAACCCCGAGACAGATGTTTGGGAAGTGCCTGCAGAGCCGCCACACGCGGCCGAGCCGGACGAGCCGCCAGAGTCACCGGCGGCTGCTTTGCCGTCGCCGGCGCCGGTGGCGCCTCAACCAGATCACCAGCCCGCCGCCGGCGGTTGGGTAGAGACAGGAGCAAACGGATGGCTGTAGAAGCCCAAAACTTGACCCCCCAACAGATGGTCGCGCTGTACATGCAGGCCGAGGCCGACCTAGTGGCCGGGGGCAAAGATGTGACCTTGAACGGTCGGCGGTTCGTGTATGCCGAGCTGAACCAGATACGCGACGGCCTGTTGTACTGGGAGCGTCGAGTAGCGGCACAAGCGCGCGGGGGGCGTCCGGGTTACTCCCTGGCGAGCTTTGGTTGAGCGGCATGAACCTGCTGGACAAGGCGCTTGCGCCGCTGTTTCCGGGCATGGTGGCCGAGCGTCTGCGGGCGCGTAACGTGATCATGGCGTTTGAAGCCGCCAAGCCCACGCGGACTCACAAGGCCAAGAAACAGACCGGCAATGCGGATCGTGCGTTGAATCACACACTCAAGTCGATGCGCGAGCAGAGCCGCAAGCTCGACGAAGACCACGACATTGTCACCGGCGTTTTTGATCGCCTGGAGGAGCGCGTGGTAGGCGGTGCCGGCATTGCTGTTGAGCCGATCCCGCTGCACCTAGATGGCACGGTACACCGTGAGTTTGCCGCCGCCATCAACGCGCTGTGGGGGGAGTGGTCGCTCAAGCCTGAGGCCTCGGGCGAGCTGAGCCGGCCGCAGATGGAGCGCCTGGTGTGCCGCAGCTGGTTGCGCGATGGCGAGGCCCTGGCCCAGGAGCTTATGGGGCGGGTGCCGAACTATCAGCACCTGCACTGTGTGCCGTATGCCCTGGAGCTGCTGGAGGCGGACTATTTGCCGGTCGAATACACCGACGAATCCAAGGGTATTGTCCAGGGAATCGAGCGTAACGGGTGGCGCCGTGTGCTGGCTTACCACCTGTACAAGGGGCATCCGGCTGGCCTGCGCGGCAGCCTGGTGCAGAACACCAAGCGCGTGCCGGCTGAGCAAGTGATTCACATTGCCTACCGCAAGCGCATTGGGCAGAGCCGTGGCCAGCCGCTGCTGCATGCGGTCCTGATGCGCCTGGCGGATATCAAAGACTACGAGGAAAGCGAGCGGGTGGCGGCGCGGATCAGTGCGGCGCTGGCCATGTACATCAAGAAGGGCACGCCCGACGACTATGTGCCGGCCGGGCCGGGCGAGACGCGCGCCGAACGGACCTTCCCCATTGCCCCGGGCATCGTGGTCGACACCCTGTTACCGGGTGAAGACGTGGGCATGATCGAAAGCAACCGGCCTAACCCGTTCCTTGAGGGGTTCCGCAACGGGCAGCTCAAGGCGGTGGCCGCCGGTACGCGCAGCACCTATTCCAGCGTGGCGCGCAGCTACGACGGCACCTACTCAGCACAACGCCAGGAGCTGGTCGAGGGTCAACTGGGTTACGACCAACTGCAGCATGAGTTCATCGACTACTGGTGCCGCCGCGTGTACCGCAACTGGCTGCGCATGGCGATCCTGAGCGGACAGCTCAAAGTGCCGGCGGACGTGGATCAGCGGACCATTTACGGCGCCTTCTACCAAGGCCCAGTGATGCCGTGGATTAACCCGGTTCATGAGGCCGACGCCTGGGAAAAGATCATCAAAGCCGGTGGCGGCGACGAGGCGGAAATGACTCGCTCGCGTGGCCGTAACCCGTCCGAGCTTAAGGCGTCTCGCAAGTCGGAGATCGCCGCCAACCGGGCAGACGATCTGGTGTTCAGTTCGGATGCCTACCATGAGTATTACGGGAGAAACCAACCCAATGATCAAACGAAAACAGCGGGAAAGGCCGCCCATCTTGGGGCCGCGCGCGGCGGTGGCGACGACTGACCCGGCCGCGCAGACGTGGTACACGTTGCGCGCATCCAGTCAGCGCGGCGTGGTCGACCTGATGTTGTACGGCGAGATTGGCGCCTGGGGTATCTCGGCCAACCAGTTTGCCCGCGATCTGAAAGCCCTCGGTGACGTGTCACAAATCAACTTGCATGTGCATTCTCCCGGTGGCGACGTGTTCGAGGGAATGGCGATGTACAACCTGCTGCGCAATCACCCGGCCCGCGTAGAGGGCACGGTAGACGGCCTTGCGGCGTCGATGGGCAGCGTAATTCTGATGGCCTCCGACGTAATCCGCATCCCCGAAAACGCCATGATCATGGTGCACAAACCCTGGGGTATCCAGGGCGGCGATGCTGACGAAATGCGCCGCTACGCCGACCTGCTCGACAAGGTCGAGGATTCCCTGGTGGCGGCGTACACCAACAAGACCGGCAAGACCGCCGACGAAATTAAGGCGCTGCTCGCCGCTGAAACGTGGATGACCGGCGCCGAGGCCGTCGAGCTGAGCTTTGCCGATGAATTGGTGGGGGCGCTTGAAGCCTTCGCCGCACTCAACTCTCAACGCATGCAGGAGTTCACCAACATGCCTACCGCTGCACAACCGATGTTCGGCCCGCGCGGCCAAACCCAGCCCCCGGCACCGGTCAATCAGTCGGCCCAGCCGCCGGCGAACGAAACGCCCGAGCAGATTCAGGCTCGCGTACTGCAGGCCGATGCCACCCGCCGTGCCGCGATCACCTCCGCATTCTCCATGTTTGCCACCCTGGAGGGCTCTGCCGCGTTGCGTGACGAGTGCTTGAACGACACTAGCTGCACCGTGGAATCGGCCAACGCCAAGCTGCTGGCCCACATGGGCAAGGCGACCACGCCGACCGGCAGCCAGGCACCAGGCCAGCACGGCCACATCAGCAACGGCAACATCGTGGGTGACTCGGTGCGGGCATCCCTGGCGGGGCGTATCGGTCATGCGGCCAACGAGGCTGACAACGCTTACAACCACATGAGCCTGCGCGAACTGGCCCGCGCCTCGTTGAATGATCGTGGCATTCTGACCGCCTCGCTCAACCCGATGCAGATGGTCGGCCTGGCCTTCACCCACGACACCAGCGATTTCGGCAGCATCCTGATCGACACCGCCGCCGTGTCGGTGCTGGCCGGCTGGGACGAGGCGCCCGAGACGTTCGACCAGTGGACCCGCCGGGGTCGATTGAGCGACTTCCGAGTTGCCAAGCGTGTTGGTATGGGCGCTTTCCCGAGCTTGCGCGAAGTGCGCCCAGGTGCTGAGTATCAGTACATCACCACCGGCGACCGTGGCGAAACCATCAGTCTGGCCACCTATGGCGAACTGTTCTCGATCACCCGTCAGGCCATCATCAACGATGACCTCGACCTGCTGAGCACCATTCCTTACAACATGGGCTTGGCCGCACGCGGCACCATCGGTGATCTGGTCTACGCGGTGCTGACCACCAACGCCAAGATGAGCGACCAAAAGGCCTTGTTCGATGCCTCGCGCAAGAACCTGTTCACTGGTGCCGGCTCGGCCCTGTCGATTGAGGCGATGATTGCCGCCAAGAACGCCATGGCGCTGCAGAAATCCCAGGTCGAAGGTGGTAAGCCACGCACTTTGAACATTCGCCCGGCCTTCCTGTTGTGCCCGGTGGCCCTGGAAGACAAGGCCAAGCAGCTGATCCGCTCGGCCTCGGTACCAGGCGCCGACGTAAACGCCGGCGTCGATAACCCGATCCGCAATTTCGCCGAAGTGATCGCCGAGCCGCGTCTGGACGATGACAACGCGAAGTCGTGGTATCTGGCGGCCGCGCAAGGTCGTGACACTATCGAAGTCTCCTACCTGGATGGCGTCGATAAGCCGTACATGGAGCAGCAAGAAGGCTTCACCGTCGACGGCGTGGCCACTAAGGTGCGGATCGACGCCGGCGTTGCGGCGCTGGATTCGCGCGGCCTCAACAAGTCTGTCGGCGCGTAACCGCAGGCTCCACCCAAACACCCCGCTTTTGCGGGGTTTGTTGTTTCTGGACAGGAGAAAAATGGCCATGGCCAAGAACTATGTCAGTGCTGGCGGTAGCATCAGCTTGCCAGCTCCCACCGGCGGCTCGGTCGCGGGTATCCCGCAGGTGATCGGCAATTTGGCGGTAATGCCACTGCAGTCTGGCGCGAAAGGTACCCCTATTACCTACCGCACCTGCGATGCGTGGCGTGTCCCGTCGACCCCCGGCCTAAAAGTCGGCGCCAAAGTAAGCGTGCTCAACGGTGTTCTTGTCGCCGACGGAACTGCCGACTCGCTGCCGTACGGAAAGCAGCTGAGCGACACGGTCGATGGCTTCGCTGACGTGCTGATTGTGCAGTAATGGCGGTCGCGAATTTTCGCGACCGTATGGCCGGCCTGACTTCCAGAATCCTCAAGCGCGTGGGCGACCGCGCAACGCTTGAGGATGGTACTGAAGTGCTGGGTACCTTCGACAACCCGTTTCTTGACCCCCAGGTGGGGGCCAAGGGCGGCGGCAAGGGGCTGGCCATGCAGGTCGATGGGGCAGAGCTGGGCGAACCCCGGTTCTGTGTTTTGGCGGCAGAGGCGGAACGCCTGCCCAACGACTCGGTGCTGTCCATTGAGCTGCCGCCCGCTGAGGGTGGCGGCCGTTACCGAGTGGTTAGGCCTGAGCCTACGGGTGACGGAATGGTGGCCCTGGTGCTGGAGGTGGAGCGTGAGCGAACAGCCGACATTACCTAGTGAGCTGACCCTGCTGCATGCTGCGATGACCGCCACCATCAAGGCGGGTATGTCGCGGCTGCAGTTGGTCGAGGCTTACCCGGTACTTAGAAAGGGCATGAAGCTGCCCGCTCTGCTGTACGCCATGACCAATCTAGTTCCCGGCCCCGATCCGGGCGATGGTCGAGCGTGTGTGGTGGCGACGTTTGAGGCCTGCATTCTGGTGGAGTCAAGCCGGCCTCAAGCACCCCTGCAGGCGGCCATTCTGGCTACCCAACTGGTCAAGCTGTTGCGCCATCAGTTTTGGGATATGGATTTTGTCGCTGGCGTCTATGACGTGCAGGCAATGCCATCGGAATCCATCCCTGATCTGGTGCAGTGTGCGGCCTGGTCGGTGCAGTGGCGGCAAGACGTTTATTTGGGGGATACCGAATGGCTCTGGCCGGATGAGCCTGCAGGTTCGTTGCAGTTTGCTCCTGATCCCGATATGGCGTTTGCCGTCGATAGTGGCGGCCAGGCGCCGGAGGAGTTGGCATGAGCCAAGTAAGCGCAACACATGACCGCATGCTGGCCGCCCTGGTCATTCCGTGTCGGGTGGTGGCGGTAGACCTGGCCACCGCAATGGTCCGCGTTTCCGACGGCGCGGGCTGGACCAGCGCCTGGGTGCGCTGGCACAGCCAGGCCGCCGGCAAAGCTCGGCATTGGCGGGCGCCGAGTCTGGACGAGCAGGGCACTTTGATCAGTCCGAGCGGCGAACCGGCGCAGGGCACGTTCGTGCCCGGGCTGTACGGCAATGCGGGTGCCCAGCCGGATAACCGCGATCATGTCGAAGTGTGGCGCTTTGATGATGGCGGCTCGCTGGTCTACGACTGGCAGGCCAGTAGTTACAGCATCACCCTGCCGTCCGGCACCGTTGCCATCAAGGTCGGCGGTACCGAGGCATTCGTTACGGATAACGCCATCAACGCCAAAGCGGCCAACATCACCCTGGATGGCCAGGTGCTGATCAATGGGCCGTTACGCGTAACGGGCGATATCAACGGCGGCGGCAAGATCATCGACACCGCCGGAAACACGGCAAACCATAAACACTGAGGGTCGCTATGACTGACAGAGCAAAAGGGCCAATCAACGGTGTTGACTCGGCCATGGTCGAGCACATGGTGTGCGGTCAGATTGAGCAGCGTTATGACGCGCTGCGTATGCGGCAGTTCTGGAGACGGCTCATTGCCGGGGACAACGACCCCGACCAAGTGGCAGATGGTCTCTGCCGGGCGCTGAGCGGCGGGCACTACGTGCGTAAAGAGCCCGCTGTGGTTAGCAATATCAGCGTTCAGGTATTTGGAGATGCCAGCCCTGAAGGCATTGCCCAAGCCTTGAACGGGGCTATGGGGCCTTCTCTGAAGAGCGCGCACACCGGCTAACCGCCGTCCATCACTCAGGCCCGCCGCGTGCGGGCTTTTTCATGCCTGGAGGAAACATGGCTACCCCGAAAAAAGATCAAGCACCACCCGCCGAAGCGGCGCAAGTCACCTACCGCGACACGCGCTACAACTCCCGCGTGTTGATCTTGCCAGACAACCGCCAGTTAACTGTCGCCCGTTTTCTGGTGACGGTTCCGGCCGACGATGCCGAGGCGCTGAAGTACCTGGAAGGTCACCCGGACCTGCAGCTGCAGGAGTAACCCATGCTCGGAATGGATCGCCACACGGGTCAGTCTGTTTCCGGCCTGGCGCACCTGCGGCAGTCCATTGAAGACATTCTGACCACGCCGGTCGGCAGTCGGCGCATGCGCCCGGAGTACGGCAGCCATTTGCGCCGTTATGTCGATCTGCCGGTAAACGAAGGCTGGAAAAGCGCGGTACAGGCCGAGGTGGCACGTTCGCTGGGGCGATGGGAGCCGCGCCTGAAGCTGGAGCGGGTGCGGGTCACTGCTGTGGTCGGCGGGCAAATCACCCTGCAGCTGACCGGCCAGTACCTGGGCGACAGTGCGATTATTGAGGTGAAGGCATGAGCACAATCGAGCTGTCGGCGCTGCCCGCGCCGCAAGTGCTGGAAGACCTCGACTTTGAGGAGGCCTACCAAGCCGAGCTGGCCACCTTTCGCCAGTACATGGGCGACAACTGGGACGCGTTGCTGGAGAGCGACCCGGTAACCAAGTTGCTGGAGCTTGGCGCCTTTCGGCGTTTGCAGAACCGGGCGCGGGTCAATGACGCGGGCAAGGCGTTGCTGCTGGCGTATGCCCAGGGCAACGACCTTGACCAATTGGCGGCCAACGTTCGGCTGCAGCGCCTGGTGGTGCAGGCCGAGGATCTGGTTGCGGTGCCGCCGGTACCGGCGGTGCTGGAGGACGACGACGCCCTGCGCGAGCGTATCCAGTTGGTCTATGAGGGCCTGACCACGGCGGGGCCGCGTAACAGTTACATTCTGCATGCGCGCAATGCCTCTGGCCTGGTTGCCGATGCCACCGCCGAAAGCCCGGCGCCGGCGGTGGTGATGGTGACGGTGCTGGGCCTGGAGGGCGACGGCACGGCCCCACCCGAGCTGCTGGAGACGGTACGGATCAAGCTCAGTGACGACGATGTGCGGCCGGTGGCGGATCGCCTGACGGTGCAGGGCGCTGAGATCCTGCGCTATCGGATCGACGCAGTGGTGCACATGGCCGGCAGCGGCCCTGAAACCGAGGCCACCCTGGCCGAATGCAAACGCCGCCTGCAGGCCTGGGTCAACCCCCGGCGCCGCCTGGGCGCCGAGGTGGCCCGCTCTGGTGTGGATGCCCAGCTGCATATCAATGGCGTCAGTCGGGTCGAGCTGAGCGACTGGGCCGACATTCGCCCGAGCAAGGCCCAGGCGGCCTGGTGCGAGGACATTACTGTGACGCGGGGGAGTTGAGATGAACAGCCTGCTCCCGCTCAACAGTACCCAGCTGGAACGCGCTATCGAGGCGGCTGACGTGGATATCACCGAGGTACCGCTACGCACCTTGTACAACCCTGACACCTGCCCGGCGCACTTGCTGTATCACCTGGCCTGGGCCTGGTCGGTGGATCGCTGGGACGACACTTGGTCGGAGGCGGTCAAACGCTCGGTGATCCGCTCGGCGTTCTACGTGCATGCGCACAAAGGCACCATCGGCGCCTTGCGCCGGGTGGTCGAGCCGCTGGGTTTTCTGATCGAGGTTCGCGAGTGGTGGGAAGGCGTGCCCGAGGGCGTGCCGGGCACTTTCGAGCTGCAGGTCGGCGTACTGGATACCGGCATCACCGAGGAAATGTATCAGGAGCTGACGCGGCTGATCGATGACGCCAAGCCGGTCAGCCGACACCTGATAGGCCTGGCGATTTCCCTGGCTTCTAGCGGTTACATGCGGCTGGGGCTGGGCCTGTATGAGGGCGAGGAAATCGACGTGTACCCGCCGATGTCACACGACATCGAGATTGGCGGCAGCTTTGGCCATGTTGGCCGTGAACATCAAATTGAATACCTGGACGTGTACTCATGACTACAGCGAGCAGTCAGTTTTTCGCCATCCTGACGGCGGTGGGAGAGGCTAAACAGGCCAACGCCAACGCCCTGGGCGTGCCTTGGACGTTTTCCCAGCTGGGCGTCGGCGATGCCAACCTGACCGACCCGGTACCATCCCGCGAGCAGACCCGACTTATCAACGAGCGCCGCCGGGCACCGCTCAATCAGCTGAAGATAGACCCCGCTAATGCGAGCATCATCATCGCTGAGCAGGTGATTCCGCCTGATGTGGGCGGTTGGTGGATTCGCGAGATCGGTCTTTACGACGCCGATGGTGATCTGGTCGCGGTGGCCAACTGCGCGCCGAGCTTCAAGCCGCTGCTTACTCAGGGCACCGGCAAGACTCAGGTGGTACGCCTGAACATCATCGTCACCAGTACGGCCAATGTGCAGCTGAAGATTGACCCGGCGGTGGTGCTGGCCACGCGATCCTATGTCGATGCGGCCATTCTTGAGGTGCTGCCGAAGAACAAGACGCCCGGTGAATACACGCGGGTCAAGATCAATGACCGGGGCTTGGTGCTCTCAGGCGACAACCCGACGACGCTGGCCGCCAATGGCATCACCGATGCCTACACGAAAGAGCAGGTCGACGCGATCATTGCCCAGGCGTCGGCGCTGCCGGTGGGTGCCATGGTGGCGTTCCCGGTGGATAAGGTCGCGCCAGGCTTTCTGGAGGTCGACGGTAGCGTCAAGAGTATTGCGGTCTATCCCGATCTGGCAGCTTTCCTGGGTACCACTTTCAACAAGGGTGACGAGGGCGCCGGTAATTTCCGACTGCCCGAGTCGCGGGCCGAGTTCCTGCGGGGCTGGGACCATGGGCGCGGAGTTGATGCGGGGCGCGGCATAGGCACCTGGCAGAAAGGGAGCTTGCAGTCCTTCGACCCATCCACTGCCTCGCCTGCTATAACCGGCCTGTGGCATAGCGGCGCAGACGTCAATGTTGCTGCTATTCACGGCCTCGATAGCATGGTTGTCGCGGATTACCCGGTCAGCCAGTCAGTCGGTATCGCCAGCGGTGTCACGAACCCTCCCGGCGCTGGGGTGGGTGTAACAAGACCGCGAAACCTGGCGGTGATTTGGTGCATCAAGGCCTGGAACGCGCCGATCAATCAGGGGCACATTGATATTGCTGCACTTGAAAGAGAGGTCCAACAAATTGCCTTGAATGGCCCCGTGGTGGGTGGCGCTCGTAACGTCAGAATGTCGATCACTGTCACTTCAGTGTCGGCGACGCTCACGGCCGAAGAGGTTATCGTGGAAACTGCCTTGCGCGGCAGGGCCTATAAGTTGGGCGCATTCAATAAGCAGATCAACCTCGCCAGTGTTGGCGCTGGCGGCATGGATGCAGGGGCCGCTCCTGCTAATGGTTTTGTCGCTATCTATGCGATCTACAACCCGACTACAGCAATGTCAGATCTGCTCGCGGTCAACGCTACTTCGGTTGTGGCGCCTGAGGTCTACGGTGGTGCCAACATGCCCGCAGGCTACGAAGCATCTGCGCTTGTGTCGGTATGGCCGACGATTAACGGCTTGCTCACCATCGGCCTCCAGCTAGGCCGGAGCGTATCAATCAACCGCAGGTCTGTGTTAGCCACTACAACGCAGCAAGGTTCGTTAACGCCGTTATCGCTAGAGGCGACCGTACCTAAAAATGCTAACGAGGTGTCTGGCGATGTCCAAATAGGTAGTAGCGTTTCAGCTTCTCTTACCTCAGGGATTTCGGGCTCAGCCACAAGCATTGGTTCTATCTTCCAGCTTTCTACGTCGACAGCTGCGCAGGGGCCGTACCGTGTCTCTCTGGCGACACCCCAAACGATTTATTACCTTCTGACGGCAGCGGCGGGAGCTATGAATGCCCAGGTATACGTCTCTGGCTACGCCTTCTGAGGAACACTTTTATGTTCGTACAGTTTGAAGATGAAAATGAACTGAGAATCATCGCGGCATTTGGGTGCTCTCAAGATTCTGGGGCTTATCCAAATCAAGGGGAGGTCGATGAAGACGATCCGCGATACATCGCCTGGTTAAATATGTGGTCGCCTGCGCTGCCGGAATTGACCGAGCCCGAGCGCACTTGGCGAGACAGTGAGCTGGAATCCGTTATCTGGTTGCGAGATCGCCACCGTGATCAACTGGAACTTGGCTCTGATACCACGCTGACCGTTGAGCAGTTCAGAGAGCTGCTGGTGTTTATGCAGGCGCTGCGTGATTGGCCGCAGTCGGAGCAATTCCCTGTGATCGAGTACCGCCCCGTAGCGCCGCCCTGGATTGCTGAGCAAAACCAATAACGCCCCGCACTGACGGGGCGTTTTCTTTCCTGTTGCACTCACACAAGGCCCTGCACTGCGGGGCCTTCTTGTATCTGGAGAACCTATGAGTGGTTTCTTTCACGGCGTTACCGTAACGAACGTCGACACCGGCGCGCGGACCATCGCCTTGCCGTCGTCCTCGATCATTGGCTTGGTCGACACCTTCACACCTGGCCCCACGGCCAGCGCCAAGGCTGACGAGCTGGTGCTGATCACCAGCGAGCGCGAGGCGGTCGCCGCCTTCGGTCCTGACTCGGCGATCACCAAGGCCTGTAAGGCCGTGTACATGCGCGCCAAGGCGGTGATCGTCGCCTGTGGTGTGGCCAAGGTCGAGGACGCCGCGCAGCAGACCTCGGCGATTATTGGCGGCGTGCTGGCGGACGGTACCCGTACCGGCCTGCAGGCGCTGCTCGATGGCAAAAGCCGCTTCAACGCCCAGCCGCGGCTGTTGGTGACGCCCAAGCACAGCGCCACCCAGGCAGTCGGTACCGCCCTGGTGGCGATGGCCGACAAGCTGC
>Ga0247821_10000930_pt1 | contig 16288 bp, 16 predicted proteins | sample 13C_Glycerol_Day_FD_192481 | JGI IMG/M metagenome (GOLD analysis project Ga0247821, IMG submission 192481) | Soil microbial communities from agricultural site in Penn Yan, New York, United States - 13C_Glycerol_Day14 | ecosystem: Environmental > Terrestrial > Soil > Agricultural land | place... | reverse complement strand
GTACGCGTTCCCGCTGCTGCTGCTCGGTGACGGCGACAGCACGCTCAACCTGCTCGCCCGGGTGTTCGGCTGGGCGTTCGCGATCTGGGGCACCGGTCTGTACTACTGGGCCGGCGCGCTGTACTTCGCCCAGTTGCGGCACCTGACCCAGACGGTCAAACCGATCAAGGACTCGGCCGGGTGACCCAGCAAGCCCCCCAGCAGACGCCTCCTCGGCGCGTCGACGCGTCGATGTCACTGCTGAACAACCTGATGGCGCACCCGATCGACGAGGGGTACGCCGTCGCCGCCCGCACCCGGTCGAACGCCGACGGCAAGCAGACCCGCTCCCGGCACCGGACCATGCTGGTGCTGGCCGCCGCCGTCCTCGGCTTCCTGCTCGCCGTGGCCGCCGCGCAGAACTACCGCAGCGCGCCCGAGGCGGAGAAGCAGCGCAAGGAACTGATCACCCGCATCAACCAGGCCGACACCCGGCTGAACGAGCTGCGCAACCACCAGTCCCAGCTCGCCGACGAGGTCCGCCGGTTGCAGGCGAGCGGACTGAGCAACGACAGCACGGGCGCGGCGCTGCAGCAGAAGCTCGACGACCTGGAGCTGCAGACCGGGGCGATCGCGGTCACCGGCCCCGGGATCAAGGCGGTGATCGACGACGCCAAGGACGCCGACGCCAAGGAAGGCCGGCTGCTCGATGTCGACCTGCAGCAGCTCGTCAACGGCCTGTGGACGTCCGGCGCGGAGGCGGTCTCGGTGAACGGGCACCGGATCACCTCGCTGACCGCGATCCGCGGCGCGGGCAGTGCCATCACCGTTGACTACAGTTCGCTGACCCCGCCGTACACGGTGCTCGCGATCGGGGACACCGCGACCATGCCCGCCCGGTTCGCGCAGAGCTCCGGCGGGCAGTGGGTGCAGTACCTGGTCAGCAACTTCGATGTCCGGATGACGATCACGACGGAGGATTCCTTGCAGGTGCCGGCCGATGCGACCATCGCGTTGCGCTACGCGAAGGTGAGAACGAGATGATCGCCGTACTCGGGCTGGTGATCGGTGTCGTCATCGGTCTGCTGGTCGCGCCCGACGTCCCGGACTGGGCGCAGCCGTACCTGCCGATCGCGGTCGTGGCCGCGCTCGACGCGGTGTTCGGCGCGCTGCGCGCGTTCCTGGACGGGATCTTCGACGACAAGGTGTTCGTCGTCTCGTTCGTGTCCAACGTGCTGATCGCGGCCCTGATCGTCTACCTGGGCGACCAGCTCGGCGTCGGGTCGCAGCTGTCCACCGGTGTGGTCGTCGTGCTCGGCATCCGCATCTTCACCAACATGGCCGCGATCCGGCGGCACATCTTCCGGGCCTGACATGAGCGACGAGACACCGGACAAACCCGCGCAACCGGCCGCCGGTACACCTGCCACCACACCTGGCGGCACACCTGCAGGTTCGCCTGCCGACGCGCCGCAGACCCCGACGCCGATGCCGAAGCCGAAGCCGCGGACGCCGAACCTGGCCCTGCGCCGGCTGCGGGCCGGGTTCAAGCCGTCCCGCGGCCAGGCGATCGTCGCGGTCGTGCTCGCGCTGGTGGCCTGCGTCGCGGTCGTGCAGGTCCGGGTGAACCGGGCCGACGACGGCTACCAGAACGCCCGCCGCGAGGACCTGATCGCGATCCTCGACGGCCTCGGGCAGAACACCCGGCGGCTGGAGAGCGAGATCGCCGACCTGGAGGAGCGGAAGAACTCGCTGTCCTCCAGCGCGGACAAGGCGCAGACCGCGCGCGAGCAGGCCGAGGCCCAGGTCCGCACCCTCGGCATCCTCGCCGGTACGCTGCCCGCGCAGGGCCCCGGGGTCCGGATCACGCTGAACGACCCACAGGGCAAGATGACCTCGAGCAACCTGCTGGACGCGATCGAGGAGCTGCGCGACGCCGGCGCGGAGGCGATCCAGGTCAACGGGTCGGTCCGGGTGGTGGCCAGCACGGACTTCGTGGACGACGCCCCGGGGATCTCGATCGACGGCCAGAAGGTGAACTCGCCGTACGTCATCGAGGCGATCGGGGAGTCCCACAACCTGGCCGAGGCGGCCAACTTCCCGGGCGGTCTGGTCAGTGAGGTGACCGGCCCGCAGGTGGGCGGAACGGCCGAGGTCACCGAGCTCGAGAACGTCCCGATCACCGCCTTGCACGCCCCGGAGGAGCATCGTTACGCTCGCCCGGCGCCCAGCCCGACCAAGTAGCTGTCCCTGTAGCTGTACTTGAGTGAAAGAGGAACGAAGGTGTACCCCGAAGACCTGAAGTACACGGCCGAGCACGAGTGGTTGAAGGCCGGCGAGGAAGGACCCGTGCGGGTCGGCATCACCGACTTCGCGCAGGACCAGCTCGGTGACATCGTGTACGTGCAGCTGCCCGACGTCGGCAGCGCGGTGCGGGCCGGCGACGCGTGCGGTGAGCTGGAGTCGACCAAGAGCGTGAGCGACCTGTTCGCCCCGGTGAACGGCACCGTGACCGCGGTCAACGAGGCGCTGGCCGACCAGCCGGACCTGGTGAACAGCGACCCGTACGGCGAGGGCTGGCTGCTCGACATCGAGGTCGAGGACGCCGCCGAGGTGGCCGCGCTGATGGACGCCGAGGCCTACAAGGGGCAGCTCGACCAGAGCTGACAACTGACTGGTAGCGTTACCGGCCTCAACCGCTGGTCGAGGGTTGAGGCCGCTGTCCACACTGTCAATACGGGGTCTATCGAAGACGTCGCCGGACCGCCGGCGATCGGGAGGATCACAGCATGCCGTTCTGCAACCAGTGCGGGCACGAGAACTCCGAGGGCAGCCGGTTCTGCTCGCAGTGCGGAGCGATGCTGCCTGGCGCGGACCGCCCGGCGGCAGCCCCGGCGACCCCCCAGCCGACACCCGGTGTCACCGACACCGCGATGCTCACGCCGATCGGCGCCGAGCCGGAGCCGGAGCAGCAGACCGGTGAGCCGCTGTCGGCCGACGACGCGGCCGCGGTCGGCGCACTGCCGGCCGGTTCCGCCCTGCTGATCGTGCAGCGCGGCCCGAACGCGGGCAGCCGGTTCCTGCTCGACGTCGACGTGGTGACCGCGGGCCGCGCTGCACGATCAGCAGGGCGGAACCGGTCGGCGCACTGCCGGCCGGTTCCGCCCTGCTGATCGTGCAGCGCGGCCCGAACGCGGGCAGCCGGTTCCTGCTCGACGTCGACGTGGTGACCGCGGGCCGGCACCCGGACAGCGACATCTTCCTCGACGACGTGACGGTGTCGCGCCGGCACGCCGAGTTCCGCCGGGACCCGTACGGCGTGAAGGTCCGCGACGTCGGCAGCCTGAACGGCACGTACGTGAACCGGGACCGGATCGACGAGGTCCTGCTGAACAACGGCGACGAGGTCCAGATCGGCAAGTACCGGCTGGTGTACTACGCCAGTGGCCAAGCCTGATCCCAGCGCCGAAGGGCCGGTGGGCGGCCGCGGCATCGGCGAGGTGCTGCAGCTCCTGCAGGCCGAGTTCGCCGACGTCACGATCTCCAAGATCCGGTTCCTGGAGGCCGAGGGGCTGGTCACGCCGGCCCGGACGGCGTCCGGCTACCGCAAGTTCAGCGCCGCCGACCTGGAGCGGCTGCGGTACGTGCTGACCGCGCAACGCGACCAGTACCTGCCACTGAAGGTGATCAAGGAACATCTCGGCGCGATCGACCGCGGCCTGCGTCCGGCGGCCGCGGGGCCACCGGTCGCGCCGAGTTCGTTGCCGCAGACTCCCGGCCAGCCGGTCGCCGAGGACTTCGGTGCCGCGGGCACCGAGCTGCGGCTGACCCGCGACGAGCTGCTGCGGGCCGCCGGAGTGTCCTCGGAGCTGCTCGGTGAGCTGGAGGGCCACGGCCTGGTGGTGGCCAGCGGCAACCACTACGGCGGCGACGCGATCGTCGTCGCGCAGGTCGCGGCCGAGCTGGCGTCGTACGGGATCGAGCCGCGCCACCTGCGGGCGTTCCGGACGGCGGCGGACCGCGAGGTCGGCCTGATCGAGCAGGTCACGGGACCGCGCCGTACCGAACAGACCGGGGAGCTGGCCGCCCTCACCGTCCGGCTGCACACCGCTCTGGTCCGCTCCCGCCTGCCGCGTCCTTAGGCGACCGCACGGCCTTCGTCCACAGGTGACCCCTTCGGCCCGCCCGGTGCTTCGGCTCGGAGTAGGCTGAAGGGGTGCGCGAAGTCGACGTGGTCGGAGTCCGGGTGGAGATGCCCTCGAGTCAGCCGATCGTGCTGCTCAAGGAGGTCGGAGGTGAGCGATACCTGCCGATCTGGATCGGTGCTGCCGAGGCGAGTGCGATCGCCTTCGCCCAGCAGGGGATGGAGCCGCCCCGGCCGCTGACCCACGACCTGTTCGCGGAGACCATCCGGGTGCTCGGGCATACGCTCAGCCAGGTCCGGATCGTGAACCTGACCGACGGCGTGTTCGAGGCGATCCTGGTGTTCGACGACAAGACCGAGATCTCGGCCCGGCCGTCGGACTCGATCGCGATCGCGCTGCGGACCGGCACGCCGGTGTTCTGCGCCGACGAGATCCTCGCCGAGGCCGGCATCCCGGTCCCGGAGAGCGAGGCGAACGACGCCGACGAGGTGGAGGAGGAAGAGGAGGTCGAGCGGTTCCGGGAGTTCCTCGACCAGGTGACCCCGGAGGACTTCGACAAGAGCTGACACCCCGGCCCCGCCGTGGTGCGGCAGAAGGTGCAAGTGCGGCTAGGTAACGATTCGTACGACGGTCGCGACACGCTCGCGGCTCGGCGCGGTTGTCGTTGACCCGGTTCGGGCGGCGGCTTACCGTGAAGGAGTCGTGGGGTGATGTCACTCCACGCAGATGACTCGTTCCAGTCGGTATCCAGGGAGGCTCAGGCGTGACACGCACCGGGGACACGGATCTGACGGCGCAGTCGACGTCCGACGCGCACGCAGAGGCCATGGCTGCCGCTACAGCCACCGCCGGCGTCCAGGGTCTGCTGTTCGACGACGACCTGCGGCCGATGCCGGAGGACGTCGGGTTCCGGGGGCCGACGGCCTGCGCCGCGGCCGGGATCACCTACCGGCAGCTCGACTACTGGGCCCGCACCGGCCTGGTCTCCCCGTCCGTGCGCCCGGCGACCGGCTCGGGAACGCAGCGGTTGTACGGTTTCCGTGACGTCCTGTTGCTGAAAGTGATCAAGCGGCTGCTCGACGCCGGGATCTCGCTGCAGCAGATCCGGACCGCGATCGCGCACCTCAGCAAGCGCGGTTTCGACGACCTGACCCAGATCACGCTGATGAGCGACGGCGCGTCGGTGTACATGTGCACCTCGCCCGACGAGGTCATCGATCTGCTGGCCGGCGGCCAGGGCGTGTTCGGCATCGCGCTCGGCGGTGTCTGGCGCGAGGTCGAGGGCACGCTGTCGGAGCTGCCGACCGAGCGCGCCGACGGCCACGACGACGGCGAGTCCGACGGCCACGCGAACGACGAACTCGCCGCCCGCCGCCGCGCCCGGATGACCGGCTGACCTCTCGTTCGGTCCTGCGTGCCCGAACTGTGCGCGGATTCCTGGTAGCCTCGGGACAGCCGTTCACAGCACTCGGGAGAGTCCCGTGTCATCGGGCGCCGAAGGGGCAATTCCTCCCCGGAACCTCTCAGGCCCATGGACCGAGTGTCACAGGCGACTCTGGAGCGCAGCTGCGTGACAGAGGGGGAGGCGACCGGAAGCACGTCTGCAACGGAGCCTCTTGATGACCGAACAACTCTCCGCCACGTTCGCCGACCGCCACATCGGGCCGCGTCCCGACGAGGTCGCCCGGATGGTGCAAGCCCTCGGGTACGACGACGTCGACGCGCTCGTCGACGCCGCGGTCCCGGCGTCGATCCGCTCCGCCGAGGCGCTGCGGCTGCCCGAGCCGGCCTCCGAGGTCGACGCGCTCACCGAGCTGCGGCAGCTCGCGGCCCGTAACACCGTCGCAACCTCGATGATCGGCCAGGGGTACTACGGCACGTTCACGCCGTCGGTGATCGTCCGCCGCCTGGTCGAGAACCCGGCCTGGTACACCGCGTACACGCCGTACCAGCCGGAGATCTCCCAGGGCCGCCTCGAGGCGCTGCTCAACTTCCAGACCGTGGTCTCGGACCTGACCGGCCTGCCGACCGCGAACGCGTCGCTGCTCGACGAGGGCACCGCGGCCGCCGAGGCGATGACGCTGGCGCACCGGTCGAACAAGAAGAGTAAGTCCGACCGTTTCCTGGTCGACGCCGACACCTTCGCGCAGACGATCGCGGTCGTGCGGACCCGCGCCGAGGCGCTGGGTATCGAGGTCGTCGTCGCCGACACCACCGACGGCCTGCCCGAGGGTGACTTCTTCGGCTTCCTCGTGCAGTACCCGGGCTCCAACGGCGCCGTCCGCGACCTGAAGCCGCTGATCGAGGCGGCGCACGAGCGCGACACGCTGGTCGCCGTCGCGTCCGACCTGCTCGCGCTGACGGTGCTCGAGGCACCGGGTGAGGCCGGCGCCGACATCGTCATCGGTTCGTCGCAGCGCTTCGGCGTACCGCTGTTCTACGGCGGTCCGCACGCCGGCTTCATGTCCGTGCGTTCCGGTCTGGAGCGGTCGCTGCCCGGCCGTCTCGTCGGCGTCTCGGTCGACGCGGACGGCGCCCCGGCGTACCGGCTGGCGCTGCAGACGCGCGAGCAGCACATCCGTCGCGAGAAGGCGACGTCCAACATCTGTACGGCGCAGGTCCTGCTCGCGGTCGTCGCGTCGATGTACGCGGTCTACCACGGCCCCGACGGCCTGCAGGCGATCGCCGAGCGCGTGCACTCGTACGCCGGCAAGCTCGCCGCCTCGCTGCGAGCCGGCGGCGTCGAGGTCGTGCACGGCGACTTCTTCGACACCGTTCTCGCCCGGGTCCCCGGCCGCGCCGCCGACGTGGTGGACGCCGCCCGGCAGAACGGGATCTGGCTGCGGCTCGTCGACGCCGACCACGTCGGCATCTCGTGCGACGAGAAGACCGACGTCGCGACGCTGACCCGGGTCTGCCAGTCCTTCGGCGCTCAGTACGACGACACGCTGGGCGCGCCCGCCGTCGCCGTACCGCGGACCACGGAGTACCTGACGCACCCGGTGTTCAACACGCACCGGTCCGAGACGGCGATGCTGCGGTACCTGCGCAAGCTGTCCGACATGGACTATGCGCTGGACCGCGGGATGATCCCGCTCGGCTCCTGCACGATGAAGCTGAACGCGACCACCGAGATGGAGCCGGTCACCTGGCCGGAGTTCGCGGACCTGCACCCGCTCGCGCCGATCGAGGACGCGGCCGGTTACGTGAAGCTGATCGGTCAGCTGGAGCGCTGGCTGGCCGAGGTCACCGGGTACGCGAAGGTCTCGATCCAGCCGAACGCCGGCTCGCAGGGTGAGCTGGCCGGTCTGCTCGCGATCCGCGGCTACCACCGCGCCCAGGGCTCGGCCGACCGCAACGTCTGCCTGATCCCGGCCTCCGCGCACGGCACGAACGCCGCCTCCGCGGTGATGGCCGGCATGAAGGTCGTCGTTGTCAAGGGCAACGACGACGGCACGATCGACCTGGACGACCTGCGCGCGAAGGCGTCCGAGCACGCGGAGAAGCTGGCCGCGATCATGATCACCTACCCGTCGACGCACGGTGTGTACGAGGAGAGCGTCCGCGAGGTCTGCCGGATCGTCCACGACCACGGCGGCCAGGTGTACGTCGACGGCGCGAACCTGAACGCCCTGCTCGGCCTCGCCAAGCCGGGCGAGTTCGGGGGCGACGTCAGCCACCTGAACCTGCACAAGACCTTCTGCATCCCGCACGGCGGCGGCGGCCCGGGCGTCGGCCCGGTCGCGGTCGCGGCGCACCTGGCGCCGTACCTGCCGAACCACCCGCTGCTCGACCAGGCCGGCCCGGAGTCCGGTGTCGGCCCGATCAGCGCGGCGCCGTTCGGGTCCGCGGGCGTGCTCGCCATCTCCTGGGCGTACATCCGGATGATGGGCGCCGAGGGCCTGACCGCGGCGACCAAGGCCGCCGTGCTGACCGCGAACTACGTGGCGAAGCGGCTCGAGGGTGCGTTCCCGGTGCTGTACACGGGTGAGAACGGCCTGGTCGCGCACGAGTGCATCCTGGACCTGCGGCCGATGACCAAGGAGACCGGCATCACCGTCGACGACGTCGCGAAGCGGCTGATCGACTACGGGTTCCACGCCCCGACGATGTCGTTCCCGGTCGCCGGCACGCTGATGGTCGAGCCGACCGAGTCCGAGGACCTCGGCGAGCTGGACCGGTTCTGCGACGCGATGATCGCGATCCGGCACGAGATCGACCGGGTCGCCGCCGGGGAGTGGCCGGCCGCCGACAACCCGCTGGTGAACGCGCCGCACACCGCCGAATCCGTCATCAACGACAAGTGGGAGCACGCCTACACCCGCGAGGAGGCGGCGTTCCCGCGCTCGGTCGACCGCACCTCGAAGTACTGGCCGCCGGTCCGCCGCATCGACGGCGCGTACGGCGACCGCAACCTGATCTGCTCCTGCCCGGCCCCGGAGGCCTTTGAGTGACTTCCGTACGTCCTGACACCGCCGCTGCCCTGTTCGCCGAGGTCGCGGCGGCGCAGGGGGAGTCGAAGCTGCCGTCGGTGAACGCCGGGGTGGTGCGCGACGGCGCGCTGGTCTGGACGGGGACCCGCGGCCGGTTCGCGACGGCGGACGGGGCGTTGCCGGGCGCGGACGTGCAGTACCGGATCGGCTCGATCACCAAGACGATGACGGCGCTGCTGATCATGCAGTGCCGCGACGACGGGTTGCTGGCGCTGAACGATGCCGTCGGCAAGCATCTGCCCGGGATCGCGTTCGGGGACCGGACGGTCCGGCAGTTGCTCGCGCACAGCGGCGGGATGAACGCCGAGCCCGAGGGCCCTTGGTGGGAACGGAATCCGGGCGTCTCGTTCGACGAGCTGACCGCGGCGATGAACGACTCCCAGGCCGCCGGGCCCGCGGACCGGCGGCACCACTACTCGAACCTCGGGTACGGCCTGCTCGGCGAGATCGTGGCGCGGCTGCGCGGGGCGTCCTGGCTGGAGCTGGTGCAGGAGCGCATCCTGGATCCGCTGGAGATGCGCCGGACGACGTACTTCCCGGAAGGCCCGTCCGCGCAGGGCTTCTCGGTGCATCCGTTCAGCGGGCAGCTCGAGCCGGAGCCGTCGTACGACTCGGGCGCGATGGCTCCGGCAGGGCAGCTGTGGAGCACGATCGAGGACCTGGCGCGGTACGCCGGGTTCTGGATCGACCCGGTGCACGAGATCCTGAGCCGGGAGTCGGTCGAGGAGATGGCGTCGCCGGTGGCCTCGGATCCGCGGGAGGGGCTGAACGCGTCGTACGGGCTGGGCCTGCGGCTGATCGCGGACGACCCGCACCTGCTGATCGGTCACACCGGGTCGATGCCGGGCTTCCTCGCCGGGTTGTTCGTCGACCGGGTCCGCCGGGTCGGAGCGGTGACGCTGGGCAACGCGACGTACGGCAGGGTCGCCTCGCTCGCACCGGACCTGGTGCGGATCCTGACGAAGTACGAGCCGCCAATCACGCAGGAGTGGGTGCCGGAGCCGCCGCTCGCCGAGGGCGCCGAACTCCTCGGCCACTGGTACTGGGGCAACACGCCGGTCACCATCTCCGCGACGGCCGGCATCCTCCAACTGTCAGGCGGCCTCACCACCCGCCTCTCACCCCTCGGCCCCGACCTCTACCAGGGCCGCGACGGCTACCTGGCCGGCGAGAAATTCCACGTCGTCCGCGACGGCGACACGATCTCCCACCTCAACGTCGCCACCTTCGTCCTCACGAGGACGCCTTACGGTCGCTGAGCTCCTCGAGCTCACGTGCCTCGTCGGCGAACTCGGCGCGGTCGAGTAGATCCGCGGCCTCGGCCAGCGCGGCACGGCTGATGGACGAAGCGTGTTCGCGGGCGAGCGCGGTCGCCTCGGTGGTGAACTGGGCGGCGGCCGGCTCACTGTTGCCCGGGTAGACGCGCATCGAGAAGGCCGCTTCCGCGAGCTCGGTCAGGAGGTCGCCGAAATGTCCCTGCTCCGCGGCCGCGAGCTCTCGCCGGACGGTGAGACCGGCCCGGTCGACGGCAAGCGCCTCGTCGTGTTCGGCGACGGATGCGAACCCGCGCCCGACCGTGCTGCACATCGCGGCGTACGTCGCGCGGTGTCCGCCGTCCCGTCGCAGGATCTCCAACGACTCCCGCCAGTAGCTCAGCCCGTCGTCCTGGTGGGCGAGCAGCATGATCCCGCCAAGGACGCGGACCGCCTCGGCGAGCTCGGGCACCCGGGCCGGATCCGCCTCGGCGAGGGCGCGCTCGTACCTGATCCATTCGTGGGCCGCGGGGACCGCTTCCTCGCGCCGGTCGAGGTGCCCGAGGGTGGTCACCAGCCGTTCCGCGGCCTGGGCGGCGTCCTCGAGCATGTCGGGCTTCAGGGGCACCACGCGCTGGTGGAGCTCGCACGCCTCCGTCGCGACGGGTAGGGCCTCTTCCCACCGGTCGCATCTGCGCAGGCCGATCGCCTGGTTGGCCAGGTGCTGCGCCAAGATGTTCTCCTCCGCCACGACCAGAGCACGCTGCACGACTATCGCTTGGGGATCAGGTTGCTTCGGATCGTGAGGATGTTCACTCCGGCCGTGGCCGAGTTGACACGGTGGGTGAGCCCGGCAAAAGTTAGGGCTGCCTTAGTAAGGGTTGCCTTACTCGACAACTTCCCGGGAGATCTGGATGTCGCAGCCCGCGCGTCTGTCCGCCGTGACAGTGCCGCCCGCACCCGTTCAGGATCCGTTCGCCGCGCGTTGGCCGTTGGCCTCGACGGTGCCGGACCGTGAGCGCGGACCGTTGCCCCACGGCTCGCCGGGAGCGGTCCTGCGGCGCGCTGCCGAGGTCCTGGGCGAGCCGCGGGTGCCGTCGACCGGCGTGGGGGAGTCCGCGGCGCTCGACCTGATTGCGGGGCTGCTCGCCGAGCACGGGATCGACCTCAGTCACCCGCACGCCGCGGCGCACCTGCAGCCGCCCGTGCTGCAGGTGGCGGTCGACGCGGACGCGTTGGCGTCGGCCTCGAATGCCTCGATGGACACCTATGACTCCGGGCCCGCGACGCTCGCGATCGAGCAGTGGGTCGTGAAGGCGCTCGCTTCGCTGGCCGGGTTCGGCCCGCGCGCGGATGGCGTACTGACGCCCGGCGGCTCGATCTCGAACCTGCTCGCGGTCCTGATCGCGCGCGACAGTGCGGCCGCCGCGGCCGGCGTCGACGTCCGGCGGAACGGTCTGCAGGGTCTCGACCGGCCGGTCGTGTTCTGCTCAGAGCTCGCGCACTTCTCCGTCCAGCGGGCCTGCGCCGCGCTCGGGCTCGGAGAGGAGGCGGCGATCACGATCGCGTCCGACGAGAACTTCCGGATGCGGACGGACGTCCTCGCCGACGAGCTCGCCAGGCCCGGCCGGACGCCGGTGGCGGTGATCGCGACCGCCGGTACGACGGACTTCGGGTCGGTGGACCCGATCGCGCCGATCGCCGCGCTGGCCCGGCAGTACGGCGTCTGGCTGCATGTCGACGCGGCGTACGGGTTCGGGGCGCTCTTCTCCGACCGGCTGGCGCCGCTGCTCGCCGACCTGCCGCTCGCGGACTCGGTGACGCTGGACCTGCACAAAATCGGCTGGCAGCCGGCCGCGACGAGCGTGCTGCTGGTGGCGGACCGGACGCGGTTCTCGGCCTTCGACCGCTCGGTCGACTACCTGAACCCGGCCGACGACATCGACTCCGGGCTTGACGGGCTGCTCGGTCGCAGCCTGCAGACCACGCGCCGTCCGGACGCGGTCAAGGTTGCCACCACGCTGGCGGCATACGGACGGGCCGGACTGGGAACGATGCTCGACACCTGCCACGAGCTCGCGCACGCCGCCGCGGCCCGGGTCGTTGCCGACAGCAACTTGGAGCTGCTGGCGCCGGTGACCCTGACCACGGTGCTGTTCCGGATCGCCGGGCAGGGGCTGGACGCGTCCGCCCTGGACGCCGTCCAGGGCGAGGTCCGGCGCCGGTTGCTGACGTCCGGCCGGTTGCTGATCGGCCGGACGAAGCTGCCGGCCCGCGGCGGCCGCCCGGCGGCGGTCGCGTTGAAGCTGACGCTGCTGAACCCGAACGCCAGCGCGACGGACATCGAAGACCTGCTCGACCAGGTCGTGGCCACCGGCCTCGACATCCTGACCGGCGAAGGAGCGGCGTGAGCAGTGTCATGAGCAGTGGCATGAGTGTTGCGGTCGATGCGCATCTGAATGCGATCCTGCGGTGTTACACGAGGGAGTCGGCGGTACCGGTCGCCGTCGGGCCGTTGACGTTTCCGCTCGGCGATTCGACCGTGACGGCGCTGGTCGAGCACGCCTCCCGGACGGGGCTGCACCAGTTCGGCGACGTGCGGGTGGACGGCGTACGGCCGGCGCCTGAGGAGCTGGTGCGGTTGCTGTCCGCGGACGCGGATCCGGCCGAGATCGACGACCTGGCGGCGCGGACGGCGGAGTCGGTGCGGAACGTGTCGCTGTTCGTCGACCAGGCCGACGGCGTACGGGGGCCGGGACGCTTCCTCGAGTTCGAGCAGGCGTTGCTGTTCGGGCATCTGAACCATCCGGCGCCGAAGAGCCGGGACGGACTGAGCGGTGACGAGCTGGCGGCGTACTCGCCGGAGCTCGGCGGCCGCTTCGCCATGCACTGGTTCGAAGCTGACGCCGAGCTGGTGTCGTCGGACCAGGTGGCCGGCGCGCCCTCGCTGCAGGGACTGGACGCTGTGCAGCTGATGGGCGCGCTGGCCGGTATCACCCCGTCGTCGGGCCGCGTGCTGATCCCGGCCCATCCGTGGCAGGCGTCCGCCGTGGCCGCGCGCCCGCGGGTCGCCTCGCTGATCTCTGCCGGCCGAGTGAAGGCGTTGGGACCGGCCGGTGCCCAGTGGTACCCGACGTCCAGCCTGCGGACCGTGTTCCATCCGGATCTGCCGGTGATGCTGAAGCTGTCGCTCGGGCTGCGGATCACGAACTCACGGCGGGAATCGACGCCGACCGAGCTGCGCCGCGGGCTGGAGATCAACCGGCTGCTCGACGCGGCGTACAACGCGGGGACGGCGACCGCGCACCCGCGCTTCAGCATCGTCCGCGACCCGGCGTGGGTTGCGCTCGACGAAGGCGGACCGACGTTGACCGGTCTGGACGTGGCGGTGCGGGAGGTGCCGGCCGACGTCAACAGCTACGCCTGCCTGGCGGGTCTGGTCGCGCCGCGTCCCGGTGGTGTGAGCCGGCTGAGCGATTGTGCCGCCGATGATCCTTCCGGCTGGACGGCGGCGTACATCGACAACGTGTTGATCCCGATGCTGCATTTGTACGCCGAGACAGGCATCGGCCTTGAAGCGCATCAGCAGAACACGCTGGTGCGGCTGGACGGGGCAGGGCGGATCAAGGGCGGTGCGTACCGCGACAACCAGGGGTACTACCTCGCATCGTCGTACCTGCGTGGTCTGCTCCGGGTCACTGGGCTGCGTGACTCGACACTGGCGGTGGTTGACGACCCGATTGTCGACGATCGACTGACTTACTACCTGCTGCACAACCAGGCCCTGGCCGTGGTCGGCTGCCTTGCGGCGGATGGGGTTGCCGACGAGGGCGAGCTGCTCGGTGTGGTGCGGGAGCGGCTGACGCTCGCACTGCCGTTGCTGAAGGCTGCCGGACCCGACGGCGACCGGCTGGCGCGCCGTTGGCTCGAGGCGAAGACCCTGCCGTGCAAGGCGAACATGCTGACCCGGCTGCGTGGCATCGATGAGGTAGTGGCGCCACTGGACGCACAGTCGGTCTATCTCGACATCCCCAACCCGCTGCGGTGACGTCCTTCGAACTGCGCGCGGCTGACCCGTCCGACGCCTCGCGGATCGCCCTGTGGATGTCGCAGCCGCACATCGCTCGCTGGTGGCACCAGGGCTGGTCGGTTGAGCGCTGGGCGCAGGAGATCGAGCAGCAAGCGGCGGGGGAGCACTCCGCGCCGTACTTGGCCGCATTGGACGGGGAGGAGTTCGCGTACGTCGAGTTGTACCGGGTCCGGCACGACCGCTTGGCGGAGTACTACGCATACGGCGAAGACGACTGGGGCGTGCATGTGGCGATCGGTGACGTCACACGCGTCGGGCAGGGACTCGGGCGCGAGTTGTTGCGTTCGCTGGCTGCTGTGGTGCTGCAGGCGGACCCAGACTGCTCGCAGGTCGTGGCCGAACCGGACATCGAGAACACCCCGTCCGTCCGGGCGTTCGTCGCGGCGGGTTTCGTCCAGCACGGGGAGCTACAGCTGCCCGAGAAGACAGCACTACTGATGGTCCGCACCCGGGCCGTGCAGGGAGGCATGACATGTACGACGTGATCGCGATCGGCTGCGGGCCGTTCAACCTCGGACTGGCCGCACTGGCCGACGGTGTGGACGACGTACAACTGGCTGTGCTCGACAGCCGGCCCGAGTTCACCTGGCACCGCGGGTTGATGTTCGAGGACGCGATGCTGCAGGTGTCGTTCCTGGCGGACCTGGTGTCGTTGGTCGAGCCGGCGCACCACCTGTCGTTCCTGTCGTATTTGAAGGACAACGACCGGCTGTATCAGTTCTACGTGCGGGAAAAGTTCCATCCGACGCGGCGGGAGTACGAGGCGTACCTGCGGTGGTGTGCAGCGCAGCTCGATTCGCTGCACTTCGGTCACCACGTGCGGGAGGTGGTGTGGAACGGGTCGTCGTTCGAGCTGACGGTTGACCGCGGTGAGGCCTTGGAGCGGTTCGAGGCCCGGCACTTGGTCGTTGGCGTAGGCACCGAGCCTTTCGTACCTGCTGCGCTGGCTGGGCTGCCGGCTGAGCGGTTCACGCACTCGGCGGACTATCTGTTCCGTCGGGACGACCTGCTGCGCACAGGTCATGTGACGGTGGTTGGCTCGGGCCAGTCGGGTGCTGAGTGTTTCTTGGACCTGCTGCGCTCAGATGGCCCGGCAGTGTCGTGGCTGACCCGCACGGCGGCGTTCACACCTCTCGACTACTCGAAGCTCGTGCTGGAGATGACGACGCCGTCGTACGTCGACTACTTCCACGCACTGGACGAGCGTGTGCGTGACCAACTGGTGAAGGACCAGTGGCGCCACTACAAGGGCATCTCGTCGGAGACTCTGGAGGACATTCACGACCTCCTCTACGCGCGGGACCTGAGCGCCGCACCGGCCGAGCTGCAGGTCGGCGTGGGTGTTGTGTCCGCGGTCGCCCGCGCTGACGGTCTTGAGCTGACCATGCTGCACGCTGACAGCGGCAAGACCTTCCAGCACACCACCGGCGCTGTAGTGGCCGCCACCGGCTACCGCAACCGTTCTTCGCCTTTCATGGAGTCTCTGCAGTCGCAGATCGACCACGACGCCGCCGGCCGCTGGGTCATCAACCGGAACCACAGTGTGCAGGGTGCTTTGGAGGGCCGTCTCTTCGTGGCGAACGCCGACCTGCACAGCCACGGCGTCGCTGCGCCCGACCTTGGCATCGGAGCGGTTCGCAATGCGACGATCTTGAACAGTGTGGCCGGCCGAGAGGTGTTCCGGCTGCCCAAGTCCACCGCGTACACGACGTTTGCGATCCCCGGATGAGCGTCTGGGCGCAGTGCTCGTCGGAGCTGCTGGCGAAGTTGATCTCACAGTTCTGCAGCGAAGGGTTGCTGGAGCCTGTCGACGATCGACTCGACTTCGGCTCGGTGTCCTATGTGTTCGAGGCGACCCGCGGCGGGTTCGGGAGCTGGCGGGTCGATCCGGCGTCGATCCGGCGGACCACGGCCGGCATCCTCGGCAACGACGAGAGCGAGGTCGCGACCGATCCGATCCAGTTCTTCGTCGACGCCGCAGGCGTACTCGGGGTCGACGGGTCGACCGTGGCCGGGTACGTCGCGGAGCTCACGAGCACCCTCGCGGCCGACGTACGCATGGCCTCCACGGCCGTGCCCGCTGCCGAGTTGCTCGAACTGCACCACAGCCGCCTGGAAGGGCATCTGACCGGGCATCCACTTCTGGTGGCCAACAAGGGACGCCTGGGGTTCTCGGCGTCGGACAGCGAGCGGTATGCACCTGAGGCGCGGACGCCGCTGCGCCTCGTCTGGCTCGCCGTACGACGTGGACTCGCCGAGTTCCGCGGTACGCCGGACCTGTCGGAGCACGCTGTCATCGCACGTGAGCTGGACCCGGCGACCATCTCG
>Ga0247821_10000929_pt1 | contig 16292 bp, 14 predicted proteins | sample 13C_Glycerol_Day_FD_192481 | JGI IMG/M metagenome (GOLD analysis project Ga0247821, IMG submission 192481) | Soil microbial communities from agricultural site in Penn Yan, New York, United States - 13C_Glycerol_Day14 | ecosystem: Environmental > Terrestrial > Soil > Agricultural land | place... | reverse complement strand
TCCGGCGCCTCACTGGCCACGTCGCGACAGTACCCCGTGCGGTGCGGGCGAGGCCACCGATTCGAGCACGGATGCCGCGCCGGGCCGTGTGACCTTGGGCCCTGTCGCGGCGACGCGACGCGACGAGGATGCGGGGCATGCCCGAGAGCCTGCGCGACCCGCATCCGCCGGATCCGCACCCCGAACCCGAGCCCGGACCGCCCGCCATGATCGTCGGCGTCGACGGCTCGAACTCGTCCATCGCGGCGCTGCGGTACGCGGCAGGGCTCGCGCCCCGGCTCGACCTCCGCGTGCGCGCGCTCGCGGTGTGGAACTACCCGTCGTTCGTCTACGGCGGGTACTACCCCGAGCTCGACTGGACGCCGGAGGACGACGCCGGACGCATCGTGCGGAGGACGGCAGAGGACGTGTTCGGCGAGGTGGCGCCCGAGTGGTTCGCGACGCGGACCCGACGCGGCCGGCCCGCCGAGGTCCTCATCGACGAGTCGGCGCACGCCGAGATGATCGTGCTCGGAAGTCGCGGACACGGCGGCTTCGCCGGGCTCCTGCTCGGCTCGGTCAGCGCCGCCGTCGCCGAGCACGCCCACTGCCCGGTGCTCGTCGTCCACGGCCGGTGAGCGCCGCCGAGAGCCGGCCGGGTCGTCTCGTTCCATGCTGCAGGACCTTCGGCCCGGCTCCGTCGGTTCCACCGGGTGCAGAATCGAGGCATGGACGACGACGAGCGCACACCGACCCGCGAACTGTCGGAGGAGGAATGCTGGCGATACCTCGCCGACGCGCCGTTCGGGCGCGTGGCAGCGACGGCCGCGGGCGAGATCGACATCTTCCCCGTCAACCACAAGGTGGACGGACGCACACTCGTGTTCCGCACGTCTGCCGGGACCAAGCTCCTCGAGCTCACCATCCGCAACCACGTCGCCTTCGAGGTCGACGGGTACACCGAGACCGACGCCTTCAGCGTGGTGGTCAAGGGAACCGCTGAGGAGTTCGATCACCAGTCGGAGGTCGAAGAGGCCGAACGGCTCGGCGTCACGCCGTGGGCGCCCGAGGAGAAGGACCGCTGGGTCCGGATCACGGCCACCGATGTGCGAGGCCGTACGTTCCAGCGCCCCAGGGCCGCCGGCCGGGCCTGACGCCGCGCGGCGCGCTGCCGCGGCATCCGTTCACGTCGTCGACGGCTTGGGCCGGTGCTCGAGCTGGTACACGGCCGCCTGCGTGCGACGCTCGAGGCCGAGCTTGCGCAGGAGGCCGGACACGTAGTTCTTCACGGTCTTCTCGGCGAGCTCCAGCTCGTCGCCGATCTGCCGGTTCGTGCGTCCCTCCGCGATGAGCGCCAGCACCTGCCGCTCGCGAAGGTTGAGCGACCCGTACCTGGGGTCGGTGCGGTCCTCGACGGATGCGCCGGCGGCGACCCGCTTCATCACCCCGGCGTGCAGCAGCGATCGTCCGGCGGCGACCGCGCGCACGTCGTGGACCAGCGTGGACCCGGTGATGTTCTTCAGCACGTATCCCGCTGCTCCCGCGAGGACGGCCGACATCGCCGCCTCGTCGTCGTCGTACGCGGTCAGCATGAGGCAGCGGACCTCGGGATGCCGCGAGCGGACGTCGCGGCACAGCTCGATCCCGTCGCCGTCGGGCAGCCGCACATCGAGGATCGCGACATCGGGCATCGTCGCGGCGATCCGGCCCAGGGCATGCGTCGCGTCGGCCGCTTCGCCGACCACTTCGAGGTCGGGTTCACGATCGAGCAGGTCGGCGATGCCGCGGCGCACGATCTCGTGGTCGTCGACGAGGAAGACCCGCGTCGTCATCGGTCGACTCCGTCGGGATCGGCCGGCACGATCCACACGACGGTCGTGCGCCCCCGTACCGAGTCGACCTGGAGGGTCCCGCCACGACGCTCGGCGCGGTCCTGCAGGTTGGCCAGTCCGCTGCGGCGACCGCCGTCGTGGATGCCGGAGCCGTCGTCCTCGACGACGACGCGGACCGCCTCATCCCCCACCTCGACCGTGAGCCGCACGGCGTCGGCTTCGGCGTGCCTCACCGCGTTCGTGAGCAGTTCGCGCACCACCGCCGTGACGTCGTCGGCGAGCGCGCCCGTGACCAGGAGGTCGAGCGGGCCGGTGAAGCCGACCGCGACGGGCTGCGGCAGCGATGCGGAGCACTGGCTCGCGATCTCGAGGACACGATGCCGCACGGACGCGTGGGCCTCATCGTGCGGTCGCATCGCGAAGATGATCGTGCGGATCTGCGCGATGCTCTCGTCGAGCGTCGTGATCGCCGAGTCGAGTCGTCGAGCCGCCCCGTCGTCCTCGACCTCGCCGGCGACGGCCTGCAGCGTGAGCCCGGCGCCGAACAGCTGCTGGATCACGTGGTCGTGGAGATCGCGGGCGATGCGGGCGCGATCCTCGACGAGCAGGGCGCGCTGGCGATCCTCGCGGGCCTTCGCGAGCTCGATCGCGAGGCCGACGCGAACAGCGAGGTCGTCGGCGATGTCGAGCTCCGCGGCCGTGAAATGGGGTCGACCCGGCGACCGGGCGGCGACGAGCACCCCCCAGGCCCGCTGCGAACTGGTCAACGCGACGAACATCGACGGCCCGACGTCGCCCCCGTCGGCGATCGCGAGCGCATCGGCGAGATCGTCGTGACGGCCACCCGGGCGCGTCCGGGACCCGCCGCTCTCGAGCACGATGCCCGCAGCCGTGCGCATGGCGGGGATCTCGGACTCCGCGAGGTCGTCGGCCCCATGGCCGCGGGCCTCGGCGACCGTCACGGTGAACGGTCGGGGCCCGGGCAGCACGATGCAGATCCGCTCCGCCGTCGTGCGCGCGATGAGCTCGTCGGCGAGCATGGGCAGCGCCGAGCCGCTGGCGGTGTCGAGCAGGGACGACGCGATCTGGGCCGAGGACGCCGTCCAGAGCTGGCGCATCCTCGTCTCGTCGAAGAGCCGCGCGTTCGCGATGGCGAACCCCGCCGTGGCCGCCAGTGCCGTGACGAGCTGCTCGTCCTCCGCGGTGAACTCGGCGGCTCGAGGGTTCGACAGGTAGAGGTTGCCGAACACGTCGTCGCGCACGCGGACGGGGACGCCGAGGAATCCACTCATCGGCGGATGCCCCGGCGGGAAGCCGACCGACCTCGGATCGTCGCTGATGTGGGCCAGGCGGATCGGCCGAGGGTCGTCGATGAGGGCCCCGAGCACCCCGAGGCCCTCGGGGAGGTGGCCGATCGCGGCCACCGTCTCGGGCGGCATGCCCACGTGGATGAACTCCTCCAGGCCGCCCCCCGGGGCGACCACCCCGAGCGCGCCGTACTCCGCGTCGACCAGCTCGAGGGCCGCGTGCACGATGCGCTCGAGCACCATCGGCAGTTCGATGGGCTCGACGACGGCCTGCGTCGCCTTGAGCAGGGCGCGAAGCCGCCCCTGCGTGTGCATGACCTCGACCGCGCGCTCCACCAGCACCTCGAGCGCCCGGTCGAGCTCCGATCTCGGATGATCGGGGAAGGACAGCGGTGATTGCTCCGCCATTTCACCTCCACCCCGGGGATGTCGGCAGGCTATCACCGCCGGACGGCCCCCACGAGCGACCCGATGGCGCGGTCCGGCGGGACCTACGGCCCGCGATCCGTGGCACGGGAGCGGCACGCTGGGATCATTCGTTCCCAGTCCGGCGACCGCCGGCCGAATCGTGGGGGGTGGTCGAGTATGCCGAGCCGGATCCTCGTCGGCATCGACGGTTCGCTGGCGAGCCGCGCGGCGGTCTCCTGGGCGCTCGAGCGGGCGCGGAGCATCCGCACCGGCGTCGTGCTGCTGATCGTCGTCGACGACGAGTGGGGCGCGATCGGCGATCGCGACCTCGGCGAGCTCCGAGCCACGGCCGAAGGCGTCGCCCGGCGCGAGCTGGAGTTCGCCCGCGAGCGGGCGGGATCGGTCGAGGTCACGGCGGCGATCGCCGTCGGTGCGCCCATGCTCGTGCTGGCGTCCGAGGCATCCGCGTTCGAGTCCGTGGTCATCGGCACGCACAAGGTCGGGACGTTCCACGGCCACGCGCTGGGGTCTCGCGGGCTGCAGCTCGCCGCCGTCTCGCCGGTGCCGACGGTGGTCGTGCCGGTGGACGCGTCGGATGGGCGCAGCGGTGTCGCGGTCGGCGTGGGGGGCCCGCCCGGTTGGACGGAGGTGGTCAGGTTCGCCATGCGCGAGGCGCTGCGCCTCGAGGAGCGCCTGATGCTCGTCCGCGCCGAGGGGCCGACGGCCGTCGAGGAGCAGGCGGTGCTGCGGATCGTCTGGGACCTCCCGGAGGCGTCCGACCTCTCCGACGACATCGTCGTGCGCCGGTCGACGGCGCCTCCGGGCGAGACGCTGGCGGGCGTCTCCCGACGCGCGGTGCTCACGGTCAGCGGCCGGCCGACGGCTCCCGGGGCGCGCGGATTCCGTCCGCTCGGTCGCACGAACGGCGATCTCCTCATGAACGCCGGCGGACCGGTCGTCATCGTGCCGTTCGAATCGACCGCCGAGCGCCCGCCGGCCGCCCCGTCGCTCGTCCGCGTGTTCTCCACCGGCTGAAGCCGTGCGGATGGCTCGGAGGGACCTTCGGCCCGTCCCGGGACCCGTGCGCGGGGCGATTCTGGGAGCATGATCGAGCACCGAGGCATCCGACTCGCCCTGCTGCTGACACAGGCGTTCGTCGCGCTCACGGCCCTGGCCGGGGGAGCGGTCCTGATGATCGGCGCACTCGACGCCGGATTCTCGTCGTCGTGGACTCCGCCGGAGGAGTACCTGGAGGGGTCGCCCTTCCCGTCGTACCTCGTGCCGGGCGTCATCCTCGCGGTGGTGGTCGGCGGCGGGCACGTGTTCGCCTTCGCGGAGCTCGAACGCCGCCGGCCGTGGGCGCTGCTCGCCGCTGCGGCGGCCGGCTTCGCCCTGCTCGTCTGGATCTTCGTGCAGATGGCGCTCATCCCGTTCAGCGTGCTGCAGGCGGTGTACTTCGGAGCGGGACTCCTCGAGATCGGGCTGGTGCTGCTGCTCCTCGACGTCCACCATCGCCTCGGGCCGCGTCGGCACGCACCCGCCGCCCGCGTCGAGGAAGCGGCCGGCCGCCGCAGCTGAGCCCGCCGGGCGACCGTCCGATACCCGCGCAGCACGGCGCCGCTGTCAGGCGAGTGGTGCACACTGGAGCCGTGATCGCCGAGCATGCGCTGACCTGGAGCCCGCGGCATCCGACCGACCTGCTGCAGACCATCGGCGCGCTTCGGCGCGGTGGCGGCGACCCCACCTTCCACCGCGACGAGCTCGGGGCGGTGTGGCGCACCACGCGCACCGACGAGGGCGTCGCGACCCTGCGCTACACGCAGCCCGCGTCCGACGAGCTGCGCTGCGAGGGCTGGGGGCCCGGCGCCCGCACGGGCGTCGCCACGGCACCCGAGCTGCTCGGCGAACGCGACGATCCGGGCGGCTTCGAGCCCGGCATCCGACTGCTCGACGACGCGCACCGACGCAACCCGGGGCTGCGCATCCCGCGCACCGGGCGGGTCTTCGAGGCCCTCGCGCCGGCGATCCTCGAGCAGAAGGTGATCACGCTGCAGGCGCACGACTCGTGGCGACGTCTCGTCTGGCGCTTCGGCGGCGAGGCTCCCGGGCCGATCCCGCGCAGGATGCGAGTGCCGCCATCGGCCGAGCGCTGGGCATCGATCCCCACGTGGGAGTGGCACAAGGCCGGCGTCGACCCCCGACGGGCGCGCACGATCGTGAACGCGGCGCGGTACGCATCACGCCTCGAGGAAGCGGCGGCTATGAGCCCGGCGGATGCCGCGGCTCGCCTCACCCTGATGCCCGGTGTCGGCGCGTGGACCGCCGCCGAGGTCGCCCAGCGCGCCTTCGGCGACGCCGACGCGCTCTCGGTGGGCGACTACCACCTGTCGAACTACGTGGGCCACGCGCTCTGGGGCCGCGACATGACCGACGACGAGATGCTCGTGGCGATGGCACCGTGGGCGGGCCACCGATACCGCGTGGTGCGGTTGCTCGGCGCGGCGGGCGTGCGCGGGCGCCCGCGTCGCGGGCCGCGCATGGCGTTCGTCGACCACCGCGCGATCTGAGCGGACGACGAGGCCGGTTGCCTCGCGGCGCCGATCAGCGCCCGGCCGACAACGGCTGGGCTGACGTGAACACGCCCTCGGGGTCCCACTTCGCCTTCACCCGGCGCAGCCGGGCGAGGTTCTCGGCGAAGTACTGCTCGGGCCAATCCACGATCGCCCGATTCGGGAAGTTCTGGTAGCTCTCGTGCGGGGTGTGCGGTTCGAGGACGTCGATCACCGCCGACGTCCATGACTCGAGATCCGCGACGAGCGCGGCGTCCGTGAGGTTCGCCCACACGGGCGTCGGCCGAAGCAGCTCCGTCATGCCGCGGTGCACGTAGGCGGTTTCCGTGCGGCCGATGGAATCCACGACCCGCCCTCCAACCCACCCGATCATCCAGAACTGGACGTTCGTCTCCGGGGACCGGCTGGGTGCGTCGGCGATCAGTTCGACGACGCGTTCGAGCGCCGACCCGGGCAGGGGGGCATGGGCGAACCGCGAGATGTCACCCCAGGAGTGGTTCTCCGACTCGGGGTTGGTGAATCGCGGCGCCACCTCCCAGAACGGTTCGACACGGATGTCCTGCGTCAGGGGTGGTGCTGCGGCGAGCAACGGCGCGACGATCGCCCTGAAGTCGTCCTCGGAACCCAGGAACTGACCGCGAACGAACACGTCCATCGCCGCACCCGGCCCGCTCGATCCGATCGGGGTGGCCTGCACGCCTGCGGATGCCACGAACTCCGCCGGCGCGGTCTGGTGGAGCTCATCGAGCGCCACGAGCATCGCGAGTGCGGCATCCGCTCCCGTCCACGTGAAGCGGTAGTAGACGATGTCGTCGCTCGGCACTGGAGCCGCATCGAACTCGAGCTCCGTGCACACGCCGAAGGTGCCGCCGGTCCCGCCTCGCAGCGCCCAGAACAGTTCCGGATGCTCGTCGGCGCTGGCCGTGACCACCTCTCCGGCTGCCGTGACGACCTGCGCGGAGCGCAGCCGGTCGCTCGTGAGTCCCGCCCATCGCGAGTGGTAGCCGATGCCGCCGCCCTGCACGAGGCCGCCGACGCCGACGCTGAGGCACGTACCCGCGGGCACCAGCCACCGGCCGCCGAGCGTGGCGTCGAGGAGGCCGGCATTCGTCGCGCCGCCTCCGACCGTCGCCGTTCCCTCGTCGGACACGCGCACGCGCGACAGCCGCGAGAGGTCGATCACCAAGCCGGTCGTCGTCGAGAGGCCGGCGTAGCTGTGTCCGCCCCCACGCACCGCGATGGGCAGTCCCGTGTCCCGACTCCAGTCGAGGCAGCTCGTCACGTCGCTGGCGTCAGCGACCCGGACGACCAGCCTGGGCACCGTGTCCGCGTACCGCCCGTTCTTCGGCAGCCAGGCGCTCGTGAATCCCGGTGCGCCGGGGAGGAGGACCTCGCCACGAATGCGGCGCCGGAGGTCGTCGACGGCCGCGGATTCGAGTCGCAGCCAATCGTCGCCCGGCGTGCACCCCGCCAGGCCGACGCCCGCCGCCGCGAGCGCGCCGGCCACGAGGAAGGTGCGGCGATCCAGTGTCGACACGTGAGCGACGCTAGCTTCGCGCTGCCACCGCCACCAGACCACGTGCGGGGGGTCGAGTCGCGAAACGCGTCAGGCGACGGATGCCGCGTCGCCCGTGCGTGCGGCCTCGTCGCCGAGCGGGTGGTGCTCGAGCCCCCACTCGGTGAGCGGCTGGAGCAGCTCGATGAGGTGGAGGCCGTCGGTGCTCGGCGTGTAGCTGATCGTCACGGGCGTGGTCGCGCGCACGTGTCGCTCGATGAGCCCCTCGGCCTCGAGCTCGCGGAGGCGGCCGGCGAGCAGGCGATCGGAGATGCCGGTGACCGCAGCGCGGTACTCCGAGAACCGCCGCGCCCCCCGCACGCCCGCGAGGAGGATGGCCGCGTTCCACTTGCGCCCGGCGAACTCGACGGTCGACTGGAACCGCCGGCACGCCGCCTCGTCGATGTGCCCGAGTTCATCGAGCCGGGCACTGGTCGTGCGCCTCATCCCAACCTCCCGCTTACTTCGAGTAAGTAGCTTACCACTGTGGTGCGCTGAGGCGTCCGGTGCACCACCATGGAGAGCACGCACCCGAACCGACCGATCGGAGCAGAATGCACTACGGCCACGAGCTGCAGTTCGGCACCTTCATCACCCCGACGAACGACCCGCCGCAGGCGGCCGTGCGCCTCGCCGAACTGGCCGAGGCATCCGGCTACGACCTCGTCACGTTCCAGGACCACCCCTACCAGCCACGATTCCACGACACGTCCACGCTGCTGACCTGGGTCGCCGCGCGCACCGAGCGCGTCCACCTCGCGGCCAACGTCGCCAACCTGCCGCTGCGCCCGCCCGCGGTCCTCGCGCGGGCCGCCGCCAGCCTCGACCTGCTCAGCGGCGGTCGCTTCGAGCTCGGACTCGGCGCCGGCGGCTTCTGGGATGCGATCGACGCCATGGGCGGCCGCCGCCTCACGCCCGGCCAGGCCGTCGAGGCGCTGTCGGAGGCGATCGACGTCATCCGCGGGGTGTGGGACCAGGGCGAGCGCGCGCGGCTCGAGGTCGACGGCGAGTACTACCACGTCAGCGGCGCGAAGCGGGGCCCGGCCCCGGCGCACAACATCCCGATCTGGATCGGCGCGCTCAAGCCCCGGATGCTGCGGCTCATCGGGCGCAAGGGCGACGGCTGGCTGCCGTCGCTGGCCTACCTGAAGCCCGGCGACCTCGCCGCGGGCAACCGCACGATCGACGAGTCCGCGCTCGCCGCCGGACGCGACCCGCGCGAGATCCGTCGCCTCGTGAACATCGGCGGCCGCTTCTCGGCGGGCATCGGGGGCGGGTTCCTCGACGGCCCGGCCGCCCAATGGGTCGAGCAGCTGCTGCCGTACGTCATCGACGACGGTGTCGGCACGTTCATCCTCGCGAGCGACGATCCCGCCACGATGCAGCACTTCGCGGCCGAGGTCGCGCCGGCGCTGCGCGAGGCGGTCGCGCAGGAGCTCAGGCACGCGGATGCCGCGAACGTCGCCGAGACCACCTGGGTCGGTCGCAGCACCGCGGTGCGCGCGAAGCGCCGCGCGGGCATCGACTACGACGCGCTGCCCGTGGCGCTCGCGGCGCACGCCGTCGAGCCCGGTGACGCGGGATACGCCCGGGTGAAGTCCACGTACATGCGGGGCGGGTCGCCCGGGCTCGTGCTGCGCCCGGGCGACGCGGAGGAGGTCGCGCAGGCGATCGCCTTCGCCCGCGCGAACCCCGCCGTGCCGCTCGGCGTGCGCAGCGGCGGCCACGGCATCAGCGGCCGGTCCACGAACGACGGCGGCATCGTCATCGACCTCGGCCGGCTCGACGCGATGGAGGTCCTCGACGCGTCACGGCGACTCGTGCGCATCGGTGCGGGGGCCCGCTGGAAGGACGTCGCCGCCTTCCTCGCGCCGCACGGATGGGCACTGAGCTCGGGCGACTACGGGGGCGTCGGCGTCGGCGGCCTCGCCACCGCGGGCGGCATCGGGTGGCTCGTGCGCGAGCACGGGCTCACGATCGACCACGTGCGCGCCGTCGAGCTGGTGCTCGCCGACGGTCGCATCGTGCGAGCGGATGCCACGCGGAATCCGGAGCTCTTCTGGGCCGTTCGCGGCGCCGGCGCGAACGTGGGCATCGTCACGGCGTTCGAGTTCGAGGTGGACGAGGTCGGCGACCTCGGGTTCGCGCGCCTCACGTTCGACGCGAGTGACGCCGCAGGGTTCCTGCAGGCGTGGGGCGACTGGGTGGTCGACGCGCCCCGCGACCTCACGAGCTTCCTCATCATGGGCGGCTCGCGACCGGGCGAGCCGCGCGTCGCGCAGGTCATGGCGGCCGTCGACTCCGACGACCCCGAGACCGTGCTGGCGCGGCTGCAGCCGCTCGCCGAGGCCGCGCCGCTCATCGGACAGGACGTCCGCATCACGAGCTACCGCGCGGTCATCTCGAACTCCGACGACGCCGCGCACGCCGCGGAGGGGGAGCCGACCGCCCGGTCGGGGCTCATCGGCCGCATCACGCCCGAGTTCGCCCACGACGCGGCGCGGTTCCTCGACAGCGGGGCGACCTACTTCTTCCAGCTGCGCGCGGTCGGCGGCGCCGTGCACGACGTGCCGGCGGAGGCCACGGCGTTCGCGCACCGCTCGTCGGAGTTCAGCGTCGTCGCATTCGGGTCGAGCCGCCAGCAGACGCCCGAGCGGTGGCGCGAGCTCATCGGTCCGCACCTCGACGGCGCCTACCTGAGCTTCGACACCGAGCAGGGCGACGAGCAGGTGGAGGCCGCGTTCCCGCCCGCGACGCTCGCGCGGCTCCGTGCGATCAAGGCGCAGGTCGACCCCGACAACGTGTTCCGCGACAACGCGAACGTCCGCCCGGTGTAGGTCGTCCGGGCCGGCGGCGCCGGTGGACGCGCGAGCGGCCGGCGCGGTCACGCCTCCCCGAACAGCAGCGCCAGCAACTGGATGCCGATCGCGCTCGCGACGAACCGGTGGCGCCGATTGCTCGTGAGCCGGGCCACCCAGTCGAAGAGGCCGAGGTCGACGATCTCGACGAAGTCGCCCGACGCGGTGTGCACCCCGTACCCGATGCGGAGGCCGTGATAGTAGTCCGAGGCCAGCGGTTCGGTGCGCACGTCGACGTCGGGCTGCGCCGACCCGAGCGCCTCGACGACGCGGTCCGCGAGGGTCGGAGCAGTGCCGTCGGAGCGCACGATCGCCGCCGGACGCTCCCAGTGCACGGCGTGCGTCAGCCCGGCCGTGTCGAGCATGCGCCGGTAGGCCTCGAGCTGGGCGACGACGGCCGCGACCTCGAACCCGTCGTCGGGAAGGCCGGGCCCGGCGTCGGCCATGACGAACAGACGGAAGTGCTGGGTGCGCCCGGGCTCGCCTCCCGCCGGCTGCATCCGCAGCACCTGGTGGGTCGTGCACAGGCGTACGTGCGCGTTCGGATCAGCGCGCAGCCGGCGACCGCACTCGAGGGCGAGCACGTTGGTCGGATCGGACACGACCTCGGTGGCGCGGATCGTCGAGAGGGTGCGGTCCTGGCTCGTCGGCGTCAGGACGGAGGTCGATCCGAGCGGCGTCACGGGCGACAGCAGGAGTCCCTCGTACGCCTCGGCGGCGTCGAGCGCGAGCGCGTCGTAGGCCACGCTCGTGCGGAGGTCGACGGGACTCGGGCCGACCGTGGCATCCGTCGCCCAACGGGCGAGCAGGTCCGCCGGACGACGTCGTGCGGCCTCGTCGCGCGCACCCGCGAGCAGCTCGCCGCGGCGGTCGCTCGGGATGCGGCGTCGCTTCCGCGTCTGCTCATCCATCGATCCATGATGCCGCGCCGTGCGGCCCCCGCCATCAGGCGCCGAGCAGCGCGTCCAACCGCGGGTGCAGGTGCCGGGTGCCCAGCACGGATGCCGCGTGCCGCGCCCCGACGCGCTGCGCGCCGGGCAGCGGCGACCCCGCGAGCGTCGCGTCGAGCACGCCCGCCATGAACGCGTCGCCCGCGCCGTTGGTGTCGCGCACGTCGGCGGGCTCCGCCTCGACCTCGTGCCGCGTCATCCGCCCGTCGATCGCGATGGCGCCGCGTGCCCCGAGCGTGCACACGACGAGTGACGCGCCGCCCTCGATGCAGCGCTCCATGAACGGGAACGGGTCGTCGCCGATGCGGTCGGCGTTCATGAAGATCGCGTCGGCGACCTCGATGAAGGGACGGTGGAACTCGGCCTCCCCGTCGTAGTCGTGGATGTCGGTCCAGATCGGGCGGCCGGTGGTGCGGGCCGCCTCGATGAGGTCGAGCGCGACGGGGGCGAGGTCGAGCACGATCGCCGCGGCATCCGCCATCGCGGTGATCGCGGCGGGGGAGGGGGTGTCGTCCTGCGGCTGCGGTGTCGCGACGTACAGCGAGACGCGCTCGCCGGCCGGGGTCATGAGGTTGAGGTGCCGCTCGGTGGTGCCGCCGTCGCCCTCGATCAGCTCGATGCCCGACTCGACGAGGAGCCGGCGCACGCGCTCGCCCTCGACGTCGCCGCCGATCAGCGCGTGCAGCACGGTCGGTCGTCCGAGTCCGGCGAGCCCGAGCGCCTTGCCCGCCGAGGTCGCGCCGAGCGTCTCGTACTCGTCGAGCGCGAACTGCATGTGCGGCACCGGCTCGGGAAGGCGGTCGAGCAGCACGATGCGATTCCACGAGGCCGGCCCGGCGATGAAGACGTGATCGGTCATCCGCTCATTCTGGCGGTGATCCCGACCCTTCGGCGCCGCCGTGTCTCAGACCATGCCGATCGGCGGCAGCTGGCCGTCGGGCGACCGGTCCTTTCCGCAGCGTGCGCATTCGAAGAACCTCGCACCCGTCTCGGGCTGGTGCCGCTCCACCCACTTGTGCATGCCCAGACGGCACCGCCACGTCTTCCCAGTCACGCGATCCCCTCCCGTCTGCGTCGTCAGGGGGAACTGGGGCACACGATACTCCGATGGAGCGCGTGCGACGCGTCCGTGCGACAGGATGTGGGCATGAGCGAGACGAGCTGGCCGACGGATGCCACGGACCTGCTGCCCGACGACGGCTACGCCGGCACGCTGGTCGGGCGCGCGTGGGTGCCCGCCGCCGGCGGACCGAGCGTGGTGGCGATCCGGGAGTCGGGCGTCGTCGACGTCTCGGCGACCTTCCCGACCATGCGCGCCCTCACCGAATCGCCCGACCCGGCGTCGGCGGTCGCGGCGGCGACGGGGCCGGTGATCGGGACGCTCGACGACCTCGTGGTCGACACGCCGCCCGAGCAGCGCCGCGACGATCGCCCGTGGCTCCTCTCGCCGATCGACCTGCACGTGGTGAAGGCGGCGGGCGTCACCTTTCCCGTCTCGATGCTCGAGCGGGTGATCGAGGAGCGCGCTCGAGGCGACCAGGACGCCGCCGGGGCGATCCGGGCCGAGATCCACGCGACCATCGGCGGCTCGCTCGACACCCTGCGGCCCGGCTCGGCCGAGGCCGCCGACCTCAAGGCCTTCCTCCTCGAGCGCGGGTGGTGGAGCCAGTACCTCGAGGTGGGCATCGGCCCCGACCCCGAGGTCTTCACGAAGGCGCCCGTGCTCTCGACGGTCGGCACCTGCGTCGACGTGGGCGTGCTCGCCGCCTCCGAGTGGAACAACCCCGAGCCCGAGGTGGTGCTCGTCGTGGCATCCGACGGACGCATCGTGGGTGCGAGCCTCGGCAACGACGTCAACCTGCGCGACATCGAGGGACGCAGCGCGCTGCTCCTCGGCAGGGCCAAGGACAACAACGCGTCCGCCGCGATCGGCCCGTTCCTGCGCCTCTTCGAGGCGAGCTACGACCTCGACACGGTCCGGTCGTCGGTGGTCACGCTCTCGGTCGCCGGCGACGACGGGTACCGGCTCGACGGCGCGAGCGAACTGGCGCGCATCAGCCGTGATCCCACCGAGATCGTGGCGGCGGTGATCGGCGCCCACCACCAGTACCCGGACGGATTCGCCGTGTACCTCGGCACGATGTTCGCCCCGGTCGACGACCGCGGTGAGCCGGGTCGCGGATTCACCCACCACGACGGCGACCTCGTGCGCATCGCGGAGCCCAGGCTCGGAACCCTGGTCAACCGCGTGCGGACGAGCGAGGCGGCCTCGCCGTGGACCTTCGGCATCGACGACCTCTACCGGTCGCTCGCCGCCCGCGGCCTGCTGTGCTGACGCGGCCCGCAACCGACCGCCTACTCGAGCCACTCCGTCTCGAACGTCGGGTTCGCGTGGATGTTCGTCGACACGAACGGTTCGCCGCCGATCACGGCGAACTTGTGCGGCGTGAGGGCGGGAACCACGAGCACCTGGCCGCCGACCGCCTCGATCCGCTCGTCGGCGACCGTGAACAGCGCGCGCCCGTGCCGCACCACGAACGTCTCCGTGTACGGGTGCTGGTGCAGGCGCGGCCCCGCGCCGTCCCGTGACGAGTACACGAAGATCAGCGACACCTGCGAGCCGATCGTCACGCCCTCGACCTGGTCGTTCCAGTCCCGGTCGTCGGTCGCGGCATCCGGTCGCGCGTATGCGAGCACCATCGGGATCTCCCTCTCCTCATCCTCGAGTCGAACGCGCGGCCACGATAACGCGAGGTTCCGGATGCCGCCACCGCTCCCGCGCAGCCGAGCACGTGGGCGAGGAGGAAGGGTGAAGTCGCACGCCGACCCGTGCACGCGGGGTGCGGGTCTCGGACGAACCCTGTCGGCGGGGGCGCCTCCTGTGGTGGGATGACGGGGTGGGGGCGACCGTCGCGAGTGCAACCGGCCTGAGCACGGCCGAGGTCGCCGAGCGCATCGCACGCGGCGAGACCAACGCGTTCGAGAGTCCCACGAGCCGCAGCGCGTGGAGCATCATCCGCGCCAACGTGTTCACCCTCTTCAACGGCATCATCGCGGCGTGCTTCCTCGTGCTGCTGCTCATCGGCCGCTGGCAGGACGCGCTGTTCGGCGTCAGCGCCGTCGCGAACACGATCATCGGCTCGGTGCAGGAGTTCCGCGCGAAGCGCTCGCTCGACAAGCTCGCGCTGATGCATGCGCCGCACGCGCGGGTGCTCCGCGACGGGGGCGAGCAGGAGATCGCCATCGCCGACGTGGTGCTCGGCGACACCCTCATGCTGCGCGCGGGCGACCAGGTCGGCGCGGATGCCTCGGTGGCGACGTCCGAACGGCTGCAGCTCGACGAGTCCATGCTCACGGGCGAGTCCGATCCGGTCGACAAGGCCCCCGGCGACGCCGTGCTCTCGGGGTCGATCGTGATCGGCGGCGGCGGCACCGCGATCGTCGACAAGGTCGGCGCGGACTCGTTCGCGAACAAGCTCTCGAGCGAGGCCAAGCAGTTCTCGCTCGTGACATCCGAGTTGCGCAGCTCGATCAATCGGGTGCTCGGCTGGGTGGCCTGGATCATCGGGCCGATCAGCCTGCTGGTGCTGAACGCGCAGATGGTCGCCGCAGGGGGATGGCCCGAGGCGATCGAGGACGGCGCGTGGCAGGATGCCGCGGTCGCGACGATCGCATCGGTCGTCGCGATGATCCCGCTCGGGCTCGTGCTCATGACGAGCATCACCTTCGCGGTGGGTGCCGTGAAGCTGGCCAACCGCAACGTGCTCGTGCAGGAGCTGCCCGCCGTCGAGGGTCTCGCGCGGGTCGACCTCATCTGCCTCGACAAGACGGGCACCCTCACCGAGGGCGACATCGTGTTCGACGACGCGCACGCCCTCGCCGCGACGCCGCCCGACGGCTGGACCGACGTGCTCGCCTGGTACGGCGCGGAGCCCGAGGCGAACGCGACGGCACGCTGCCTGGTCGAGCCGTACCCCGTGCAGCGGGTGCTCGAGCCCGAGGCGCGCATCGCGTTCTCGTCGGCGCGCAAGTGGAGTGCGGTCGGCTTCCCGGGCGCAGGCACGTGGGTGCTCGGCGGCCCCGAGATGGTCTTCGCGGCATCCGTCGACGCCTCGGATGCCGCGGTCGACCTGCGAGACCGGGCTGCCCAGCTCGCGGCGACCGGCCGGCGCACGCTCGTGCTCGCCCACAGCCCCGAGGAGCTCACGCAGGAGCGCGCAGATGCCGAACGCCTGCCGGCGTCGCTCACCGCCGTGTCCCTGCTGACCTTCCGCGAGAGCGTTCGCCCCGACGCGAAGGAGACCCTCGAGTACTTCGCCGAGCAGGGCGTGGCCGTGCGCATCATCTCGGGCGACAACCCGCAGACCGTCGCGGCCATCGCCCGTGAGGTCGGCGTGGATGCCCCGTCGGGGTTCGACGCGCGCGAGCTGCCCGCCGACCTCGACGAGCTCGGCGAGGCACTCGAGGAGCACGTCGTGTTCGGCCGGGTGACGCCGTCGCAGAAGAAGGACATCGTCACCGCCCTGCAGCGGCGCGGCCACACCGTCGCCATGACGGGCGACGGCGTCAACGACGCGCTGGCGATCAAGGAGGCCGACATCGGCATCGCCATGGACTCGGGCTCGGCCGCGACCAAGGCGGTGGCCCGGCTCGTGCTGCTCGACGGCCGGTTCTCGCAGCTCCCCGGCGTCGTGGCCGAGGGCCGGCAGGTCATCGCGAACATCGAGCGCGTCTCGATGCTGTTCCTCACCAAGACCGCCTACGCCACCGCGCTCGCCGTGCTGTTCGGCGTCATGCTGCTGCCGTTCCCGTTCCTGCCGCGACTGCTCTCGG
>Ga0247821_10000928_pt1 | contig 16292 bp, 13 predicted proteins | sample 13C_Glycerol_Day_FD_192481 | JGI IMG/M metagenome (GOLD analysis project Ga0247821, IMG submission 192481) | Soil microbial communities from agricultural site in Penn Yan, New York, United States - 13C_Glycerol_Day14 | ecosystem: Environmental > Terrestrial > Soil > Agricultural land | place... | reverse complement strand
ACCTGGGCACTGCCAACACCCTTATTTACGTGCGTGAGCGCGGTATCGTCCTGAATGAGCCTTCCGTTGTGGCCATTCGTACTCACGGCAACCAGAAAAGTGTCGTCGCGGTAGGTACCGAAGCCAAGCGCATGCTGGGCCGTACGCCCGGCAACATTGCTGCCATTCGTCCGATGAAAGACGGCGTGATCGCCGACTTCAGCGTTTGCGAAAAAATGCTGCAGTACTTCATCAACAAGGTTCACGAGAACAGCTTCCTGCAGCCAAGCCCGCGGGTACTGATCTGCGTGCCGTGCAAATCGACCCAGGTCGAGCGTCGCGCCATTCGTGAGTCGGCGCTGGGCGCCGGTGCTCGCGAGGTATTCCTGATCGAGGAGCCAATGGCGGCCGCTATCGGTGCCGGTCTGCCGGTCGAGGAAGCCCGTGGTTCGATGGTCGTCGATATCGGTGGTGGTACCACTGAAATCGCGCTGATCTCCCTCAACGGTGTGGTTTATGCCGAATCCGTACGTGTGGGTGGTGACCGCTTCGACGAAGCGATCGTGACCTACGTGCGTCGTAACTACGGCAGCCTGATCGGCGAATCTACCGCTGAGCGCATCAAGCAGGAAATCGGTACCGCCTATCCGGGTGGCGAAGTGCGTGAAGTGGATGTTCGCGGCCGTAACCTGGCCGAGGGCGTGCCACGTGCTTTCACCCTCAACTCCAACGAAGTGCTTGAAGCACTGCAGGAGTCGCTGGCGACCATCGTTCAGGCCGTCAAGAGCGCCCTGGAGCAATCGCCTCCAGAGCTGGCCTCGGACATCGCCGAGCGTGGATTGGTGCTGACCGGTGGTGGCGCCTTGCTGCGCGACCTGGACAAGCTGCTGGCCCAGGAAACCGGCCTGCCGGTCATCGTCGCCGAAGACCCGCTGACCTGTGTTGCCCGTGGTGGCGGTCGCGCCCTGGAAATGATGGACAAACACACCATGGACCTGCTCTCCAGCGAGTAAGCTGGCAGTAGCAAACATGCCGCCCGGTTTACAGGTAGTGCCCACAGTGCTACCTGTATGTACTGGGCTGACGTCCGTGTGGGCGTCATTTTCCGTCAATCCACAAGCAGGCCGGTGCGTTGCCGTATGAATGACCTCTTGAATCGTCGTCCACGAGGAGCGGCCTATTAAACCGCTTTTCGCCAAGGGCCCTTCGCTGGGCGTGCGCCTGCTCGTGCTGGTTGTACTGTCGATCACCCTCATGGTGGTTGATGCGCGCTTTCCCCTGCTCAAACCGGTACGCAGCCAGATGGGGCTGGTGCTGATGGAGTCCTATCAAGTCACCGACTTGCCGCAGAAGCTGTGGCAGGGCATCGCCAGCCAGTTTGGCAGTCGTACCGAGCTGATCGCCGAGAACGAAAAACTCAAGACCGAAGCGTTGCTGATGCAAGGCCGCGTGCAGAAGCTTGCCGCCCTGACCGAGCAAAACGTGCGCCTGCGCGAGCTGCTCAATTCGTCGGCATTGGTCAATGAGAAGGTCGAGGTGGCCGAACTCATCGGTGTTGACCCCAATCCGTTCACCCACCGCATCCTGATCAACAAGGGCGAGCGCGATGGCGTGGTCCTCGGCCAGCCGGTGCTCGATGCCCGCGGCCTGATGGGCCAGGTGGTCGAGTTGATGCCTTACACCGCGCGGGTCTTGTTGCTGACTGACACCACCCACAGCATTCCGGTGCAGGTTAACCGTAACGGCTTGCGGGCGATTGCCAGCGGTACCGGTAATCCCGAGCGCCTGGAACTGCGTCATGTTGCCGATACCGCCGACATCAAGGAAGGCGACCTGTTGGTCAGTTCGGGCCTGGGGCAGCGCTTTCCGGCCGGTTATCCGGTAGCCACGGTAAAAGAAGTGATTCACGACTCCGGTCAGCCGTTTGCCATTGTCCGGGCGATTCCGACGGCCGCACTCAATCGCAGCCGCTACCTGTTGCTGGTGTTTACCGACAGCCGCACGCCCGAGCAACGTGCCACCGATGCGGCCATGGCGCAGGAAGCTGCTGATCGTCAGGGCTTGCCGGGCAGCACTGCTGAGGCGGCTCAGGTGGGTGCACCTGCAGTTGGCCCCACGCCAGCGGCCGGTGCTGCTCCGGTGACACCGCAAAGTCCTGCTCAAGCGCCTGCCGCACCGCCCGCCGCTGCACCGGCTGCCCCCTCGGCGACCCCGGCTGCTGCCGCGCCCCCTTCCCGGGAGAGACACTGATGGTGAGTACTCGCAGCCGAAACGGCTGGGTCGTCTGGCTGACATTCGTGATTGGTCTACTGCTCAGCGTTTCGCCGTTGCCGCAGTTCATGGAAGTATTCCGGCCCATGTGGCTGGCCTTGCTGCTGGCTTTCTGGACCTTGGCCCTGCCGCATAAGATCGGCATGACCACAGCCTTTATCCTCGGCCTTGCCGAGGATGTGCTGTACGGCACATTGCTGGGGCAGAATGCCTTGGTGCTGACGCTGATCACGTTCCTGGTGCTGACCTTGCAGCAGCGCCTGCGGATGTTCCCGATGTGGCAGCAAAGTCTGGTGATTCTGGTGGTCTTCGGTTTGGCACAGTTGGTACAGCTGTGGTTGAGTGCGCTGACCGGTAATCGGCTGCCAACCCTGGCGCTGATCTGGTCGGCCGTCATCAGCGCCTTGCTCTGGCCGTGGATCAGCTTCGCCCTGCGTGGACTGCGTTTGCGTCTGAGCATCAACTAAGCCTGCGTTTCGACGTCGACAGGGAGAAGTCACGATGACCCCGCTGTACCTGGCCTCTGGTTCACCCCGGCGACGGGAATTGCTGACTCAGATCGGCATTCCCTTCACCAGCCTCAGCGCTGCGGTCGACGAAAGCCCGCTGCCCGGTGAGGCCGCACAGGCTTACGTCGAACGCTTGGCACGGGCCAAGGCCAATGCTGGCCTGGCCGCACTCATGCCCATTGATGCGCAGGCCGCCCTGGCGGTGCTGGGCGCCGACACCGCCGTGGTGCTCGATGGGCAAATCCTGGGTAAACCCATTGATCGCGATGATGCCCTGGCCATGCTGGCCGCGCTGTCTGGCCGTGAGCATCAGGTGCTCACGGCCGTTGCCGTCGCTGATCAGCAGCGTTGTGTCAGCGTCTGTGTTGCCAGCCAGGTGCGCTTTCGGCAGATTTCAACCGAGGAAGCTCAAGCCTACTGGGCCAGCGGTGAGCCGCTGGACAAAGCCGGCGCCTATGCCATTCAAGGTTTGGGGGCGGTGTTTGTGGAGCGCATTGAAGGCAGCTACTCCGCAGTGGTTGGCTTGCCGCTAAATGAAACCGCTGAGCTGCTCAAGCAATTTGAAATCCCCTGTTGGCAACCGTTGTCGGCCCGTTGAGCGAGGACAAGACAAGACTGCTGCTAGCCAGTCGCCCGCGCGCGATCCATCATTACTGAAGTCCTTTGACGAGAGCCTGCCATGAGTGAAGAGATTCTGATCAATATCACACCGATGGAATCACGCGTGGCGGTGGTGGAGAACGGTGTTCTTCAGGAAGTGCATGTTGAGCGCACGCAGCGCCGTGGCATTGTCGGCAATATCTACAAGGGCAAGGTGGTTCGCGTGTTGCCAGGGATGCAGGCGGCGTTCGTCGACATCGGCCTGGACCGTGCTGCCTTTATCCATGCTTCGGAAATCTCCCAGCGCGAAGGTTCATCGGTGGAAAGCATCAGCGCGCTGGTGCACGAAGGCCAGAGTCTGGTGGTACAGGTCACCAAGGACCCTATCGGCTCCAAAGGCGCACGGCTGACTACCCAACTCTCGATCCCATCGCGTTACCTGGTGTACATGCCGCGCACCAGCCATGTCGGTATCTCCCTGAAGATCGAAGACGAAGCCGAGCGTGAGCGCTTAAAGCAAGTGGTTACCGACTGCGTCGCCCAGGAAAACATCCAGGATGCCGGTGGTTTCATCCTGCGTACCGCTGCCGAGGGCGCCGGTGCCGACGAAATCCTCATGGACATCCGCTACCTGCGCAGGCTTTGGGATCAGATTGGTGCGCAGATCAAAACGGTTGGCGCACCAACGGAAATCTACGAGGACCTGGGCCTGGCCTTGCGGACCCTGCGTGATCTGGTCAACCCGAAGATTGAGAAAATCCGCATCGACTCGCGGGAAACCTTCCAGAAAACCACGCAGTTCGTCGGCGAACTGATGCCCGAAATCGCTGACCGCCTTGAGCACTACCCGGGTGAGCGGCCGATTTTCGACCTGTATGGTGTCGAAGACGAGATCCAGCGGGCGCTGGACCGTAAGGTGCCGCTCAAGTCCGGGGGCTACCTGGTGGTTGATCCGGCCGAAGCGATGACCACCATCGACGTCAATACCGGCGCCTTCGTGGGGCATCGCAACCTGGAAGAGACCATCTTCAAGACTAACCTGGAGGCGGCCACCGCCATTGCCCGGCAACTGCGCTTGCGCAATATTGGCGGGATTATCATCATCGACTTCATTGACATGGAGGATGAGGAGCATCAGCGCCAGGTGCTGCGGACTCTGGAAAAGCAGCTTGAGCGCGATCACGCCAAGACCAACATCATCGGCATTACCGAGCTGGGTCTGGTGCAGATGACGCGCAAGCGCACCCGTGAAAGCCTGGAACAGGTGTTGTGTGAACCCTGCCATTGCTGTCAGGGACGAGGCAAGTTGAAGACCCCCGAGACGGTTTGTTACGAGATTTTCCGCGAAATTCTCCGTGAAGCCCGCGCCTACCAAGCCGAAGGCTATAGAGTGTTGGCCAATCAAAAAGTGGTGGACCGCTTACTCGATGAAGAGTCGGGTAATGTCGCTGAGCTTGAGACGTTCATCGGTCGGACCATTCGCTTTCAGGTCGAGTCGATGTATTCCCAGGAACAATACGATGTGGTGCTGCTCTGATCGCTGCATGCACCTGGCCACCGCAAGGGCTGGCAAAGCGCCCGGTAGCGGCCATAGTTAAGGCACGAGTTGGAGGGCCATTGCCATGGAACGTCTGATCCGCGTTCTAGGCGCGATGACTCGCTGGGGCTTGGGAATCTGTGCCTTGCTGGCGGTGCTGGTGGCGCTGTATGTAAGCCTTGGCCGACAACTGGTGCCGCTGGTGGCCGAATACCGCGCCGAAGTCGAAGACAAGGCCGAACAGGCTTTGGGCATGCCTGTGCATATCGGCAGCCTGGAAGGACGCTGGAGCGGTTTGGCACCGGTACTGGTGGTCAACGACATCCAGGTCGGCGAAGGCGCCTCGGCATTGCGCCTGGATGGCGTCAAGGTGGTACCGGATCTGTGGGCCAGCCTCACCGACCGGCAACTGCGCCTGGCTAACCTTGAAGTGGGTGGTCTGCATCTGAGCCTGCATGAAGATGAACGCGGAGCCTGGACCCTCGACGGACTGCCGAAAACCGATGACCAGCCGCTGGATCCGCAGCAGTTGTTGGAGCGCATGCAGGCGGTGTCGAAAATCACCGTGTTGGATAGCCAGGTTACTCTCGAGCCTTTTCAGCGCGAACCGATGACCCTCAATTACGTCAGCCTTGGCCTGCAGACCGGTAGTGTTCGCCAGCGTCTGGATGTACGCCTGACCTTGCCCGACGGTCAGCCGGTGGCCATGAATGTGCGTAGCCGTATCCGCCCGGCTCACTGGCGTGAGGGTGAGCTCGACGCCTACCTGAGCCTGCCGCAGAGTGATTGGGCGCGCTGGCTGCCGCCCAAGCTGCTCGGGCAATGGCAGGCAAAGGAGCTCAAGGCCGGTGGCGAGTTCTGGCTGCGCTGGGGCAACGGCCAGTTGCAGAGCACCGCCGTGCGCCTGAACGCACCGCAGTTACGTGGGAACCATGCAGAGCGTGAAGAGGCCAAGGTGGAAAACCTGGCACTCAATGCTTGGTTCCAGCGCCGTGAGCAAGGTTTCGATGTGCAGTTGAACTCTCTGGCCATGAGCCTGGGCAAGACCCGCTGGGAGACGCACTTGCAGCTCAAGCAGGATGCTGCCAGTGAGACGAGCGAAGAAACCTGGAAGGTGCAGGCCGACCGCCTGGACCTGACGCCACTCACGCCGTTGATCGAGTCACTGGCACCCTTGCCGGAAAAGGTCATGGCGGTGGTCGAGGGGCTAAAGGTCAAAGGCAGCCTGCGCAATGTCCAGGTGGATATCCGTCCCAAGGCAACGGGTGACCAACGCCTGAGCTTTGCTGCCAATCTTGAGCGGATCGGCTTCAGTGCCTACCACGGTGCGCCGGCGGCAGGAAATGTCAGCGGCAGCATCAGCGGGGACCTCGGGCATGGCGAGCTGCGTCTGGACACCGACGCGTTCATGCTTCATCTCTACCCGATCTTCGCTAAACCCTGGAACTACCAGAAAGCCAATGCGCGCCTGACCTGGCGCCTGGACCAAGAGGGTTTCACCCTGGTCGCCCCGTATCTGAAAGTGCTGGGGGAGGAAGGCAAGATTGCCGGGGACTTCCTCATCCGCCTGTTGTTCGATGAAACGCGCGAAGACTACATGGACTTGCGTGTCGGTCTGGTCGAAGGCGACGGTCGCTACACCGCCAAATACCTGCCTGAGGTCTTGAGCCCGGCGCTGGATGAATGGCTGCGCACGGCAATCCTTAAGGGGACGGTCGACGAAGGCTACTTCCAGTATCAGGGCTCGCTCAATCACGGCGCAGCTGATCAGGCACGCAGTATCAGCCTATTTTTCAAAGTGCATGATGCCGCGCTCGATTTTCAACCCGGCTGGCCGCAGGTGCAGAAGGTCGATGGTGAAGTGTCTATCGATGATGATGGGGTGCGGATCAATGCACGGCGCGGACAACTGCTCGATACCCAAGTCAGCGACGTGCAGGTCAACATCCCCCACGTCGCCAGTGGCGAGCACAGTCACCTGTTTCTCGATGGTGGCTTCGACGGCAACCTTGGCGATGGCCTGAAAATCCTCCAGGAAGCACCAATCGGTACCGCTGCAATGTTTGCGGGCTGGGAAGGCCAGGGCGGCCTCAAAGGCAAGCTCAAGCTGGATATTCCCCTGGCAAAGGGCCAGCAACCTAAGGTGGTGGTCGATTTCGACACCAGCGATGCACGGCTGAAAATAGCGGCGCCAGTGATTGAACTGCACCAGCTCAAGGGTGCGTTCCGTTTCGACTATGACAAGGGCCTCAGCGGTCAAAACATCAGTGCTCGGGTCTTTGACAAGCCGATCACCGCGCAGATTTTTGCCGAGGGTAAACCCGGTGAGCTCCAAACCCGAGTCGAAGCTAAAGGCCGTGTCGCCCTGAGTGCCCTGAGCCAATGGCTGCAGGTCAAGCAGACCTTGCCGTTATCCGGAGAGCTGCCGTATCAGTTGCAGCTCAACCTGGGGAGTCGTGACAACCAACTCAAGGTCAATTCCAGTCTCAAAGGGCTCGCGATCAACGTGCCAGCGCCGTTCGGCAAGACCGCCGACGAAACCCGCGACAGCCAGTTCGGCATGACCTTGCAAGGGCCGGAGCGACGCTTCAGCCTCAGCTACGCGAATGTGGCTAACATGCTCTATGCCGCGCCCATGGACAAATTGGCGCAAGGGCGTGGCGAGCTGGTATTTGGTGGTGGCAGTGCTCAGTTGCCCAGTAGGCAGGGCGTGCAGGTGCGTGGACGTTTGGCCGAACTGGATTTGCAGCCCTGGCAGCAGCAAGCAGAGGCTTTGGCGGGTAAAGATGCTGGCGGCAGTGCCGCTCAACTGTTGCGCAGTGTCGATTTGAGTATCGGTAAGCTCAAGGGGTTCGGTCTGAACCTGAACCAGGCGGTGGTGCGTCTGGACCGCAACAGCAACAACTGGGCGCTGCGTCTGGACAGCCAAGAGATCATTGGTAACGCTCGGGTGCCTGATGCCAAGGGCGCGCCGCTGGTGGTCAACTTGCAGACAATCCACCTACCGGCTGCGGATCCGGCGGAAGTGGCCTCACCCAACGCGCCTGATCCGATGGCATCAATTGATCCGCGCAAGATTCCCTCGATTGACCTCAATATCGACAAACTGTTTCGCGGCGATGATCTGCTTGGCAGTGCCGCCGTGAAGATCCGTTCGACTGCCAAAGGCATTGCGCTGAATGACCTCGACCTGAGTCTCAAAGGGCTGATGATTGATGGTAACGGTGGCTGGGAGGGCGCCCCAGGGGCCAGCAGCAGCTGGTACAAGGGACGCCTGGAAGGCAAGAACCTGGCTGACGTGTTAAAGGCCTGGAACTTTGCCCCGACGGTCACCAGTCGTGATTTTCGCCTGGATGTCGATGGTCGCTGGCCGGGCTCGCCAGCTTGGGTTGGTCTGAACCGCTACTCCGGGAGTCTTGATGCGGCCTTGCGCAAAGGCCAGTTCGTTGAAGTTGAGGGCGGCGCGCAGGCGCTGCGGGTGTTCGGCTTGCTCAACTTCAACTCCATTGGCCGTCGTCTACGACTGGACTTCTCTGACCTGCTCGACAAAGGGCTGAGCTATGACCGGGTCAAAGGCCTGCTGGTAGCCAGTGAGGGGGTTTACGTGACCCGCGAACCGATCACCCTGACCGGGCCTTCCAGTAACCTTGAACTCGAAGGCACGCTGGATATGGTCCGTGATCGTGTCGATGCGACCCTGCAGGTGACCTTGCCGGTGACCAACAACTTGCCATTGGCCGCGTTGATCGTCGGCGCGCCGGCGGTGGGGGGCGCACTGTTTCTGGTCGATCGTCTGCTCGGCGACCGGGTGGCGCGTTACGCCAGCGTGCATTACCGCATCGAAGGCCCTTGGAAAGAGCCTAAAATGACCTTTATCAAACCTTTCGACAAATAATCCCAGGAGCGCGCATGAAGTCAGCAGTGATCCAGATGGTCAGCCAAAGTGACATTGCGGCCAACCTGGAACAGGCTCGGCGCTTGCTGGAGCAGGCCGCTGCAGGCGGTGCGCGGCTTGCGGTGTTGCCGGAGAACTTCGCTGCCATGGGCCGTCGCGACAGCGCCGCCATCGGGCGCGCGGAAGCCCTGGGACAAGGGCCGATCCTGCCGTGGTTGAAACAAACCGCTCGCGACCTCAAGTTATGGCTGGTGGCCGGTACCCTTCCACTGCCACCCCAAGGGCAGCCTGAGGCCAAGTCCCATGCCTGCTCACTGCTGATCGACGAACACGGACAAACCGTTGCCCGTTACGACAAGCTGCACCTGTTTGATGTCGATGTGGCTGACAACCGCGGTCGTTATCGGGAATCGGATGATTATGCCCATGGCAGTCAGGTGGTCGTGGCAGATACCCCGGTGGGGCGCCTGGGCTTGAGCGTATGCTATGACTTGCGCTTTCCGGAACTGTACAGCGCCTTGCGCGCTGCGGGCGCTGAGTTGATCAGTGCGCCTGCTGCATTCACTGCCGTCACCGGCGCGGCACATTGGGAAGTGCTGATTCGCGCACGGGCGATTGAAACCCAGTGCTATGTCTTGGCCGCCGCTCAGGGCGGTACCCACCCAGGGCCACGGGAAACCTATGGCCATGCGGCGATCGTCGATCCCTGGGGGCGCATAGTCGCCGAACAGGCCAGCGGCGAGGCCGTGCTGCTGAGCGAGCGCGACAGCAGCGAACAAGCGTCCATTCGGGCGCGGATGCCGGTGGCCTTGCACCGGCGCTTTTTCTCGCAGGACGCCTTGCGGCCTGCGCACACCTCGGAGTGACTATGAGCGAGATGTTATCCACTGTCAGCGAGCACCTGCTGGCGCCAGGGGGACTGACCCTCGACAGCCTGCAGTCAGTGCTGGGTGAGTTGGCCGGGCCCGGCATTGATGCCGCCGACCTGTACTTCCAGGGGCAGATATCTGAATCCTGGGCACTTGAAGACGGCATTGTCAAAGAAGGCAGTTTCAACCTTGATCAGGGGGTAGGCGTACGTGCTCAGTCCGGTGAGAAAACCGGTTTCGCCTACAGTAACGCGATCAACCTTGAAGCCCTGACCTCGGCCGCCCGTGCTGCCCGCTCGATTTCCCGTGCTGGGCAACATGGCAGCGTCCAGGCCTTCAAAAGCCAGGTTGTTACCCAGTTGTATGGCGCCGACAATCCTTTGGAAGTGCTCAGCCGGGCCGAGAAAGTCGAATTGCTCAAGCGTGTCGATGCCGCCACCCGTGCGCTGGATCCGCGCATTCAACAAGTCACCGTGAGCATGGCCGGGGTCTGGGAGCGCATCCTGATTGCTGCAGCTGATGGCAGCCTGGCAGCGGATGTGCGCCCGCTGGTGCGCTTCAATGTCAGCGTGATCGTCGAACAGAACGGTCGCCGTGAGCGTGGTGGCCATGGCGGTGGTGGTCGAACCGACTATCGCTATTTCACCGATGAACGGGTCATGGGCTTTGCCCGTGAAGCCCTGCGCCAAGCCTTGGTCAACCTTGAGGCAATCCCGGCACCGGCGGGTACCTTGCCAGTGGTGCTCGGTTCCGGCTGGTCGGGCGTATTGCTGCACGAAGCCGTCGGCCATGGCCTGGAAGGGGATTTCAACCGTAAAGGCAGTTCGGCCTATAGCGGTCACATGGGCGAGAAAGTCGCGTCGAGCCTGTGCACCATCGTTGATGACGGCACCCTCGAAGGTCGTCGCGGCTCTTTGAGCGTCGATGATGAAGGCACCCCGACCGAATGCACCACGCTGATCGAGAACGGCATTCTCAAAGGTTACATGCAGGACAAACTCAACGCCCGATTGATGGGCATGGCGGTCACCGGCAACGGTCGTCGTGAGTCTTATGCGCACCTGCCAATGCCACGGATGACCAACACCTACATGCGTGCTGGCGAAAGCGATCCGGAAGAAATCATCAAATCAGTCAAGCGTGGTATCTATTGCGCCAACCTTGGTGGTGGCCAGGTCGATATCACCAGCGGCAAATTCGTCTTCTCCACCAGTGAGGCTTATCTGATCGAAGACGGCAAGATCACTGCACCGGTCAAGGGCGCGACGTTGATCGGTAATGGTCCGGAAGCCATGAGTCGAGTGTCGATGGTCGGTAACGACCTGTCCCTGGACAGTGGTGTGGGGACCTGCGGCAAGGATGGTCAGTCAGTTCCGGTGGGTGTGGGTCAGCCGACACTGAAGATCGATGCAATTACCGTGGGTGGCACGGGCGCATGAAACTGAAACCGGGCGGGCAGGGTGCCTGCCCGGTTGCGAAGATCAACGCAGGCCGCGTTGGATCTCGTCGAGGTCGCGGATGTACTTGAAGATCTTACGGCTGGCAGTCGGCGTCTTGTTGGTTTTCAGCTCGTGCTGGGCCTGGCGGATCAGTGAGCGCAGTTGCTGGCGATCGGCGTCCGGATACTCCTGGACGAAGTTCTGGAGAAATTCGTCGGTGCCGTCGATCAGGCGGTCGCGCCAGCGTTCAAGGTTATGGAAGCGCTCGTTGTACTGGCGCGAGGAGGCGTCGAGCTGGTCAAGAAGCGCAGTGATCGCGTCGATGTCCTGGTCACGCATCAGTTTGCCGATGAACGACCGGTGACGCCTTTTGGCTTCGTTGGCCGTGTGCTTCTTGTGCTCTTCAAGAGCCATGCGCAGTTCGTCGGTCAACGGCAGTTTGGCCAGGGTATCGGGCTTGAGCGTGGTAAGGCGCTCGCCCATATCGACCAGCGCCTGCATCTCGCGCTTGATTTGGGTTTTGCTTTTTTCGCCGTCAAAGGCGGTGTCGTAAGAATCAACCATGGGGGCAGTCCGCTGAGAATCGCCGCCATGATAACCAGTCGGGGGCCGCTTGTCCGGTCCGGTCGTAGATTGACCCGCGCCGAACGCAGAATTTGAGTGGAGAAAACCATGAGTGCAGTCCAGAGCGTAGGTCCACAGGCCCTGCCGGCGTTGCAGGAACAGGTCGAGCAGATTATTGCCGAGGCCAAGCGCCAGGGAGCCAGTGCCTGTGAAGTGGCGGTATCGCTGGAACAGGGGCTGTCGACCTCGGTGCGCCAGCGTGAAGTGGAGACCGTGGAGTTCAATCGCGACCAGGGTTTTGGCATCACCTTGTATGTCGGCCAGCGCAAAGGCTCGGCCAGCACCTCGGCCAGCGGCAGCGAGGCCATTCGCGAGACTGTTGCTGCGGCCTTGGCGATTGCCAAGCACACTTCTGAGGATGACTGTGCCGGGCTTGCAGACCCGGCGTTGATGGCGCGTGAGCTGGCAGATTTCGATCTCTATCACGCCTGGGACATCACCCCGGAGCAGGCTATTGAAAAGGCGCTTGCCTGCGAGGCAGCGGCTTTCGATGCCGATGCGCGAATCAAGAACGCCGACGGCACCACGCTCAATACTCACCAAGGCTGCCGGGTCTATGGCAATAGCCATGGCTTTATCGGTGGTTATGCCTCGACCCGTCACAGCCTGAGCTGCGTGATGATCGCCGAAGCTGAAGGCCAGATGCAGCGTGATTACTGGTACGACGTCAATCGTCAGGGTGAGCTGCTGGCTGATCCGCGCAGCATTGGTCAGCGCGCTGCGCAGCGGGCCGCCAGCCGCCTGGGCGCGCGACCGGTGCCGACCTGCGAAGTGCCGGTGCTATTTTCCGCGGAGCTTGCTGGCGGCCTGTTCGGCAGCTTTCTGTCGGCGATCTCGGGTGGCAACCTGTATCGCAAGTCGTCGTTCCTGGAAGGAACGATGGGCCAGCGCCTGTTTCCGAGCTGGTTGACCCTGGATGAGCGTCCGCACCTTATGCGGGCGCTAGGCAGTGCGGCGTTCGATGGGGACGGCCTGGCCACGTATGCCAAACCGTTCGTCGAAAAAGGTGAGTTGGTGTCCTATGTGCTAGGTACCTATTCCGGGCGCAAGTTGGGCTTGCCGAGCACCGCCAACGCCGGTGGTGTGCATAACCTCTATGTCACGCACGGGGTCGAGGATCAGGCCGCCCTGATTCGGCGTATGGGGCGCGGATTGTTGGTGACCGAGCTGATGGGCCATGGTCTGAACATGGTGACCGGTGATTATTCCCGTGGTGCAGCAGGCTACTGGGTGGAGAACGGCGAGATTCAATTCGCTGTTCAGGAAGTGACCATCGCCGGCAATATGAAAGACATGTTCCAGCAAATTGTCGCGATCGGTAATGATCTGGAAACCCGTAGCAACATTCACACAGGCTCGGTACTGATCGAGCGTATGACCGTCGCCGGCAGTTGACCTGTGGCAGCGGGACTTGCCCGCAATCGACCGCCCGGCGGTCGTAATCCAGGCAGCTCCCTAGTTGCAGGTGCACCGGCCTCATCGGCAGGCCGCTCAAATCGTTGAACCCCACCATCAAGCCCGGCCATGTGTCGGGCTTTTTGCTTTTATTCTTTCACCTTCTTGAACTGATTATGATTATCACTTAATAATGAATATCATTATCTAGGTGATGATGTTCATGAAACCCGTCCTTCACGAATTGCCCTACCTCGAAAACTGGCGCTGGCTCAGCCGCCGTATCCGTTGTGCGATGGAGCCGGATGAACCGCGGCTGATCGAACATTACCTGGCCGAAGGTCGCTACCTGGTGTGCTGCACCGAGACCTCGGCCTGGACCGTCGCCCTGACCTCATTGCGCCTGCTCCTGGATACCGCCTGCGATCGCATGCTGCCCTGGCATTGGCGTTGCCTGTGCCTGGATCAGGCCTGGAAGCCACTGTTGCAGCTGCGCAAGCTCGACGGTGGTGAGCATGGCCAGCGTTGGCAGCCTCTTGCCCTGCAATTGGCGAACTGCACGCTACTGCCTTCGATTTCTTTCGCTGAACTGATGCAAGGACTTGATGATGAGTAATACCCGTATCGAGCGTGACAGCATGGGTGAACTGCAGGTACCGGCAGAAGCCCTGTACGGCGCCCAGACCCAGCGCGCGGTGAACAACTTTCCGATCAGTCAGCAGCGCATGCCGACTCAATTCATTCGTGCGCTGCTGCTGGCCAAGGCCGCTGCGGCCAAGGCCAACATCGAGCTTAAACAGCTGAACGAAGGGCAGGGCCTGGCCATCGTCAAGGCGGTCGAGCAACTGCTGGCTGGCGACTTCATCCAGCATTTTCCGGTGGATATCTACCAAACCGGTTCTGGTACCAGCTCGAACATGAATGCCAACGAGGTGATCGCTACCTTGGCCAGTCGCCTCCTCGGTGACACGGTCAACCCCAATGATCACGTCAATTGCGGCCAAAGCAGCAACGACATCATTCCGACTACTATCCATGTCAGTGCCGCCTTGGCGTTGCACGAACAATTGCTGCCAGCGCTCAACTACTTGGTCCAGGTCATCGAACGCAAGGCCGAAGACGTTCACCCGTTCATCAAGACCGGCCGTACTCACCTGATGGATGCCATGCCGGTGCGCATGAGTCAGGTGCTTGGCGGCTGGGCGGCGCAGATCAGAGCGGCCGTAGGTCATCTGGAGTCGACCTTGCCGGCCCTCCAGGCGCTGGCTCAGGGTGGGACCGCCGTGGGCACGGGCATCAATGCCCACCCCGAGTTTGCCGCACGGTTCAGCCAGCAGCTGAGTGAACTGACCAGCGTGTCGTTCACACCCGGGCAGAATCTGTTTGCCCTGATCGGTTCTCAGGACACCGCCGTGGCCTTGTCTGGCCAGCTCAAGACCACCGCTGTGGCCCTGATGAAAATTGCCAACGACTTGCGCTGGATGAACTCGGGCCCCTTGGCGGGCCTCGGTGAAATCGAGCTGGAAGGTTTGCAGCCGGGCTCTTCGATCATGCCAGGTAAGGTCAACCCGGTGATCCCGGAGGCCACCGCCATGGTTGCCGCCCAGGTCATCGGCAACGACGCGACCATTGCTGTGGCCGGCCAGTCGGGCAACTTCGAACTTAACGTGATGCTGCCGATCATCGCCCAGAACCTGCTGAGTAGCATCGAGTTGATGGCCAATGTCAGCCGCCTGCTGGCCGACAAAGCGATCGCCAGTTTCAAGGTGAACGAACCCAAGCTCAAGGAAGCGCTGGCGCGTAACCCGATCCTGGTGACTGCGCTGAACCCGATCATCGGCTACCAGAAGGCCGCCGAAATTGCCAAGACGGCTTACAAGCAAGGCAGACCGATCATTGAGGTAGCCCTGGAGCACACTGACCTGCCGCGCAGCCAGCTGGAAGTGCTGCTCGACCCGGAAAAGCTCACTGCTGGCGGTATCTGATAGCGCCCTGGAGGTTTGTCATGCAGCACTGGAAACGCACCACCGAGATCGCCAACCGGCTGTTCGACCAAGGCGAATTGGTCGATGCCCGCGAGTTGTATCTGCAGGCCCTGGCCCTGGCCCAGGTGTTGTTCGAGCGCTGGCATGACGCCGATGAGGCGGTGGCTGTGTGTGTCATTGCCCATCACAACCTGGCCGACCTGCATTTGCGCTTGAATCAGCCGCAGGAGAGCGCGGAGTACCTCTGCGCTATCCATCAGCGGCTTTTGCAGGCCATGCAGGACCAGCGCCTGGTGCCAGCGCTGCGCGAAGCGGCGCTGCGTCACAGCGGTAAAACCTACACCGAACTGCTCAACTTCATCAGCGAGTACGGCCAGTACCCGCGAACTGAACGCTTGCTCCATAGCCACGACCCGCAACCGGCAGCACTCGCCGTTAAGGAACGCGCCGGGTCTTCAGCACTTCATTACGGAATCCACTGACTATGCCTTATACCTTGCCTGCATTGCCCTACGCCTACGATGCGCTGGAACCGCACATCGACACCCAGACCATGCAGATTCACCACAGCAAGCACCACCAGACTTACATCAATAACCTCAATGCGGCGGTAGAAGGCACGAAGTTTGCCGAGTGGCCGGTGGAAAAACTGGTCGCCAGCGTCAAGCAACTGCCAGACACACTGCGCAATGCGGTGATCAACCAAGGGGGCGGTCACGCCAACCACTCACTGTTCTGGACAGTGATGTCGCCTAAGGGGGGTGGTCAACCTCAAGGTGCAACTGCCAAGGCAATCGAGGAGCAACTGGGAGGTTTCGAGGTCTTCAAGGATGCTTTCACCAAGGCCGCATTGACGCGTTTTGGCAGCGGCTGGGCCTGGCTGAGTGTGACCCCGGAGAAAAAGCTGATAGTAGAAAGCAGTGGCAACCAGGACAGCCCGCTGATGAACGGCAACACGCCGATTCTAGGTCTGGATGTCTGGGAGCATGCGTACTACTTGTTGTACCAGAATCGCCGTCCTGAATACATCAATGCCTTCTACAACGTGATCGACTGGTCCGAAGTCGAGCGCCGTTATCTAGCCGCCCTGGTGTGAGTCATTTCGGTATGCGCACAGATGTGATGTCCGTAAGTGGCGTACGCCTGTTTCGTCTGGCTCTTGGAACTCTGTTGCTGCTGGTGGGCAGTG
>Ga0247821_10000927_pt1 | contig 16316 bp, 16 predicted proteins | sample 13C_Glycerol_Day_FD_192481 | JGI IMG/M metagenome (GOLD analysis project Ga0247821, IMG submission 192481) | Soil microbial communities from agricultural site in Penn Yan, New York, United States - 13C_Glycerol_Day14 | ecosystem: Environmental > Terrestrial > Soil > Agricultural land | place... | reverse complement strand
CCACCGTCGCCGGCACGGTCGCGTACCCGGTCCAGTCCGCGTGGCTGAACCGGCACATCGACTCCCGGTCCCGCGCGACCGTCCTGTCGATGGTGTCGCAGGCGAACGCGATCGGTCAGGTGGCCGGCGGCCCGCCGCTCGGCGCGGTCGGCCGCTCGTCGCTGCGGGCGGCGCTGCTCGCGTCGGGCCTGATCCTCGTCCCGATCCCCGCGCTCTACCTGCGCACCCGGGTCCCGGACGAAGCCGTCACTCGTCGATCTTGATCCGGACGGCTTCGCGCCGGTTGTCGTACGACGACTTGATCAGGCTGGCGACCGTGGTGACGAACAGGGTGCCGATGATGAAGCCGAGCGAGGTCAGGATGCCGATGTGCGGCAGGTGGATCGCGCCGATGTCGTCGATGTGCGAGCCGTGCAGCGCCTCGATGATCAGCTTCACGCCGATGAACGCGAGGATCACCGAGAGGCCGACGTTCAGGTAGACGATCCGCTCCAGCAGCCCGCCGATCAGGAAGTACAGCTGCCGCAGGCCCATCAGCGCGAACGCGTTCGCGGTCAGCACGATGTAGGCGTCCTGGGTGAGCCCGAAGATCGCCGGGATGGAGTCGAGCGCGAAGATCACGTTCGCCATCCCGATCGCGGAGATCACGATCACCAGCGGGGTCAGCATCCGGCGGCCGTCGATCCGGGTGGTCAGGTTGGCGCCGTCGTAGTCGTGCGACAGCGGGAGAACCCGGCGCAGCCCGCGCAGTGCGGCGTTCTCCTGGAAGTCCTCGTCGTCGTTCTCGCCCTCGATCGCCAGGCGGACCGCGGTGTAGACCAGGAACGCGCCGAAGATGTAGAACACCCAGCTGGCCGCCGAGATCGCCGCCGCGCCGGCCAGGATGAACACCGCGCGGAGCAGCATCGAGACCACGATGCCGATGTACAGCACCTTGTCCTGCGCCAGGCTCGGGACGGCGAACCGGGCCATGATGATCACGAACACGAACAGGTTGTCGACGCTCAGGCTGTACTCGGTGATGTACCCGGCGACGAACTCGCTGCCCGACTGTCCCGGGCTGAACAGGAACAGGCCGAGCGCGAACAGCCCGGCCAGGCCGACGTAGAACAGCACCCAGCGGGTGGCGTCCTTGATCGTCACGGTGTGGTTGCGGCGGGCGATCACGATCAGGTCGAACGCGACGATCGCGAGCAACCCGATGATCGTCAGCACCCAGACGGCTGGGGACATGACAGAGACCATGACGAACCTCCGGACGTCGGCGAACAGCTGCTTGGTCCGGAGGTCTCTCCCACCCGGATGACTCCGGGCCGGCAGCACCGGTTCGGCCGCCCAGGCCTCCCGTGATGACGACGCTGCCGCTTCGGGGATACTCCCCTCCACAAACGCGCCAAGTCTATAGGTACCCGACGCGTTCGCAGCATGGTATACCGCATACTGGCTGCAGAACTAGATCGGGTGCCGATATGAGACATCAATGTCTCATATGAGGTACCATCGTCTCATGGCAGTCGATCGGAAGCAGGTCTTGCGGGCCGCCGCGGGCCTGTTGATGCGGAAGTCCACCGCGACCATGGACGAGGTCGCCCGGGCGGCCGGGATCAGCCGCGCCACTCTGAACCGGCAGTTCGCCGGGCGGGACGCGCTGATCCGCGCACTGGAGGAGCTCGGGATCGCCGAGTGCGAGGCCGCCGCGGCGCGGGCCGCCGTCGACGACGGTCCGGCCCCGGACGCCGTACGGCGCTTGGTCCGCGAGCTGGAGCCGGCCGCCGGGCTGCTCGCGTTCCTGTACTCCGAGAACCAGCTGTTCGAGGGCGACGAGCAGAACGAGGGCTGGGCGCGGCTCGACGCCCGCATGGTCGGCCTCTTCCGGCGCGGCCAGGAGGCCGGCGAGTTCCGGATCGATCTGAGCCCGGTCTGGCTGACCGAGGCGCTCTACGGGCTGCTCGTCTCGGCGGCCTGGGCGATCAGCGAAGGACGCGTGGCCCCCAACGACTTCACGACGAACATCACCGAAATGCTGCTTGGTGGCGCGACACGGAGACAGGCATGAAGCAGCAAGTGACGCGGCCCGGGCGCTGGCTCGCGCTCGCGGTCCTGGTGCTCGCCGTTCTGCTCGTCGCGGTCGACGCGACCGTGCTCGGTCTCGCGACCCCGTTCCTGTCCGAGGACCTGCAGCCGTCGGGCAACCAGCTGCTGTGGATCGGCGACGCGTACTCGTTCGTCCTCGCCGGACTGCTCGTCTCGATGGGCAGCCTGGGCGACCGGATCGGCCGCAAGCGCATCCTGCTGATCGGCGCGACGGCGTTCGGCGCGATCTCGGTGCTCAACGCGTACGCGAGCTCGGCCGAGGTGATGATCCTGGCGCGCGCACTGCTCGGGGTCGCGGGCGCGACGCTGATGCCGGCCACGCTGGCGCTGATCCGCAACCTGTTCCACGATCCGCGCGAGCGCAGTCTCGCGATCGGCATCTGGGGCGCCGCGGCGTCGGCCGGGATGGCGATCGGCCCGATCGTCGGCGGCGTCCTGCTGGAGAACTTCTGGTGGGGTTCGGTGTTCCTGATCAACCTGCCGGTGATGGCGGTGCTGGTCGTCGTCGGCGCTCGCCTGCTGCCCGAGTCCCGGAACCCGGAGCCGGGTCCGTGGGACCTGGTCAGCGTCGTGCTGTCGATGATCGGGATGGTCGGGATCGTCTACGCGATCAAGGAGTTCGCGGCGCACGGATTCGACTGGGTCCCGGTCGCCGCGGCCGTGGCCGGTGCGATCGCGCTCTACGGATTCGTCCGGCGGCAGCGCCGGCTCCCGATCCCGTTGCTGGACCTGAGCCTGTTCCGGAGCCGTGGATTCAGCAGCGCCGTCCTCGCAGACCTGCTCACGATCCTCGGGCTGTCGGGGCTGATCTTCTTCTTGTCGCAATACCTGCAACTGGTGCAGGGGTTGCGGCCGATCGAGGCTGGGCTCGCGGAGTTGCCGGCTGCGATCGGGTCGATCGTCGCCGGTCTGCTCGCGGGACGGGTGGCGCGGCGGTTCTCGGTGCGCGCCGTCGTGGCCGGCGGGCTCGCGGCGATCGGCCTCGCCCTGGCGGCTCTCACCACGATCAGCGCGGACACGGGCTATCCGCTGCTCGGCACGGCGCTGCTCGCCGTCGGAGCAGGCGCCGGGTTGTCCTTCACCGTGACGGCCGACGTGATCCTGGCCGCCGTACCGAAAGAGGAGGCAGGCGCGGCGAGTGCCGTGTCGGAGACGGCGTACGAGCTGGGCGCGGCGCTCGGTATCGCCCTGCTCGGCTCGATCGTGACCGGGGTGTACCGCAACTTCACCGGCCCCGCGGGCACGCCCGAGGCGGCTCATGAGTCGTTGGGCGGTGCGGTCGAGGCCGCCGCGCAGCTTCCGCCGCAGACCGCCGCCGCACTGCTCGACGCTGCTCGGGAGTCCTTCGCGCACGGCGTTTCGATCGCGGCCGGCGTGGGTGCCGTCGTCCTGCTGGCCACCGCGGTCGCGGCGTGGTTCCTGCTCCGCGGCCAGCGACTCGGCACCGAACGCTAGGCAAAAAGTTTCCGTTTCTTCGCTGAGCCCTGGGAGATTTCGCCGGATCGGAGTACAAAAGAAGTTCTGTAGGTCTGTCCGCCCCTAGGCCTAGGAGGAACTGTCATGGCCGGATTCAACGGCGAAGCATCCTGGTTCTGTTGCGGAAACGCATGGGGACCCTGTGCGAGCACCGGTCACGGTGCCTGCGGCACGTGCAATTCCGGGAGCTTCCAGCACGCGTGGCCGAACACCTCGGACGCGTGCCTGTCGATCACCCGTCCGGATCGCTGCGGGTTCACCGGGATGACCCGGCGTACCTGCGGTTTCCGGCACGCCACCACCAACCTGTGCAACGGAAAACGGGTCGTCACCTCGATCGCGGACTGCGGTCCGCAGACCGACCTGTTCTGCGGTGAACGCGCCTGCTGCGGCGGCACGTGCGCCGCGAACCGCCTGCTCGACCTCACGCCGGCCGCGTTCTCCGCGATCGCCAGCCTGAGCGCCGGTCTGATCCCCGCGAACATCGACGTCGGCTGAGGAGTGAGCTGAGATGACTGCAACGATGGATCGCCGCGCCCTGCTCACCCGCGCCGCGCTCGGCGCGACCGGCCTGGTCGCCGCCACCGCGATGGGTTCACTCGCTCCGGAGACCGCGTTCGCGGCCGGTGCGCAGTTCCCCGACGCCGGGCAGCCGGACCCGAACTTCGCCGAAGGCCTGATCATCGGCCGGAACCAGGATCTCCTGCAGGTGCAGGGATCCGACGGCCGGCTGCACCGGATCCAGCTGACCGGCGTGACGAGTGTCTGGAAGCTCCGGCCGACCACGATCGACCAGGCCAAGATCGGCGACGGGCTGTACGCGCGCGGTGTGCTGCTGCCCGACGGGATCCTGGCCGCCGAGGCGGTCTGGGTGAACATCGTCAACCTGACCGTCGCGATCACCTCGATCGGGCGCAACGGCGTCCAGCTCGACCACCACGGGCAGAAGGTCGTCGGGCACGTCCAAGCCGGGACCACCGCGGCCGTGTACAACGGCACGCCGGCGGTGTCGGACCTGTCGATGCTCAAGGTCGGCCGGCACGCCCAGGTGATCGGCGCCTGGCGGCCGGGGACCAACGAGATCGACATCGCCACCATCTACACGTCGAACTGAGATGGGCGCCGTAGCGGCTGCGCAGCCGCTCTTGATCGGACTGCTCCTGCTCTGGTCGGCCTACGGCAAGTTCAAGGCCCCCGACCAGGCTGACCGCACCGCCCTGCCGACGCTGGTCGGCGAGTCCCGAGCCAAACCCGTCTACCGGACAGTCGCCACTGTGGAGGCCCTGCTGGCACTGGCGCTTCTCCTGCCGCCTTCCTGGGCGGTCGAGGCGTTCGCCGCTGTCGCACTGTCCGTCGGCTTCACCGGATTCCTGATCTACTCGAAGGTCGTCGTCCCCGAGGCCTCCTGCGGGTGCATGAAGGCCTCGGCGAAGCCGGTCGGCTACCGGGCGATCGCCCGCGCGTTGTTGCTCCTGGCAACCGCTGGCCTCGCGACCACGGCAGCCGCCGGCTGGTGGTCGGCCGGTGCGGGACTGCTGGTGCTCGTCGTCGAGGCAGCGGCGTTCGCGATGCTGTCCGCCGAGCTCGACCGGTACTGGCTGCTGCCGTTGCGGCGCTTCCGGATCCGGCTCAGCCACCCGTACGCCGGTACGGCCTCCAGCACCACACCACTCGTCGCGACCCAGCGGCGCGTGATCCTCAGCCCGGCGTACCGCGCGGTCGACGGGATGCTGAGCTCCGACATCCACGACTACTGGGACGACGAGGACTGGCGGTTCGTGAGCTACGCCGCCAGGTACGACGGCCGCCGCGCGACCGCCGTCTTCGCCGTACCGCACCAGGACTCCACCCCGTCGGCGATCCGGGTCGCCGTCGTCGAGGAGACGACCGGCCTGACGCTGTACCGCCCGACGGTGCTCGCCACCGCCTAGCAGCCGAGGCCGAAAGCCCCCGCGGACCGTCCGCGGGGGCTTTCGTGCTGTTGACACGGACTCCGATAGTTAGGAAGCTTTCCTAATAGTTCGTCCCCTGCAGCTCCTCCGCCCCGGAACACCAGGAGACCTCATGACACCCCGCTCGCTCTGGGCCGTGACCGCGCTGGCGGTCGCCACGCTCGGACTCAGCTCTCCCCCGTCCGCGACCGCCACTGTCACCGCAACTGCCACCGACTACCAGGCCGAGGACGCGGCCGTCTCGCAAGGCGTGGTCGAGTCCAATCACACCGGCTACACCGGCACCGGGTTCGTCAACTACGACAACGTCGTCGGCAGCTATGTCGAGTGGACCGTGACGGCCCCGGCCGGCCCGGCCGACGTGACGCTGCGGTACGCGAACGGTACGACGGCCGCGCGGCCGCTGGACTTCACCGTCAACGGGCAACCCGGCGCGGTCGGGATCACGTTCCCGGGGACGGGTGCGTGGACCACCTGGCAGACCAAGACCGTCCGCCTGCAACTCGCCGCGGGTACGAACAAGATCCGCGCCCGCGCGACCACCGCCGACGGCGGCCCGAACGCCGACAAGCTGACCGTCACCCCCACCACCGACGACACCACTCCGCCGTCGGCCCCGGGCAATCTGACGGTGAGCGACATCAAGTCGAACGCCGCGACGTTCCACTGGACCGCCGCGACCGACACCGTCGGCGTGGTCCGGTACGAGATCAACCGCGGCGGCAACGTTCTGAAGGTTGTCGATGGCAACACCTTGAGCGCGACCGTGGACACGCTGACGGCGAACACGGCGTACGACATCTCGGTCGGCGCGTTCGATGCCGCGGGCAACGCTTCGCAGCAGAGCAACGTGGTCACGTTCACCACCCCCGGCAGCGGCGACACGCAGCCGCCGACCGAGATGTCGTACGCCGTGTTCGATGCCGCGGGCAACGCTTCGCAGCAGAGCAACGTGGTCACGTTCACCACCCCCGGCAGCGGCGACACGCAGCCGCCGACCGCGCCCGGCAACCTGCGCTCGACCGGCGTCACCGCGAGCAGCGTGTCGCTGGCCTGGGACGCGTCCACCGACAACAGCGGGAGCATCGCCGGGTACGACGTGTACCAGGGCTCGGCGAAGGTGGCGTCGACCGGTTCGCTGACCGCGACGGTCACCGGCCTGGCGGCGAACACGCAGTACACGTTCACGGTGAAGGCCCGCGACCCCGACGGCAACGCGTCCGTTGCGAGCAACGCGGTCACGGTACGGACCGCGACCACCGGCGCGGGCGGCATTCCGGCGTACGACAAGGACATCGCGAAGGTCGATCTCGGGTGGAGTGCGGCGTTCCTGCCGGACGGCTCCGCGCTGGTGACCGAGCGGGACCGGTTCGAGGTCCTGCGGGTGACGGCGAGCGGGCAGAAGACGACGCTCGGGAAGGTGCCGGGGGTGGTCACGACGACCGGCGAAGGCGGTCTGCTCGGCCTCGCGCTCTCACCGAATTTCGCCAGCGACCACTGGGTGTACTTCTACCACACGGCATCCGGCGACAACCGGATCGTGCGGATGAAGTACGAGAACGGGCAGCTGGGCACGACGTCGTCGCCGGTGCTCACGGGACTCGCGAAGAACCGGTACCACAACGGCGGGCGGATCGCGTTCGGGCCCGACGGGAAGCTGTACGCGACCGTTGGTGACGCCAAGAATTCCGGCAACGCGCAGAACAAGAACTCGCTGAACGGGAAGATCCTGCGTCTCAACCCCGACGGGTCGGCGCCCAGCGACAACCCGTTCTACAGCAGCGGTGGCAACGCGCGGTACGTGTGGAGCTGGGGACACCGGAACCCGCAGGGCCTGGCGTGGGACTCACGCGGTCAGCTGTGGGCGGCCGAGTTCGGCGAGAACAGCCAGGACGAGCTCAACCTGATCCAGAAGGGCGGAAACTACGGCTGGCCGGCGTGCGAGGGAACGATCGGCGACTGCGGCGGGTACATCGCGCCGAAGCGCACCTGGTCGACGGCGCAGGCCGGTCCGAGCGGCGTCGAGATCGTCAACGACTGGATCTACATCGCCGGCGTCACGGGTGAACAGTTGTGGGTCACGAAGATCAACTCCGCCGGCAATGGCGTCGGTACTCCACAGGCCTTGTTCTCCGGCCGCTGGGGCCGGCTTCGCAGCGTGACCCGGACTCCGGACGGCGCGCTCTGGCTGACCTCCACCAACAACGACAAGAACGGCGGCACACCGTCCACCATCGACAACGTGATCGTCCGCCTGAAGTTCCCGTAGCCAGGCACCTCACCGCCGTCCGAAGTCGGAGTAGACGGGGATGCCGGTGGTGAGGGATTCCTGGGCGATGGTGAGGCGGCGGGTCATCGAGGGGCGGAGGCGTGGGGCTGCTTCGTCCAGCGGGAGAAAATAGTGGGCGCGGGCCTCGGTCGGGTCGAGGGTGAGAGTGTCGCCGTCCAGGACACCACCGTCGAAGACGAACGCCAGCGAATCGGACCACGGGCCGTGCGCGGGGACCCAGTCGACGACCAGCAGGCGGCCGATGTCCAGGACGAGCCCGATCTCCTCCCGCACCTCCCGGCAGCACGCCTCGTACGGCGACTCGTTCGACTCGACGATGCCGCCGGGGATGTCGAGAGTCGGCTTGTACGTCGGCTCGAGGAACAGGATCCGCCCGTCCCGGTCCCGGATCAACGCACCCCCGGCGGCGGTCTTCCGCGGCATCCGCGCCGCGATCCCGGGGTTGAACTCCCGCTCCGGCTCACCCTCGGCAGCAAGATCGTCTTGTCGGTTCACCGGTCCAGTGTCGTACGCCCAGCGTTTCTACGTCTGATCCAGTTGGGTGCGGAGGTAGGTGAGTTTGTCGGGGTTGAGGACGGCGCGGATCCTTGCGATGGCGCCGTCGCGGATCTCGGGGACGAGTACGCCGGTGAGGTTGCCGGACTCGTGGACCAGGATCGCGGGCGCGGCGTTGACCTCGATGACGGACAGCCGGGCCGTCAGGGCGCGGGGACCGGCGGCCAGGCCGGCCAGGTAGTGGGCGGCGTTGGAGCGGCCGAAGATCGGTTCGCGGGCCGCGATCGCCTTGCCGCCGCCGTCGGCCCAGATTGCCGCGTCCTCGGTCAGGATCGCCTCCAGGCCCGTGACGTCGCCGTCGACGGTGGCCGCGATGAAGCGGTCGACCAGGGCCGTCGCGTCCGCGGGTCGCGCCTCGAAGCGTCGCCGCTCGTCGCCGAGGCGGGCGAGCGCGCGGTGGCGTCTGCACCGGTCCGTGCCCCGATCGCCAGCGCAGGTACGCATCCTGCACGACGTCCTCCGCCTCGCTCGCCTCGCCGAGCATCCGGTACGCGATCCCGAACAGGCGCGGCCGCTGCTGCTCGAACTCGGCGACCTCGTCCACGACGCCAATTGTCACGGACGCTCCGCGAACGGGACGAGCTGCTCCCGGTCCCCTTCCCGTACGGCGAGTTCCTGCCGCCAGACGGGATTGTCGACGAAGTGGTTGTCGAAGCGCTCCGCGGTCGCGAGCACCTCGGTCGGCGACGCCGCACCCCGCCGGATGCGGTCGCCGAGCCGGAAGTACTCGAACCGGTTGTTGCCCGGGGCCTTCACGATCAGCACGTCGGCGCCGGTGTCCATCGGCGTGCCCCAGGCGTGGTGCATCAGCGGCGGCACCAGCAGGTAGTCGCCCTTGCGGACCGTCAGGACCTGGTCGCCGGCGAGGATCCGGAGCGCGCCGTCGAGCAGGTAGAACATCTCCGGCGACTCCTGGTGAAAGTGCGGCGGCGGGCCGTCGACGCCCGGGCCGAGCGTGGTCCGGACGACGTTCATGATCCCGCCGGTCTGGTCGGCGTCGGCGATCAGCCAGGTCTGGTTCGGCGCGTCACCGAGCCGCTCGGCACCGGCGCCACGGGTCAGGACTGCGGTCTGGTCTGCGTTCATGCCCACCTGACCAGGCGACCGCCTTGATTCGTGACGACGCCGGACGTGACGGCCGTCACGTCCAGGACCCGCTCCGCGACCGATTCGTTGCGCTCAGCAAGACACTCGACGCACGGCCTGGATCGGCGCATGGTGGGAGCAGCTCGACGCCGTTCTCGGTCACCGTCGTGGCGGGCTCGGCGAACTTCATCAGCGCCCCGGCGCAGCAGGCCTTCAACAAGTCCACCTACAACTTCGTCTCCTGGTCCGACGGCGGACCGCAGAGCCACACGATCGTCGCGCCGGCGGTCAACACCACCTACACCGCGACGTACCGCAAACGCTGATCCGCTCCTGTCATCGGATCGATCAGTTTTCAAGAAGCACCGGAGGTACGGCCGCTCCTAGTGTTTGGAGTACCGACCAGCAGAAAGGCACTCCGATGGCCACCACGAAGAAGAAGTCGTACGACGGGTTCACCGCGGAAGAGCAGGCCGCGATGAAGGAGCACGCGAAGGAGCTGAAGAGCAAGCAGGATCCGGCCGAGGCGCAGGCGGCGAAGATCGCGGGGATGGCCGACGCCGACCGGGTGATGGCCGAGCGGCTCAACGAACTGATCCCGCAGATCGCGCCGGACCTCACCCCGAAGCTCTGGTACGGCATGCCGGGCTGGGCCAAGGACGGCAAGATCGTCTGCTTCTTCCAGGACGCCGCGAAGTTCAAGGCCCGGTACGCCACCTTCGGGTTCAACCCGCCGGCCGCCCTCGACGACGGCGACTTCTGGCCGACCTCGTACGCCCTGCTCGAACTCACCCCGGCCGTCGAGAAGAAGATCGTCGCCCTGGTCAAGAAGGCCGCCGGCTAGACCGCTGCCGGACCCGGGCGGCCGGTCCGGCTTTGCCTGCGTGGCAAAATCTGGCGGGTGCAGATCGGGATGCTGGGGCCGTTCGAGGTGCGGGCCGACGACGGGAGCGTCGTCGACGTGCCTGGTGCGCGGTTGCGCGGGCTGTTGGTCGCTCTGGCGCTCGACGCGGGACGAGTGGTGCCGAAGGCAACGCTCGTCGACTGGATCTGGGGCGAACAGCCCCCGGCGGACGCGGCGAACGCCCTGCAACGCCTCGTCTCCCGCCTCCGCAAACTGCTGCCGGTCGAGGGGCACACGGACGGTTACCGACTGCAACTCGCCCCGGACGCCGTCGACGCCGTGCGGTTCGAGCGGCTCGTGACCCGCGCCCGCACCGATCAGGACCCGCAGGGCATCCGCCTGCTGCGGGAGGCGCTCGCGTTGTGGCGCGGGCCCGCGATGCAGGACGTCGGCCTGACCGAGAGCGGCGCGTTCGACGCGGCCGTGACCCGGCTGGACGGGCTCCGCCTGACCGCGACCGAGGACCGGTACGACGCCGAGATCACGCTCGGCCACGGCGCGGAACTCGTCACCGAGCTGACCGATCTGGTCGCCGCGCACCCGGTCCGCGAACGCCTCGTCGCCGCCCTGATGCGCGCGCTGGTCGCCTCCGGCCGCGACACCGAGGCGCTGCGCACGTACGAGCGCACCCGCGAGATCCTCGCCGACGAGCTGGGCGTCGACCCGTCGCCGGAGCTGTCCGCCCTGCACGTCGCGCTGCTCCGCGGCGAGTTGGTCCGGCGTGACGAGAAGCGGAACACGAACCTGCGCGAGGAGCTGACGACGTACGTCGGCAAGGAGACCGACGTCGCCGCGGTCCGTGATCTGATCGCCGGGCACCGCCTGACGACGCTGATCGGGCCGGGCGGATCTGGCAAGACCCGGCTCGCGTCGGAGACTGCCCGGACCGTGCTCGGCGATCTGCCGGACGGCGTCTGGATGGTCGAGCTCGCGGCGATCGGCGCCGACGGCGACGTGGCGCAGGCGACGCTCGGGGCGCTCGCGCTGCGGGACGCGCTGCTCGGCGACGTACCGGACACCGACCCGACCGACCGGGTGGTCGCCGCGGTCCGCGAGCGGGCGATGCTGCTGATCCTGGACAACTGCGAGCACGTGATCGAGTCCGCCGCGACGTTCGCGCACCGGGTGCTCGGCGAGTGCCCGCGGCTGCGGATCCTCGCGACGAGCCGCGAACCGCTCGGGATCACCGGCGAGGCGCTGTGGCCGGTCGCGCCGCTCGCCGTGCCCGCGGACGGCGGCGACATCGACGCGTCGCCGGCCGTCCGGCTGCTGCAGGACCGCGCCCGCGCCGTGCGCGCGGACCTCGCCCTCGACCTGGAGACGATGGCCCGGATCTGCCGCGCGCTCGACGGGATGCCGCTGGCGATCGAGCTGGCCGCGGCCCGGCTGCGCACCATGTCGCTGGAGCAGCTCGCCACCCGCCTCGACCACCGTTTCCGCCTGCTGACGGGCGGCAGCCGTACGGCGCTCCCCCGCCACCGGACCCTGCGCGCGGTGGTCGATTGGAGCTGGGAGCTGCTGACCGACGCCGAGCGGTCCGTGCTGCGCAGGCTCGCGGTGTTCTCGGGCGGCGCCGGCCTGGAGGCGGCCGAGCAGGTCTGTGCGGGCGGCGAGGTCGAGTCGTGGGAGGTGCTCGACCTGCTGACCGCGCTGACCGAGAAGTCGCTGGTGGTCACGAAGGACGAAGGCGCGCCGCGGTACCGGCTGCTCGGCACGATCAAGGAGTACGCGCAGCAACGTCTCGAGGAGGCGGGTGAGACCGACTCGGCCCGCCGTACCCACCTCGCGTTCTTCACCGAGCTGGCCGAGACCGCCGACCCGCACCTGCGGCGCACCGAGCAGCTCGAGTGGCTGGCCATCGTCGAGGCCGAGCACGACAACCTCGCCGGCGCGATGCGCGGGGCGCTGGCGGCGGGTGACGCGGAGGGCTCGATGCGGCTCGCCGCCGCCGCTGGGTGGTACTGGTGGTTCGCCGGGCACAAGGTCGAGGGCAGCGAGTTCCTGATGGCGGCCCCGGAGGTGCCGGGCGAGGCGTCCGACGAGAGCCGGGCCGTGGTGTACGCGTTCGTCGCCAACTTCATGACGTCGGGGCGTGGCCGCGACCAGTTCGACGCCGCGGACTGGATCCGCAAGACCGCGGACATCAGCCGGCGGGTCGAGAGCCCGCACCCGGCGGTGACCCTGTCGACCGCGCTGGAAGGCCTGCTGCAAGGGCCCGGCTCGTTCGTGTCCACGTTCGAGCCGCTGCTCACCGACGAGGATCCCTGGGTCCGGGCGCTGGCGCGGCTGCAGACCGGCAAGATGCGAATCATGCTCGGCGCCGGCGACCGGGACGCCGACCTGGCGCTCGAGACCGCACTGACCGAGTTCCGCGCGATCGGCGAACGCTGGGGCATGGCGTTCGCGCTGACCGAACTGGCCGACCGGCTCGCAGTCCGCGGCGAGTTCGCCGACGCGTGCGCGTACTACGAGCAGGCGATCGCGGTCGCCACCGAGGTCGGCGCGAACGAGGACGTCGTCCAGATGCGGTCCCGGCAGGCACAGCTGTACTGGCTGGCCGACGACCAGGACGCGAGCTCGGCCGCGATGGCGGACGCCCAGCGGCTGGCCGAGCGGGTCGCGTGGCCGGAGGCACTCGTCGAGCTGGCGTTGTGCAAGGCGGAGCTCGCGCGCTGGCGCGGTGACGCCGAGGAGGCGCACCGCCAACTCGACCGGGCGACGGCGATGCTGGGCCGCGAGGCCGAGCAGGCGACCCTGCGCGCGACGATCCAGGACGTGCTGGGCTATCTGGCCACGGATCTCGACGAGGCCTGGCAGCACCGCAGCGCGGCGTTCCAGGCGGCGGCCGAGGGCGGGCACGTCCCCGGGATCGCCCAGATGCTCGTCGGTATCGCGGATCTGGCGCTGCGTACCGACCAGGACGAGCAGGCCGCGCGGTTGCTCGCCGCGAGTGCCGTCGTCCGCGGTCTGCCGGACCGCTCGAACCCGGATGTGGCCGTGCTGGAGCAGGAGACGCGCCGCCGCCTCGGTGACGCGAAGTTCACCGAGGCGACGGAAGAGGGCCGGCAGGCGAGCTGGCGAGAGCTCGTCGAGGTCACGCTCGCTTCTTGAACGTCGAGGTCGCCCAGACGTAGCCGACCACGGCGATCCCGAGGCACCACGCGAACGCGGCGATCATGTCACCGGTGTGCGGCGCGCCGTTCAGCAGGCCGCGCAGGCTCTCGATGATCGGCGTGAACGGCTGGTACTGCGCGAACTGCTTCACGCCGGGACCCATCTTGTCGGCCGGCACGATCGCGCTGCTGAAGAACGGCAGCATCACCAGCGGCACCGAGGCCAGGCCCGCGGTCTCCGGCGTCTTGGCGAACAGACCGAGCGCGACGGTCAGCCAGCCGGTCGCCAGTCCCAGCAGGACGACGAGGCCGATCACACCGAGCCACTGCCCGAAGCTCGCCGACGGGTCGAAGCCGAGCGCGAACGCGACCCCGATGATCGCGGCGACCGCGATCAGGTTGGTGAGCACGCTGGCGATCACGTGCCCGGTGAGGACCGCGCCGCGCGGCACGTCCATCACCTTGAACCGGTTGATGATGCCCTTGGTCATGTCGGAGTTCACCGACGTCGCCACGGCGCCGAGCCCGTAGCAGACCGCGAGCAGGAGCATGCCGGGGGTCGCGTAGTCGACGTACGGGACGCCGACGCTGAACGCGTCGCCGAGCATGTAGACGAACATCAGCATCACCACGACCGGCATCAGGACCGCGTTGAACACCGACGTCGGGTTCCGCGCGATGTGCTTGAAGTTCCGGCGCAGCATCACGATCGAGGGGTTCTTCATTTCGCGACTACCTCCGCGGTGTCGTGCCCGGTCAGGGCGAGGAAAACGTCGTCGAGGTCAGGGGTGTTGACGGAGAACTCGTCGGCGTCGAGCGAGTGCTCGTCGAGCCGGTCGAGCAGTGTGCGGACCGACTGGGTGCCGCCGTCGCTGGGGACGCGCAGGGTCAGCGCGTCGTCGTCGCGGGTCGAGCCGGGCATGATCGCCGCGGCCTTGTCGAGGTCGGCCGCCGAGCCGAACCGGAACCGGACGTGCGTGCCGGGGATCTGCCGCTTCAGCTCCTCAGGGGTGCCCTGGGCAACCAATCGGCCCTTGTCCAGCACCGCGATCTTGTCCGCCAGCTGGTCGGCCTCGTCCAGGTACTGCGTGGTCAGGAAGATGGTCACGCCGTCGGCCAGCAGCTCGCGGATGATCGTCCACATGGTGCGCCGGCTGCGCGGGTCGAGGCCCGTCGTCGGCTCGTCCAGGAAGATGATCCGCGGGTTGCCGACCAGCGTCATGGCCAGGTCGAGCTTGCGGCGCATACCACCGGAGTACGTCGCCGCGGCCTTGTCCGCGGCCTCGGTCAGGTCGAAGCGCTCCAGGAGCTCGGTGACCGCGCCCTTGGCCGCGCCGGCCGTCAGGTCGACCATCAGCTGGAGGTTCTCGCGGCCGGTCAGCAGCTCGTCCACGGCCGCGAACTGGCCGGTGACGCCGATCGCGGACCGGACCGCCTTGGCGTCGGTCGCGACGTCGTGCCCGGCCACCCGGACCGTACCGCTGTCGGCCTTGGTCAACGTGGTCAGCACGTTCACCGTCGTCGTCTTGCCGGCCCCGTTCGGGCCCAGCAGGGAGAAGACGGTACCCGCGGGGACGTCGAGGTCGATCCCGTCGAGCACGGTCTTGTCGCCGAATGCCTTGCGCAGTCCTGTGACCGCGATCGCCGAAGTTGTCATGGGAACAGCTTCGGCGGGCGCCCTGACACGCACCTGACACGCCGCCTACACGGTGTCAGCCGCGTGTCCGCGGTCGTCGCAGGGCCCTGTCAGCGCGCGTGGCCAGAGTTGTCGGCAACCGACACCCCAAGGAGCTCAGATGTCCACCTTCACCACCCCCGCGCCGATCTCCGCCACCGTCGACATCATCTTCGGCAACATCACCGTCAAGGCGAGCGACCGCACCGACACCGTCGTCGAGATCCGGCCGGCCGACCCCGAGTGGGAGCTGGACGTCAAGGCCGCCGAGCAGGTGGTCGTCGAGTTCACCGACGGCAGGCTGCAGGTCAAGCACCCGAAGCTGCGGTCGATCTTCAGCAAGCGGTACGGCGCGATCGAGGTCCTGATCGAACTGCCGACCGGCTCGCAACTGCACGGCTACACCGCCAAGGGCGAGTACGTCGTCGAGGGCGAGATCGGCTCGTGCGAGCTGAAGACCGCCAACGGCGACATCCGGGTCGGCACGGTGACCGGCAACCTGCGCGCCAAGTCGGCCACCGGCCACATCACCGTCGACACGGCCGGCGCCGAGGTGAACGCCCGGACCGCGAGCGGCGACATCCGCGTCGGCGCCCTCGGCACCGGCCCCGTCGACCTCTACACAGCCACCGGCGAGGTCGCGATCGGCGTCCCCACCGGCACCGCGGCCGCCCTGGACGCGCACACCTCGGTCGGCCGGGTCTTCAACCACCTGGACACCGCCGACGCCACGACCCGCACTGTCCCCGTCCGCGCCCGCACCCACGGCGGCAACATCACCCTCACCCGCGCCTGACGTGCATTTTGGACAGGACGTCTCGGGGAGCACCTAGTGCACCTGAGCGTCGACTCGTCTGCGCGTACAGCGTCTCACCGGTGCACTACCTGTCGAGCTGCACACCGTCGTCCATCCGGTCGGCGGCGAGGGAAGCGAGGAGGCGGAGCTTCTCCGCGGACGGGGACCCCGGTTCGGCGGTGTAGACGAGGAGGACGAGGCCCGGTTCGGCCGTGATCGCGAGCTCCTCGTAGACGAAGGTGAGGTCGCCGACGGCGGGGTGGTGGAAGCGCTTGGTGCCGCTGCCGTGGGTGCGGACGTCGTGCGCGCCCCACAGCCGCCGAAAAGTCTCGCTCTGGGTGGAGAGTTCGCCGACGAGATCCTGCAGGGCACGGT